>Ga0209603_1000034_pt1 | contig 157717 bp, 133 predicted proteins | sample COGITO_mtgs_1206_FD_184812 | JGI IMG/M metagenome (GOLD analysis project Ga0209603, IMG submission 184812) | Pelagic marine microbial communities from North Sea - COGITO_mtgs_120607 (SPAdes) (version 2) | ecosystem: Environmental > Aquatic > Marine > Epipelagic ...
TAACGAAGGAATAAACGTATTACGTTTATTGCCCTCATCATAAATATAATAAACAACTATTAATGTTCATCTAATAAAGTAATTTTTAAATGTTTAAAATTAGAATGCCAATAGCCCCACTGTAAAGATTATAAATCCAACCAACATCATTATTAAAGTATATGGAAGTATCTCTTTTGCTTTAAGTCCAGTAATTCCCAATAACGGAAGTGCCCAAAAAGGTTGCATCATATTAGTTAATTGATCTCCGTAAGCAAAGGCAATAATACTTTTACTTAGAGGAATTCCCATCTCCAAGGAAGATTGAATAATTAATGGCCCTTGGATATACCACTGTCCACCACCACTAGGAACAAAAAAATTAATAATTGATGCACTGATAAAGGTATAAATAGGGTAAGTATATTCATTGGATAGCTCTTGGAAAAAATAAGATAAATCATTAATAATACCTGTAGATTTAAAAATACCCATTATGCCAAAATATAAGGGAAATTGAATTAGAATACCAACAGTTCCACCAATTGCTGTCTCTGTAGATTTTATGAATTTAATAATGCTTCCATGAAAAAAAATACCCAATCCAAGTAGCATGGTGTTTAAATAATTTGGAGTTATAAAATGAAAAGAAGAGGTGTTTGGATCTTTAAAAGCAAAATAAACACAAAATAAACAAATTAGAAAACCAATAATTCTACCTGTAATTAGTGAATAGTCTAAGATTTCAGCACCAATTAGATTATTTTCTAAAGCATTATTTGTTAGCTCACTTTTCATTTTTGGAATACTTGTGCTCACTCTTTTTCCAATCAAAAACATTGTTAAAGGAAGAGTAATTAATAGCGATAGGGTAACTGCCAAATTCATACTAGAAAAAACAGTGCTGTTATAATCAATTATTTCTGGAATGTGTTCTTTTATATTAGCGCTTGCTAATGAAGTTAAGTGACCAGGCTCCGTTATTTTAATTAATGAAGAGCCGGATATTCCACCATGCCAAATCATTAATCCACAATAACCAGCCGCCCCCATTAGTCCAGCATTTAAAGCAATGCCTTTTTCACTAGCATAGTGCATTATTTTTTTACAAAAAATTGCACCAAAAACCAACCCTAAGCCCCAATTAAACCAACTAATGATTAAGGTAAATAATGTTATTATAAATGCACTTTTGGCATTATTTGAACAAATAGGAAGAAGCTTACTTATGAATCTATTTACAATTGGGCTTAAGGCTAATACATGACCTAAAAGAAGCATTAGCATCATTTGAATTGCAAATGCTAATCCAGCAGAATTCCAAAGACCTTCATACCAATAATTTAAAAGAAGAGAAGATTTTTCGGACCAATTGTTATAACCATCCAAGGAATTATGCCATGGCCAAAACATTGCAAAAGCCATCACAAAACTAGTTAGCAATAAGGCAATGCTGAAAGGCGTAGGTAAAAAGAAACGCACCCCTTTGATGTATTTTTCAAGCAGGGTCATTAAGGATTAATATTAATTAAAATGGTAAATCATCGTCTTGATCTCCAGCTGGCTCAAAATCAGGTTCAGGAGGTCCAGAATCCGTATTGGAATTACTCTCAACTTTGGTCAATCTCCATGCCTGTAAATTAACATAGTATTTTCCATTATATTCATTACCTCGAACGTTAAAGGAAACTTCAACCTCTTCCCCTTCTGAAAGTCCGTCCAATAAAGTTGTTTTATCTTTTATAAACTCTAATTTCACATCCTGAGGATATTGCTCGTTTGTTGTAACTACAAATTCTCTTTTTGTAAAGCCTGAATCCCAAGATTGTGAATCCATAATTAGCTTAATCTTACCATTTATTTTAAGTTCCATATCTATTTAATTGTTGAACGAAAGTAATGTTTTCCATGCTGCTTCCAGTTCATTGTTAAGTAAAAAATCTTTCGCTTTTTGATGTAATTCTTTTTCAAGTGCAGAAGCATTATCTTCATATTTCAAAAAAACATCACTAAGCTCTATTAATTTAAAGTCATTAACTTTTGTTTCGTCAGGCAAAGTTTCAATACCAGCTAATTTACCAAGGTCATTTCCTGATAAAATACTACTATTTAAAATTTCGTTAGGAAGTTCATCAAATCCTATTCCTTTTGAAGTCATTGGTTTTTTAATTTCAAACATTGAATTTTTATCCGTTCTACAATACCAATCCCCTCCCATTCTTGCTATTAGATCTAATTTTTCTTGATCTATCATTTGCTTATCGTTAAGAAGTCTTTTAGCAATGTGCATTTTTAAAATTTTACAAATAATTAAGTTTCCAGCGCCTCCTTCATTTCCTAATTCTTTAATCTCTATTATTTCACACTCTAACTGTATAGGCGATTCTTTAACTCTAAATGGCTTAATTTTTTCGGATTTTATTGGCGTTAACCCACTTTTTATAAACTCATCAATTTCTGGTGAATACGGTGAGCTTGCCAGAGACATTTGTTCTGCCATTTTAAAATCTACTAAATTAATAACTACTTCTTTTGTTTTTTTAACATTATTAAAAGTGTCTTTATGTTCTCCAGTTCTCCCACTTCTAGATGGAGAAAAAATAGCAATTGGAGGGTTAGAACTAAAAACATTAAAAAATGAAAAGGGAGCTAAATTTGGGTTGCCTTTATCATCTAAAGTGCTTGCAAAACAAATTGGTCTTGGACCAATAGCGCCTAATAAATAATGATGAGACTTAGGAAGGCCTATTTCAGAAAAATCTATTGATAGCATGTTATTTATAAAAATATGAATGTAAAGGTAACAGAAAATTATTTTTGAGCTTTTCTATTTGATAAAATTGAATAAATTTGCAAACTGCTTTTTAAAAGCATTACTATAATTGCGGGTGTGGTGGAATTGGTAGACACGCTAGACTTAGGATCTAGTGCCGAAAGGTGTGGGGGTTCGACTCCCTTCACCCGTACTAAACAATCAAATGGCATAAGGAAAAGCTTTATGCCATTTTTATATTAAATAAAAGACATGGATGTTAATCTCAAAAAAATAGATTCCTTAAATGCTATTTTAACTGTTAAAATTACCAACAAAGATTATAATGCCCCTTATGAGGCTTCTTTAAAGACACACAGGAAACAAATGCAACTTCCTGGATTTAGGAAAGGTCACGTTCCAACAGGAATTATTAAAAAAAAATATGGTCCTTCTATTTTGGCAGATGAAATTGATAAACTTTTAAATAAGTCTATTTATGACCATATCACTGGAAACAGTTTAAATATTCTAGGAAATCCGCTGCCAATTGACGATACTAAAACTAAAATAGATTGGAATAATCCTAGCGATTTTGAATTTAATTATGAATTAGGGCTAGCGCCTGAAATTGTACTTGATTTACCTGGTAGACTTAAGTATACAAGATACCAACCAAAGGTAAATGAAGCTTTAATCGACAAGCAAATGGATGACTTTGCAAGAAGATATGGAAAGTTAGTAAGTGTAGAAAAAGCTGGTGAAAGAGATATGGTTATGGCAAATTTTAAAGAACTTGATGAAGATGGAAATATTGTTCAAGAAGGTTTTAATCAAAGTTCTACTGTTTCTTTAGAATTTATAGAAGATAAAAAGTCAAAGAAAAAACTTTTGGGTTGTAAACCGCAAGATGATTTTCAATTTGATCCCAAGAAAATTTCAAGAGGAGATGCTGATATGGCTGCTATGTTAGGTATTGATAAAGAAAGAGCTCAAAATTATAAAAATGATGTTTTCATGACTGTTAATGAGGTGAAAACACTAGAGCCATCAAATATTGATGTCGCACTTTTTGATAAAATATATGGTCCTGGTGAAGCCAAAACTATCGAAGAGTTCCGAATTAAGGTTGAACAAGATTTAAATAAAATGTTTGATGGGGATATTGACAGACTCTTGAAAAATGATATTTCTAAAACTTTAATTAAAAAACTTAGAATTAAATTACCTGATGAATTTTTAAAAAAATGGATTTTATCTTCTAATAAAGAAGCTAAAAAAGAGGATATAGACAAAGATTACATTAGATACGCAGAAGGACTTAAGTGGCAACTAATTGAAAATTTAATTATTAAAGATCAAAATTTAAAAGTAGATGGTGAAGAGTTGCTCAAATTCACTATGGATCTTATGGGAAATCAGTATGTTCAGTATGGAATGATGATTCCTTCGGAAGAAGAATTAAAAAAGACAGCTCAAAAAGTACTTTCTAATAATGATGAAGCTAGAAAAATAAACGATATGATTTATGATAAAAAAGTAATGGAATATTTAAAAGCTACTTTAAAGATTTACGATAAGTTTATAGCTCATGAAGATTTTACTAAAAAGGTTGCCGAGCTAAATCAATAAATTTCTAACTTTATAAAAAGATTATATATGAACAATAGTAGTGAAGAATTCAGAAAGTACGCCATAAAACACATGGGAATATCAAGCTCAACTTTAGACAGCTACAGCTCAATCCTTCCCAACGTTCCTGTTGGAATGACACCAAATATCATTGAAGAAAGACAGATGAATATTGCTGTGATGGATGTTTTTTCCAGACTAATGATGGATAGAATTATTTTTCTTGGAACTGCTATTGACGATTATGTTGCAAATATTATTACGGCTCAATTACTTTTTTTAGAATCAATTGATGCTAAAAGAGACATTCAAATTTACATCAATTCTCCAGGAGGTTCAGTATATGCTGGACTTGGAATATACGACACGATGCAATATATAAAACCAGATGTATCTACAATATGTATTGGAATGGCTGCTTCAATGGGTGCAGTATTGTTATGTGCTGGAAAAGATGGTAAGAGAACAGGATTAAAGCATTCTAGAGTTATGATTCATCAACCACTTGGAGGTGCTCAAGGTCAAGCATCAGATATAGAAATTACAGCTAGAGAAATTCAAAAATTAAAAAAAGAACTTTATGATATTATTTCTCATCACACCAAAAAAGATTATAAGACTGTTTGGAAAGATAGTGATAGAGATTACTGGATGACTTCTCAAGAGGCTAAAGACTATGGTATGATTGATGAAGTACTAACTAGAAAATAATCTATGTCAAAACCAACTGAAGAAAGTATACGATGCTCTTTTTGTGGCAGAGAAAAAAAAGAAGTTAATGTTCTAATTGCTGGGATAACTGGTCACATTTGTGATTCTTGTATTACTCAAGCACATTCTATTGTTAAGGAAGAAGGTGGTGCAAAGTCTAAAGATGAAATTGAAAAAACTCTTAAACTTCTTACTCCTAAGGAAATTGTGCAAAATTTAAGTCTTCATGTAATTGGACAAGATGAAGCAAAAAAAGTGCTTTCTGTTGCTGTATACAACCATTATAAAAGATTATTACAAAAAAACAAAACAAAAGATAATATTGAGATTGAAAAATCAAACATTATTATGGTTGGAGAAACAGGAACTGGAAAAACTTTACTTGCTAAGTCTATTGCCGATCTTTTAAATGTACCTTTTTGTATAGCTGATGCAACTGTTTTAACTGAAGCTGGCTATGTTGGTGAAGACGTTGAAAGTATCCTTTCTAGATTATTGCAAGCTGCTGATTACGATGTTCAATCTGCACAAAGAGGAATTGTTTTTATTGACGAAATTGATAAAGTTGCCAGAAAAAGTGACAATCCTTCAATAACTAGAGATGTTTCAGGAGAAGGTGTTCAACAAGCAATGCTTAAACTTTTGGAAGGTGCTCAAGTAAATGTTCCGCCTCAAGGTGGCAGAAAACATCCTGAGCAGAAAATGATTCAAATAGACACCAAAAATATTCTTTTTATTTGCGGGGGTGCTTTTGACGGGATTTCTAAAATAATTGAAAGAAGAGTAAAAAGTCAGTCTATTGGATTTAGTACAATTCCAGGCGAAGAGTTTAATAATGAAATTATGCTTTCTCATGTTAATCAGCTGGATGTTAAGAAATATGGATTAATTCCGGAACTTATTGGAAGATTCCCTGTTTTAACTTATTTACATCCTCTAAATAAAGAAACTTTATTAAGTATTCTTACTGACCCTCAAAATGCATTAACCAAGCAGTATATAAAATTGTTTGAAATGGATGACATTAATTTAATCATAAAGAAAGAAGTTTTAGAATTTATTGTAGATAAAGCTATTTTATTGAACCTAGGGGCAAGAGGACTTAGGTCAATTTGCGAGGCAATTCTTACCGACTCAATGTTTAATGCTCCTGATAAGGATATTAAAGAATTGATTATTGATCTTTCTTATGCTGAAAAACAATTTTCAAAATCAAAAGTCAGTAAGTTGAAAGTAGCCTAGCTTTTCTTATTGTAAACAACAACTCTAAAATCATGTGGATTTTTTATATCCTTTTTATGATTTATTATTTCATTTGAACTCCAATTTTTATAATCTATTTCTGGGAAAAAAGTATCTCCTTCGAATCTTTCATCTATATGAGTAATATACATTCTATCTACTAAATTTTCTTCCAAAAATTTTCTATAAATTTGACCTCCTCCAATTACAAAAATCTCCTTAGCTGTCTTATCTTCTTTGGCTTTTGTTAAACTATCTTCAATAGTATTTACAACTAAGCATCCGTCGGCTTTATAGGTGTTGTTTTTAGTTATAATTATATTAGTTCTATTCTTAAGAGGCCTATACTTTTCAGGAATACTTTCGAAATTCTTTCTACCCATAATTACGGGATGATTCAATGTAGTATCCATAAAGAACTTCATGTCTTTTGGTAAATTCCATATTAACTGATTGTCCTTTCCAATCACATTATTCTTAGATATGGCTACTATTATAGAAATTTTCATATTGATACAGATGCTTTAATATGAGGGTGCGGATCATAATTTATTAATTCGAAATCTTCATATTTGAATTCATTAATATTCTTGATTTTTGAGTTGACTTTCATCTTTGGAAGAGGACGAAATTCTCTACTCAACTGTTCTTTAGCTTGTTCAATATGATTGTTATATAAATGAACATCTCCAAAAGTATGGATAAAGTCTCCAACTTCAAGATCAGTAACCTGAGCAATCATTATTGTAAATAAAGCGTAAGAAGCTATATTAAATGGAACTCCTAAAAAAGTATCTGCACTTCTTTGGTATAGCTGACAAGACAATTTTCCGTCTGAAACATAGAATTGAAAAAAGGCATGACATGGAGGCAAAGCCGCTTTATTATCGGATACATTTTCAGAAAAACTTTTTGATGTGTCAGGCAAAACACTAGGGTTCCACGCTGAAACAATCATTCTTCTACTGTTAGGATTGTTTTTAATTTGATCAATTAAAATGCTAATTTGATCAATTCCGTCAGAATTCCAATTCCTCCATTGATGACCATAAACTGGACCTAAGTTGCCATTTTCATCGGCCCAAGAGTCCCATATTTTAACATCATTATCATTTAAATATTTAATATTTGTTTCCCCTTTTATAAACCAAAGTAATTCGTGAATAATCGATTTTAAATGAAGTTTCTTGGTGGTTAACATTGGGAAGCCCTTAGATAGGTCAAACCTCATTTGGTAACCAAAAGTGCTGATAGTTCCTGTGCCAGTTCTATCCCCTTTTTGGACACCATTTTCTAGAATATGATTCAATAATTTATGGTACTGTTTCATTATAAATTTTAGAATTTAAAAATAGAATGTATTTATTAAAAAAGTGTCAAAAGGATTAAAAACTTATCAACTGAAAGTTAAAAAGTCATTCCTACAATTGTAGCTGATAATAGTGAGGCCAATGTTCCAGCCAATAAAGCTTTTAGCCCAAGTTCAGAAAGCAGCTTTCTTTTTGTTGGAGCTAGTGAACCAATTCCTCCAATTTGAATTCCAATTGATGCGAAATTTGCAAATCCACAAAGCATATAAGTAGCCATAGTTATAGATTTTTCTTCTGTAAAAGCATCTGAAGATTTCAAATCTCCTAAGGAAATATAGCCAATAAATTCAGTCATAATTAATTTCTCACCAATAAGTCTACCAACTAAGGTAATATCCTCACTACAAACACCAAGCAACCACATTAAGGGAGCAAAAAAATAACCTAGAATAACCTGTAATGAGAATTCGTTGAACTGACCATTACTAAATTCAGAAATAAATGAATTTAATCCAGTTAAACTTCCAATTTTTAATAAAATGAAATTCGCCATTGCAAGAAAAGCTATAAATACTAAAAGCATTGAAGCAACATTTACTGCTAATTTCAATCCCTCAACAGTTCCGTTTGAAATAGCATCTAGAATATTACTCCCAATTTTTTCTTTAGGCACTTCAATATTGGAATCAATTTTTTCAGTTTGAGGAATTAATATTTTAGAAATTATTATAGCTCCAGGTGCTGCCATAAAAGATGCAGCTAAAAGGTGTTTGGCAAAAATCAATCTTTCAGAAGGATCGTCACCTCCTAAAAAAGCAATATAAGCGGCCAATACTCCACCAGCTAATGTTGCCATTCCGCCTGTCATTACTAATAATAATTCAGATCTTGACATTTTGGATAAATAGGCTTTAATCATTAAAGGAGATTCTGTTTGGCCTAAAAATATATTACCAGCTACTGATAAGCTCTCAGCTCCTGAAAGCTTTAAAAGCTTTGTCATTAATAATGCAAGTAAGTAAACCACTTTCTGAATAATTCCTAAGTAAAAAAGCAGGCTAGTTAAGGCTGAAAAGAAAATAATAGTAGGAAGTACTTGAAAAGCAAAAAGAAAGCCATGTTTTTCAGTATCAAGAAAAGAACCAAATAGAAAACTAGCCCCTGCACTACTAAAATCAAGTATGGATACAAATACTTTTCCCAATATTTCAAACCCAAGTCTAAAATATTCAAGAAATGAAATTCCAAATGGGTTTAGAATTAAAAAAGCAAGAGAAATTTGAAAAATAAGACCATAACCAACTACTTTCCAAGAAATCTTACTTCTCTTTTCGCTAAACACATAGGCAATAGCAATAACAAGTAAAACTCCAATAATTCCTCTTAAAATTGATATAAACGAAATATCCAAAATCTCTAGTTTATTTTATCATATTTATATAAATCCTGATCAATAAGTAGATTTAGTTCTTCTAAGCTAACTGAAATAATCTTCATTTTAGAAATGACTTTTTCAGGAATAACATTACCTCCAAAAATAGTTGCTATTTTGTTGTCTCCATTTTGCAAGACTAAAGAGGAATTTCCATTTTGATCATTTACAACAAATATAGAATCAATATGAGTTTTACTGTAAGGAATATTTTCAAATATTAATATAGAATCTTTTAAGCTCCAAGTACCTTTTACCTCATCAATTATAAATATTTTTTTACTGCTCTTTTTCGATAATTCTATGGAATATTTTTGGATTTCAGGGACAATAGACGTTTCGCCATCTTGATCGGTTATGGTATTTATTTGCCAAACTCCTAATAATTCTCTTTCAATTGAATGTTTACATCCCGAAAACAATAAACTTAATATCGAAATAAAAAGAATTAAATAGATGGAACTAATTCTCTTGCCTATTATTAATCTCATCTCTAAATCTAGAAGCTGCTTCATAATCTTCATTATCAATTGAATTTTTAAGATGTTTTTTGAGTTCTTTTAGAGACATTCTCTCACTAGGGTTCTTAGTTATTTTTTCTAAACTTATTTCTGGGGGAATTTCATCTTTATCATCTTTATCGTCATCCAAAATTATTCCTGCAGAATTTAAGACAAACTCATGTGTGTAAATAGGAGATTCAAACCGAACGGCTAAAGCAATCGCATCTGATGTTCTGGAGTCTATTTCAACTTCCTTCCCATTTTGCTCACAAATTAATTTAGCAAAAAATATACCTTCTACTAAATTATAAATAATTACTTCAACTAGATTAATTTTAAAATGATCAGAAAAGTTTTTAAATAAATCGTGGGTAAGTGGTCTGCTAGGAGTCATCTTCTCTAGCTCAATAGCAATTGCTTGAGCTTCAAACCCTCCTATAATAATGGGCAATCTTCTTTTGCCAATAACCTCAGATAAAACAAGTGCATAAGCACCTGATTGTGTTTGACTATAGGAAAGTCCTGCAATATCTAATTTTATTTTTTCCATATAAGTTTACGACTGAAAATAATAGCTTACCAGTTAATTATAAAGATAATTAAAATATATAATTAGACTTGTGAAGATTTAAAATTGTTAATAGCTGTAGTTAACTTAGGTAATACTTCAAAAGCATCGCCTACTACTCCGTAATCAGCAGCCTTAAAGAATGGCGCTTCTGGGTCTGTATTTATAACAACAATAACTTTGCTGCCATTTACACCCGCTATATGTTGAATTGCCCCTGAAATTCCAGCAGCAATGTAAAGATTTGGTCTTATAGCAACACCTGTTTGACCTACATGCTCATGATGGGGTCTCCAACCTATATCAGCAACTGGTCTAGAACAGGCAGTAGTAGCACCTAAAGACTTCGCTAAATCTTCAACAATTCCCCAATTTTCAGGTCCTTTTAATCCTCTTCCCGCTGAAACCACTAACTCTGCTTCTGGAAGTGGAATTCCCTCGCCAAGTGGTTTTAAATCTTTAATTTTTATTCTACCAAGTCCTAAATCTTCTTCAAAATTTGAAATAGAGGTGTCAACTTTATTCTCTACTGGTTGAATTGAGTTAGGTAGAATAGAGATTACCTTTATTTTAGAATGAACAGTGACATATGCAATTGCTTTACCAGAGTAAACATTGGTCTTGACAGTAAATTCATCGGAATTTTCAGGTAAAGAAATCGCACCTGACACGTGACCTGCTTCAATTTTTGCTGCAACTCTTGGTCCAACAGCCTTCCCTGTTTGATCTTGAGAAAGAATAATAAATTCAGCATCTGTTTTTTTAGCTGATTTTACAATGAGACTACATAAAACTTGGTCATTGGCTTCATTTAAATTTCTGTAAACCCATATTTTTTCAGCTCCATATTCTCCCATTTCAGAAAGAACATTGTCAGGGGCATCCCCATATGTTATAACAGTGACGCTGCCTAATTTTTTACCATAAGTAATTGCTTCTTTTGCAGCTTTACTTAATTTATTTTTTAATTCTACAAATACTAATACTGACATAATTAAATAACTTTTGATTCATTGTGTAATAACTCTACTAATTCATCCATACTTTCAGGATCTAAATATTTACATCCTGTCTTAGGGCTTGGTAACTCAAACTTCAAAACTGAAGTTAATGGCTTTTGATCATCAGCAGGGATAATATTTAGAGGCTTAGTTCGAGCAGCCATAATTCCTCTCATATTAGGAATTCTTTGCTCTGCCATTCCTTTTGATGCGCTAACTACAAATGGAAACTCTACTTCAACTACTTCAATTCCTGCTTGAACATCTCTTTCTAAGGTAGCTACATTACCAACAACATCTAACTTACTAGCTAAAGAAACAAAAGGCATATCCAATAACTCTGAAACCATTGCTCCAATTTGAGCGCCATTATAATTTATAGTTTCTTTACCTGTCATAACAATATCAAAATTTTCTTTTAAAGCATAGTTAGCTATTTGTTTTGAGACAAAAAATGAATCTACAGGTTCTGCATCTATTCTTACAGCATCATTCGCTCCAATGGCAAGTGCTTTTCTAATTGTTGGATCATCTGCGGAAGTTCCTACAGTAATAGTACTTACTGAACCTCCTTGGGTTTCTACCAGTTCTAAAGCCCTAACTAAAGCATACCATTCGTCATAAGGATTCACAACGTATTGTACTCCGTTTTCATCAAATTTCTTACCGTTATCTACAAAATTTATTTTGCTTGTTGTATCTGGCACTTTACTAATACACACTAATATTTTCATGTGAAATAATTATTTAATATTTATACAAACAAAGTTAAATAATTCTATTTAGAACCTTTATGAATAATTTAATTTTATTCTTTATCTACAAATAAATTTGCTTGTTAAACAATTTTTAAAATATTTTTTTTTAAAAATTTATTCATTTAATTTAAAAAGTCTTATTTATAAATTACTTTTGGCAAAATTTACACTATGAGAACGGTTCAATATAGAGAAGCTCTTAGGGAAGCAATGGTTGAAGAAATGAGAAAAGATGAAACAGTCTTTTTAATGGGAGAAGAAGTTGCTGAATATAATGGTGCATATAAAGTTTCACAAGGAATGCTTGATGAGTTTGGCGCTAAAAGAGTCATAGACACTCCCATTGCAGAGCTTGGATTTGCAGGAATTGCCGTAGGAGCTGCAATGAACGGTCTAAGACCAATTGTTGAATTCATGACATGGAATTTTGCTTTGCTAGCTTCTGACCAAATTATAAATAGTGCTGCTAAAATTTTACAAATGAGTGGAGGTCAATATTCTTGTCCTATTGTATTTAGGGGAGGTAATGGTCCTGCTGGGCAACTAGCTGCAACTCATTCTCAAAGTTTTGAATCATTTTATGCTCATGTTCCTGGATTAAAAGTAGTAACTCCATCAAATCCATATGATGCAAAAGGACTTTTAAAATCTGCAATTAGAGATAATGATCCTGTATTAATTATGGAATCTGAAAAAATGTATGGAGATAAGGGCGAAATTCCCGATGGAGAATACTTAGTTCCTATAGGAAAAGCAGATATTAAAAAAAAGGGAGATCATGTAACATTAGTTTCTTTTGGTAAAATATTAAAAGTTGTTGATCTTGCAGCTAAAGAGCTTGAGAAGTCCGGTATTTCTTGTGAAATAATTGATCTTAGATCTGTTAGGCCTATTGACTATGAAACAGTAGTCAATTCTGTCAAAAAAACTAATAGGTGTGTGATAATTGAAGAAAGCTGGCCTTTAGCCTCTATTTCTGGTGAAATAGCCTACCACTTGCAAAGACATGCTTTTGATTATTTAGATGCCCCTGTTATGCGAGTTATGCAAGCTGATACACCTTTTGCATTTTCTAAAGTTCTAATAGAAGAAGCATTACCTAACGTTAAAAAAATAGTAGACTCAGTAAAGTCATGTCTTTACGTTAGCTAATTTTTAAAGCGCTGAAATTAATAAATCTAAATTTTTATATGGTAGTTTAAAAGCATCTCCTAAAATAGAAGATGTTAAAGTTCCGTTATAAATATAAACTCCGTGCCTGAATCCCTTTGCGTTTTGAATTAATTTTTCGCATCCGCCAATATTAGCAATTTCTATTAGTAAGGGTGAAAAAATATTACTTAAACTATAACTTGCAGTTCTAGAAACTCTTGACCCAATATTTGGAACACAATAATGAATAATATCGTGTTTAATAAATGTTGGTTTTTGATGAGTTGTGATTTTTGATGTTTCAAAACAACCGCCTTTATCAATACTTACATCAACAATTACAGACCCTGATTTCATTTTCTTAACCATTTCTTCATTTACAATACATGGGGTTCTTCCATGATTAGCACTTAATGCCCCAATAGCAACATCACATCTCATCAATGCTTTTTCTAAAACTTTTGGCTGAATTACAGAAGTAAAGACTTTTTGACCGATTTCATTTTGTAACCTTCGTAGTTTAAATAAAGAATTGTCAAAAACTTTAACAGAAACTCCTAAAGCTAAAGCTGCACTAGCTGCAAATTGTCCGACTGTACCAGCACCTATTATAACCAATTCTGGTGGTGTAATTCCTGCAACTCCCCCAAGCATTAATCCTTTGCCATTATTAGCATTGCTCATTAACTCTGCGGCTATTAAAAAAGAAGTAGTTCCAGCTATTTCACCCATAGATCTTATCAAAGGAAAAGAACCGTTTTTATCTTCAATATAATCCCATGCAATAGCTGTAACTTTTTTGGCCATTAACTTATCTAATGCATTTTTTGGCTGAACAGCGATTTGTAATGCAGAGAAAAGAGTCTGTTTGTGCTTCATTAAAGCAATTTCTTTAATATTTGGAGGACCTACTTTAAGAATAATATCAGCTTTATATATTTCCTTGGTATCATGCAATATCTCGGCACCAGATTCACTATAATCGGTATCAGAAAAATTAGCATTTTCACCTGCTCCTGACTCTACAACAACTCTGTGTCCATTGGCAACCAAAAAACCAACAGACTCAGGTACTAATGCTACTCTTTGCTCTTGGAGTTCTGTTTCTTTTGGAATTCCAATATATAAACTCTGTTTCTTTTGTCCAGTTTCTATCATTTCTTCTTTTGGAGAAAGCGAAGCCTGAAAAGCTAATGATTTTAATATGTCATGAGATACACTCATATTGAAACAATGATTTTACGTAATTCTTGCTCTGTTTTAATATTTACCCTTACGCAATTAGTTGGTAAAAAGTTATTAATTTTTTTTGGCCATTCAATAAAACATAAATTTTCATCATTTATTATTTCTAACAATCCAATATTTTCAACCTCATTTTGATTTTCTATTCTAAAACAATCTATATGATAAATTAATCTGCCTTTATTTCCAGAGTAGGTATTTATGATACTATAAGTTGGAGAGTTTGCATCTTTAACCCCAAAACTGCTCACTACAGATTTTATTATTGTTGTTTTTCCACTGCCCATTTCACCTTCAAAAAGAAATAAATTATTACCTTCAGATAGCTTTACGAGTTCATCAGAAATAATTTTAATTTCGGAAATGTTTTTAATGGCAAATGACTTTGAGTACATTATTTACGAGCTATAAAAATAAGTTCTAAGGAGTTTAACCTTAATTTTTCATGATCAATTTCTGACAAAGAATCTTTAGGGTCGAAAACATCAATTTTAAAACCAGCTTTTTCTAGTTTATTGGGATAATCTAAACCGTAAAGTCTAACGTGATCTTTTTGCCAAAAATGTTTCTCTCTATCTTTTGGACTAATGATCTTAGGGTCTTCGTATGTGATTTTATTATTATAATCGATGGGTACCTGAAAAATTCCCCAACCACCTTTTTTCATAACTCTGTAAAGTTCTTTCATACACTTATGGTCATCTTCTACGTGTTCTAAAACATGATTACAAAAAATCACGTCAAAAGAATTATCTTTTAATGGGATATCATGCAAATCGAAGTGTAAATCGGCAATTGGTGATACTATATCAGCAGTTATATAATCCAGATTTTTTTGCTTTTTAAAAATCGGATGAAAACATTGTTCTGGAGCTACATGAAGTACTTTAAGATTATCATTTTTAAAAAATGTACTTTTCTTTAAATATAGCCACATCAAACGATGTCTCTCAAGCGTTAAATCATAAGGACACAAAACATTTTCTCGGTGAACAATATTTGAACCATATGAAAGAAATTTTCTAAAGTCTTTTTCACAAACAGGACAATGAACTTTGTTGCCATAATAAGCTAATGGAGCAAAAAACTTAAAAACGTAACTTAATCTAATTAAAAGAGGTCTGGGAAGTGTATTAAGAAGAAATTTATAAAGTTTTTTCATTTTAAAAGATTATCTATTTTTTGTGCATAATCAAATGAATCATCTCTAAAAAATCGTAATTCAGGCATTTTCCTTAATTGGTTTCTTACTATTTTACTAATCTCATGTCTTATAAATTTAGATTGTGTTATTACATAATCAAAAGATTCGTCATTATTGCTGCCTCCAAAAATACTTATATAAACTTTCGCAATAGATAAATCAGGACTCATTCTAACAGTAGTTACGGTAATCATGGCCCCTTTACATATAGAAATTGCATTAAGCTGAAAATATTTACCTAATTCTTTTTTAATTACACCCGCTATTTTTTCTTGCCGTATGCTCATATAGTTTGTAAATTTAAGAAAAGAGCGCACTTAATCACAATACTTTTTAATATTGGTATTTTGATCAAAATAAGTTAATGAAGTATGTTAACTTTATATTCGATAATTAAAAATGAGAAGCTTACCAAAATATGATTTAAATAAAGGGCGATATTCTCCACCTGTTACATATCTCTTTTTAGTTTTAATGGTGTTTTTAAAACATGTATCTAATTTTTTAAATAATGAACGTTAAACCAAAAAAGTATTTAGGTCAACATTTTTTAATAGATGAAAGTATAAGCGAACGAATTTCAAACTCTATTTCAAAAAATAAAAAGATAAACCTACTTGAAATTGGTCCTGGAACTGGAGCCTTGACAAGGTTTTTAGTTCAAAAAGATATTAATTTAAAGACCTACGAGCTCGACCAAGAATCTATTAAATTTCTTAATCTAAAATATCCAAAATTAAAAGTTTACAATGAAGATATTTTAAAAGTAAATTGGAAAAATTTATTCGCTAGTAACTTTACAGTAACTGGAAATTTTCCATATAATATCTCTTCTCAGATTTTATTTAAAATTTATGACCATAGAGATATTATCGATGAAATGGTTGGGATGTTTCAGAAAGAAGTTGCAGAAAGAGTGTGTTCTGGACCTGGAACAAAAAAATATGGAATTTTATCAGTACTAATTCAAGCATTTTTTAAAGCTGAGTATTTATTTACTGTAAATGAAGATGTTTTTGATCCTCCACCTAAAGTAAAATCTGGTGTAATAAGAATTAGTAGAAATGATGTAAAACAGCTAAATTGTAATGAAAAATTATTTTTTAGAGTTGTAAAGGCGATATTTAATCAAAGGAGGAAAATGGCTAAAAACTCACTAAAGTCGCTTCTGGGAGAGCATAAAATTGATCATGTTTTAATGACCAAGAGGCCTGAAGAGCTTCAAGTAAATAATTTTATAGAAATCACTAATTTATTAGAATCTAAAATTAACTAGTTAATAATTCATAATTTAGTATAATTATATTTCAATATTTTTCAATGCAATTTGAATTAACAAAACAATTTATAGACAATCTAATTTCAGCAATTGAAAATGAAGACAATAGCTTTATTGTAGAGGCTATTAATCCTTTGCATCCTGCAGACATAGCTGAAATACTTGAAATTGTAAATCTTCCTCAATCACAGTATCTGTATCATCTTTTAGATGAAGAATTAGCTTCTGAAGTTTTAGTGGAAATTGAAGAAGACACCAGGGAACAATTTCTTGAATCATTATCTGCAGAAGAAATTGCTGAATCTATTGAAAAAATGGATGCAGATGATGCTACAGATGTCATTCAAGATTTACCAGAAAACATACAAGAAGAAGTTTTAGAAGCATTAAAAGACGAAGAACATTCTTCAGATATTTCTATGTTAATGAACTATGATGAAAATAGTGCTGGTGGAATTATGGATGTTGATTTTGTTTCTGCCGATTGGAACTGGACAGTGAAAAATGCCTTACAAAAACTTCGAGAACAAGTAGAAAATGTTGATCAAGTTTATACTATTTATGTTATTGACTCATCTAAAGATTTTAAAGGAATTCTTTCTCTTAAAAGGTTTTTATATGCCTCAGACGACACCTTAATTAAAGATATTTATAAAAAAGATTCTATTTCTGTTAAAATAAATGAAGACTCAGAATCTGTAGCTTCTAAAATGGAAAAATATGACCTTGTAGTAATTCCTGTAATTGATGAAAACAACAAATTATTAGGAAGAATTACTATTGATGATGCGTTAGATGTAATTAAAGAAGAAGCTGAAAAAGATTACCAAATGGCTAGTGGTATTTCTGAAAAAGTAGAATCTTCAGATTCATTATTTGTTATTAGTAGGGCACGACTTCCGTGGTTGCTTATAGGGTTGCTTGGAGGTATTCTGGGTGCTTATGTTATTGGGTTTTTCGAATATCAACTTAAAGAAAATGCAGTAATGGCTTCATTCATCCCATTAATTCTTGCTATGGGAGGAAATGTTGGGGTACAATCGTCAGCCATAATTGTGCAATCTCTTGCAAATAATACCATTAACTATGAATCCATATTTAAAAAATTATTTAAAGAACTTATAGTGGCTTTGTTTAATGGATTGATATGTGCTACAATAGCTTTGTTATTTTGCTGGTTTACTAAAAGTGATTTTTATCTTGCATTGACAATTGGAGTTTCATTAGTTGCGGTATTTACATATGCTGGTCTTTTTGGAACATTTATCCCATTAATTTTAAATAAATATAAAATTGATCCAGCATTAGCTACGGGACCATTTATAACTACTACTAATGATATTATTGGACTTTTAATATATTTCTTAATCGGAAGCGTACTTTATTTTTAAAAAATGAAAGTTGCACTTTTAGACGATTTTCATCCTATAATTCATAAAACATTTTCATCTTGGAATTGGGAAATTATAGATGGTAAAAATTGGACTTCGGAAGATTTTCAACTCAACGCTGTATCAATAGAGGGGATTGTTATTAGGTCAAAGTTTAAATTAACTGGAAATCAACTAAAATTTGCTAAAAAATTAAAATTTATTGCCAGACCAGGTTCTGGATTAGAAAATATTGATTTAAAATATTGTAAAGAAAATAATATTGAGGTATTTAGAAGTCCAGAAGGTAATAGAGATGCAGTAGCCGAGCACACATTGGGAATGATCCTTAATCTTATTAATCACATTAATATAACAAATCTTGAAGTAAGAAAAAATATCTGGGAAAGAGAAAATAATAGAGGGACTGAGCTTAAAGGTAAAGTAATGGCAATTATTGGTTATGGTTATATGGGAAAAGCCTTAGCTCAACGACTTTCTGGATTTGAAATGGAAGTAATTGCTTATGATAAGTATCTTTCTGGATTTGGATCTAAAGATGTTAAGGAAGTAGATCTTAATGAAATATTTCAAACAGCAGATCTTGTAAGTTTACATACCCCTTTAAACGAAGAAACTATAGGAATGTTTGATAAACATTTTATTAAAAAATTTAAAAAGCATTTCATATTAATAAATACAGCGAGAGGAAAATCGGTAATTTTAAAGGATTTAGTAGAATCTTTAAGATCAAAAAAAATTATTGGAGCTTGTTTGGATGTTTTAGATATAGAGTCCAGTAATTTTAATATTAATAATTCAAATAATAAATATTTTGAAGATTTAAAAAAGTTTCGAAATGTAGTTTTAAGTCCTCATGTTGCAGGGTGGTCTTTTGAATCTAAAGAAAAAATGGCAAAAGTCATATTGGAAAAAATTCATCAAAAATTTCAAACTTATATAAATGACTAAAAAATCACTTTATAAAATATTGGGTCCTTTGGTTTTTGTTTCTACTTTCTTTTTGAATATTCCAGATGGGATGTCAGAAAATGGGTTTAGATTATTAGGTGTCATTCTATGGATGGCAATTTGGTGGATTAGTGAGGTTGTACCAATTGCAGTAACAGCTCTTTTACCAATAATATTATTTCCTTCACTAAATATTCTAAATATTCAAGAAACTGGATCTAATTATGGACATAAATACATTTTTTTATTTATTGGAGGATTTATATTAGCAAATGCCATTCAGAAATGGAATCTTCACAAAAGAATAGCCCTCAATATTATACTAAAACTTGGTGGAAGTACAGATAAAATAATATTAGGTTTTATGTTGGCAACAGGGTTTTTGTCTATGTGGATTTCTAATACTGCTACTACAGTTATGATGCTTCCCATTGCACTTTCAGTAGTAAATCAACTGAATGATCATCCTGATACTTTAGAAAATGAAAATAAGATATTTGGTAAAGCATTAATGCTTGGTGTAGCTTACAGTGCCTCAGCCGGTGGAATAGCGACTTTAATTGGAACTCCTCCAAATCTTATTTTCGCAGGATTTGCTCTAGATAATTTTAATATCGAAATCTCGTTTTTTCAATGGATGAAAATTGGTCTTCCCATATCCATTGTTTTAATGGTTTTTATTTGGTTATTATTAACTAAATATGCTTTTAAACTCAATAAAGTTGGGTTCCCAGGTGGAAAAGAAGAAATTAAAAGACTTTTATTTAAAATGGGTAAAATTAGCAATGAGGAAAAGAAAATTCTTTTTGTATTTACCTTAACTATATTCTGCTGGATTTTTAGAAAAAACACAATAAATCTTTTAATTCCTAATTTTGATGATAGTATGATTGCAATTTCAAGTGCGATTATTTTGTTTATACTACCGTCTAAAGATAAAAAAGAACCTATTCTTAAATGGAAAGATGCTGTCACTATACCGTGGGGAATATTATTACTATTTGGCGGTGGCTTATCAATTGCTAAAGGGTTTCAGTCAACTGGTCTAGATACATGGATAGGTGAACAATTGACTTTCATGACATTTACAAATTCATTTATAATTATTTTAATAGTAGTTGCTGGTGTTAACTTCCTAACTGAAATGACTTCTAATATGGCGACTACAGCAATGCTTCTTCCTGTTATGATTCCATTAGCAAACCTAATGCAAATTAATCCTTATTTATTGCTTGTGGGAACTACTCTAGCTGCCTCATGTGCCTTTATGTTGCCAGTAGCAACTCCTCCAAATGCTGTTGTTTTTGGATCTAGATTGCTTAAAATATCTGATATGGTTAAAACTGGAATAATGATAAATATATTCTCAATTATTTTAATCTTAATAATGGTCTATTTTGGAATTCCTTTAATTTGGGGAGTTAGTTAAAGTTTTAGCACTTTAAGTTCTTTAATTTCTTTTTCTAATTTAACCTTAAGAATATAAATTCCCTTTTTTAAATTTATTAATGAGATTACTTCACCGTCACAGTGGCCAACATACTGTCCTTTGAGATCGTATATATCTGTTTCAACCAAACCATTATAATCTTTAAAAAATAAATTTACTTTGTCAATTGTAGGAGAAGGAAAATATGTTAAAGAATTATCTTCAAAAAAATTGACACTGTTCATTAATACTTCATTAAAAGCACCAATACTTGGTGGGTCAAAATTGGATATTGAATTTCCAAAATAATCTATCCCACCGTTATTATTTAAATAATTTGTTGTGTCAGTACTGCCGTTGATTAATCTACCGCTTCCAATTGCAGGACTATTTGTTTGAACTTTATAAGCCATAGGGTTGTTAACTCCTAAAATTGAAGAATTCATCATTTGAGGATTAAGAAATAATGCATTATTCAATAAATCATTATCTAAATTTATTCTGGAAGAATCATAAAATATATTATGGCTTATATCTAAAGTATTTAATGTGTTCCTAATTAGAGTTGGAATCTTAATCCCATTTGAACCAACATAAATTAAATTATTGTAAACATGAACATCTCCAATATTTGGCCAAAAATATATTTCAGGATTTAAAGTGTCATTCACAAAAATTGTATTGTTATAAATAAACGTTCCTGTACTAGGGCATCTGGTTTGATTATTTCCACAAAAGTTTCCTACCCAAAAAATCTTGCCTTTTTTATCCCACTGATTATTGTTGGGGTCTACCCTATAGCCGTCATTTACACTAATATTGTATCTATAACCACAATTTATATTATCCCCTAGAATTTCTACAAAACCACCCTCATTGTTGTAACTGAAATTATACTGAAACACAACATTTTCATTGCCAAAATCTATATGAGCTCCATAAGAGTCTTGTGGACCGTGAGCATTCATGAATTTATTATTTTGTGCAACAACATTTTTTGAATCAAAAGGCCACATTCCGCTTCCTCTTTTCCACATTCGTGAGTCTATATCTGATCCAGTATGGTTAAAAACACAATTTTCAACTAGTACATTTGATGATTTATTAGGGACAAAACCCGATCCTCCAGTATACTCAAAATTGCAATTTCTAAGCTCAATTTTGTTATTTTTAATTGAGTCAATTCCATTTAACCCTAAAGATTTAATCCAAATTCCATAATGGCCCGTTTTAGTAATGTTGTTATTAGTAATTTCTATGTTAGAGAATGTGTTATATAAAGAATTACTTGTGTCAGATAATGATTCAAATTTTATTCCATAGCCTTTGTGGTTATTTGAAGAATCAGTTGGTGAAGGGTAAATATCATGAATGTATAAATTATTTAATTGGAAGTTTTCTAGTGATGATAAGTCGGCTATTACTTTTACTCCAAATCGAACATTTTTTCCAGATCCCCAAAAATTTGACGCCCCACCAAAACCATTTAATCTTTTAATGTTTCCAGATGAATCCAGATGTGATCCGTCATTAGAAATTTCTAAATTATTAATACAGATATGCTCATTATTATAAATTAAAATTGCAGCTTGATAGCCGTTACCATTAATTATGGGTTTTACTGTTCCTGCGTAACTATCAAGGATAATAGGTTGTTGAAAACTGCCAGACCCTTTAATCCAGAACATACCTTGAAAATAATCTCCCGACTTAAATAATATACTGTCTCCAGGATAAAAACTCATTGAATTTAATTTATCTAATGAGTTAAAAGGAAACTGTGCGCTTAATCCGTTATTATTGTTGTTTCCACTAGAACTACTAACATAAAAAGTAGCCGCTCTTAAATAAAATGAGGAGAAAATTATAACTAATATAAAAACTAGTTTCATTAATAATTAATTAACCAATTGCCAAGCACCAGTATTAATTAATGGTTCGGCTTGTTTAAACTTCATTTCTTTAGTTTCACCGTTTTGAAGGTTTAAAATTTTAACTCTTTCATTTCTACCAGGTTTTTTGGCAACCATAACAGGGGAATGTTTAACGGGTGGTCCAGACTGATTTTGCTGTGCCATTTCATTATTCATTCTTGTAGATTGAGCTATATCTTCTCTACCAGCTTTTAATTTGCTAAAATCTTGTTTGGGCCTAGGGCTATTATCTGAGGAAAGAGTTTGTTCATCTGGATTATGAAGTTGAGCTTTCATTAAAAATGAAATAATATCTCTATTCATTTTATCCATCATGCCTTGAAATAGCTCATAACCTTCTAACTTATATATCAAAAGTGGATCTTTTTGTTCATACTGCGCGTGATAAACACTTTGTTTTAGAAAATCCATTTCTCTTAAATGTTCCTTCCATTCGTTGTCAATAAATGCAAGAGTAATACTTCTCTCCAATGCTTTAAGAGCTTCCAATCCTTCAGAATCAAATACCTTACTAAGCTTAGCAACTACTTTCATTGCCCTTCTTCCATCTGTAAATGGAATTACTATGTTTTCAATTTTATTATCAGGGGTTTCTAAAATGTTTTTTACAACTGGGAAAACGTTTGTCTTTATGTTTTCTGACTTTCTGTGATATTTTTCTTTAGCTTCTCTGTATAAGCTCTCTATTAATATATTGGCATCTTGTTCTAAAAAAACTTTCTCATTAAAAGGTGACTCTATGCCAAAGTTTGTAATGACATTATAGTTAAAATCTTCAAAATCTGAATTTTGCTGGGCATTTTCAACAATAACATTACAAATATCATAAATCATATTATCGAGATCTAAATCTAATTTATCTCCAAATAATGCATTTTTTCTTCTATTATAAATAGCTGTTCTTTGACTATTCATTACATCGTCAAATTCCAATAATCTTTTTCTAATCCCAAAGTTATTTTCTTCTACTTTTTTCTGTGCTCTTTCTATTGACTTAGTAATCATAGAGTGTTGAATAACCTCCCCCTCTTTATGACCCATTCTGTCCATCATTTTAGCAATACGCTCAGAGCCAAAAAGTCTCATAAGATTATCTTCAAGAGATACGAAAAATTGTGTTGAACCGGGATCTCCTTGCCTTCCTGATCTTCCTCTAAGCTGTCTATCTACTCTTCTTGAATCATGTCTTTCTGTCCCAATTATAGCTAATCCTCCTTGCTCTTTAACACCTTGTCCAAGCTTAATATCTGTTCCTCTTCCCGCCATATTGGTAGCAATGGTTACTGTACCTGGCTTACCAGCTTTTGTGACTACCTCAGCTTCTTTTTGATGTAATTTTGCATTTAAAACCTGATGAGGTAATTTTTTTAGGTTTAGTAATCTAGAAAGAAGTTCTGATACTTCAACCGACGTTGTTCCAACAAGAACTGGTCTTCCATTTGATCGGATTTTTTCAATTTCTTCAATTATAGCTTGGTATTTTTCTCTTGCAGTTTTATAAACTAAATCATTTTGATCGTCTCTTATAAGTGGCTTATTAGTTTTAACAGCAACAACATCGAGTTTATAAATATCCCAAAGTTCTTTAGCTTCAGTCTCTGCTGTCCCAGTCATTCCAGCTAACTTGTGATACATTCTAAAATAATTCTGTAAAGTTATTGTTGCATAAGTTTGAGAAGCTGCTTCTACTTTAACATTTTCTTTTGCCTCAATTGCTTGGTGAAGACCATCAGAATATCTTCTACCATCCATGATTCTTCCAGTCTGTTCATCGACTATCTTCACTTTATTCTCTATTACAACATATTCAATATCTTTTTCAAATAAAGAATATGCTTTTAACAATTGGTTCATAGAGTGAATTCTTTCCGCCTTAATAGTATAATCAGACATCATCTGATCTTTTAACTTAACTCTTTTTTGAGTATCAGGAGTTTGTTGTTCAATCTCTACTACTTTAGCCCCAATATCTGGAAGAATATAAAATTCTGGATCGTTTTCACCAGAAATTAGATCAATTCCTTTTTCAGTTAAATCAATTGTATTATTTTTTTCATCAATGACAAAATATAGTAACTCATCAGCCTTTGGCATTTCCTTGGCATTATCCTGTAGATAAAAATTCTCTGTTTTTTGAAGGTGAATTTTCACTCCAGGCTCACTCAAGTATTTTATAAGTGCTTTATTTTTAGGAAGTCCTCTAAAAGATCTAAATAGAGATAAACACCCTTCTTCAAAAAGAATTTTTTGTTGTTTTTTATCTACTCCATCACTTTCCGATTTAGCAATTTTAGATTTAGCTTCTATGAGTAAACCATTGATTAATTTTTTCTGAGATGTAACCAGTTTTTCAATTTTAGGCTTTAATGCCGCATATTCTTGTTGATCTCCTTTAGGAACTGGTCCAGAAATAATTAGCGGAGTTCTAGCATCATCAATTAAGACAGAATCAACTTCATCTATAATTGCATAATGGTGTTTTCGTTGAACTAAACCTTCGGTTTCTGAAACCATATTATCTCTCAAATAGTCAAACCCAAATTCGTTATTAGTTCCAAAAGTAATGTCTGAATTATACGCTTTTATTCTTTCAGGAGAATGTGGTTGATATAGGTCAATACAATCAACTGAAAGTCCATGGAATTGATAAATAGGACCCATCCATTGAGCATCTCTTTTTGCTAAATAATCATTTACTGTAATAACATGGACTCCTTTTCCAACAAGAGCATTAAGGTATACCGGCAGTGTTGCAACTAGTGTTTTCCCTTCTCCAGTCATCATTTCAGCAATTTTTCCCTTATGTAATGCTGCTCCACCCATTAATTGAACATCGTAATGCACCATAGACCAATCAACTGGTGTTCCAGCAGCGTCCCAATTGTTTTTCCAAATGGCATGATCGCCTTGAATTTCTACAGCATCTAATTTTCGTGAAAGGGTTTTGTCATTTTCGTTAGCTAATACTTTTAACTGCCCATTTTCTGCTAATCTTCTTGCAGTTTCTTTTACAACTGCAAATGCATGTGGCATTATTTCTAAAAGGGTAGATTCAATTAATTCATTTTCTTGAAGTTCAAGAGCATCGATTTTATCATAAATAGCTTCTTTTTCAGAAATCCCTAGCTCTACTGATGAGGCTTTTTCTTTAAGATTCTTTTTTTCTTCTATGGAACCTTCAACAGCTTTTTTAATAGCTTTTTTAAAATCATTAGTTTTAACCCTAAGTTCATCATCGCTAATATGAATTAGTTTTTGTGAAAATTGATTTGTAGAATCAATCACTGGGGAAAGCTCGTCTAGATCTTTCTGATTTTTATCTCCAAATAATTTTTTTAATATACCATCAAACATTTTAGCGAATTTCGGAAAACAAAAATAGTTGAATAGTTGGAACTATTGTTAAGAATAATTCTAAAAAAACAATGTAGAAGAGAAAATATATTTTTAGTACTCGTCTTCATTGAAAAAGAAATCGTCCTTCTGAGGATAATCTGGCCAAATTTCTTCAATAGTATCATAAATCTCTCCTTCGTCTTCAATAGCTTGAAGATTTTCTACAACTTCTAATGGAGATCCTGTTCTCATGGCAAAGTCAATTAACTCATCTTTGGCTGCGGGCCAAGGGGCATCTTCTAAATATCTTGCAAGTTCTAAAGTCCAGTACATAAAAAAAAGTTATATGATTTGGCAAAAGTAATTTTTTTAATGACTCTGCAAATAATTTTTCAAAAAAATAATTTTTATACACTCAATATTATTTTTTTGGTAACCACGGTTGTTCGGGAATATTTAAGTCAAATAAAACTTTTCTAGCTAAAACAAATAAATAATCAGAAAGTCTATTTAAGTAGGTAATTATAATAGGGTTAACATTTTGAATTTCTGAATATTCAATTGTTAATCTTTCCGCTCTTCGACAAACACATCTTGCAAGATGACAATAAGAAGAAATTGAGTGGCCCCCTGGTAAAATAAAATTTTTCATTTCTGGGAGAGCTCCTTGCATAACATCGATAGAGTTTTCTAGTTCTAGAACTGGACTATCGCTAAGTTTTGGAAGGTGTACCATCATTTTTTTATTATCGCCAGTAGCTAAATAAGATCCTATGATAAATAACTGTTCTTGAATTTTAATTAAAAATGGATTGTATTTGTCATCAATAGTATCTTTTATAAGACCTATCCATGAATTTAACTCATCTACAGTGCCATATGCATGAATACTCAAATGATTTTTTTTAACTCTTTCCCCTCCAAATAAGGAAGTTTCACCCTTGTCACCCGATTTTGTGTAAATTTTCATATTAGTTCTAATTCAAATTGATTTACAATTCCATTTAGTACTTCGTCTAATTCATCTTTAGACTCCAAAGTAACTAGTTGTGTCCTAATTGGCTTAAAATTAGGTATCCCCTTGAAATAATTAGCATAATGCCTTCTCATTTCAACTATTCCTAACCTATAGCCCTTCCAGCTAATACTAAAATCTAAATGTTCTTTAACAACCTTTACGCGCTCCTCTATCGAGGGCATTTCCAAGTGAGTGCCGGTTTTTAAAAAATGCTTTATTTGATTAAAAAACCAAGGGTTTCCAATACTCGCCCTACCTATCATAATACCATCAACTCCAAAAGTATTTTTGTATTTTAATGCTTTTTCTGGAGAATTTATATCTCCGTTTCCAAATACTGGAATATGCATCCTTGGATTATTTTTAACATCTGAAATCAAAGACCAATCTGCTTCACCCTTATACATTTGGGCTCTTGTTCTGCCGTGAATTGAAATTGCTTTAATTCCTACATCCTGTAACCTTTCTGCAGCATCTACAATATATTTTGAATTTTCATCCCAACCAAGTCTAGTTTTAACTGTTACTGGAAGATTAGTAGATTTCACAATCTCTTTTGTCATTTCTACCATTTTAGGTATATCTTGAAGAATTCCTGCACCAGCCCCTTTGCATGCAACTTTCTTTACTGGACAACCATAATTTATATCAATTATATCAGGATTTGCTTTTTCACACATTTCTGTTGCTTCTCGCATTGAAGAAATCTCTGAACCAAAAATTTGAATTCCAATTGGTCTTTCGTACTCAAAGATATCAAGCTTCTGTACACTTTTAACAGCATCTCTAATCAAGCCTTCTGATGAAATAAATTCAGTATACATCATATCAGCTCCATATTTTTTACATAAAGCTCTAAATGGCGGGTCACTTACATCCTCCATTGGGGCAAGCAAAAGTGGAAAATTTCCTAAAGATATGTCACCTATTTTTACCATAAATTTTTTGCAAAGTTATGTATTAACAACTAATTACTATATTTCGACATGAAAAATATAGATTTACTTCCAGTTAGAAATTATATTGGCTTCTTTTTTTTGAGTATTACTATTGTTCTTATATCGAAAATTGTTTTTAGTATGTTCGCTATTGGCTTTATAGATGAAGTTTGGGATTTAAACAGTATTGAAATATTTAATGATCTAACAACCAAAAAATTTAGTTTTATTTATGCCCATAAAGCTTTAGCTTTTTTTGACCAAATAGGCACTTTCTTAATTCCTTCCTTTATATTCTTAATTTTAATAAAATCTTTTTCTATAAAATATAGAAAGGTTAAAAGAACTGACTTAATGAAGCTTTCTCTTTATTTTATTATTTTACTATCAATTACTCAACTTTTATTTTTATTTACAGACTTAATCGGAATCGATTTTTTACCCTTGGAACTTTCAAAATTTCTTGAAAATCAACAAGAATTTAATACCAAACTTCAAGAGGGATTTATAACTTCAAGTTATTCAGGTTTTTTATTTAATATATTATTACTTGCTATTATACCAGCAGTTGGTGAAGAATTGTTTTTCAGAGGAATATTACAAAAATTATGTATTGGGATTTTTAAAAACAATATAATTGGAATTATAATTACGTCTTTTTTATTTGGAGTTCTTCATTTTCAAATAGACAACTTGCTTTCCATAATATTTGCAAGTATCTTATTAGGATTTATTTACGATTACAGCAATAACTTATTGCTAACTATTATTTTACATTTTGCTTTTAATTTATTTGCATTATTAAGTATGCAAGCAATAAAAATAAATTTAATTTCCGAAATTCAACTTGAGTCAATTGTGAACTATGTTATAATACCTGCTGGAGTTATTATTGGAATTATAGTTTTAGCTAAGAGAATATTCTGGAAAAAAGAATTACTTCTCTCTATTGACTGAATAAACTACTTTGAATGCTTCTGCTTCTTTAAGTTCATCATGAACTTTTCTAACAATTCGCATCTCAGTTTTTTTATCTACCTTAAAGACATTAAAAAACCTAGAGTCCCATACTTGGGAATATTCTGGATTTTTTCTGAGTTTTATTAAATATTCTCTAATTTCGGAATAATCATTAATTAAATCATCGTCTAGTTGTACCCTAAAATCATCTACTTTACCTGGAACTCTGCCAATCCAAAAGTAAGAAGCTTTGATATTTTTTTCTAAATCAATTGTTTCCTTTATGGCAACTTTATCTATTTCTAATTTTTTAGACTCTTTCTCCTTAAATACTGTTGTAACCATAAAGAAGAAAAGTAACATAAAAACAATATCTGGAAGAGCAGCAGTTGAAATTGCTGGATCTTTTCTTTTTTTACCTTTTGAAAATTTAGACATCTTGAATTTTTATTGAACTGATCTGTTTTTTTCTTTCATTATTTTCTTAGGATAAACCTGTCTTATTGCCGATATTTTTTGCTTATCACTTTCAACCTTATCGTTAAGCCTTTCAAAAGAAACTCCAAATTTATCTTTGCACAAACTGTCTCTTAAGGAATTTAAACCTTGCATTATCTGATCTAAAACAGACATGTAAGTAACGTACTTGGTTGCATTGTCTAATTGTATTGATACAGTAGCATTATTTGGGAGTGTTTGAAAACCACTTCCAAAAGCAACACAAGCATCTAGCCTTCTTGTCCAAGCATCTTGTTCTATTTTAAACAAAGGGGCGTCAGGATAAACATTTAAAGCATTTTCTAACGATTCTAAAGTGTCTTCGCAAATTTTTCTTGATACCTCAATATACTGGGGCTGATTAGGGGTGCCTTCTTTATGCTGATAAAATTTTTTAACTGCATTTTGAATATCTTCTATTTCTGCAAATTCACCTTCTATCCCAATTTTATCGTTTTTATTTGCCATTATCTGGAGAACATTCTTTTCATTTAGCAAAAACTCAACATCAGATTTTTGAGGAAGTCTCTCCTCGTGAACCTGTGGTAAATTCATGGTAGTGGTAATAAGGAAAAAAATTAAAAGCAAAAAAGCAATATCTGCCATTGAGCCAGCATTAATTTCTTCTACTTCTCTTTTAGCCATTACTTAATAAATTTTACTAAAGAACCACCTACCCATCCTAGAATAGCTAATGATGTTAAAATAATAGTTGAATTAATAGCAGTACTTGCAATTTTTAAATCTGAACCAGATTCTCCTGCTGAAAATAAATAAATTAAAATCATAAAAACCAGAAAAATTCCTACACCAATTAATATTCTTTTAGCTTTTTGAAAATCTAAATAAGCTAAATAAATAAATGCAGCAATTACTAAACCAGTAGCGAGATATATAATAAATAAAGAAAAATTTATTAAAGTGGAAACATCACTCCAAAGAGTTTCTTCTTTTTCAAGAGAAATTTCAGCAGTTCTATTAGATAAGTGAGCATTCAACTCGGTTGCAGTCATTTTTGAGGACAACCCTTCACTTTTGGCTTCTACTATAGCCCACTGCTTTTGTTGATCATAACTCATTTCTGATGGATTATCATCTTTCATTACCCAAATCGTAAAAAGAATTCCAAAGAATACAATTAAATAAGTTACAATTTTAGTGATTAAATCTTGTTTGTTATTTTCCATTTTCAATCTTTAATAATAGTAATTACTTAATAGCGTTATGCTTTACTAAAACATCAATTAAAGAAATTGAAGCATCTTCCATTTGGTTAACTAAAGAATCAATTTTAGAAACAATATAATTATAAAAAATCTGAAGAATAATAGCTACTATTAAACCAGAAACTGTAGTAATTAATGCAACTTTAATTCCACCTGCTAATTCATCTGGTTTAGCTTCTCCTTTAAGTTCAATAATGTCAAAAGCTTGAATCATTCCAATTACAGTCCCCATAAAACCAAGCATTGGAGCAAGAGCAATAAATAAACCAATCCAAGACAATCCTCTCTCTAGTAAGCCCATTTGAACACCTCCATAAGCAATTACTGATTTCTCGACCATTTCCACACCTTCGGAGCTTCTTTCAAGACCTTGAAGAAATATACTTGCTACAGGACCTCTAGTATTTCTACATACTTCCTTTGCTGCTTCTTCTCCTCCATTAGATAAAGCTTTTTCAATATCATCTAAAAGTTGTTTGGAATTGGTAGTCGCCAAGTTTAGATAAATAATTCTTTCAATTGAAAGAGCAAGTCCTAAAATCAAAGCAATTAAAACAAATGACATGAAAAGTGGCCCTCCTTCAATGAATTTCAATTTTAAAGCTTGTGTAACTGAAGTATTCTCTTCCTCAGCTTCTTCTTGTTGAATATCTTCAGGTGCAACTTCCTGAACTTCTTCTGTTTGTGTTTGTGGATCTTCTTCAGCACTAGGCTCAATTATTGAAGAATCAATAATCAGATTTTCATTTGAATCTGTTTGGGCTAAAAATGGATTAGAAATAAATACTAGTAATCCTAAAATAAAAATTAATTTTTTCATAATAAATTTAAATTGTCTGTTTTATAAGTTTGACTTTTGCGGTTGCCAAATTACAAAAAAATATAGTTTTTTTATGAAAAACATATTTATTCTTAAATAAATAAAAAAATTATGATAGCTCTCCTGCTAAATTAGTAAGAAAGTTCTCTTTAAATTTTAAATTGTCAAAAGGATACTTATTAAGTAAAAACATTGACTTAACTATTACTAACTCTAAGGTCATATCAAGACTCCCAACAACACCAGCTTTTTTTAAATTTAGTCCAGTTTCGTACTTTTCTTGTTCTACTTTACCGGCGATACATTGACTTACATTAAGAAATATTTTTTTAGAGTTGGCTTGGGATTTTATAAATTGAATTAAATTTTTATCTGTTGGTAAATTACCAGATCCATAGCTCATGAAAACAATTACCTTTGAAGAGCTATTCTTAATTAACTCTATAACACTTTTCACATCGATTCCTGGATAGAAAAATACTACCAATACACCTGGATCAAATTTATTTTTATAATACAGTTCCTTAGAGCTTACTCTTAATAAATGACTGTAATTAAAGTTTATTTCAACTCCCACATCAGCTAATGTTGGATAATTATAGGATTTAAATGCATCAAAATGATCTGCGCTTACTTTAGTAGTCCTGTTTCCACGGAATAATTGATTTTCAAAATAAATAGCCACTTCTTGAATAATTGCTTTTTTATTTCTTTTCATAGAAGCAATTTCTATAGCAGTAATTAAATTTTCTTTACCATCGGTTCTAACCTGACCAAGAGGAAGCTGAGACCCAGTTAAAATTATGGGTTTTGATAAGTTTTGAAACATTAAACTTAAAGCACTAGCAGTATATGACATAGTATCTGTACCATGTAAGACTACAAAACCATCATATTCATTATAATTCCTGAAAATATCATCTCCTATTTGAGTCCAAATTTCAAAATTAACATTAGAAGAATCAATAGGGTTTTGGAAAGCTAAAGCGTCGATTTGACAATTTAATTTATTGAGCTCTGGAATTTCATTTGTAATTTGATTAAAGTTAAATGGCTTTAAAGACTTTACAACATTATCTTCTATCATTCCTATTGTGCCACCTGTATAAATTAAAAGAACCTTTGGAATAGTCATATTACAAAAATTGGAAAAATTATTAATAATCCATCTAAAATTATTAAATAGTAAAATTCTTTTTTTCGATTAATTGAAGGAATTAAAACTAAACTCGTAACAATAAAAAAGACACAAAGACCATAAAGATTATAATTAAAAGCATTAACAAACAAACCTAATATAATTAAATGTGACATTATATAAGCGTATTTGGCACCTAAAAGCTGCGGAAAAGTTGATATTTTAGAGTTGTCTAAAAACATATCTCTTAAATCAAATGGAATTGTTATTGCCAAAACATAGAAGAATATTGTAAAAATAATTTGCCAATCAACTGAATTATTGAAAATTAATTGAGGCAATACTGCACATGTAAAGGACCAACAAGTACTTATAAGTATAATTTTTAAAAATGGAATATTTCTTAACTGAATTTTTTCTGAAAAATTATTTCTGTAGAAGAAAACCAAACATAAAAAAGGAAAGGAAATAATTAGAATAAAATTATTCATCAAAAAGATTGATAAAAAAAGACAGGTTAAAAAAGAAAAAAAAGTAATCCACTTTAAAAAATTATAGTTTGATTTAATCCATAGAGTTTGGTTTGATCTTTCTTCAAAAAAATTTCTTTGTGCTAAATTTTGTAGGTTATAAGCAAATAAAGTTGCAAAAAAAACTAATGATAAAAAATAATAATCAATTACAATATTGACAAACAAGAATGTTGTTAAAGTAACCCCAACAGCCCCTAGAGAAATCCAAATATTTGAAAAAATAACAAAATTTATAAGCCTTTTCACTAATATACTAACCTTTATCTAAAAGGTTATTAAGTAATATTGATAGTACAACTCCAGCAAATCCTCCAGCAGAAGATCCAATGTAATTTTTAGTTTTCTTAACAGAGTGATAACCTTTTTTATATTCGTTTTCTAAAAGTTCTTTATTATTCATTTCACTTATATCTTTAGATTTAAAACTCTTAGTTCTAACTATAAAAGTAGTTATAACTGGAGCAGCAATTAAAATTGGAGTTCTAGAAGTATTAAAAAATCCTCCATTACTGAATGAAGAAATTGAACCAATTGAGAAGCCTGACAATAGTCCCAAAAAGAAATATTTTTTTGGCTTATAATTATATTTTGCCATTTTCTTTCCTAGAACATATTTTTCAACAAATTTTGGAGTAAATTCTAAACCTTCTAAAGACTGTTTATAGATCCAATTTTTGTTTAAGCTTTTAGAATTATAGTAAAGAAGATCTAAATTTGGATAAGCTTTAAATTTCCATACATCTTTATTTTTTATTCTTCGATAACCATTAATATGATCTTCTTTAATTTCTGATAGTTTATATTCTACAGTATCTCCTGAAAGTAAATAAAGTGTTACATTTTTAAATTCTTTTTTTTCATCTTGTGCGTTGACTAAAATCAATAAAAAAAACATTAATAAAAATGTTAATAAAGTCTTTGTTATATTTTTTTTCATAAATTAAAATTAAACAATTCGTTAACAATATATAACTAAACAAACGGTATATATATATTTGTAAGATAAAATAAAGTTTATGAATCCTAATTCTTTTGAAAATAGACACATTGGACTAAATAATGAAGATGTTGAAACAATGCTAAGCTGTATTGGTTTAGATTCAATTGATCAATTAATAAAACAAACTATTCCGAATTCAATTTTAAAAAAAGAGGAATTGAATATTAAAAGTGCAATAAACGAAAATGAATATTTATCATCTTTAAAAAAAACTGCTCAGCTAAATAAAAATTACGATAATTTCATTGGGCAAGGTTATTATGGAACATTTACTCCTAGTGTTATTAAAAGAAATATTTTGTGTAATCCTGGATGGTACACTGCATACACCCCCTACCAAGCAGAAATTGCTCAAGGAAGATTAGAGGCTTTATTAAATTTCCAAACTTTTGTTACAGAGTTATCTGGGATGGAGCTTGCCAATGCTTCACTTCTTGACGAGTCAACTGCAGCTGCCGAATCAATGTTGATGTTTTTTCATATGAGATCAAGATCTCAGATTAAATCAAATGTCAATAAGTTTTTTGTTAGTGATGATATTTTTCTTCAGACTCTGGAAGTAATAACTGCAAGGGCTGAGCCATTAGGAATTGAATTAGTTTTTGGAGATCCAAAATCAATAGATTTAAATAATGAGTTTTTTGGTGCAATAGTTCAATATCCAAATGCCTATGGTGATATTTATGACTACGGAGATTTTACAAATTCAGCTAAAGAGTTTGATATTCAAGTTTCTGTAATAGCTGATATAATGAGCCTAGTTCTTTTAAAAAGCCCTGGAAGTTGGGGAGCAGATGTTGTTGTTGGGTCTACACAAAGGTTTGGTGTGCCTATGAGTTATGGCGGTCCTCACGCTGCATTTTTCGCTTGCAGAGAATCTCATAAAAGATTTATTCCCGGAAGAATCATTGGTGTTTCATTAGACACACATGGGAATCCAGCCCTTAGAATGGCTTTACAGACTAGAGAGCAACATATTAAAAGAGGAAAAGCAACCTCTAATATTTGTACCGCACAAGCTTTACTTGCAGTAATGGCAAGCATGTATGTAGTTTATCATGGCCCAAAAGGGCTTAAAGTAATAGCAAATACTATAAGGCAAAAAACAACAAGTCTTAAAAATGCTTTAATTAATCATGGATATGAAATAATTAACTCAAACCACTTTGACACTTTATCTATTAAAGAAGATTTAAACGCTTTAAAACTTCACTTAGAAAAAAATGAGATTAATGTAGGATACTACAAGAATGTTGCTACAATTTCTGTAGATGAAACTACATCTTGGGAAAAATTAAATTTATTAAATCAAATTCTTGGTGATTTTAAAAATTCAAACTCTAAATCCGAACTTGAAAAAAATGTAAAATCATCAGTTTATTTAGAAAACAAGTCATTGGTTTTACAACAAAATGTTTTCAACTCTTATCATTCTGAAACTGAAATGATGAGATATATCAAAAAGTTAGAAAACAAAGATTTATCTCTAGTTCATGGAATGATTTCTCTTGGTTCTTGTACAATGAAGCTAAACGCAGCTACCGAAATGGAACCAATAACTTGGCCAGAATTTGCTAATTTACATCCATTTACCCCTGTAGATCAGACTGAAGGGTATCAGCAAATATTTAAAGAGTTGGCCGAAGATTTAAGTGAAATTACTGGTTTTGACCAAGTTTCACTTCAGCCTAATAGTGGCGCACAGGGCGAGTACAGCGGTCTTATGGTTATAAGAGCATTTCACATTTCTAATGACGAAGGTCACAGAAACATCTGTCTTATTCCTACCAGCGCACATGGAACTAATCCAGCTAGTGCAGTAATGGCTGGGATGGAAGTTATTTTAGTAAAATGCGATGATTTAGGCAATATAGATATTGAAGATTTGAAAATAAAAGCTTCAATTCATGGCAACAATTTAGCTGCTTTAATGGTGACGTATCCTTCAACTCATGGAGTTTTTGAGAAAGATATTAAAGAAATAACATCCATTATTCACGATTTTGGAGGGCAAGTTTATATGGATGGTGCAAATATGAATGCTCAAGTTGGTCTTACTTCTCCTGGGCTAATAGGAGCAGATGTATGTCATTTAAATCTCCACAAAACTTTTGCAATTCCTCACGGTGGTGGAGGTCCTGGAATGGGACCAATTGGAGTTGCCAAACATCTTTCGAAATTTCTTCCTGGAAATCCTATTATTAAAACAGGTGGAGAAAACGGAATAAAGGCGATCAATGGTGCTCCTTGGGGAAGTGCACTTATTCTAATTATTTCTTACGGCTATATAAAACTTTTAGGTGCAAAAGGACTAAAAAAATCAACTGAGATTGCTATTTTAAATGCAAATTACTTACAGGCTAAGTTAAAGAACCATTATAACGTACTCTATAGTGGTCCATCGGGAAAAGTTGCTCATGAAATGATTCTTGACTGCAGGTCATTTAAAAAAGGTTCTTCCGTGGAAGTTGAAGATATTGCTAAAAGATTAATGGATTATGGTTTTCATGCACCTACAGTTAGTTTTCCTGTTGCAGGAACTCTTATGGTAGAACCAACAGAAAGTGAGTCTTTGAAAGAATTAGACCGTTTTGCAGAGGCAATGATCAAAATAAGAAATGAAATTCAGGAAATTGAAGATAATATTTATACTTTTGACGACAATGTTTTAAAAAATGCTCCTCATACGGCCTACCAAGCTATAAGTGATAAATGGGAACACAGCTACTCAAGAACTAAAGCTGTTTATCCTAACTTAAAGCAAATAAATAATAAATTTTGGCCAGCTGTTGGTAGAATTGACAATGCATATGGAGACAGAAATTTAATTTGCAGCTGTTTACCTTTAGAAGAATATGAAAAAGAAAATATTAATATTGAATAATAAATGAAAAAAATGAAAAAAATAAATATAATTCTAGTATACATCTGTTTTTGCGGCACTTTAGCAGCACAAGTATTTCCACAAAAAAATGTAGTAAAATATAATTCTAAGCATCTAGCTAACAATGTACATTCTACAAAATCAGGTGACACCATAGCTTTTAACAGTTTTGATAATTCAAGTGACTGGATTATTGGAGCTCCAAATTTACAAGGACAATGGCAAGTACAAGCTACTACTCCGGCAGATGTAACACAATATATGGGAGCTATGGCTTCAGCAAGTGCATCAAACGGATTTGGAGTTTTTAATGCTATTCAGCATTTGTTAGCTGGATCTGTGAGTGACCAAGACGCAACACTGGAATTAAAAGATACTTTTGATTTAACTAATTATTCTGCTGTGAGTTTAGAATTTGAACAGCGTTATAAAAAGTTTAATTATGATGAAACTTTTATTGAGTTTTCTACTGACAATGGTACAACTTGGCCAACATCTTTAGCTATTGAACTTAATACTCTAGTTAACACTAATGATCCTGCTATTCAAGAATTAGTTGCAATCAATATCTCTTCTTATGTAGGTGGACAATCTGGTGTTAAAATGAGATTTAGATGGTTGAGTATCTCAAGTGCATCATCTGATCCAAATGCATATGGTTCAGGTTATGGATGGATGGTAGATGACTTGAAAATTACAGTTCCTCCTGCCAATGATGTTCAAAATCTTTCTTCTTGGATATTTGGAGAACTTAGTAGTGGTGCAGAATATGGAAGAACACCAATTGCTCAAGTAGAACCAAATTATTATGTAGGTGCTTCGGTTTATAATTATGGATCAACAGCCCAATCTAATGTTGTAGTTGATGGTGATTTTAATGGCCCAACTAGTTTTACAACTACAGCCTCAATTGCTTCAATACCAAGTGACTCTACGGAAAGAATTGAAAGTTTAGAGCCAATGAATTTTGCTGTTGGGGTTTATAATGGTGTTATTACAGCAACTTCACCAGGAGATACTACAGGATCTGGTAATTTTGGAGATAATTTATATTTAAGAAATTTTGAAATTACAAACGATGTATATTCTTTAGACGGTATTGATAATAATCCAGCTGGGGATGAAGTATTATCATCAATTGGAACTGCTTCATTTACAGGCGGAGAAGATGGATTAATTTGTGCAACTATGTATCCTTTCTACGCTAATGATACGATAAACTCGGTGAAAATTTTAATCAATGGTAGTGAATCAAGTGCAGGAGCTGAGGTTATAGTAAGAATTATAGATTCTACTAGTTTTAGAGACCAATTATTCAATAATGCTATATTTAGTTCTACCACATATACTGTAACATCAAATGATATAGCACAAGAATTTATTGAAATACCTGTAGGGAATATTAGTTCAAACGGTCTGTTATTTGAAAGTTTACCTATTCCAAGTGGGAACTATTATATCGCCATAGAGATGTTCAGCTTTACTAACCTATATGACATTGAAATTATAGATGACAAAACTGTTGGGCAACCAGCTTGGTCAAGTGCTATTTTCATTCCTGGTGATCAGAATTATACCAACGGAAATGCTTTTGCAATAAGAGTAAATTTAGGGGACAAAACTGGTCCTAATACAACAGGGATAACTGAAAATATTAATGCTTTTTCAATATATCCAAACCCTACTAATGGAATTGTAAATATTTCATCTAATGGTCATGAGTTGAGTGAATTGACTGTAAAAGATATTACTGGAAAAATTGTTTTAGTTAAAAACTTTCAATCTTTAATTTCTATTAATTTAGATAATTATGGTAAAGGAGTATATATTGTAGATGTTAAAAATAATCTAGGATTTACTTCTAAAAAGATATCAGTTCAATAAACAGATGTTGATTAGTTTTATAAGTTGGGGGATTTTTAATCCCCCTTTTTTGTTCTAAAATTTAAGCTGCTTTTTATAAATATTTTGTTTAAGTATTTTACTTAATAGTTAAATAAGAAATTATTTTCATTATTATTTGATTATTATTGTATTGTAATAGTGTTTTGCATTAATTATAGAATGCATAATTCAAATTTATAAAACTATCAAATTATTAAAATGAAAAAAAATTACTTAATAGTTGTTTTGTTAACTTTAAGTTCAGTCTTGAGTTCTCAGAATAGCTCTAATAAACTTATTAGAAAACATGAATTTAAAAATAAAAAAATAAATTCTTCAATTATTCCACAGTCAAGGGGTCTTGAGCTCTGGTCCAGTGAATTTGACACTGCAGGTCATTGGTCAATTACTAGTTCTGGAACAGATCCTACTGCATGGACAATAAGTAGTAATCCTACTTTCAACAGTTCAATCCAAACAGGAACCCCTTTTACTGATTTTTTATCGGCTACAGCATCAAATGGTTTTTTATATATTGATTCTGATGGAGCGGGTGGTACTGATGGTGACGGACTAGAAATTATTACTAAAGCTACATTAAACACTCCGATTGACTTATCTGGGGAACCAAAAGTTGTATTAACATTTTCACATAACTACAGATGGTGGCAAGATACAAGAGGTGTAAGAGTTTCTGGAGATGGTGGGGTTAACTGGACTACGTATCAACTTACGTGTGGTGCAAATGATCTTGGTAATTGTATTGGTTGTGGTGTAAATGATAATTATCCAAATCTTCAGGATTCTGAGAATCCAGAAATTACTGAGCTAGACATTTCAAGTGTTGCTGGAAATCAGTCAAATGTTCTTATCGAATTTTATTATCAAGATAATGACTTTTGGGCTTGGTATTGGGTTGTTGATGATGTTAAAATATCCAGAAAAGATAATCACAATATAGAGAATCAAGCAGCATGGATATGGCAGGAGACACATTATGGTGCGGAATATGGTAGAACCCCTATTACACAAGTTGGTACAAATTGGGTTGTTGGAGCACAAGTATCTAACGATGGTGTTAATACTCAAAATAATGTTACCTTAAATGCTGATTTTGGATCATTTGTATCATCTGATAGTATTCCCCAACTTGAGCCAGACTCTTCAAAAGCGGTTGAATCTTTAGAATCACTTAATTTAACTGTTGGACAATACCAAGGAACCTATACAGTAAAGTCTGATTCTGATGATGTTACCGGTCCTAATTTTTTTGATAATACGAATGATAGAAACTTTGAAATCACAACTGATATTTTTTCTTTAGACGGAATTGGCAACCATCCAGCAGGTACTGAAATACTTGGTTCGTTAGGAAGTAATTCTTTTACAGGTGTTGAAGATGGCTTAATTTGTGCAACAATGTATCCTTTTATAAATAATGATACTATAAATTCCGTAACAGCTCTTATTAACTCAGCTACTGTAGCTAATTCAGAGGTTATGTTATTTATTACAGATTCATTAAGTTTTACTACTGGATTGTTTGGTAACTCAATTTTTATTTCAGACGTATACACTGTTACAAGTCAAGATGTTGCGAACGGATATATAGAAATTCCAGTAGGTAATGTTAGCTCCAATGGTCAATTATTTGAAAGTTTAGAAATTACACCTGGAAATTATTACTTTGGCTTACAACTAACCAGTGGTGGTGGAACTAATAATATTGGAATAATTGACGACGAGACTATTGGACAGCCAGGGTTTTCAAGCGCTATATGGTATCCTAACGATCCAGATGGAATTGGGTATTATTCTAACGGAGTTGCATTTGCTATAAGATTAAATTTAGGTGATAATACTGGTCCTAATACAACTAGCATTATAGAAAATAATAATACTATCTCTATTTATCCAAACCCAAGCAATGGTGAATTTAACATAGCATCTAGTTCTAATGAATTAAGTGACTTAACAGTAAAAGATATTACTGGAAAAATAGTTATATCTAAAGTTTTTAGTTCCAATACTATTATAAACTTGAATAATTATGCAAAAGGTGTATATGTTGTAGACATTAAAAATAAAAAAGGGATTTTTACTCAGAAAATTTTTCTTCAGTAAAATAGGAATATAACTGCTATTTTAAAGGGGATTTTAAAATCCCCTTTTTTTATGAACTAATTATTAACTTTTAATTGAAAAATAAATTTCATACATTTATTAATATAAACAAATTTAACCTTTTTAGATGAAAAAAATACTACTAATAATTACATTAATTACAGCAATTGGTGCAAATGCTCAGGTATTTAAAGGAGTTTCACCTTCTTCAATAAGTGGAAACAGTTTTGTTTTTGAATGGGCTGAACCTACTGGAACATGGTCTACAACAATTCCAGATTTTAATTTACAAAACACATTTGTTCAGGATACGCTAGAGCTAGTTGTTGACAATAGCTGGACAGGAAATAATCCTGCTTACACAATACCTCATCCATTAGCCAACGAAGGATGTCTAGATGCAAATGGAGGTGCACATTCACAACCATCTTTAGCTGGTAAAATTGCTGTTGTTTGGAGAGGGTCTTGCCAATTTGGTTTGAAAGCTCTCTTAGCAGAAAATAATGGCGCTGTTGCTATTGTAATAATAAATCACTCTGGAACTCCTGTTGGAATGGCTGGTGGAGATACAGGACTATTTATTAATATTCCTGTTGTGATGATTTCTACAACAGACGGGCAACTACTTTTAAGTGAAATGGCTAACGGACCTGTTGAAGTTTTTATTGGAAATAAGACTGGACTTTATGTAAATGATTTAGGTTCATCAAAAGATGTTTCAAACATTTCTAAATATGGTTCTGTACCAACATCATTTATTCAAAATGGTTTAAATAATTTTGATCTTGGGTTAACGATAACTAATTTTGGATCTGACGATAATATTCCGGTTTTAAATCAAACTATTACTGGGCCAAGTGGTTATTCTTATGACACCACTGTTACTTATGGTTTGCTCCCGGCAGCACAAGATACAGACTATACCTACATACCATACACGGAAACTAGTCTGGCAACTGGAGAGTATACAATTAATTATGATTTATCTATTTTAACAGACACTACATTTACAACTATAATTGATTCTATAACTCAAATGGATTCTCTTATTCAAGACACTACGTTTGCTTTAATTGTAGATACTATAATGCAAACAGATTCTATTGTTCAGGACACAATAATCACTCCAATTGATACTACATATATTGACACAACTTACGTAATAATTGACACATTGTTCACAACAGATACAATATATATTGGCACAATAATGACCTTTAACATTGATACGTTATATACAATAGATACCTTATTAAACGAATTTGATCAAGACATTTCTGATAATATTGTTACTTCCTCTTTTTCGGTTACTAATGATGTATTGTCTAGAGCAAGAACCGATCAAAGTACAGGTGAACTAATTTCTAATTTTTACCCTAGCAACTATACTTTAGCAATGAGTTCTTGTATGCATTTATATGAAGAAGATTTACCAATAGGCACTGGAGCTGAAGGTATTTATTTCTCTGTTTCTTCGGATAGCACTCCTCTTTCTGCAGAAACTTTTGGTATTGCTGTTTATGAATGGAATGACATCCAATCAACTGGCTGGGGGGATTTTACGTTAAATCAATTAAACCCCATTTACCTTAGTGACTATTTCTTTGCAGACGACAGTTTAAAAGAGAAAAGTGTGTACCACGAGTTTGTAAATGACACTCTATTTCCTGAACCTATTAAATTAGAAAAATTTCAAAGATATTTAGTTTGTATTCAATATGATGGAGGTCCAGCACAAGATATTGCATTTGGTTATGATAATTTCTTGGATTATGGAAGCAACTCAGCATATAATCCAGATTTTGGTCCTGGAAGGTTGAACATCGATGGCACTCCTCCTTTTAATGGAATAAGCGGAGATTGGTATACTGGATGGAGTGGTGCAGATGCGCCATCTATAGGACTAAAAGTTGGAAACTATTCATTTGTTAATACAAACGAAAATTTAATGGAAGGTAGTTACAAGCTATTTCCAAATCCTGCAAATTCAGAAATCAACATTTCATCTACGAATAACTCAAATTATTCTAATATTGAAATTCATGATTTAACTGGAAGAATAGTTAAAATAGTAAATTCAAGAATATCGAACAATACTACTTTAGATGTTAGTGATTTAAATTCTGGAAATTATATTATTAAAATTACAGATAATAATGGTAAAGTTGAAAGTCTTAAAATGATTAAGAGATAATTATTTACCCTATTAAATTCAAAAGGTCTCTTATGAGGCCTTTTTTTTTGACTACTTTTTCATTTTTTTCAGGAACTTAGATACATATACAAAATCATGTAATTCTTTTACCTTAACATCTAAAATTTGTTCCTTATTACCTTCCCATTTTTTTGTGCCATTATCTATAAAAAGAATATTTTCTCCGATTTCAAGAACTGAATTCATATCGTGAGTAATGACAATTGTAGTCATTTGATATTCAATTGTAATTTCTTGTATTAGTTCATCTATAACTATAGCAGTAACTGGGTCCAAACCAGAATTGGGCTCATCACAAAATAAATATTTGGGCCTTAAAGAAATTGCTCTTGCAATAGCAACTCTCTTCTGCATACCTCCACTTAATTCAGAGGGATAAAGAGAATTATTATTTAAAATATTTACTCTATTTAAACAAAAATTTACTCTTTCAAGTATTTCCGACTCTGACATACTAGTAAACATTCTTAGAGGAAAAGCAACATTTTCTTCTACGGTTAATGAATCAAAAAGAGCACTACCTTGAAATAACATTCCAATTTCTTTTCTTACTTCTTTTTTTTCTTTTGGCTTTAGTACCGAGAATTTTCTATCATCATAGTAAACCTCACCATTGTCAGGTTCAAACAAACCTACAATACATTTAGTTAGTACGGACTTACCAGAACCACTTTTACCTATAATTAAATTAGTTTTCCCTTTTTCAAAAGTAAAAGAAATATCTTTTAAAACTTCTACTCCTAAAAATGACTTTGATATGTTGTTAACCTTGATCAAATTAGGATTAATTGGGTTAATATATAGTTAGCAAAAAGAATGAAAATACTACTGTAAACTACAGCGTTTGTACTTGCTTTTCCAACTTCTAAAGCACCCCCTTTTAAATAATACCCGAAATAACTAGAAATACTGGTAATTATAAAAGCAAAAACAATTGTCTTAGTAAGAGCGTATTTAATAAATTCATAATTATCCCCAGAGAATGTTCTAATTCCTAGAAGATATTGTTTGACAGAAATTATTTCTGTAAAATAACAAACTAATCCTCCTCCAAAAAAACCAAAAAACATACTATACATAATTACAATTGGAAAAATAAAAAGGGCTGCTATTATTTTTGGACCAATTAAGTAGCCAATAGAATTTACTCCCATTACTTCTAATGCATCAATTTGTTCAGTAACTCTCATAGTTCCTAATTCGGAAGCAATATTTGAGCCTACTTTTCCAGCTAATATTAGTGAAATTATTGTTGGGCAAAATTCTAATAACATAGATTGTTTTACTGTGAACCCAACTGTATAATCTGGAATCCAGGCTGATTCAATTGCTGTAGCAGTTTGAATTACTAGGACAGCTCCCATAAAAGCAGACATCAGGGTAACGATAAACAAAGATTTAATACCCAATTGAATGACTTCATCGAGAAACCTCCTCCAGTAAACACTAAATTTTTCTGGCCTGAAAAAAATGTGATATAACATTAATACATATTTACCTAAACTTTTAATCATAGTATACAATAACTAAAATAAACAATAATAATAGTGAATACATAAATGCAATCGTTAATTTTGAAACAATTCTTTAAGAATGAAAAAAATTTTAAAATATCTTTTAGCTTTATTTTTGTTAAATAACTTTTTGAGTTGTAAAATATTGAAGAAAAATAAAAAATGTGACTGTCCAGAGTTTTCTATTTCTATTGAACATGGATATGAAGATAGCCTAGATATTTATAAAATGTAACATTAACTTAACTATTCTAATATGAAAAAAAAAGCAATTGTTGTAAGTGGGTATTTCAACCCTATACATAAAGGTCATCTAGAGTATTTCAAACATGCAAAAGAAATTGCTGATGAACTTTTTGTAATTGTTAATTCTGATTTACAAAGAAAACTTAAAGGAAGTAAAGAGTTTCAAGATGAATCAGAAAGAATGATTATAGTTAACCATATAAAAGGTGTAGACAAAGCAATTCTTTCTATTGACAAGGATAGAACCGTATGTGAAACGATAAGAAAAATTGCTTCTGAGTTTGGGAAAGATTATGATATATCATTCGCCAACGGCGGGGATCAAAACAATCAAACAATACCTGAAAAGCCAGTATGCGAGGAATTAGGAGTAATTCTAATTGATGGATTAGGTGATAAAATACAATCTTCAAGCTGGTTATTAGGAAAATAATATTTTTAATTTAAATAATTTTTAAGGTAGTATTTTTCCCTTTCAGCTTTTGACATGTTGATAGAATGATATATTGCTTTAAGTTAATCATCAATAGAATATAAGTCCTTAGGAATTTCAGCTTTAAAGCAGCTCTTTTTTGATTTTTTTAGTATGAATTAGTTATCTTAAAACAACTTTTCTTTCCGAATCCAATCTTAATAAAATAAAAATCATTAAACCAAATGATAGAATAGCAGACCCTCCTTTACTAAAAAAAGGAAGTGGAATCCCTATAACTGGAGCAAGACCAATAACCATAGCAATGTTAATCATAAAATGAAAAAACAAAATTGATGATACACAATAACCATAAATCCTTGTGAACTTACTTCTTTGTCTTTCCGCAACCATAATTATTCTAATTAAAAAAGACAAATACAAAGAAATGAATAAACTAGAGCCAAAAAAGCCCCATTCCTCTGCTAAAACACAAAAAATAAAATCAGTATTTTGTTCTGGAACGTGTTTGAACTTATCATTGCTTAGAGTTCCCTTTAAATAACCTTTGCCAAGACTTTCACCAGAACCAACTGCAGAAAGTGCTTGATATATATTGTATCCTGCCCCTTTTCTATCTTCCTTAATTCCAAACATTATTTGAAACCGAGTCCTATGTCTTTCGCTAAATACTGAATCATAGACATAATTAATTCCACCAGAAATTGACAACCCTAAAACACTAATAATAATTAACCTTTTAATTTTTTGTTTTCTATATCTTGGTAAAACAAAATATCTTATAATTAAAAAAGAAAATGAAAATCCAACAAACAATATAATTCCAAAAAAAATATTTCCAGATATAGAAGTTTCACCTATAAAAAAAACTGAGTTTGATGCTTTTAAAAAAATTCCGACAACAGCTATCAACAATGTGAAAAACCCTATTAATAGGAAATTTCCAGAAAGCCCTTCTCTGTATAAAACAAAAACAAAGCATGTAAAAACTAACATTGTTCCAGGATCAGGTTGAATGGAAATTAATAGTGCTGGAATTATTATTAGTAAAAATGCTTTTAATTTTGTTTTAAAATCTTGGAATTTTGAACCAACATCACTTAATAGTTTTGCTAAAGCTAGACTTAAAGTAAGCTTTATAAATTCAGAGGGTTGGATTGAAAAACTATTAAAATAAAACCATGATCTAGCTCCTTTAATTGGAGGCATTAACAAAACTATTGTAAGCATTAATAAAACTATACCATAGGTGAAATAGGCTGTGTTTTTAATAAAAGTCCCGTCTAATAGTAGCATAAAAAAACCAAGAAAAAAAGTTATAATTATCCAAGTGAGTTGTTTCCCATAGTTAGAAACCCAAAAAACATCTTCAATATTTAATCCTTTATATGTGCTCGAGTACATAATAAGGTATCCTATAACAGTTAGTAAAAAATACATTACAAGAAGTGGCTTGTCAATATTTTTCCAAATTGATAGATTTCTATAACTCATGTTAAAACTGAGTATTTTGGTTTAATATCACTGCTTCACTAATTTTATTGGCTTTCTTAATGGACTTTTCAGAAAGTGAACCTTTTATGTGTCTCTCCATCATTAAACTAGCAATAGGTGCTGCCCATTTACTGCCCCAAGTTCCATATTCAACATAAACAGCAATTGCAATTGCTGGATTATTCATAGGTGCAAATGAAATAAAAACTGAATGATCGTTAAAAGTTTTATTTTCGACGGTTCCTGTTTTTCCACAAACCTCAATACTGTCAATTTTAGCTTTTTTACCAGTCCCATTATTTACAACCTCATTCATTGCACTAACTATTACATCAAAATACTTTTCGTTTACACAAGTATTGTGCTTTTCATGGAATGGTTTTAAAATTTTCTTATCATTAATATCTTTTATTAGATGAGGAGTGTAATAAAACCCTCGATTTGCTATTATAGCAGCTAAGTTTGCCATTTGAATTGGAGAAACACCAATCTCTCCTTCGCCGATACTATTTGAATATATTGTACTAAATGCCCATCTTTTTTTTCCATACCATTTGTCGTAAAACTCAACGTTAGGGATAAAACCACTTTTTTCTTCAGGTAAATCAATTCCTAATGTATTTCCAAAACCAAATGTTTTTATATTTTTCTCCCAGGTTCTTAGTCCCTCTCTACTTGATTGAAAAATATTTTTAGAATTATCCTTTATTATTAATCGCTTATATACTTGAAAAAAATATGGATTACAGCTGTTCTTTATCGCTTTAACAAGATTAGAAGGGGTTTCATGATTATGACAACCAATTATATTTTTATTACAAGTAAATCTTGTATTTGGAGTTATTACTTCATCATCCAATGCTATTAAAGCCTGCACTAATTTAAAAATAGATCCAGGTCTGTATTTATCGTTATAAACTGGTCTATTAATTAATGGTTTTAAACTGTCATTTTGTTTTAGAATCTTAAATTGCTTAGAAAAAAACTTGCCAGTTAATAAAGAGGGATCATAATTTGGTGCGGAAATCATAGCTAAAACTTCTCCTGAAGATGGTTCAATAGCAACAATAGAACCAATTTTATTAGACATTAACTTTTCACCTAAAACCTGTAATTCTGTATCAATTGTAGTTTTTAGACTGTAACCAGGTTCAGGTGGGGTTTTGTTAATTGTTTCTAAATTGTTTCCAGCATAATCCTTTAAGTAATTAATATTCCCCCTTTTTCCCCTAAGCAATAATTCGTATTGTTTTTCTAAACCAGTAATTCCAATAAAATCATTTTTTGTATAAAAAAAATCTTTTGAAGCTTGTGTTTTTTTAAATTGAACATCATCAATTCTTCTTATATAACCCAATAAATGAGAGGCAATAGAGTGTGGATAACCTCGATCAATTTTTGACTTTGCAAAAATAGCAGGAATTTGACCTAAATATGGCGAAATTTTAGCATGTTCAAATTGTGTCATTGACTTTATAAATACAGATGGTTTATAAGGGACATTAAATCCATTAGAGGCGTTATCTAAAATCTCACATAAATCAGATTTACTAAAATTAAAAAGTTCACATATTTTTAATGTGTCATTTTTCCGAATGGATATTGGAAGAATATAAATATCATAAACTGTCTCTGCCCCAACTAATAACTTATTATTTCTATCATATATAAATCCACGAGGAGGTTGAATATTCTCGGATTTTAAGCTGATTTGACTTGCTCTTTTAGACCAGTCATGATTTATAACCTGAATATAAAATAGTCTTAAAGAAAAAATAATTCCCACAGAAATAATTATTAATATAATTACCCATCGTCTATTTTTAAAAGGATCCATTATCTTTTAAAGATCAAAACATATTGAAGAAATACTAGAAATATTAACCCCGAAATGGTATTAATAAGAGCTCTTAAAAATAAGGCTGAGAAATTATAAAATGAAAATTGTTCCAGCAAGAAGAAAAGCAAATGATATATAAAAATTGAAATACCAAAAAATAATAAAAATCTTTTAATACCAATAGTAAAAATAGTAAGTTCTACATCTTTTTCTATGTCCTCTTTTGAAGAAATAGAAAACAAAAAGGTTGGCTTTAAAAAAGCTACTAATAGTAAAATTGAAGTGTTTAGTCCAAGAGTATTTCTAAAAATATCTGTTATGAAGCCTAAAACAAATGCATAGACTAAAAGTCTTAGAATAGTGGTGTCTAATTTCATTTTTAATATAAAAAATGAAATTATAATTGGTGAGAAAAAAGAAGAATATGTCCCGAAATCTAAGGCGTCAATAAAAAAGATTTGTATAATGATTAGTCCAAAAAACCATAATATATTTTTTAGTTCAAATATCATTTTATTTGTAAATGTTGATTCAATTCTTCTTTTATATTATTCATTACAATGAAGCCAATTTTGGAATTAGAAAAATCTTCTTCAATTTCGAGTTTAATGTCTAACGTTTGGTCTTCAATATTTTTTTTAATTGTTAATACTTTACCTATTGTAATCCCAGAGGGAAATATTCCTTCTGCCCCAGACGTAATAAAATAGTCTTTTTCGCTAACATCTGTGTAAATGGGAATATTCTTAACAAAGATATTTCTGAAATTATTTTCTTCTGGTATCCAAAATAAATCCCCCCAACTATTAGTTTTTTTATGAAGAACCTTTAATCCAAAATTTGGATTAATTAAGGGTCTTATAGTAGAGAAATTTTTTGAAACGTTTTTCACAACACCTAAAATACCTTTTGATCCAATTAAACCCATTTTTTCTTTTATCCCGCTATTAGAGCCGGAATTTATAATTAAGTAGTTTTCATAATATTTAAACTTTGAATTGATAACCTTTACTTCTTTAAAAAGAAAATTTTTTTTATAAATAGTGTCTTCAAATTTTAAGTATTTTCTTCCTACAATAATGTCTTTATTATATACTTGATTTTTTAAATCAGCATTTTCTTTCATCAAAATATCGTTTGTTTCCTTTAATAAAAAGTAAGAATTCATATTATTCTGAGCACTATAAAGGCTTGCAGAAATACTATTACTTGATGTTAAATAATTATAATGGTGATAGGAATTACGAGAACTAAATAATAAGAACAAAGAAATAAATTCAAGAGACAGAAAAAAAAGAAAATTCCTGTATTTCTGAATAAGGAAAATTATATTTTTCATTTAATAATATTTCTTTTCTATGCTTTTATTAAAAATTGATAGTTGTCAATGTTTTTTAAAGCTATACCTGTTCCTCTTGCTACTGCTCTAAGAGGATCTTCTGCAATATGTACAGGAAGTTTTGTTTTAATTGATATTCTTTTATCTAAACCTCTTAACATCGAACCGCCACCAGCTAAATAAATTCCAGTTTTATAGATGTCAGCAGAAAGTTCAGGTGGAGTCATCTCGAGTGCACTTAAAATAGCTTCTTCAATTTTAGAAATTGATTTATCTAACGAATGTGCTATCTCTTTGTATGAAACATGAATTTCTTTTGGAATTCCAGTCATCAAATCTCTTCCTCTTACAGCATAATCGTTTGGAGGGTTTTCGAGATTATCAATTGCAGCTCCAACCTCAATTTTAATTTGCTCAGCTGTTCTTTCTCCAATCAAAATATTGTGCTGTCTCCTCATATATTCTTCAATATCACTTGTAAAGTCATCTCCAGCAACTCTTATAGATTTGTCACAAACAATACCTCCTAAAGCGATAACTGCAATTTCTGAAGTTCCTCCTCCAATATCGATAATCATATTCCCCATTGGCTCTTCTACATCAACTCCAATACCAATAGCTGCTGCCATAGGCTCATGAATTAGATAAACTTCTTTTCCCCCCGCATGTTCTGCAGAATCTTGAACAGCTCTTTTTTCAACTTCTGTAATCCCAGAAGGGATGCAAATAACCATTCTCATAGTTGGTTGAATATACCTACTTCCTCCCTTCATCATTTTAATCATTCCTCTTATCATGTGTTCAGCAGCTTGAAAATCAGCGATAACACCATCTTTTAAAGGTCGAATAGTTTTAATGTTTTCATGGGTTTTCCCATGCATTTGTTGGGCTTTTTTACCGATAGCAATTACCTTTCCAGTAGTGCGATCTATAGCTACAATAGAAGGCTCATCTACAACAACTTTATCATTATTTATAATTAAAGTATTTGCAGTTCCTAAATCGATAGCAACTTCCTGTGTAAATAAATTGAATAATCCCATTACTGTAAATTTAGTGTTTAAAATGTCTAATTCCGGTAAATACCATTCCAATTTTATTTTTATTACAAAATTCTATAGATAAATCATCTTTAACAGATCCTCCAGGCTGGATTACTGCATTAATTCCTTCATTACCTGCGATTTCAACACAATCTGGAAATGGGAAAAAAGCGTCCGAAGCCATAACTGCATCATTTAAATCAAATTTAAAGTTTTTAGCTTTGTGAATTGCTTGGTTTAAAGCATCTACTCTTGAAGTTTGTCCAGTTCCACTAGCTAGTAATTGTTGATTCTTTACAAGGACGATAGTATTGGACTTTGTATGCTTTACGAGTTTATTGGCAAAGTAAAGGTCATCCATTTGAGAAGAAGTTGGCTCTTGAAGTGTTTTCAAAATAAATGAATTAATTTTTTCAACAGACTTATCTCTTTGTTGTAAAAGCTTTCCATTTAGACAAGATCTTACAATTTCGTCTGGAAAAACTATATTATTTTTCTTTAATATTATTCTATTTTTTTTACTTTTTAATAGCTTTAAAGCTTCTTGATTAAATGATGGTGCAATCACTACTTCACAAAATAGATTATTAATTTGAGTTGCTGTTTCTAGATCAATTTCAGTATTAGTAATTAAAACACCTCCAAAGGCGGATACAGGGTCTGCCTCTAAGGCAGAAGAATAAGCATCAGATAATGTTTTTCTAGTAGCAAATCCACACGCATTATTATGTTTTAAAATTGCAAATGTCGGAAGTGAATCAGTAAAATCTTCCATTAACATTATTGCGGCATCTATATCTAATAAATTATTATAAGATATTTGCTTTCCGTGAAGTTGATTAAAAACATCTTTTAAATTTCCAGAAAACCAGCCTTTTTGATGAGGATTTTCACCATATCGCAAAGGAGTGATTTCTGATTCATTAAAATAGGAATGAATTGCAGAATCATAATTACTTGAAACAGAAAAAGATTGGGTTGCAAAATATTTTCTTTCATTAATGTTGGTAGTAGCATCATTTTTACTAGAAATAATATTAACTAATTCTTTGTAATGCTCTTTTTTAGACAAGACTGTAACATCATTAAAGTTTTTAGCAGCTGCTCTAATAAGAGATATTCCTCCAATATCAATTTTTTCAATTATTTCCTGCTCACTAGATCCAGATGCAACTGTTTTTTCAAATGGATATAAATCAACCACCACTAAATCTATTTGCGGTATTTTATATTCACTTAACTGTGCATCATCTTCATTATTAGCCCTTCTACTTAAAATACCACCAAATACTTTTGGATGTAGAGTTTTAACTCTTCCTCCAAGAATCGATGGATATTCTGTTAATTCCTCTACAGGAATAATTGAGATTCCTAAATTTTCAATGTATTTTTGAGTACCACCAGTAGAATATATTTTAACCCCTCTTGAATCTAAAATTTCAACTAGCTCATCCAATCCATCTTTTGAAAAAACAGAAATTAAAGCACTTTTAATTTTACGTATATTTTCCACAGTTTTTTTTAATAAATTAATTGGTTTAAAATTATTAACTAAATGGAAATAATTGTCATAAAAATTAACGATGTTGATAACTAAAGGAATATTGTTCAGAATTAATTCTGATTCTACAATAAACTAGAAAATATGAGACCAATTTTTAATTTATATCCTTTACAAGATCTTTAGCCTTTTTAATACAATCACTTACCGAAACTCCATTAAAGTAATTTCCGATTAAATGAAATTTAGAATTATTTTTTTCAAATTCTTGAATTGTATTAAGTAAATTATTATGATCTAGATTAAACTGAGGAATTCCTTTCAACCATCTGTAGTGACTTTTAAGGACAGTTTCTCCCTTATGATCAATCAGTTCTTCTAACTCGTTTAAAATTATTTGCTGTAATTTATTAGGTTGAATTTTACACAAATGCTTTTGTCTTTCACCCCCCACTAATACTGTAAAAAGTTCTTTATCTTTTGGAGAAACATAATCGAAAATTCTACTATTAAAAAGAACTCCAAGGTAACTTTTTCCATCAGAAGGTTTTGTTAAAACTCCAAAACCTTGCTTATTATTTTTAATGTTTTTTTTATAAAATCCAAAATGAAAAACGTCTACAGGACTGTAAATTATTTTATCAAGTTGAGTAGTTAAATCTTTGTCATCAACAAAAGTTTTAAGTGCATAAGCTGGTACTGTGCAAATAATTTCTTTACAAAAAATTTTATTCGACCCACTAATAATTTCATATCCATTTTGTGTTTTTAGAATAGAATTTACATTGAAGTTAAATATTAACTTGTCATCGACTGAGTTTGCTATTTTTGAAATTAAACTTGAAAGTCCATTGGGGAAATTAAATGAGTTAATTTTTCCTTTTTGATCTCGCTTGGTCTTAAAAATTCCTTTAATAATACTCCCATGATCTTGTTCTAGTCTCCACAACATTTTTAGAGTATGTTTTGCACTCATTTTCTTTGTATTGCCAGCATATATTCCAGTAATAAAAGGTTCTATTAATTTGTTATGAAAATCTTCTCCAAATCTTTTTTTTATAAACTCATAAACTGAGGTGTTTTCATTATGAGGCTTCACTAAAAACTCTTTTAAAATTCTAATTTTAGAGCTGAAAGAAAATAATCTACTAAAAATAAATTTCAAAGGGGTAATTGGAATTTTAGTTAATTTATTTTCATGTAAAACAAAACGATTTTTATTACTTGACTCTTTTGGGAATTGTAGAGAATCCCATAACCCACAATCTCTAATTATTTCTTCAATTGCATCATTATTTAAAAGCACTGTATTTGGGCCATTCTCACATATAAAATTGTTCTCAATTTTAGTTTTAATAATTCCACCAGGCGTATTAGTAGCTTCTAAAACTAAAAAGTCACTTGTTTTTTTAGCTAAAAAATGTGCTGCACTCAATCCACAAATTCCAGACCCAATAATTACAGTATTAACTTGATTTTTCATTTATTTATGTGAAAATAATATGATAGTTAGACATATAAAAACAATTAACATTTTAAATGTTATTTTCATATATGCATATTCAATTGTATATTCGCAAACTTTAATAACAAACTGATATGGCAATAATAGGTAAAATAAGAGAAAAGTCGGGACTTTTAGTGACAATGGTAGGATTAGGATTATTTCTATTTATTATACCTGTTAATGATTTACTTCAACAATTTTCGGGTAATGGAAATTCAACATTGGGTTTGTTTGACAATTCTGAAATTGATGCCAACGATTGGAACTATTTCAATAGAGAAAATATTACAAGAAATAATCTGAGAATTAATAACCTTAATTCTGGTGGGAATGGAAGTCTAACGAGTGATGAAGAAGATCAAATTAAAGTTAACAGTTGGAATCAGATGATTTCTGATACAATTTATTATTTTGAACTAAATAAAGTTGGTATTAATGTTTCAGCAGAAGAGTTGAATCAAGGTCTTTTAAATGGTGAAAACCCTCTTCCTTCATCTTTACAGAAAATGTTTGTCACTAATGGTCTCTACAATAAAGATTCTTTTAATATTTGGAAAACTAATAGAATAATAAATCTACCCGATAATCCTGAATCAAAAAGAGATTTAAAAAACAATATTGAGGATCCTTTAAAAAATGAAAGAAGAATTAGTAAATATACTTCTATGATAAAAAGTGGTGTCTTAGGAACTATTCAGGAAGCTAAAAGATTAACAAACGAAGAGAAAATAACCGCTAGTATAGAGTATATTTTTATTAATTACGATGAATTAGACGACTCATTAATTGATTTAAATCAAGAAGAAAAGAAGAAATTTTACGCTGAACATTCAAATGAGAAGATTTGGTTACAAAAGCAGCCTTTAGTTTCCTACGATTATTCAGTAATAAGATTTAATCCTTCTTCGGCTGATAAAGCTAATTATACTTCAAGAATGGAATTGCTAAAAGAAGATTTTAAATCATCAAAAAATGATTCTCTTTTTGTAGCAAATTATGCAGAAACACCTATAATGATTCCATCTCAATATGGTCCAAGACCTAGTGGAAATTATAGTAATCAACCTTATAAAGGTGGTAAGTTCTCATCTTTCATTGATAGCAAAATCAATGATGCTAATAAAGGTGATATTATTGGTCCATTTGTAAGTGGAGATAAAATCCAAATTGTTAAGATTTTTGAAACTGGAGAAGAAGAACAATCAAAAGTTAGGCACATCTTAATAAATTCAAAAGAAGGTGATATTAATGATGCTAAAAATAAGAAATTAGCAGACAGTATACTATATGCTATTAGACGTGACAGTAGTAAATTTAGTTCATTGGTGTCTAAATATTCTGATGATCCTGGCTCTGTTTCAAATGGAGGAGTTTATTCATGGTTTCCCAAAGGTCAAATGGTTCCAGAATTTGAAGAGTTTAGTTTTAATAAAAAAATTGGTAGCTCTGGAGTTGTTAGAACTAATTATGGTTTCCATGTTATTCAAGTTTTAGGGCGAAAAATTGGAACATTTAAGAAAATAGCTGTAGTTGACGAAACAATTCAAGTTAGTAAGGCTACTCAAAATCAATTTTATGATTCTGCTGCTTTAGCCTTTTATTATAAAGCCGACTCTAACGATTTTAGTATTGCTGCCGATGAACTGGGATATGTTGTTAAATCATCGGGATATGTTCCTCTCATTTACCCAAATAGAAGAACTGCCGGTCTTTATGGCCCTAACGAACTTAATAGAAATTTAAATATTTCAAGGTGGGCGTTTAATAGTGCCATTGGCGGGTTACTTGAGCCTGAGTACATTTCCAACAATCAATTAGTTTTGGCTGTTTTAAAAGAAAAAGTAAAAGCTTACGATAATTCTTTTGAAAATATAGTTTCATTAATGATTCCCGCAATGAAAAATAATTTAAAAGCAAAGTATTATATTAGTAAATATTCGAACGAAATACTTAACATAAATAGCCTAGACAGTATTTCAAAAATACTTGACAAGGAAACAGAATCTAAATTTATAAAGTACAGTGATGTAAATATTGGAAATAATAATCAAGAAATTGCAGAGCCTAAAGTTATGGCTCAAATCTTCTCTCTATCTCAAAATGAAATATCTCCAATTATTGAAGGTAAAAAAGGTATTTATATTGTGAAATCTCAAAGTGTTATTAATCAACCAACAGTTGATGAAAATTCAATAATTGAAAAATCTAATAATTTACAAAAAGAGATTAGAAATCAAATTGAGCAAGATTATTATCCTGCACTTTATAATGCCTATAATGTTAGAGATGAAAGAGCAAGAAATATGATCATTAATAATTAATTTATAAATTGTTTCAACCTTTCTAAGCTTCTGTATTGGATTGCTTCTGCAACATGTTCAAGTTCAATATTCTTTGATTTACTAAGATCTGAAATTGTTCTTGATATTTTCTTTACCCTATCAAAACTTCTAGCTGAAAAATTTAAACTTTTAGCAGCATTTTTTAAAAATATTAATGTTTCAGAGTTTAATGAACAATACTTTATTATTTCCCTGCTGTTTAATTCTGAATTTGTTTTTGACTGTCTATCATACTGTGTTTTTCTTGCTAGTTCAACTCTTTTAGCTATAGTTTTACTGTCTTCCTCTGTCTTTTTAAAATCTATTAATTTATCAATTGATACAGATTCTACTTCGATTTGCAAGTCAATCCTATCTAATAAAGGTTGACTTAATTTAGAAAGATACTGCTGTACTTTATGAATAGATTGTGAAGAATTTAACACATCAAAATAATTTCCATTTGGTGTTGGATTCATAGCTGCAATTAACATTAATTTAGATGGGAAATTAACACTCCCTGAGGCTCTTGAAATTGTGACAAGTCCATCTTCTAAAGGCTGCCTTAAAACCTCCAATACCCTTCTTTTAAATTCTGGCAATTCATCTAAAAAAAGCACACCATTATGAGCTAAAGAAATTTCTCCTGGTTTAGGATTAGAACCTCCTCCAACTAATGCAACATCAGAAATAGTATGATGAGGACTTCGAAATGGAGGATTAAATATTAATTTGTTTTTTAATGCGAATTTTCCCAAATAGGAATATATTTTTGTGGTTTCTAGCATTTGTGGTTCACTTAATTTTGGAAGGATTGTTGTGATTCTTTTAGCTAACATTGACTTGCCAGATCCTGGAGGGCCAATTAAAAGTATATTATGAAATCCAGCAGCTGCAATTTCCATTGCTCTTTTTGCAACTTGTTGACCAATGACATCTGAAAAATCAATTTGACTATTTTCATCAGTTTCTAGTGAAGCTTTTATTTCATTTTTTATTTTTCTTTTTTCTAAAAAATGATTTAGCAACTCTTTTAAGTTTCTTGGAGCAACTATATCAATCCCCTTAACTAATTGTGCTTCTAAAATATTTTTTTGTGGGATAATTATCCCCTTTAATCCCATTTTTTTTGCTTTCATTGCCATAGACAAAACCCCTTTTACGGGTCTTAAAACACCGTCTAATGACAATTCTCCCATAACCAAATAATCATTGAAAATTCCGGGCTTTATTTGTTGTGAAGCACAAAGAATACCTAAAGCTATTGGTAAATCATACGCACTTCCTTCTTTTTTTAAGTCAGCAGGCGCAAGATTTATTATAATTTCTTTTACTGGAATTTTATATCCGATGTTTTTAAGGGCAGCTGCAATTCTATAATGGGATTCTTTAACTGCATTGTCGGGTAAACCAACTAGTAAAAATTTAGCTCCTCTTGAAATATTTACTTCTACTTCTACCTTTTGTCCTTCAATTCCCACTAAAGCACATCCAATTACTTTCTCAATCATGTTTTTATGACAAAGAAAGATTCCTAAGAACTTAAAATATTTACGTTGTTATATTTTTGAAATAATTTTACTAAGAGAAGAAATAGTATAGTCTATGTCTTTATAAGAAATAGCATCGTTTAAAAAATAACTTTCATAAGCACTTGGTGGAAGGTAAACACCATTAGAAAGCATTCCGTGGAAATAATTTTTAAAATGGATATTATCTCCGGATTTTGCGGTTTCAAAATCTATCACTGGGTCATCAGTAAAGTGAACAGAAATCATTGACCCTATGCTATTAATTTGAAATGAAATGTTAGACTTTAATAAAACCTGCTCTATTCCCATTTTTAAATATTTTGTTTTTTTGTTCAACGAATCATAAATATCAGGGTTTGATTTAAGATGATTTAACATTGCATAACCAGCTGCCATAGCAATAGGATTTCCACTTAAGGTTCCGGCTTGGTAAACAGGTCCATCAGGCGCTAAAAAATCCATGATTTCTTTTTTTCCACCAAAAGCTCCAACAGGTAAGCCTCCACCTATTACTTTTCCATAAGTAATTAAGTCTGCATCTACACCTAAAATTTCTTGTGCTCCACCTAGTCCAAGTCTGAATCCAGTCATTACTTCATCGAAAATTAGTAACGCACCATTCTTTGAGCATAATTTTCTTAACTGAGGATTGAAATCTTTTTTTGGTAAGACACAACCCATATTACCTGCAATGGGTTCTAAAATAATAGCAGCGATTTCGTCTTGATGATTTTTAAATATGTTTTCAACTTGGGAAATATCGTTATAATTTGCTAAAAGCGTATCAGAAGCAGTTCCTTTTGTAATACCTGGACTATTGGGAACTCCCAGAGTAGATGCACCACTTCCAGCTTGAATGAGAAACGAATCTGAATGACCGTGATAACAACCGGAAAACTTTATGATTTTATCTCTATTTGTGTAGCCTCTAGCTAACCTCACAGCACTCATGCAGGCTTCAGTTCCTGAATTAACAAATCTAACTTTATCAACATTTGGAGCTAGAGAAACTACTAACTCTGCCATTTTGTTTTCAAGCTCGGTTGGAATACCATAGGAAGTCCCTTTTAAAGACTGGTTATTTATAGCATTTATAATTTCTGGATGTGCATGACCTATTATCATAGGTCCCCATGAAGAGATATAATCAATGTATTTGTTCTCGTCTTCGTCTATTAAATAAGCTCCTAAAGCATGATTTATAAAAATCGGAGTCCCTCCTACTGATTTAAATGCTCTTACTGGTGAATTAACTCCTCCAGGAATAACTTTCTTAGCTTGTTCAAATAATTTTTTTGATCTGGTGTTTATCAGTTTAAACATTTTACCTTCTTAAGATTTAATTCAGTTATATTTGTTATCAAATAATTTAATGTGTCGAATATCGTGACTAATTGGGAATTTTCTCTAAACTGTGCAAGAAAACTTGATAAAAATGATGAATTAAGTTCCTACAGAGATCATTTTTTTATCCCTAATTTCTCTGGAAAAGAGTCTTTATACTTTACAGGAAATTCACTAGGATTACAACCAAAAAATGTACAGTCATATATTCAAGATGAGCTGAACGATTGGGCTAAATGGGGAGTAGAAGGCCATGAAAACTCTAAAAATCCCTGGCTTAATTATCATGAAATCTTTAATGACAAAATAAATTTTCTTGTTGGAGCAAAAAATAAAGAAGTAGTAGTAACACACAGTTTAACTACAAATCTCCATCTTCTACTAATCTCTTTCTACAGACCTACCAAAACTAGATTCAAAATTTTATGTGAAAAAAAAGCATTTCCTAGCGATCAATATGCACTTCAAAGTCAAGTTGAAATTCATAATCTAAAACCTGAAGACTGCATTGTTGAAGTGGAACCAAGAAAAGGTGAACAAACCATTAGAAATGAAGATATTGTTTCTAAAATAAAAGAAATTGGACCAGAACTTGCACTAGTAATGATTGGAGGGGTAAATTATTATTCTGGACAAGTTTTTGACATGAAAACAATCACAAAAGCTGGTCATGAAGTTGGGGCTTTTGTTGGTTTTGACCTAGCGCATGGAGTTGGAAATATCCCTCTTAAACTTAACGAATGGAAGGTTGATTTTGCAGCATGGTGTTCTTACAAATATTTAAATTCCGGTCCTGGTGGAGTAAGTGGATTATATATAAATGAAAAACATGTTGATAATCCAAACATATTAAGACTAGCTGGTTGGTGGGGTCATAAGAAGGAAGATAGATTCCAAATGCCAGATAAGTTTTCTCCAATTCCTACAGCCGAAAGTTGGCAACTATCTAATGCCCCAGTACTGTCAATGGCTGCTCATAAAGCATCACTAGATTTATTTGAAGAAGTTGGAATGGAAAAACTTCGCGAAAAAAGTATTTTACTCACCAATTATTTGGAGTTTATTATAAACTACATAAATGATAATAAAAAATCTTTTTTAGAAATAATAACTCCTAAAAACCCAAAAGAAAGAGGGTGTCAACTTTCAATTATTGCTCATGGATATGGAAGAGATTTATTTGAAGAACTTTCGAGAAATCATGTTGTAGTTGACTGGAGAGAGCCCAATGTAATTAGAGTAGCTCCTGTTCCATTTTACAATAGTTTTGAAGATGTTTTTAAGCTAGGAAGAATATTGAATAATTACGTAAAATAAATATGAACCCAGAATCAAAAATATCTTTACTAGCAATAACAACTATTGTTTTTGGTCTTGTAGTTTGGAGGATTTCTAATAGAGTTTTTAAATCTAATAAAAGGAATCAAAATAGTAAATTTGAAAAATCTGAATATAGAAAAAGATGGAAAAGAAAGTAATTATAGTAGGAGCTGGTTTAGTTGGTTCTCTTTGGGCTGTTTATATGCAAAAGGCGGGTTACAGAGTTGTAATTTATGAAAGAAGATCAGACATTAGAAAATCTGAAATAAGCGCTGGTAAATCAATAAATCTAGCGCTTTCAGAAAGAGGATGGAATTCATTGAAAGCTGCTGGTGTTGAAAAAGAAATTGAAAAGATTGCGATCCCGATGAGTGGAAGAGTAATGCATAGCATGGAAGGCAAGTTGACTTATCAGCCTTACGGAAAAGAAGATGAGGCTATTTATTCAGTCCCTCGTGGTAAGCTAAACGCTATGATGATGAACCTTGCTGAAGATAAAGGAAATACAGAAATTCATTATAAGCACCAATGTCTGGATGCAAATTTAGAAAAAGGTCTTATTACACTGAAGAATCTAATTACTCAAGAAGTATTTGAAGACAAAGCGGACGTGATTTTTGCAGCAGATGGTGCATTTTCAGCAGTGAGATATAATTCTATGCAGAAGGTTGATAGATTTAATTTTAGCCAATTTTATATAGAGGATGGATATAAAGAGTTGTTAATTCCAGCTGACGAAAATGGCAATTATAAACTAGAAAAAAATGCTTTACACATATGGCCTAGAGGACGATTTATGCTTATTGCATTACCCAACGAAGATGGATCTTTTACATGTACACTGTTTATGCCTTATGAGAATGAAAAATATGCATTTAATCAATTAGATAATGACGCTAAGATTAATGATTTTGTAAATAAAGTTTTTCCAGATTTTTATGAGCTAATCCCTAACTTAATTGAAAATTGGCATCAAAACCCTTTGTCATCAATGTCAATTACAAGATGTTTCCCTTGGACAGTAGGGAAATTTGCGTTAATGGGTGATTCTGCTCATTCTACAGTTCCTTTTTATGGTCAAGGAATGAATGCTGGTTTTGAAGATTGTTTTGTCATGTGGGAACTTTACAATAAGCATAAAAACTGGGAAAAAACATTTAAAGAATATCAAGAAATAAGAAAACCAGATGGTGACGCTCTTCAAGACCTTTCATTAGATAATTATTATGTTATGCGTGATCATGTTGCAGATGAAAAATTTTTACTGCAGAAAAAAATAGAAGCTAAAATTCATCAACTACACCCAACTAAATGGGTTCCTCTTTATTCTCAAGTATCTTTTAGCAACATAAGGTATTCCCAAGCTTATAAAAATGGTAAAATTCAGGAAAATATTATGAGTAAAATAATGGATTCTCCAAATATTGAAGAAATATGGGATTCAAAAGAGATTGAGCTCAAAATATTATCAATGATAAAATGAATATGGAAAAATATTTATTGATAATATTTTTACTCATTTTTACTATTTGTAATGGCCAAAAGTATGAAAGAAAAAAAAATCCATTGGTCTCTTTTAATGGGAGCTACTCAATGAAGGGTTTTTACTTAAGCCCTGGTCTTACATATATGTTTCCAAATAAAATTAATAAACTGGTTGACAATATAGATGTTGTTCCTAGTGGAAGATTGGCTTACGTTGTTGAAGCAGGGGCTTATAAACTCTTTGAAAAAGGAGGTAATATATTTAACTATATGGATTATGGTTTTAGTTTTAAAAAACTATCCGGGAGTGAAATTGATAGTATCAATAATAAATCTATTTTTAAACAAAGATATTTGAGCGCAAATTTTAATATCAATAATATCTGGCAAATTTCAAATAAAAAATTTATTCAGTCTAGTATTGGTTCAAATTTAGATTTTAAATTATTTGAAAAAGGTTCTCCCGAACCTAAAAACACAGAAAGACTAATATTATCATTTCATATAAAGTTTGGTTATGGTTTCAAAGTTCAAAAAAAGTTCTTTATAATTCCAACTATTGAATCTCCTTTTTTAACTTTAAAGAAATGGGAACTAGGAAAATCAAGCTATGGAGTTTTTAATAGTAGATATAGACCTTTAATATTTAAAATTAGATTTATTTGGCTTAAAACTCCAGGCAAAGGTGACTGTCCACCGGTACTAACTAACCCTGAAGATAAAGCTAGATACGAAAGAAATTATATGCAATGACAAAAAATTCTCAAAAAAAAGCAACAGAATCCTTAGCGATTCAAACTAAAATGGTGTTGCCAAACGATACTAATCCACTAAATACTTTGTTTGGGGGAAGGCTTCTTGAATGGATGGATGAGATAGCTAGTATTTCAGCACATAAGCATTGCGGAAGAGTTGTAGTTACCGCCTCAATAAATAATGTTTCATTTGATGAGCCAATATTTGCAGGGGAAATTGTTTCATTACATGCTAAAGTAAGCCGGGCATTTAATTCATCTATGGAAGTTTTTATTGATGTCTTTGTTGAAAACAGCGACGGAAGTAGAAGAAAATGTAATGAAGCTATATATAACTTTGTAGCAATTGACCAAAATAGGAACCCAATAAGTGTCCCTTCATTAATCCCAGAAACTCAAATTGATAAACAAAGATTTGATTCTGCGTTAAGACGGAAACAACTTAGCTTAGTTTTAGCAGGAAAACTAAAAGCAGAAGACGCAACAGAACTTAAGAACGCATTATTTCCTAATTTAAAATGAAAGCAGAACTTTGTAATAAAATATTTATAAGTGTTATAAATCAGTACCATATTAATAACGATGTGGATAGTTCATATGTAAATCCATATGATCTAGACACTCTAGAATACCTGTTATTTGAGAAATGTTGGATAGATACTGTCCAATGGCATTTAGAAGACCTGATAAGAAATCCAAATATAGATTCCAACAAGGGTTTAGAATTAAAACACAGAATAGATAAATCAAACCAAAACAGAACTGATATTGTTGAGAAAGTTGATGACTACTATTTTTCCATTTTTAAGAACACTAGTGAAAAAGATAGTAAGCTAAATACTGAAAGTCCTGGATGGGTAGTAGATCGACTATCTATTCTAAATCTTAAGATTTATCATATGAATGAACAGGTAGAAAGGAAAAATGTTACTGCAGAGCATATTTTAAATTGTGAGAAAAAAATGGTTGTACTCCAAAATCAAAGAATTGATTTAAGTAATTCATTCGATGAACTTTTAGAAGAATACAAAGAGGGAATTAAAAAAATGAAAGTTTACAGGCAGATGAAAATGTACAATGATTCAAATTTAAATCCTGAGCTCTATCAAAAAAATAACAACTAAAAACATATTACTTATACGGTTTTCTTCTTTAGGCGATGTAATTTTACTAAAGCCAGTAATAGCTCTATTGATTAAGACTTACCCCAATATAAACGTTTGGCTTGTTACAAATAAAAATAATCAATCTATTTTTAACTTTCATGAGAGGATAAAATTTATTGGTATTGATTTTAACAGTCCTCAGAAAAATGTTTTTCAAATATCTAAAACCATTAAAGAGATTTCTAACAATTTAGATTTTGACGGTATTTATGACCTACATAATGTTATTCGTTCAAAAATACTTAGGTTCATTCTTTATCCAAAAACAAAAATCCATAGAGTTTTTTTGAAAGAGAGGAGCTTAAAAAATAAAATTATAAATAATACAATTGAGTTAAAAAAACTAAAACATTCTTGTGAACGATATCTGGATTGCATAAAACAAGATTTTGAAAAAATCAAATTCAGTGACATTGATAAAACCTTAGAAAGTAATAGTGTAAAAGATAAAATAATCGGTCTTGCCCCATTTTCAGCTCATCCAACAAAGATGTGGGAGGTTAAAAACTATATAAATATATTCAAGCATTTTAAAGATTATCAATTTATCCTTTTTGCTTTTGGAGAAAAAGAAATTAATGTGGCAAAAAAAATAATTTCGGACTTTAAAAACTGTACAGTCATTTCAAATGATTTAAATCTATATCACCAAATGGAATTAATTAATACATGTAAATTATTTATTACTATGGATAGTGCAAATATGCATTTAGCAAGCTTAACTAGTACAAAAGTGATTTCAATCTGGGGGCCAACACATCCACACTTAGGATTTGGTCCTTTATTTAATGAAAAATATATTGTTCAATTAACAGAAAATCAACTTCCTGGCAGACCATTTAGTATTTATGGTAAAATCAAAAAAAGTAAGATAAAGTCAGCTTCAGAATCTATGTCGAAAATTAAACCCGAAATGGTTATAGAAAAAATGGAATTTGCTCTTAAAAATTAAATTTCATCTATGGTAAAATTAAAACTTTCCATAATTTGATTACAAAGCAGTTTTTTGCAAGCCTTTTCAATCACTTTTTCTGCCGAATTTCTATCTTTTGACTCAACATGTAAAGTTATGTGCTTTCCAATTCTTACGTTGTTAATTTCTGTAAGTCCAAGGTTATTCATACTCTGACTAACAGCTTTTCCTTGAGGGTCTAAAAGTGCCTCTAAAGGCATAATATCAATACTTGCTTTAAATTTCATCTAACAAAATTATTAATTATAGAAAATAATAGGTATAAAAATAGAACAATAGGAATAAAAAGAAGGATATTTCCATATATTATTAAAATAAAAAGAGAAATAATAGACAGTATAATCCAAATAAAAACAAACTTATTATTCTTAAAGTTATAATCGTTAAATTTTAATGATAAAAAAATCAAATTACTAACCATGAGTGAGCTAAAGAAAATAACTAAGGAAATAAGACAAATTTCGTGATTTGGGATTTTTGAAATTATAAAATTGTAATTAACATAAATCCAAGTTAAAGAAATTGTAATTAGTGCAAAAGCAGGAATTGGGAGTCCAATAAAAACAATACTTTTTTCTTTAATAGTATTAAATTTTGCTAGCCTAATTGCACCAAATAAAGGGACTAAACCTAATATTACAAATAATAAAACATCATAAATATTATCTTTGAATGTCATAGAGATTGAGGTAACATTGTAGATGATTATAGCTGGAGCAATTCCAAAAGTTATTAAGTCTGCAAAAGAATCTAATTGAGCTCCAAGTTCAGATTGAGCATTTAATTTTCTAGCAGCAAAGCCATCTAAATAATCAAAAAAAGAGGCTAATAAAATCGAAATAATTGCAATGTGAATATTTCCTTGAAAAGCAAAATAAACTGATGTCCAGCCTAATAACAAATTAAGAGAAGTGAGTATATTTGGAATATATTTCTGCATTTATAAAAACTAAATTAATGTAAACTTCGTTGTTATATTAATTTATTAGTCAATATTTAATTTTTAATTACATAAATATCTTTAATTTTAATTGTGAAATATATATATCTAATTGTATTCTTGATTTTAGGCAGTAATTTAACGAGTCAGATAAATACACCTAAATACAGTAATGAATTTCTTAATATTGGAGTTGGAGCTAGGTCTTTAGCTATGTCTAATTCAGTTATAACCTCAACAAATAGTGCAATGTCAGCCTATTTGAATCCTGCAAATCTTATTAAAAATGAAAATGATATTCAAATTGGCTTAATGCATGCTGAATATTTTGCAGGAATTGCAAAATATGATTTTGGAAGCATAGCAAAAAGAATTGATTATAAAAGTAGTTTTGGATTTTCATTTCTTAGGTTCGGAGTTGATAATATTCCTAATACATCTGAGCTAATTGATGCGCAAGGAAATATAAATTACGATAGAGTGTCTTATTTTAGTGCTGCTGATTTAGCATTTATTGGTAGTTATGCAAGAAAATTAAATAGCTATTTATCTGTCGGGGGATCTGCAAAAGTAATTAATAGAAAAGCGGGCGATTTCGCCTCAGCATGGGGTTTTGGAATAGACCTTTCTTCTACATACAGTAAAAATGATTGGTCTTTTGCTTTAGTTGCAAAGGATATTACTTCCACATTTAATGTCTGGAAATATCAATTATCAAATGAAATGATTAGTACTTTCATATCAACTGGTAATGAATTACCTCAAAATGGTATTGAACTAACCTTACCAAAACTAATTTTGGGTGTATCAAAAGAATTCCATTTGAAAGAAAATATTAATATTTTAATTGAACTTAATACTGATATCAGTACAGACGGGAAAAGAAATGTATTAATTTCTGGAAATCCATTTTCTATAGACCCTCATTTAGGTACAGAAATTAGTATTAAAAATATAGTTTTTGTAAGAGCTGGGGTTGGGAATATTCAAAAAACACCTGACTTAACTAATAAAATTGTGTACACAATTCAACCAAATCTGGGATTGGGTATAAATATCAAAGGAATTGAAATTGAATATGCTCTAACAGACATTGGAGATGTTTCTATTGCAGAATATAGCAATATATTTTCTCTAAAATTTAATATAAATTCAAAATAAATTGAAGGGTTTAAAACAGTTTATTTCTTTTGTTATTTTAATCTTACTTCAATTTAATTTCTATTCTCAGAATTTCGGAAATGAATGGATTAATTATAATCAACAATATTTTAATTTTCAAATTGTTAAAACGGGTGTTCACAGGATTGATTTTAATACCCTAAATAATCATTTAACAAATATTGGTGTAAATATAAGTTCTATTCCTCATGATAATTTTCAAGTATTTGGAAAAGAGAAAGAGGTCTCTTTGTTAATTAAAGATTCTAATAACAATGGATTTTTAGACAACTCTGACTATATCGAGTTTTATGCTGAAAAAAATGATGGTTGGCTAGACTCATTAGTCTATGATTCTTCTCGTTTTATGCCTGATGATTTTTATAGTTTGTTTAACGACACTATCCATTATTATTTTTCGTGGAATACCACTTCAAATAACAAAAGAATTATTCTAGAGACAGACTCTAATTTCAATAGTTATAGTTTAGTAAACTACTGTTGGAAAAACCAAACATTGAAATTTAATTCCGAGTATTTGCCTGGCTATCAATGGCAAGGCCTTTCTAGTCCTAAATATGATATTGGAGAGGGCTGGGCCGGAATTAGAATTGGAAAAGGAGGATCAAATACCGAGCAGTTAAATACTCCAAATGCATTTACCGGTGGTCCAAATTCCTATGGCAAAATAAATCTTATGTCTTCAAATCTTGGAAGTCTTAATCCTAACGGTTACAGTCACAATACTAAATTATCCATAAATAACAATTCTATTTTTGATTCTTCTTATAGTTTTTATCAAACTTTACATATTAATTACAATTTAAGTAGCAGTATCATATCTAATGTTACCAGTTTTAAACATGAAATTTCAAATATTGGTCAGGGGACTGACTATCAAAATATAGCCTCTATAAGCTTAAATTATCCACATTCATCAGATTTTTCTATTTACAACGAATTACACTTTGGGATTCCAAATTTATTAAATCAAAAACAAAGATTTACAATATCCCATTTGATCAACTCTGCTGGCGTCCCTTTTATTTATATGTTAGATAATAAAACTAGAGTTATTCCAATAATATCAAACGGCTCCAATTGGGAGATTGTTGTTCCTTCTGCTCAAAGTGATACCATAATTTTCTTTTTATCATCAGAATCAAATGTTACTTATATTAATAAAATAAATTCTGTATCTAATTCTGGTTATTTTAAAGACTTTAATTCATATCAAATTGATAGTGCTTACATTATTGTTACTCATAAAAGTCTGCTTTCATCTTCTAGAATTTATGCTGCTCACAGATCTAATCAATTAGATACATTAGTTATAGATATTGAGGAATTATATCATCAATTTTCAGGCGGCATTTATAAAAACCCTCTTGCTATTAAAAGATTTTTAAGTTTCGCAATTAATAAATGGCCAAGTTTTCCATCTCATCTTTTTTTAATTGGGAAATCAATTAGGTTTAGTTCTCAAACTACTGGTTCAAGAAAAGATTCTACTTTATACAAAAAAAACTTAGTCCCTTCGTGGGGAAATCCTAGTTCAGATAATCATTTTGCAGTAGGATTAGAATCCAATAAAAGAGGTTTTTCTGTTCCAATTGGACGATTAAGTGTCAATAATAACTCTGCAGTTTTAAACTACCTAAATAAGGTCATTGAAGCAGAGTCTGTCCAAGGAAATAATTCCGTTTATACTATTGAAAATAAAGCTTGGCAAAAAAATATTGCTCATTTTGCCGGCGGAAGTGATTCCTCTGAGCAGGTTTACATTAAAAATCGGTTAACAGATTTTGAAAATACAATTAAGGATACATTATTTGGTGGTAATGTTAAGAATTTTGGAAAGAATCCATTTACTTCTCAAATTGATTTCACGGAATTTCAAAATGTTCAAGAGTACCTGGAAGAAGGCGTTTCAATTATGACATTTTTTGGTCATTCTAGCTCAGGATACGGATTTAGTCAAAATATAGACGAGCCTAGTAACTGGAATAATCAAGGTAAATATCCATTAGTAATTGGGCTAGGATGCTACTCTGGGGATGTACATAATCCAGATACTAGTAGTTTTTCTGAACAACTTATACGACCATCAAATAGTGGAGCTATCGGATTTATATCCACAATCAAACAGGGGTTTATACCCTATATTAATAACTACACTGAATATTTATATAAAAATATTGGCAAACATGGCTATGGCAAAACCATAGGTCAACAGATGCTTATGACAATAGATTCAATGGATCAAATTTCGAGTTCAATAATTTCTGGTCCTAGATTTGAATGTAATTATAATGGAATGTCCTTACAAGGAGATCCCGCGGTTAAAGTTAATTCTCATTCATTTCCGGAATTAGTATTAGACCAACAAAGTGTTTGGACCGAGCCAAGTATTGTAGATCTTTCAGCATCTACTTTTGAATTAAAATTTAAAGTCTTTAATTTAGGACAGGCTTTCAAAGATTCTGTATTTATTGAACTAAAACAAAACCTGCCTAATGGAACTGATACAATTTACTCAAAATTTATACCTGGTATTTTAAATGAAGATACTGTAATATTTACGATTTTTAATGGCCCTAAAAGTATTGGGCAAAATATTTTTGAAATTTCAATAGACTTACCCATTTCAAACATTGAGGAAGCTTATGATGAAATAGCTAATAATACTATAAATTACACCATTAATATTTCATCTAATTCTATAAATCCTGTATGGCCATACAATTTAAGTATTATTGGTAATTCATATGATACTCTTAGAGTGTCTACCATTAATCCATTACAACCCTCTAATATTTACTATTTTGAAGTTGATACTACAATTAATTTTAATTCTCCTTTTTCAAAATCTCAAGATATAGTATCAATTGGTGGTGTTATTGAAGCTATTCCGAGTAAATGGAATAATATTAATTCTGGATTAATTGATTCATTATTTTTTATTGATAGTTCTGTGTATTATTGGAGAGTTAGGCCTGATAGCACAGTTGTAGACTGGAAAACAAGTTCGTTTCAGTACATTAAAAATAAATGGGGTTGGAGTCAAGCTCATTTTGACCAATTTAGAGAAAATGATTTTTTTAATATTAAAGTCGATACTTTAAATCGAAAGTTCAATTTTTCTCCCACATTCAAAAATATAATTTGTAAAAATTTTGTTCAGCACGTTGGTCTTTCTAATGAATGGTCAGGAACTTATTGGGGAGTAAATGGTGAAGTCGCTGGTTACGGAGGAAATATATTTCCAGCTATAATAGTTGGCGTAATAGATCCTAATTCTTTAGAATATTGGAAAACACCTTATATTGATAATTCAACTTCACCTCCAACAGTACTAAATCCAAATCATTGTTTTGGACAATTTAATGGAGATCCTGCAATTTGTGGGAATACTACTCTTTGGGGAAGAAATAGAGAAGATGGGATATTTATTTTTGATAGTAGTGACCCTGTTCACCTAGACTCTTTAACGAGTTTATTATCTAATAAAATACCCAACGGATATTACATAATGACCTATAGTTATATTCCCAACAGTTATAATGGAAGTTTACTTTATAATAACCCCTTGTATGCAAACTGGTCCAATGACTTGTTTTCAGCATTTCAAATGCTTGGGGCAAATGGATTTAATAGTTCATCCCCAGTAGATGATGGATTTATTTTCTTTTGTAAAAAAGGAGATCCTAATTCTGCTATTGAAATTAGAACAGACACAATTGCACCAGGATTTGTTCCATCTCAGCTTATTGAACTAAACACCAACATTACTAGCTCATTAGAAAACGGGAAAATATTAACAGGACTAATTGGGCCATCACAAAACTGGAAAAACATTTATTGGAAACAAAATGCACTGGAATTTCCATCTGCAGATTCTACAAGACTAAGAGTATTTGGATTATTGTCTAGTTCCTCTGCACAAAAAAATGTCTTACTAGACACAATCTTTTCAAAAATTGACTCTGTAATTAATATTCGTTCTATTGATAGTAATTTTAAATTTTTGCAGCTGGAAATGGAGACATATGACGACTCTTTATTAACTCCTGCTCAAATATCTAGATGGCAAATAACATATGATCCCCTACCAGATTTAGCGCTAAACCCAAAAAAAAGTTGGTATTTAGACTCCAATATTGTTCAACAAGGAGATTCAATTTATTTAAGTGTTGGCATAGAAAATATAACTCCATTTGACATGGACAGTTTGCTTGTGAATATTAGATTGGAAAATAATACTGGATTAATTAATATTTCACAACCAAGAAAAGATTCGCTAAGAGCAAGAGAAGTATTTGATGATACGTTTGCCATTTCTAGTAAATTCTTAAATGATCAATATTTTCTATGGCTTACAGCAAATCCCATAACTAACCCAGGAACCCAAGATCAAGAAGAACAATTTTATTTTAATAATATTCTTCAAACTAAAATTTCAGTCACAAAAGATAATATTAACCCAATCTTAGATGTTACTTTTGATGGGATTCATATTTTAAACAATGACATAATAAGCCCAACTCCACATATTGTAATAGAACTTGACGATGAAAATCCTTTTTTAATTTTAAGTGAAGATATTGACACTTCAAATTTTCAAATTGAAATCATGAAGCCAAATTCTTTAATATGGGAAAGGATTAGTTTTTTTAATGGTCCAGTGGCAAATTTAATATGGTATATAAATGAACCTGATAATAAATTTACTATTGAATATGATCCAGAGTTTGAGGAAGATGGAATTTATAAATTACGTGTTCAAGGTCAAGACAAATCAGGAAATTCGAGTGGTGAACAACCATATCAAATTCAGTTTGAAGTAATTCTTAAATCTTCGATTACTAATATATATAATTATCCTAATCCCTTCTCATCAAAAACTCATTTTGTTTTTACTTTAACAGGTGCTGAAATACCAGACAAATTAGATATTCAAATTCTAAATATAAGCGGCAGGCTCATTAAACAAATTAATCTAAGTGAAATTGAAGATATTAAAATTGGAAATAATATCACAGAATATTTTTGGGACGGGAAAGACGATTTTGGAGACCCTTTGGCTAATGGTATATATATATACAGAGTAACTTCAAAAATAAATAACCAATCAATAGAGCATCGCTCATCAGATGGTGATAAAGCTTTTACAAATGGACTAGGTAAAATGTACTTAATTAGATAACTTAAATGTGTATTTGGTCTTAAGTTTTAAAATTTTTGATTCAAAAAACTTATAACTTATATGTGAAAATAATAATGTTCCACAAAAAATTAAAGTTGGAAATATGAAAATACTTGTAAACAAGGATTCACTAAAATAATCACTAAACTTTAATACTATTGTTATCATTATACCATGATAACAATATAATCCATAAGAAATCTTTCCGAAAAAATTAAAATATTTAATCCTCGAAAGTTTAAAAATAGATTGTTGGCAATAAGTTTGTTCAAGTATAATAAATGCAAAGACAAATGAGAAAAGAACTCTTTGAATAACAATGAAAAGATCATGATTTTGTAGTGAGGGGATCGCTATGAAAATTATTAAACTAATTAAATAAATTATAACTATTTGAGTTTTAGAAAAGTCTCTAATCTTAGTAATCAAAAAGGAATTTCTAAATGCTGCTATAGCAGCCAATGCCCCTACTCCAAAATTACCAAGAGCACTTACAGTATGAAAATTTAGATTTAATGAATCGTCTATAAAATATATTCTAAATATTATTGAAATTAAAATGATTAATAATGATACTTTTAATAGGTGATTTTGAAACCATTTTAGAACTAAAGCCCAAAAAATATAAAATTGTTCCTCAACAGAAATCGACCACATAAAAACCATAAAAAATAAAAATTCATATCCATTTTTTATGATGTCAAAATTTAAAATAAATAAAATGAAACTCCAAAAAGATGGCAGGGAACTTATGTTTTGAGTATAATAAGATTTAATGAACTCTATTAAAAACCCTAATAAAATGACTAAAAAATAAAGTGGCCAAATTCTTAAAGATCTTCTAATTAAAAAATTTTTAAACTGGAATTTTTTTGTGACTTTAAGTTCTTCTAGCCCCTTCCATGTAATAAGAAAACTTGAAAGCACAAAAAAAGAATCAATGGAAATAAATCCTAAAATCTTTCCATAGCTATATAAAGTAGAATAAATTTTAGAATTAACTATTTCAATATCATTACTAAAAAAAACATGTCCAAAAAAGATACCTACGAAACCTATAAATCTTAATGAATTTAATTCCTTGAAATATTTTATCTTATGACTATCTTTATTCAAACTTTTATTGAAATTTATATAAATTCCGATTTAAAATTCAATTTTCAAAAAAAATCTTAAAAAATGTATGTAGATACCCATACACATATTTACTTAAAAGACTTTGATGATGATCGAAAGCAAATCATTAATGAATGTAAGAAATTAGGAGTTACTAAACTTCTACTTCCCAATATAGATTCAAATTCTATGGAAGATGTTATTAAAATCTCTAATGAATTTAAAGGGATGTGTTTTCCAATGGTTGGATTGCACCCTTGTTCTGTAAAACAGAATTTCAATGAAGAACTCAGCTTTATAAAGCCTTACATAAAATCATGTAATCCTATTGCTATTGGAGAAATTGGAATTGATTTATATTGGGATAAATCCACACTGGATATCCAAAAAAAAGCATTTATTAAACAAGTTAATTGGGCTCTTGAATTTGAATTGCCAATTGTTATTCATGCTAGAGAATCTTATAATGAGATATTTGAAATTCTTGACTTTTTAAACACCAGTAAATTAAAAGGTGTGTTTCATTGTTTTTCAAGTTCATTAAAAAATGCTGATCGTATTTTGAAATATGGTGGTTTTAAATTAGGAATTGGGGGGGTTGTTACTTTTAAAAATAGTGGAATTGACAAAGTAGTTGAGCAAATTGAAATTGAAAATATTATTTTAGAAACTGATGCTCCATACTTAAGCCCAGCACCATTTAGAGGAAAAAGAAATAAAAGTAGTTACATACCTTTGATTGCAAATAAACTTTCAGATATTTACAAAGTTAGCCCAGAAGAAATTGGAAAAATAACTTCAAAAAATGCAACGGAAATATTCAATATTTAAAATACTTTTTCTTTTATTGTGTTGCCCCATTTTTATCTTTTCCAATAAACTAGATCTGTCAAATAATGTTGTTCAAACAAAAATTAGTGTTCTCACATGTGATCCAGGAAATGAAATTTATTCGCTTTTTGGACATAGTGCCCTTAGATTACAAAATCCAGTTCAAGGGTATGATCTTGTTGTAAACTGGGGGTTATTTGAATTTTCAGAAAATCAATTTGATTTTGGATATGACTTTGCTAAAGGAAGACTTAAATATTTTATGGGGCTACAATCCGCAACAAATTTCATGGAAGAGTATAAAGGCTCTAGAAGAGGAATTCGAGAACAAATTCTAAATCTTAATAAAGAAGAAAAATTTAAACTTATTACATTAATTGAAAACAATTATAAACCTGAAAATAGAAATTATAAATATGAGTTTTTCTATGACAATTGTTCTTCAAGAATTAGGGATCTTTTAAAAACAGTATTTAATGAAGGAATTAAGTTTCATAGTTCTTCGAAATCAAACAAATTTACTTTTAGAGAAATTATTCATGAGTACTTGAAATATAATCCTTGGCTAGAACTTGGAATTGACCTTGTTTTAGGAAAAAAAATTGATGTCTTAGTGAATAACGAAAATCTTATGTTTTTACCTGAAAATGTTGAGCAAATTCTTGATAGTACTTATGTTAAAAATAACGAAGTTCAAAAAAAAATTGTTCTTTTTAAAAACACATTAATTAAGTCCAATATAAAAAAAGGTAATTTGAAAAGCATCAAACTTTACAGTTGGATCATATTATCAATTACAATGTTATTATTAATTATTAAAAAAGAGAGACTCTTTAACTATTGGTCTGTTATTAATCTATTTGTAGTTGGAATTCTTGGATTAGTTCTACTTTTCATGTGGTTTGGAACTGATCATAGTGGAACAAAAATGAATCTAAATTTACTTTGGGCATCACCATTACATTTTGTTTTAATTTTCTGCATATTAAAAGGCTATTTGAATAATTTCACATACTGGTATTTAACATTTTCAATAATTTTAATTTTTACAACTATTTTATTTTGGTTTACATTAACTCAAGAATTTAACGCATTTGTAAAACCAATTATCTTACAATTGGCAATAATTTATTACTATTATTTTAAAAAATGTAACAATCAAATTAATCTTAATAAAACAAAGGCTTGATTTTAAGCATTATGTTTAAATTAGTGTCTGAATTATTTAATCATGGAAAAATACGATGTTGTAGTTATAGGTTCCGGACCTGGTGGGTATGTTTCGGCAATAAGGTGCGCACAGCTAGGTTTAACGACTGCTATCATAGAAAAATATAGCACTCTTGGAGGAACTTGTCTTAATGTTGGATGTATTCCTTCAAAGGCGCTATTAGATTCTAGTGAGCATTTTAAAACTGCTTTACATGATTTTGACAAACATGGTATAGACATTAATACTCCGAAAGTAAATCTACCTAAAATGATGCTTAGAAAGCAAGAGGTAATAGATCAGACTTGCGACGGAGTTCAATATTTAATGGAGAAAAATAAAATCAAAGTTTATCATGGAATGGGTTCTTTCATTGATAAAAATACAATCTTAATAAATGGTGAAAAGAAAAAAGAAATATTTGGAGATAAAATTATTATAGCAACAGGTTCTAAACCCAACTACTTCCCAGGGATGGAGCCTGATGGAAATAGAATTATTACTTCTACAGAAGCACTTTCACTTAAAGAAGTCCCCAAACATTTAATTGTTATTGGAGGTGGTGTCATTGGTCTTGAATTGGGTTCAGTTTATGGTAGACTCGGCTCTAAAGTTACGGTAGTTGAATTTCAAGATGGATTATTGCCTACTATGGACAAAACTCTTGGTAAAGAGCTTATGAAAATTTTAAAAAAAGAAGGGTTTAAGTTTTTATTTAAACATGGTGTTCAAAAAGTAAATAACACTAAAAATGGAGTTCAATTAGATGTTAAAAATAAAAAAGGTGAAATTGTTTCTGTCGAAGGGGACTATTGTTTGGTAGCTGTAGGTAGAAGAGCATATACTGATAAGTTGGCCTTAGAAAATATTGGTCTGGAAACTGATAAAGCCGGAAGAGTTATTACCAACAATAATTTACAAACTTCTATAGATAATGTTTTTGCAATTGGCGATGTAGTTAAAGGGGCTATGTTAGCTCATAAAGCAGAAGAAGAAGGTGTTTTTGTTGCAGAGTTTATTGCCAATCAAAAACCACATATAGATTACAATTTAGTTCCTGGAGTTGTTTACACTTGGCCTGAAGTTGCGTCTGTTGGGAAAACAGAACAAGAATTAAAAGAATCTAATGTAGATTTCAAAGTAGGGCAATTTCCAATAAGAGCCTTAGGAAGGGCAAGAGCGTCTATGGATATTCAAGGGCTAATTAAAATTATTTCAGATAGCTCAACAGATGAAGTACTTGGTGTTCATATGATTGCTCCTAGAGCTGCAGATCTAATTATGGAAGCGGTTGTGGCCATGGAATATAGAGCAAGTGCCGAAGACATTGCTAGAATTTGTCATCCTCATCCAACTTACAGTGAAGCTGTTAAAGAAGCTGCTTTAGATGCAACTGCAGATAGAGCACTCCATATTTAATTGTCAATGAAAAAAAAAGGTGTTTTAATACTTAATTTGGGAACTCCAAATAGCCCTTCAGTTAAGGATGTTAGAGTTTATTTAAAAGAATTTCTTAATGACCCAAGGGTAATAGATATTGGCAGAATTGCTCAACTATTACTTGTTAATTTAATTATAGTTCCTTTCAGGGCTCCAAAATCTGCCAAAGAGTATAAAAAACTTTTTAAAATTGGAGGTGGTAAATCTCCGCTATTAACTTACGGTAATAGCTTAACAAGTAAGCTAAAGGATATTTCATCTGAAGAGTTTGATGTAGAACTCGCTATGAGATATGGATCTCCTAGTATGGAAGACGTATTAGGGGAAATGAGACTTAAAAACTATGATGAAATTTATATTTTTCCATTATATCCACAGTATGCATCTGCATCTTCTGGATCAACTATAGAAAAAGCATTTAAACTAATTAATAAATGGTGGGTTATCCCAGAAGTTTCTGTTATAGGACAATTCTACAGTAATCCAATTTATATAAATTGCATGGTAAATCGTGCAAAGGAGTTTGAACTTTCGGACTATGACCACATAATGTTTTCTTATCACGGAATTCCAGAAAGACATGTTGACAAAGTGTATTTAGATGGGAAGCCTTGTTCTGATCATTCCTGTGAGGATGAAATTAACGAGGAAAATACACATTGTTATAAAGCTGCTTGTTATGCAACATCTAGATTATTGGTAAAAGCCTTAAATTTAAAAGAAGGTTCATATTCTACTTGCTTTCAGTCGCGACTAGGCAGAGATCCTTGGCTCAAGCCTTATACAGATCATGTAATTGAAAATCTTGGTAAAGAAGGCAAAAAAAGAATTTTAGTTTTCTCACCCGCATTTGTTGCAGACTGCCTAGAAACCACTATTGAAATTGGTGAAGAGTATTTAGAGCTTTTCAAAGAACATGGTGGAGAAAAGATACAACTTGTTCCATCATTAAATGATAATGATGATTGGGCTCAAGGGCTCTATGAGATAATCAAGGAGAAAGTAAAAACTATTTAATATTTTATTTGATGAAAACCATCATCGGGGAAAATTATTATGCAGGTATTTTAGATGATTTAATAATAAATCAAGACGATAACGATGTCTTTGAAAAACTGGAAGTATTTTTAAAAAAAAATAAAGATAAAACCAAGTTGCTTTTTATTTCTTATGATCTTAAAAACAAAATTGAAAAGCTTAACTCTAGAAATGATGATAAAATCAAATTTCCTGTAATTCGATGTGTTGTCCCGGAAAAAATATTTTCAAAAAAAAAGTTTGTTAATCTCAATAAATTAGAAAATAAATCTATAAAATTTATTCCAGAGCTTAACAAAGAAGATTACCTCAGAAAAATTGAGAAAGTTAAAAGTCATATACAAAAAGGCGATATTTATGAAACAAACTTTTGCTATAATTGGGAAGCAAAAGGAAAAATAAATAATCCATATAATGTTTATCAAAAACTAGAGGAGTTAACCAAAGCTCCATTTTCTGTATACTCTGAAATTGGGGATCATGTAATTATTTCAGCAAGTCCTGAAAGATTTATTAAAAGAAGAGGTGATAAGCTAATATCAGAACCCATTAAAGGAACTTCAAAAAGAAATGAAAATAAAGTAATAGATTCACAACTAATAAAAGATCTTAAAAATGATCCAAAAGAAAGATCGGAAAATGTTATGATTGTTGATCTGGTTAGAAATGATTTAAGTAAAATAGCTAAAGAAAGTTCCGTTAATGTCGAAAAACTATGTGAGGTTTATACGTTTGAAAATATTCATCAAATGATTTCAACTATTTCTTGTAGTATTGAAAAAGGAACCTCATTTTCTAAAATTTTAAAAGCATTATTTCCTATGGGTTCAATGACTGGTGTTCCTAAAGTAAAAGCAATGGAACTTATGGAAAAATATGAGCTAACGAAAAGAGGTCTATATTCAGGTGCAATTGGTGTAATGAAGCCTAGTGGAGACTTTGATTTAAATGTGGTTATAAGAACTATAATTTATAATAAAGCAAATGATTTCATATCTTTTAAAGTTGGGGGAGCGATTACTATAAAAAGTAAGCCAGAAAAAGAATATGAGGAAACTCTAACCAAAGCGGAAGCGTTACTTAAAGCATGTCAATAATAAATACAATTAACAAAGAATTTTTATCCTTTTTTAAAGATCATAAAATTGACTTAAAAAGTCAATTTTTAATCGGAGTTTCAGGCGGGAATGATTCAATGGCTGTATTAAATTTGGCAGTTGAATCAAAACTAAAAGTTTCTGTTGCCCATATCAATTATCAACTAAGAGATGAGGAAAGTGAAAGAGATTACAAAATAGTTAAAGAACATTGTAAAATTAATAATCTAAATTTCTACTACAAAAAAGTAAAACTAGATAGTTTAAAAAATCTACAGAACAAGGCAAGAGAAATTAGGTACAAATATTATAATGAAATAATAAGTCAAGAAAATTTAGACTATATAATTACTGGACATCATCAAAATGACGACCATGAAACATTTCTTTTAAATACTATCAAAGGCAGTGGGATTAAGGGTTTAAAGGGTATTCCTGAAAAAAATGGTATAATTTTAAGACCAGCATTACAATTTACTAAAAGTAGACTTTTAGAATATGTTCAACACCATAAAATAAAGATTGGAATAGATAGTAGTAATTTAGTTTCAAAGTATGAAAGGAATTATTTGAGAAATGAAGTATTTAATAAAATATCAAGCAAATTTCCAGATTTTGAGAGGGGATTTACGAATTCAATTCAGTTTTTAAAAAAGGATTATTTATTATTAAATGAGTTAGTTCAAAAAGTCATTAATCCTCAAATTGAGGAAAGAAGAAATTATTTAATAATTAATTTTGATAACTCTATTCCTATACAAGCTTGGTATCACTTCTTTAAAAGATTCGGATTTAATTTTAGTCAAGTTAATAATTGGGTAGTCAACAACTCACAATCTGGAAAGCATATAGAAAGCTTAACCCATAAATTATCTGTAGATAGAAATAAATGGATACTTTCAAAGAGAAATTTTAAAAAATTAAATAATGAACTATTTGAAGTTTTTAAAAATCAAAAAATCAAAACCCCCATTTTATTAGAAGGTCATCTAACTGAAAAATGTGTTTATGAAAAATCAAAGAAAGTTGAATACTTCGACTACTCCAATCTTGTTTTTCCCTTAAAATTAAGAAAATGGAAAAGTGGAGATAGAATTCAACCACTTGGAATGAAGGGGAACAAAAAAGTAAGTGATATTCTAATTGATCAGAAAATACCCATGTTAGAAAAAGATAATATCTATGTTTTATTATCTAATAATGATATCATTTGGATCGTTGGAATTATAATTAGCGAAAAATATAAAATAGATAAAAGCTCTAAAACATTTTATAAGTTTAATACTGAGTAAGAGTTCTCATTTTTCAAGCTAAATAACTTTATTTGATTTATAACGTATTAGATTTATAGAATTTCTTGATTGCAAAGAATATCATTGTAAATTTGAAAAAAAAGTTAATGTATTTTAAAAGTTTAAACATATCTATTTACTGTCTTTTAAGTTTATTGTTCTTAGATAATATTAAATCTCAGAATATTGAATTCCCTGAAGATAAAGTCAATTATTCAATAAAGATAATTCAAAATGCTTGTGAAGTCTCTATTATTGCTGATATTGAAGTTGTTGATGGCTGGCATATAAATGCTTCAAATTTACCTCCGGAGAGTTTTTCAATTGCAACAGATTTATATTTAGATACTTCCTCAAATTATATTATTGATGATACAATCTATGAACCTAAACCTCGTATTGTCTTTGATAGTATAACTAAAGAAGAACTTTTCCTTCATGAAGGAAAAATCACCATTAAAAGAAATGTAAATATTAGAACTACAAAAGATTTTACAATTAAAGGTTTTTTTACTTTTCAAACCTGTGACGATTCTCATTGCCTGCCTCCATTTGATGGCCCTTTTAAATTTATAGTTAAAGGGTGTGATTTTAAGTCTTTAAGTGAAAAAGAGATGAAGTCTCAAAAAAAAAATAAAATAACGAATGAAAATGATAATTCATCTACTAAAAAATCATTATTTGTAATTTTTATTTTATCATTTCTTAGTGGGTTTGCTGCGCTCTTAACTCCTTGTGTTTTCCCTATGATTCCAATGACAGTTAGTTTTTTCACTAAACAGTCAAAAGATAAGTCTTCTGGTATTAAAAATGCAATGCTTTATGGACTAAGTATTATCATTATTTATGTCCTTTTAGGAACAATAATTACAGCAATTTTTGGAGCTAGTTTTCTAAACTCATTATCAACTAATATTTACTTTAATTTGTTATTCTTTATTCTATTGGTAGTTTTTGCAATTTCATTTTTAGGTGCATTTGAAATTACCCTGCCCAATACCTGGGTGAATAGAGCTGATTCCGCATCAAGCAAAGGTGGATTTCTTGGAATATTTTTTATGGCATTAACTTTAGCACTAGTTTCTTTTTCATGTACTGGACCGATTGTCGGAACTTTACTTGTAGAATCTGCTACTATTGGTGGAATTGGACCATTTATTGGCATGTTCGGATTTTCTCTAGCCCTAGCGCTTCCTTTTGGTCTTTTTGCTGCTTTTCCAGGTTGGTTAAATTCTTTACCAAAATCTGGTGGATGGTTGAATACTGTTAAAGTCTTTTTAGGATTCTTGGAATTGGCACTAGCATTTAAATTTCTTTCAAATGCAGATTTAGTTATTCAAGGGCATTTTTTAGAAAGAGAATTATTTTTAGCAATATGGATTGGAATATTTTCAGTTCTTGCGCTTTATTTATTTGGTTTCATTCGTTTACCAAAAGATAGTGAAATTAAATACCTTTCAGTCTCTAGATCTTTGATTGCTATTACTGTTCTTGTATTTGTAATCTATCTAATACCAGGACTTTGGGGAGCTCCTTTAAAATTAATTAGTGGCTTTCCTCCACCCATGAGTTACAGCGAATCTCCTTCTGGGCTTAACAATTCTTCAAAGATTGTAGAAGATATAGAAAACACACATATTGGTCCACAAGGTTTGCCTGTATTTCATGATTTGTCAGCGGGGTTGGCCTATGCTAAAAGTATAAATAAGCCTGCATTCTTAGATTTCACTGGACATGCTTGCATTAATTGCAGAAAAATGGAGGAAAAGGTTTGGGGAGAAGATGGAGTCATTAATATTTTAAGAGATAGTCTTGTAATTATTTCTCTATATGTAGATGATAAAAGACCACTTCCAAAAGAGGAGCATGCTGAAGTTGAAATTGCTCCTGGTAAAATAATTAAAGTAACTACAATTGGTGATAAATGGAGTGCATACCAAGCTAAAAAATATAAATCTCTTTCTCAGCCTTATTATATAATGCTAGATAAAAATGGAAATGATTTACCAAATAAGTCTGCTGATTATCTGAATCATGGCAATAAGAAAGATTTTCTAAATTGGTTAAGAAACGGACTTAAGCAATACAATAATTCTTAAATGAAATCAACTTTTTTATTTGGTTTTATATTTTTAATTCATTCTATAATAATCTCTCAGAATCCTGTGAAGTGGTCCGTAGATTATACTACACAATTAATTACTTTTATTGCAGAAATAGAAAAAGGCTGGCACCTTTATGCTGTTAAAGTCCCTTATCCAAACGAAGGTCCACTTCCAACATTATTTGAATTTAAAGAAAGTAATAATTTTAAAAAAAAAGGTAAAACTTCTCAAGAAAAACCAAATATTAAATACGATAAAAGTTTTGGAATTAATGTAGCTTATTATGAAGAAAGAACAAAATTCTATCAAAAAATTAAACCACTATCAGATAGTTTTAAAATTCAAGGAGTAATTAAATATATGGCATGTAATGAAAATAAATGCCTAGCACTTGATTTTGAGTTTGAAGTAGCAGTTAATCGTCAAGATTAGGTGAAAGCCATTTTTTCATAGTAGAAGTATCTACTTTTTTTCTTCTACTTAAATCTTCTACTTGATCCATTTTAATCTTTCCTAATCCAAAATATTTAGACTCTGGATGCGAAAAATACCATCCTGAAACTGATGAAACTGGCGACATTGCTAAAGATTCTGTTAATTCTACTCCAACCTTGTTTGTAGCGTCTAATAGTTTAAAAATTGTTTCTTTTTCTGTATGGTCGGGACATGCTGGATAACCTGGCGCAGGTCTAATTCCCTGGTATTTCTCTTTTATAAGTTCGTCATTAGTAAGTTGCTCTTCGTTATTATATCCCCAGTACAATTTTCTAACTTTTTCATGTAAATATTCCGCTAAAGCCTCAGCCATTCTATCAGATAGCGCTTTAATCATAATAGAATTATAATCGTCCAATTCAGTCTCGAATTTTTTAGCTATTTTATCAATATTACTACCGGCAGTAACTACAAAAGCTCCTATGAAATCTTTAAAACCAGACGACTTTGGAGCAATAAAATCAGCTAAAGACATATTAAAAGCTTTTGCAGACTTTTTACTTTGTTGCCTTAAACAATGTGAAACTTCTAGTAATTCTTCATTTTTATCATATATAAAAATATCGTCATCAATACTATTGGCTTGCCATATTCCAAAAACTGCTTTTACGTCTAGCCAATTATTTGCTAGTGCTTTAATTAACATCTCTTGTGCATCTTGGAATAATTTTCTAGCCTCTTCGCCGACAATTTCATCTTGAAGAATTCTAGGATATCTTCCATGCAATTCCCAGGTTTGAAAAAAAGGTGTCCAGTCAATATAGGAAGCTATTTCTTTTGATGATAAGTCATCTAATTGAAAAACTCCTTGCTTATTAGGAATAGCTGGGGTAAAAATAGACCAATCTATAGGGAATTTATTTTTTCTAGCGTCCTGAATATTAATGAAGGATTTTTGATTTTTTTTCTTAAAATGAGTATCCCTTAATTTTTCATATTCTACTTTAATTTCATTTAAAAAAAGTTCTTTTTTTTCTCCTAGTAACTTTCCTGCTACTGGCACTGATCTAGAGGCGTCTAAAACATGAATTGTTGAGCTTGAAGGTAATTCCTTCTCAATTTTTACAGCAGTATGGACCCTAGACGTTGTCGCTCCTCCTATTAATAATGGAATATGAACATTATTCTTTTCCATTTCTCTAGCGACATCTATCATCTCATCTAAAGAAGGAGTTATTAGTCCACTTAATCCAATAATGTCAACATTTTGTTTTTTTGCCTCTTCGATGATCTTTTTAGCAGGTACCATCACTCCCAAATCAATTACATCATAATGATTGCAACCCAAAACTACTCCAACAATATTTTTACCAATATCATGTACGTCTCCTTTAACCGTAGCCATCAATATTTTTCCTTTACTTAAGCTTTTATTTCCTTTTTCTTTTTCGATAAATGGTGTTAAATACGCAACGGCTTTTTTCATAACTCTTGCGGACTTAACCACTTGAGGAAGAAACATTTTTCCCTGACCAAAAAGATCTCCAACTACATTCATTCCATTCATTAATGGACCTTCAATAACTTGAAGAGGTTTTTCAACTTTATTTCTTATTTCTTCAACATCAGAATCAATAAATTCAGTAATGCCATTTATTAGTGCGTACTCTAATCTTCCTTCAACTGACTTTAACCTCCACTCGGCTGTCTTTGCTTCTTGCTTAACTTCACCTTTAATATTTTGAGCAAATTCAAGTAACTCTTCAGTGGCATTAGAAGTTCTGTTTAAAAGAACATCTTCAACTTTTTTTAGTAAATCCTTAGGGATTTCATCGTACACTTCAAGCATAGATGGATTTACAATTCCCATATCCATTCCTTCATTAATAGCATGATATAAAAAGGCAGAGTGCATTGCCTCTCTAACTGTATTGTTTCCCCTAAATGAAAATGACACATTACTTACTCCACCACTAATATGAGCTCCAGGTAAATTTTCTCTTATCCATCTAGTTGCTTTAAAAAAATCAACTGCATTATTTTCGTGTTCACTCATCCCGGTTGCAACTGGGAAAATATTTGGATCAAAAATAATATCTTGAGCTTGAAATTTTACCTCATTAACTAAAATATTATAGGATCTTTCACAAATTTCAATTCTTCTATTATAAGAGTCTGCTTGTCCTTTTTCGTCGAAAGCCATTACAATAACAGCAGCTCCGTACTGCTTTATTAATTTTGCTTGATCCTTAAATTGCTTTTCTCCTTCTTTTAAAGAAATGGAATTAACTACTCCTTTTCCCTGAATACATTTTAGACCTGCTTCAATAATATTCCATCGAGAAGAATCTATCATTACTGGAATTCGGGAAATATCTGGCTCTGCTGCCATTAAGTTTAAAAAACGTTTCATAGAGGCCTCCCCATCAAGCATTCCCTCATCCATATTTACATCAATTATTTGAGCTCCTCCATCAACTTGTTCCCTAGCAACGTCTATAGCCTCATCAAATTTTTCATCCTTAATTAGTCTAAGAAATTTTTTGGAACCTGTTACATTAGTTCGTTCTCCAATATTTACAAAATTTGTTTCAGGTGTGAAAATTAAAGGCTCTAATCCGCTGAGTTTCATAAACGGAAGATTCTTCCACTTAAAATTATAATTGCCTTTATATGATTTTAAAATACTCAAACTCTAATTTAAAACTCTAGGGATATAGTTTGAAGCTAAATTTGAAATAGCTTTTATATGTTCTGGCGTTGTACCGCAGCATCCTCCTATAATATTTATCAAATTATCTTCTAGAAAAGACTCTATTTGTTGAGTCATCATTTCTGGAGTTTCATCATATTCTCCAAACTCGTTTGGGAGTCCAGCATTAGGGTGAGCACTTATATAAAAAGGAGCTTTTCTAGCTAAAGTCTTTAAATATGGTTGCATATCTGCAGCGCCTAGTGCACAATTCAAACCTATACTAAAAAGTGGGAAATGTGACATTGAAATTAAGAAAGCCTCTGTGGTTTGACCCGTTAATGTTCTACCACTTGCGTCAGTTATAGTTCCTGAAACCATAACAGGTAAACTTATATTTTTTAATTCAAAAACTTTTTCAACTGCAAATAGAGCAGCTTTTGCATTGAGAGTATCAAATATAGTTTCAATAAGAAGTAGATCTACACCACCATCAATTAAAGCATTTACTTGTTCTTGATAAGCATCATTGAGTTCATCAAAAGATGTGTTTCTAAAACTTGGATCATTTACATCTGGTGATATTGAAGCAGTTCTGTTTGTTGGCCCTATAGAACCTGCAACAAACCTTGGCTTATAAAGTTCCTTTGAAGAAAACTCATCTGCAATTTCCCGTGCAATTTTTGCACTATGAAAATTAATATCATACGCAAAACTTTGAAGTCCGTAATCAGCTTGGGCAATCTTTGTTGCTGAAAATGTATTAGTTTCTACAATATCAGCACCAGCTTCAAAATATGAGAAATGAATTTGCTTAATAATATCTGGCCTAGTTAAACTTAAAAGATCATTATTTCCTTTTAATGGGCTTGTATGATTTTCAAACCAATCCTTTCTGAAGTCTGCTTCGTCTAACTTATAACGCTGAATCATTGTCCCCATTGCTCCATCAAGGACCAAAATTCTTTTTTTAGCTATTTCTAATAAATTACTCATTTTTAAACAAAAAAAAATCTCTTTCCTAGGAAAGAGATTAAATATATTACATCTTCAACTCTTATCTTGATATTAAAATCTGGATTTAGCACCTGCCAAAATGGGGTTGCTAAGGTTTCATAGGGCCTTTTCCCTCCACCTTTCTGGATAAGTACTAAAGAACTTGTTCAAAGATAATTAAAAACCATGAAAAAATCAATTTGATTTAATGGATTTATAGATATTAAATATTTGTTTCCTGAAAAGGAAAAAAAGAATAATGTATGGAACAATCATAAGAAATAAAATACCTGAATTTAATCCATTTCCTATAGTGAAATCCTCATTAATACTATTTATAATTTGTGCTCTACATGTAGAACAACCCTGTGAAAAAAATTCTAATCTAAAAATTAGTAAAGAAAATATAAATACTATTTTATAAAAATAATTCATGTATAGTAAGGGGAAATTAATAAGTATACTACAACACCAGTTATTGCAACATAAAGCCAAACTGGATAAACATATCTTGCAATTTTCTTATGAGCTTTAAATTCAGCAATAGAAGCTCTGTAAGCAGTAAATAGTATGAATGGCAGAGACAAGCCAGCTAAAAAAATATGTGTAACTAAAATAAAATAATATATGATTTTAATATTTCCTTCGCTTTTAAACTCGGTGCTATCTGCCAAAAGATGGTGAGCAACGTAAGAAAGTAAAAATAAAACAGATAATAAAATAGATAAATTCATGACTCTCTTATGCATCACATATTTTTTGAGTTTCACAAAAACTAATCCTAATATTAGTAAGATAGAAACTGTACAATTTATAATTGCATTTAATTCAGCAAAAATGTGAGGATTAAACCCAACATCAATTTTTAGATTTAATTCATGAATAATAATTACTAAAATAAAAACTAATGCAGAAACTGATAAAATAAGAATATTAGCTTTTTTATCATTTTTATTAAGAAAGGCAGATGGATAATTCATTATTAACTTTACACTAAATTAAATTAAAAAAAATTAAAAATTAAAATTGGTTAGAGAAAACTAAAGAAGAGATTTGATATGTTGAACAATAATGGGAATATTTAAAGAATCTGTACCATCATAATATCCTCTGATTCTATTTTTTTTGTCAATTAAAATCATTTTTTCAGAATGCAAAAAACCTCCAGGAGCCAGGGCATCTTCTTGGTTAGGGACTAGAAACCCATTAACCCCTAGTTCATAGATTGAGTTTTGATCTCCAGTTAACATATTCCAGTTTTTTGAATCAACATTATATGTAGTACAATATTCTTTAAGCTTTTCTACAGAGTCTCTTAATGGATCTACAGTAAAAGAAAGTAATTCAATATTATTAAGACAATCAGTATTTATTAATTGTTGAATCTTCTTCATGTTTACAGTCATTTTAGGACAAATAGTAGGGCAACTTGTAAAGAAAAAATCTACTAATCGAACTTTATTTTTAAAATCTTTAGAAGACTTACTATTTCCATTTTGATTTAAAAATGACCATTTTGGAATAACATGGTATAAAGTGTCACGATCTATAGAGGGTTCAAATTCTTTATTACCAAAAATTGGTAAATTATATTTTTTGGAACTTTGTTTTTCTTCTTTTAATAACAAACTAATTTCTTTCGTAATTCTTCTAATTTCACCAAAATTATAAGTGAAATATTTTCCTCGTATTTGTTGTTTTTTATCTACTAAAAGAGTCATTAAATGAGCCTGCCTATCAAAGCCAAACATTGTATCTGGTTTTGTCCAAGGATTCCCTTTTGTAAACTCATTATCAAAATATGGAATATACTTGGTTGATGTCATAATCCATTTATCGCTATTTATTTCATTGTAATCTCTAAATTCCTTAATTCTTTTATTAATATCTTCTGGAGATTCGATAAAGGAAGTAACTACAATAACATCATCAAAACCAGTATTATCAATTAATTCATTGTAAATTTTAATTTTAAACCATTCTAGTCTAAATGGACATTTATCAAAATCAGTAGGGCAATCAATGGAAAGAAAATTGTATAAGACAATCTTATCATTCCACTCACAAGAAGATATTGTGTCTGAATTATAATCAACAATATTAAAGGAAGAAGATAATGATCCAAAGACAGGCTGAGGTTTATATTCTGTGTCTCCTAAGAGTAAAAAACCAAGAGATGAGAGAAATCCACCAAAAATAAGAGCTAAGATTAAAAATCCTTTTCTTCGAAAAAACAAAATGACTATGGATTTATGCTGTTCTCACCTTGAAAAACCTCATGCCAATAAGTTGACTCTGCTAGGCAAATAAATATAAGGTAAGCAATAAATAAAATGTAAGGTGCTAAAATCACCCACTTAAAACTCTTTCTTTCGTCTCCTAGATGCATAAAGATTAAAACAATGTACGCTGCTTTAACAATAGTTAAAACTAGGAATCCAACTTTTACATATGGCCAAAGAAAATTGTCATCACCAGCAGCATCGTATTGTTTTATAAAAGCACCAATTAAGACTTCAATAACAGTTATTAGAGTAAGTATTCCAGTTACTTTCCATATTTTTTTTCTTATAAGTACTCCATGTGCTTCGTCATGATTAGCCGAAACAGAGTAATTATTATCTTGAATTAAATCGTCTCTTTCCATTGATTAAAAATTACAGTAAATAGAAAAATGTAAAAACAAACACCCATACTAAATCAACAAAATGCCAATAAAGTCCAACTTTTTCAACCATTTCATAATGCCCTCTTTTCTCATATACTCCTCTAACAACATTAATTAGAATTATAAAGTTAAACACTACACCAGAAAAAACATGGAAACCATGAAATCCAGTTATAAAAAAGAAAAAATTGGCATATTGAGGAACAAGTGGAGCATATTCATTTTCTATTAAATTGGCTCCCTGCATAGTTGCAGTAGCACCATCAAATAATGCTTTGGCTTCTAATCCTGTCACAGTCAAACCTCTCCCCATTCTTAATATTAATTCGTTTGCAGTGTTATAATCTACAACTGCCCATCCTTCTGATGTGAGTATAGATCCATAATGGGTCCCATGAATAAAATGGTACCATTCCCAACCTTGTGACCCTACAAAAAATAAACCACCTACTACAGTAAGTAACAACCATTTAACAACGCCTTTTTTATCTAATCGGTGTCCAGCCTCAACTGCTAAAACCATAGTTACAGAACTAACAATTAATATAAAAGTCATAAGTGCAACATACAATAGTGGATAGCCATTACCCAAAAATGGCATTGCATTAAAAGTTTCTTCACCTATTGGCCACGATGGTGCTTGATGTCTTGCAAATCCATAAGCGGTTAAAAGACCTCCAAACGTAAGAGCATCAGAGACCAAAAACATCCACATCCATTGTTTACCATAAGATATTCTAAATGGTGATCCGTTTCCTCCCCAAAGTTCTGTTCTAGTTATATTATCTGAATGTTCAGCCATTGATTTAAATTAACAATGCAAGTTTAATTAATATATTCTAAAAAAACATATAAGTAAAGCCATAAAAGTCCAACAAAATGCCAAAAAACACTAATTGCTTTTAATCCAGATGTGTTATCTTGATTGTAATGTCCACGATTAGCTCGTACTGTTACGACTGAAATCCCAGTAATTGACATTATTAGGTGTAAAAAGTGAAGGAATGTTAGAACCCAAACGAAACTACTCGAAACATTAGAAGTGGAATAAAATTCGGCATATTGATTTGGATTTAATTCTTCTTTTGTTCTTTCCCAAAAATCATTTTCAATATGAATATTAACTCCAGGTTTTAATTGAAAAAAACCATTGAAATCAGATACCTCATCTTCATTTAGGTATACCTTACTATTTTTGATTGAGTATTCATTCCCAGCTTGGTAAACTTTCTGATTTATTGCTAGTCTTTCATTGTTTGACAATTCTTTTGCTGGAAAATATAATTTCTTTTTATCATAGATTAAATCTTCCCCGTTTAAAGCAATTGAAAAATCTTTTCCATACCTCCCTTTCAGCATAAAAAAAGGCTGGTCATTACAAACTCCATATGAGAACTTGAATAATTCATCTTTATGGCCTTCAGAAATTTTTTCTCCATTTAAGGACAGTCCTATTGAATTAATTTCTAATCGTTTTTTATTATTTACATCGTACAATGTGTATGGGTCACCATAATTTAAAAGTTTTAAGTTTGAACCCTCAAATCTAGATCCATAACCACAAATCTGCCTAAGAAAGGATTTTAAATTATTAATTGAGGGTTCATCAAGAACCTTGCCTTGACAGACATAATCCTCCCCGTTGTACTCAATTGGATGATTCCCATTATACACTTTATAAGACTGACCATATTGGCCATATACAAATGTTATAAAAGATTTTACTGCATTTCCTTGATTATAATATTCCTTCCAACCTTTAAATTGAAATGCCACAAAAGCGATTGAAAAAATAAGTGCTATAATTAACGAATAAACTGTACTTCTTTTATCTGCTTTTCTAGCTTTTTTTAACGCTAAGTACATAAAAATACTACTTATGATAATTAATATTGTACTTATTTTAAATGCTTCGGGAAGATTAATATTCACCCAAAACTTATCCATTTTCCTAACTAAAACTGCACTAGAAAGGCCCGCAAATAACATTAAACTTGCGACAAGTCCTACCACAACAATAGCTATGTAAACTTTTTCTTTTTGTTTATTGGAATTAAATTGTTGCATTTAATAAAAATTATATCTGGTTAAAACAATACATGGAAAATAATATGGGTAAGTATAAAAAGGACATAAACATTAATTGCGTTGCATACTTACTATCAAGAGTAAAGTAAAGCTTAATTGAAGGATAATACATCACAAGGCTTATTAAAACTGCCGCAAACATGGACCAAGTACCGGTCATTTCTGCAGCCCACGGCAACATTGAAACTGGGATTAAAAATGCTGAGTATAGCATTATTTGAAAAGCACTTTTCTGATTTCTTTCACTACTTGGCAGTAATCTAAACCCAGCTTTTTTATAATCTTCGTCTAATTTCCAAGCAAGAGCCCAGAAATGTGGGAATTGCCAAAAGAATTGAACAATGAATAAAATACCTGATTCGAGTCCAAAATCATTTGTTACTGCAACATAACCTAATAAAGGTGGTATACTTCCTGGTATTGCTCCAATGAAAACTGCAAATGGCGTGACTTTCTTTAGTGGTGTATAAATTAAAGTATATATAACCATAGCTAGAAGACCAAGAAAAAAAGAACTAAAATTAATGTTTATCAATAAATACAAACCCAAAACTCCTGTGCTAATACAAAATAGTAAAGCTTCCCATTTATTTAATATTTTTGAAGGAAGTGGTCTGGAAGAAGTTCTTGACATTAATTCGTCAGTTTTGGCTTCAATTATTTGATTAAATCCATTTGATGATCCAGTTATTAAAATACCACCAAAAATTAGCTTTAAAAAAGCGAAAGAAGAAAGATTTCCATCAGCTAATAGAAAACCAAAAAAAGCAGACATTACCACCAGACTAGATAGCCTAAGTTTTAAAAGGGCTATAAAGCCTTTAAACTTTAAATAAAATGATAATTTAGAAACTGTTTCCAAGTATTATATTTTCAGCGAAATTACTACAATTTATTATTTATAAAATGAAATGTTCAACGATTCAATTAATAATCTTGCAGTTGTTGCCACAATCTAGACGAAATTCCAATTCTAAGAAAATTATTGTTTTTAGATGACCCATAAGAATCTGCTGCTTTTCTTAAGTTAAATTGCAAAAATAATTTAGTATTAGAAATCCCTGCAATTAAATAGGATATTTGTGCAATAAAAAGGTGTTGATTAACCAAGTTTCCTTGACCAATTTTTTGCTCATAGTCCCCAACTCTATCAACATAAGATTCAAACATATTTCCACCAAAATTTTGGTTAGAAGAATCAATACCGTATTGCTGATAATGATATTGAATTGAAAAATCTAAATTATTATTTTGAAAGCCTATTAAAAAAAGATATTCTTTAAAATTAGATTCTAGCGGATGAGCTAATGAATGATTCTTATGTCCGTAATTTTGTTTAGAGCTTATATGTGAGTAAGTAAATGGTCTTACCAAATTAAACTCTGTAATTGAATACAGTCCTGTTTTATTAAATAGATCGAATGTTTTAATTCCAAGCTGAACACCATATTTATTACCCCACCATCCTGTTTGATTTTTAATTTCACTAAATAAAAACTCATCTAAAATGAAACTTGAGTAAAGTAAAAAATGATCATTAAAAGTAAGTTTTAAACCTGCCCCTAAAAGAGAGTTATCTGATGACCCTATTCCAAACTCAACAGGCCTAAAAAATATAAAAGGATTCAGATAATTAATATCCAGTCCTCTATTCAAAAGGGTGTCTTTATCTTGCCAAATTACAGATTCAAATAAGCTTAAATTCAACCATTTGTTTACATTGTAACTTAATAAATGCGATGAAGCCCACTTTTTATTTGAAAATCCTTTTGAATATTGGTCTTCATGCAAAGACCAAAGATTAATATACTTTATTTTCCAAAAAGTAGATTCCAATTTCAAAAAAGGATAAATCGGAGCAAAATCTGAAAGCCATAAAGATCTATATCCGTCACCAAAAGTGTTTTTATCTATTCCTGTAGTTAATGCAATATACTTATTGGCTTTAAAAGATAAAACCCCTTGAAGTATTGGCTTGTTATAAGTCATTTTCAAAGTGTCATCAACATATCCTACAAATGGAACAAAGGGTCTTTTTAGCGAGAAAAATTGATCTTCAGAATTCACAAATCCTTTTTGATGACCAACTCTTATTTGACCAAAAAATTTAGCGTTTACATAATTTATTTGTAACCCAGTAGCGTAATTTAATTTTGGGGATTCAAAAGAAATATTCGGAGACTGATTAAGAGATAAAAATGGCAAAAAAGTGAATTTTCTAGAAGATCTAACTGAAGCATAATTCCATATGCCTTTTTGAAAAAAATCATTCTTTTGATTAGAAATTAGAAATGGTTTAGAAATACTGTGTTGATTTTCAGAATCAAGACTAATCAACTTTTCTATCTTATAGCGACTCTGAATATCTCCAAAAAAATATTTTTGAGAAAGCCCTTCTAAAGAAGAAATTAAAATTAATATATTTAAAAAATATTTAGTCAATGATGAATTATTAATTTAAGGCTATTGATTTATTGGTCAAAGTAATCGTTTTTTAAGTTCGTTCTCCAAGAAAGAAAAATATAGTTCTCCAAAAAATTATTATTTTTTCTAGTCATATGACCAATAGATATTTCCATGTTGGTTTCCTTATTTAACATAATACCAATATTTGTATTTAAAAACAATCTGGTCTTATACGTTTTAGTATTTGAAAGTATATTTTCTAAGGGTTCAAAAATTTCATTTCCATTATAAATATCTTGAATCTTAGCATAGTTGTAGTTAAACCTGATGAATGACATTTTATAAGAAAATTGACCTCTTAATAGGATTTCTTGGAAACCAGAACCCAGAGGATGTGCCAACTCATGTCCTAAATGAGAATAGGTTTGATTAAGCTGGCCTTGGTTCATTGAGAACATGGTTGAAGAAGATGTATTCCATTCAATATTTAAAAATGAATTTGAGGACTTTAGTGGATTAAGCCATTTTATTCCCACCTGAATTCCTCTTGATGAAGAATTGGGGTTTAAGGCTATTTGATTATAAATCTTTAAGTTCTCAAATAACAATGACCAATTAAATCCATAAATAATATTATTAGTACTGTCGATATCTAACACTTTTGCACCAATTATTGGTAAAAAGAAACTTACGTCAGGATTAATTTTACCATTTTGATTGTCAAAAGATTTATATACTCCACCTTCAAACATTGAAATTGAAAACCTACTGTTGGGGCTAAAAGACAATATATTAAAACTTGAGGATTTTGGAATGAATAATGCTTCAGGCGTAGAGGAAGCAGGTATTCTTTCTAAATTCTTCATCCATGAAGTAACATGTTTATAAAGAATTTTTTTATTAAAAAGATAATATTGGCCACTTATATATGGGTAGTCTGGAGCATAATCGGAGATTAATAGTGATCTATATCCATCGCCAAAAAAATGTCTTCCATGACCAAGCTGAAAATTTATGAGCTTATTTGGAGAGAAGCTTAAATATCCGTTAGCTAAGCTTGCGTCAGCTCCGTAAGTCTTGAATCTCTTAGCTCTTCCTATTCCAAATGCCATTCCTTCAATATTTGAAGTGTTGGTTCTAGAATCTGATTTTTGCCTTAAATAATCTGGATAAAAAAATTGATTTTCGTAAAATCTTGTTTCAAATGAAAAATTATTAGTTAAATCACCTGTTATTCTAACTCCTCTTACATTTGAATAATATCTATAGTCTAAATCTTTATTTTTAGAGCCAATTGTGAAATTAAATAGTGGATCTGCAGTTATATGAATATCTTTTTTCTTAACGTTTAATAAACTTTCATCAAATAACTTTTTGTTAATTTTATTTTTTGATTTAGTTCTAAGAGTGTCTAATTCAAGCTGATGAGATTCTAAATAAGGCTGAACTGAACTATGGGCAATATTTTTATATATTAAATGATAATTTGCTGAGAAGCTCCTGTTTTTAACCTGAGCATTTAATGAATTGATCATTAGAAATCCAAGAATATAAATTATAAATCTTTTAAACAACATGATTTTTAATATTGCTATTTTAATTTAAGATTAATAGATTACAAAAAATTCAAATACTTATAAATTATGATCTAAATCTGTTGCCTTCTGAAAATAATTTATTCTACAATAAACCAATTATTTTTTAAGTTTTTTCGATTGTAGGTTATCTCCTTTTTAGACACTAAATCTATTACTTTTTTTCCAGCATAATTAGCAATAGCGTGTCCTGCGGCAGTATCCCACTCCATTGTTGGGGAAAATCTTGGATAAATATCTGCACTTCCCTCGGCAACTAAACAAAATTTAAGAGAGCTTCCAATTGATAAGATTTCTATTGCGCCTTTTTCTTTTTTTAATTTTTCAAAATATTCATCTGTTTCTTTTGTATTATGAGATCTACTAGCTACAACATATAAAATTTGGGACTTATTTTTTATGGGAAGTTGTATTGTTTTTTCATTAATTTCTCTAAACACTCCTTTGTATGATCCATAATACAATATGTCTTTTACTGGTGCAAAAATTACTCCTATTATTGGAATACCTTTCTCAACTAAGGAAATATTAACTGTGAATTCTCCATTTTTTTTAACAAACTCTTTTGTTCCGTCTAAAGGGTCAACAATCCAAAGCATATCCCAATTTTTTCTTTGTTCATATTCTTGCTGGTTACCTTCTTCACTTAAAATTGGAATTTTACTATTAATTAAATAGCTTTCTATAATTTCATTAGCTTTTTGATCTGCCAATGTTAAAGGAGATTTATCTTTTTTAAATTTAACTTCAAAGTCTTGATTATAAATATCAAGTATTTTTTCTCCTGCAGCTTTAGCAGCTTTTATAGCTAATAACAACCATTTGTCTTGATTAATTCTGTCTTTCATTAAAAGTTAAATTATCTTTTTATGATATAATTTTAATTTCTAATTTAATAGCTATTAGAAAATGTAAAATCTTTTTCAATTGGATGCCAAGTTGTTTTAGCTTCCATAAACTTTTTAATAATATATGGAGACTCAATTTCTTCTGACTCAATTTTACTTTTTGGTATCTCTACTACTCTTTTTAAGTTATTTACGGCATCTAAATATATTTGGTCTCTTAGGTCTTTTTTTTCTTCGGTAAATCCAATAGAATTCACATCCATATGTCTTGCCAAATGAGGGATTAGTTCGCTTTTACTCCCAGTTAGAATATTCACTACTCCACCTGGAACGTCAGAATTAGAAATTACCTCTGCAAGACTTATGGACGTTAATGGATATTTTTCAGATGCAATTATTACAGTTGTATTGCCGGTAACTATTGAAGGAATAATTAATGAAATTAATCCTAAAAGTGGGCTTTCTTCTGAGCTAATTAAACCTACTACTCCGGAAGGTTCTAAAACAGTAAAATTATAATGCGATGATGCTACTGGATTTACAGATCCGAAAACTTGATTTATTTTATCTGACCAACCGGCAAAATAAATGATTCGATCTATACTTTTGTCCAACTCAACAATTGACTTTTCTTTATTGTAGCCCTGCAAAATAAGTTCTTCAATATATTGCTCTTTTCTTGACTCTAGCATCTCGGCAATTCTATACATAATTTGGGCCCTATTATAGGCTGATTTACTAGCCCAGGAATCAAATATTTTTCTTGCAGAGGCTACAGAATTTTTTAAATCTTTTCTTGAAGATAAACATACGTTTGCTATTGGAATATTGTTTTTTACTAGCTTAACGTATCTTCCAGATTCAGTTCTTGGGAACTTTCCATCAATAAAGATTTTATAGGTTTTTAAAACTTTTATTCTATTTGACATTATTCTATATTTAAATATGGACTTAAGCCGTGAAGACCACCTTCTCTTCCATGTCCACTTTCTTTATAACCACCAAATGGTGAAGTAGGATCAAATTTATTGTAAGTATTAGCCCAAATAACTCCTGCTCTGAGTTTAGATGTTAAATTAAATACTTTGGAGCCTTTGTCTGTCCAAACACCTGCAGACAATCCAAAAGGAGTATTATTGGCTTTAGTAATTACTTCTTCTGTAGTTCTAAATGTTTGAACGGCTAAAACAGGTCCAAAAATTTCTTCTTTTGCTATCCTGTGAGATTGTGAAACATTAGTAAATAATGTAGGAGGACACCAATAGCCTTTAGCTGGAAGATCACAACTTAACTGAAAAATATCTGCACCTTCCTTCTTTCCAATATCTATATAATTATTTATAGTTGATAATTGTTGTTTAGAATTTACAGCACCAATATCAGTGTTTTTATCCAATGGGTCTCCAACCACTAAAGATTGCATTCTATCCTTTAGTTTTCTTAATATCAGCTCATAAACAGATTCTTGAACAAACAATCGAGAACCTGCGCAACAGACGTGACCTTGGTTAAAATATATTCCATTAATTACACCTTCTACTGCTTGGTCTAAAGGTGCATCTTCAAATATGATATTAGCTGCTTTCCCTCCTAGTTCCATTGTGGATTTTTTAGAAGTTGTTGAAATACTTCGCATAATAGTTTTACCTACTTCTGTAGATCCAGTGAAAGCAATTTTATCAATATCAAGGTGATTCACTATCATTTCCCCCGTACTTCCGGGACCTGTAATAATGTTAACTACACCGTCAGGAAGTCCTGCTTCTTGAACGATTTCTGCTAATTTAAGTGCTGTCAATGATGTTGATTCAGCTGGTTTTAAAACAACGGTATTACCAGTTGCTAAAGCTGGTGCGATTTTCCAGGCAGCCATCATTAACGGGAAATTCCATGGTATAATTTGCCCAACAACCCCTAATGGTTTTGGATTTCTGTTTGGAAATGCATAGTCTAATTTATCTGCCCAACCCGCATAATAAAAGAAATGAGCAGCCGCTAATGGAATATCAATATCTCTTGATTCCCTAATTGGTTTTCCTCCATCTAATGTTTCCAATATGGCAAGTTCTTTAGCCTTTTCTTGAATTATTCTAGCAATTCTATAAATATATTTAGCTCTTTCCTTGGGTGGTATTTTTGACCAATGACTCTCATATGAATTTCTAGCTGCATTTACTGCTAGATCAACATCTTTCTCATTTGCTTGGGCTACCATTGCAATTTTATTTTCGTTGGCTGGATTTATAGATGCAAAATATTTATTAGAAAGAGGTTTTTGAAACCGCCCATTTATAAAAAGTTGATATTCTTTTTTTAAAGACAAGGAATTAGTGTTTTCTAAGGAAGGAGAAAAATTTAATTTTTCGTGGTATTTAAGAGGCTTTATTTTAGAACTCATGATCTAGTCTTTTGAAAAATAATTATTGGATTGATAATATCCTTTTTTTAGTTTTAAAATTTGCATTAAAACATCATTGGCTAAACTACTTGCTCCAAATCTGAACCAATGATTGTCTAACCACAAATCCCCTAAAGTTTCTTTTACTAAGAGCAAATATTGTAACGCTAATTTAGAATTAGAAATACCCCCTGCAGGCTTCATTCCAATCATTTTTCCAGTATTGTAATAATGATCTTTAATAGCTTCCAGCATAACCAATGTTATAGGAAGAGTTGCTGTAGGTTTTATTTTTCCAGTAGAAGTTTTAATAAAATCTGCGCCAGCATTAATAGCTATTTCACTTGCAAACCTAATATGATCATAGTCACCTAGCTCTCCAGTTTCCAAAATTACTTTTAATCTTACATCACTACCGCAAGTCTCTTTAATTGTAGCAATTTCGTCAAAAACATAATTATATTCTCCGGAGTGAAACTTACCACGACTAATAACCATATCAACTTCATCTGCACCATTAAAAATTGCTTCTTTAGTTTCTTGAATTTTAATTTTTAGACTTGAACTTCCACTCGGGAAGGCCGTAGCAACACTTGCGACTTTTACGTCAAAGTCTTTTAATGCATTTGAAGCAGTTTTGACCATCGTTGGATAAACACATACTGCAGCCACATTAGGAAGATTAGGCAGTTCATTATGAATGTGAGTAGCTTTATAACAAAGCTGTTGAACTTTCTTAACAGTATCCATTCCTTCAAGAGTAGTTAAATCAATCATACCTAAGACCATCTTAAGGCCTGCTAATTTTGATTCACTTTTCAAACTACGTTTGGTGATTCTTACAATACGGTCTTCTATGCCGACTTTATCAACTTTATTATTTATTGTGAATTGCATTAGACAAATGAAGTACTATTGTTTAAAACAAAGATAACGAATCAAATTTTAGCAGTTGGAAATAGAAAATTAATTTAACTAATTCTAAACTTAATAGGAAGCGTAAATCTTGCATTTACCGCAGTTCCTCTTTGTTTACCTGGAGTCCATTTGGGCATGGATTTAACAACTCTAGAAGCTTCACTGTCTAAAGTTTTGTGAACCCCTTTGACAATTTTTACATCTTTAATAGTCCCATCTTTCCAAACTACAAATTGCACAAAAACTTTTCCTTGAATTCCATTTTCTTTAGCCATTTCCGGATATTGGATATTTTTTCCTAAGTATTCATAAAGTTTAGCCATACCGCCAACAAATTCTGGATTTTCCTCAACAACATCAAAAATCTGTTCAACTACAGGCTCTGGATCTTCTTCTACTTCTATAACAATGTCTATATCCGCTTCTTGATCGATAATAATGACATTTGTTTCTTCCCTATCATCTTCTTCTTCAAGGACTTCAACTTCTTCAGGTGGTGCTGGAGGAGGCGGTGGTGGAGGTGGTGGAGGTGGTGTGTTAGGGTTAATCTCTACTACTTCTTCATCTTCAAGTGCTGAAAGTGAAGATTCAATACTAGCACCGGCCAAGTCAATTTTTTTATACTCAACAAGACATAAAATAAAAGCTATTACAAGGACAAGACCAGAAAGAACATAGACAGTTCTTGACTTAACATCTTCTCCATCGACTGCTATATTTTTTTTTGGCTTCATATTATATTGTAAAAATAACTAATTATATCAAATTTTTCAAAAACTATAAAAGAATCAATTTAACTTATGGTCTTTTCATAGTCTTCAGGTGACAATAAATCATCTAACTCAGAAATATTACTTACTTTAATTTTTATCATCCATCCGTTTTCATATGGATTTTCGTTTACTTTTTCTGGATTAGATTCTAAAGACTCATTAAATTCTATAATCTCGCCGCTTATTGGCATAAACAAATCGGATACTGTTTTTACTGCTTCAACGGATCCAAAAACTTCTTCTTTAACCAGAGATTCACCAACTGTATCAACTTCAACATATACTATGTCGCCCAACTCTCCTTGTGCAAAATGGGTAATTCCAATAGTAGCAATACCATCCTCTATTTTCACCCATTCGTGGTCATTTGTGTATTTTAAGTTTTTAGGAACACTCATAGTTTTTAAATTTTTGACAAATTAACAAAAAAAATCACTTATCTCAACTGAAATCTAAGCGCAAAACCTGCATTAGTATTTGCGGTGGGAAATGAATTTGATACGTGAGGAGTATTTACTCTTCTGTCAAAATAAATTCTAATCATTAATTGTTTAGTTAAATTATAATCCCCCGAAAATTGTATAGTTACTGCAGTCTGACCCGCAGTATATTGATTCTGATTTTCTATAATTTTTCTGATTATTGTTTTATTATCTCTAACTGAAACATCTAATCTCATTCTTAAATCACTTGGATCAAGAGATCTCCCTGCAATCTTAAATGGCAATGATATTTTTCTCCATGTATAACCAGAGCCAAATTTAATCTCACTTCCTTTTATTTCTGTTATTTGATTATTTGATAAACTAAGCGAAATATTTCTATCTTTTTTATATTCAAACTTTACAGACATATTATTAGAAAATGTCATGTCAACGCCTAATAAAGGCGCAAATTGCTCAAGAATATTAAGCACCATGATTTGTTTTTGGGAAATGAAATTCCCTGCAATATCAGTTTCTGTAGCATTCCCCTCACTATCCCAATTACCACTAAGATTGGTAGTGTAGTTTCCTAAAGAAAAATTTGATCGGTATGCATGAGTAAAAGATAATTTTTTAATGTACTTTTTAAATGCTTTAATTTTACCTAATCCATCAAAAGTAATTCTCCAATTAGGCAATGGGATTCTTCTACCTAAAGGATTTATATTATCTAAAGCTGGTGTTTCACCAAGGTATGCGCACATAAAAGCCCCTATAATTACGTCTTGATGTGCGCTATCGTATCCAGTGTAATATCCATTGTTTTCTAAATTATTAGGAGCGTTGGGATTAGATTGTGATATTAATGATGAAATTTGAGAACGATATGAAAGCAAGTTTTCCCAAATTTGATTTGATAATGTTGTGTCGTTCATAATATCTTGCTTGAATGCTGTTTTCCATGAAATAATAGAAGTGCTGAAAGACCCATTAAACTGATTATTTAAAAGTTTAAATGAATTATTATCATCAATTCCTAAGTTTGCATTTCTATTTTCCATTAGGCTTCTATCTGCCGAAAGATCAATTCTTAAGCTTTTAATGGGTTTAATTGACACTTTAAATGTCATATTTTCAGTATGATTAACCGAGTATTGTGTGCTGATATATTGAAAATTATTAGTATCAACTAGCCAATTATTTTCTGCTGCATTATTAGCGAATATTAAATTTGTTTGATTACCCAGCAAGTCTCTTTCTTGGTAACCACCAGCAATAAATTCCATTCCAGGAGCAATCCAATTATCATCCATTCCAAGCATGCTCGTTTTATTTGCATATCCAGGTAACATTATTCCATCATTAGTGTTAAAAGTTGCATTTACACTTTTAACAGACATTAAAACTCTGGCAAACTGATCTAAAATAAAATGCTCTTTTTTATTAGCCTTACCTTTAGAATCATCCACTTTTTTTGAAGATGACTTTGGCCCGCCCTTTGTAGCGTTACTACGAGTCCTAGAACTTCTTGAATTTCCATATTTTTTATTTACCTTTTTTAAATAAGGAACTTTATTATAAAGTGTAATAAGATTTAACTTGCCAGACCAAGCAACAACTCTAGAGTTTTGAATCACATTCCCTACAGAAAGAGTGTCATTATCTAATGCAAGAGGAGCTCTAGTCCAGTCAAAATTTCCAGTGTATCTAGTTGTTAATGAAATCCAATCTGTAATTGGAAATTTATTTAGTGGCCATTTGTATGAAATATTACCTATCTGATTATAGCTCATATTTTCTCCAAATGTTTTTAAACTATTGTTAACCAACTCTTGATCTAAAACATCATCATATCCGAAAATCCCGTAATCAATTTTACCAGGATTTTCTCTTACAAAAGCCCCGTTATTAGCTTTCAAATCAAATTTTAAATTCTTTGTGATGTCATACTTGAAGTCATAAATTCTGTCCCAGTTAAATTGTTTTCCATATTGGGGAACTTCAAAGTTTTCACCACCTGGGAAATTATATCTTGTCGAGAATATGTTGTATGTCCTATTCATATTTGACCTTACAGCAATTTGTTTTGGTAGTAAATAGATATTAAAGTCTTTTACAAACTTTAGCCATTTAGATTTTCTTAAAAACGTATTTTTTTTGAAAGGTTCGTAGGGTTTGACTTTGCTATTATATAAATAGTTTACAGATCCTAAATAGTTTTTTTGTAAATCCTTTCTTGTATTTATATCTCTGTGTGATAACTCTGTATATGAGTAACTTAGACTGAAGTTTGAAATATCCCAAGGAAGTGCAATTTGATTGTTACTGGAATTGCTATTTTTTGACTTATTTTTTGAGGTTTTATCCTCTCTAAGCTCTTCTTTTGAAGAATTCTCTTTTGAAGGCTCGCTAGAAACTTCTTTTTTTACATTCTTATTTTTTTTCTTTTTATCAAACTTAACATTTGTAAAATTGATAGACTTTCTCTCTGTTAAGTCTATACCATTATAAAATCTATTATTCCAAACTTCCTCTGACTCGTTAGCTCCTTGCTCAAATATTAAATCTGGACTTAGGGGATCATAAAGTGGTTTAATTACATTTCTTGAATACCCAACATACATTGGCAAGTTTATTCCAGACTGGTCACCAAAAAACTTATCTAAATTAACAGTACTTGAAGCATCTAAACCATAAATAAATTCTTGTTGTCTTTCACTTACGCTTTTCTCAATACTGCCAAACCCAGGAGTTGAATAGTTTCCAGAAACTGCCAAATCTGCAAAATCAGCTAGATTAGCTGTCATTCTTCCAATTGCAGCCCATCCTCCATTTTCGTTAAAATCACTAAGTCTTAATTCGTTAACCCATACTTCTAAACATTTATCTAATCCATCATCAGGCTTCCACTGATTGTTAGGATCATTACTTTTTGGATTTCTAACTCCAATCATTATTGTTTTTAGACCCTGTAAATTTGGATTACCTACAACAGTAATATTTGATGTAGAATTATCTGGATCAATTCTAGTAAACCTCTCAAAATTACTAAACTCGTTAAAATTCCTATTTTTTTTGAGTTCCTTTAAATTATTTAAATTAATAGTTAAATTGTTATCCAAAGGCCAAACATCGCTAGCAGCATTATCTCCCCATGAGGAAATTTTAATTGGCATTTCATATTCATAATAATTAGAAATAAAATCTGTTCCAAGCCTTACAAATACTGTAGCTTCATTATCATTAATTGGGTCACTACCTGGTTTAGATTCTCCGTGAACAAACATTTGAATTTTGTTATAGTTTCTAATATCTAAATTTACATTTCTATAAATTGCTCTTGAGTCACCATCTTTTAAACCACAAACATCTAAAACCAGACTTTGTTCGTTTTGTTGGGCCAAGTTTGCTGTTTGATAATTGGTTTCTCTTATGATCCCTTCAGGCAAAACATAATTTATTGGGTCTCTAGTTCCATTATCTTCAAGATTAACAGCACTTACGTTAAAAAAAGTATTTGCTTCTTCGCTTTGAATATATTCACCGTCAGATAATAAACTCCCTAAATACCTTCTCCACTCTCCTCTTACTAACTCTAACCTAGCGAATCTTAATGTTACATTTTCACTCCATCCATGAACAAACATTCTTATAAATCTTATTGATCTAAAATCTTGGATACCATTTATTCTTTTTGAAAAAGAGGTGACTGGGACTCGAAATTGATACCAATAAACTTCTTTTTGAGTGTCTGGGTCAACAAAAAGCACCTTATCTGTAATGAAATTTGTGCCTACTTGCATGTTATTAGGCTTGAAATCAATTTTATATTGAAAATAACTTTCAGCTTCACTTAAATTATTGTCAAGATTAATGTCTTCTACATTTGGCAATGTTGATGCTGAAGTTGGATAGCCACCAGCGTTTATTCCATCTGACATTTCAGATGTAGGAGAATTACCATCTGGGCTGTTGTAGTTTTTATACCGGTCTCTAATACTTATTTCGTTAGCATCGTAAATATCGTCTCGATAATAATTATAATTATCAGCTGAAGGATCATTTAAAAAATTAGAAACTATATTTTGATCTGAAATATAATTTTCAACTTTTGAAACGTAGTCATTAAAATAAGTTAGTTCTTGAGTATCTGATAATCCATCAAAACCTATATCCTGAAATTTTCTAGAAGATAGATTATTATCGAAAGCATTTACAACTACTTGTGTGTTTGGAACAGCTCCCCAAGACGTGTAGTCTATGTCACTAGCATAAGCATCATAATCCCCATTGGGAGGAAGACCATTTTCAAATGATTTTCTACCATCTCTTAATAAATCCTCAGAAATATTTCCAAGATTAAAATAAAACTCACCACCAGAACTATTTTCAGAGTCTTCATTAAATGGGTCCATTACCCAAAACTGTATAAATTCAATATTTGCAGCTTCAAAATCATTTGTCGTTAGAGTTCTCATAATGCCTCCCCACCTAGTTTCTGGATCTTTTAATTCGCCATTTAAAGGATTTAAGCCAGAAGAATAATTATTTGATTCTACATCATAGTTGTAAGGGCCTCTCTCCTTTGGGTAATAAGAAATATCAAACACAGGTATATTTGTCAATTGTCCTGTTCCTAATTGCTTATTAGGAAATACTTCATTAACAAGTACTTGTCTCATAATATGATTGTCTTGATCAGCTGAACCTTTAATATGGCTAGGTGTTAGAGATGAAGATCTACTGTGAAAAAGTGGGTCAATAACATACCATGAAAATTTTGCTCTATTTTTCCCATAGTCAATATCATTATAAAGTGATGCTTCTGGGAAAAGGTCTGGCTGACCCTGCGGAACAGATGCTAAAACCCAATTATTAATTGTTCTTATGTCTATAGAGCTTTGACTTCCTTCAAAATCATCAATATAAGAAGACCCATTTTCTGCTGTTATATCTATTGCTTTATTGTGACCAGGTATTAATGCCGCTACTTCTCCAGAGAAGTTAACCATTGATTTTTTCTTTGTTTCTATAAAAGGCAACATATCAACCCATTTAGTTAAAAATGGAACTTCTCGCTTAAAACCCCCATCTAACCCGAGCATAGTATTAGAAATTGGTTCGTCTCCAGCATTTACTTTTGGTGTTAGTGGTCTTTCTTTAAGCTTTATTATCGTCGCGCCAATATTTGCATCTTTATTTATTTTATAGTCTAAATGGGTTCCAAGGAGAGTCTTCATCTGAACACTGAATAAAGAATTACTTTCTAAAGATATTTTTATGGGAGTTCCTGAACTTAATATCCCATCATCTAGAATTTTTACCCTTCCTAAATTATAATCCACTGAATATTGAGCTCCCTCAATTAAAATCTGACCACCAGCAGTTACAACAACTGAACCCTGAGGAATATTCATTGCATTCAAAGAAATTTCCGAGCTAACTGATGATTGATAGGTTCCTTTGATTTTAAATCTATTTATTTCTGGTAATTGTTGAGCAGCTGTTTTAGTGCTATCATAAAGTTGTGTAAAAGCTATCTTGTCAACTACAGATGAAGTAATACCATTACTCAACATTTTTTGTTTTAATGTCTTTCCAAAGGGCTCTACCGTTGTAAAATAAAGTCTTCCATTTCTTGGATTTATAGTTCCTCCGTTGGGTATTTTGCCTTGATTAGAGGTTATTGGGACAAAATCAAATAACCCATCTTGATATAGTTGTTGTTGTTGATTTAAACGATCTAAATCTAATAACTGAATTAATAATTTGTCATCAACTCCAGATTTTGGAATATAGTTTATGTCAACTGAAGTAAGAGGATTATTATACCAAATATCTAAACGAAAATTTTGAGGATCTACCTGGTATGCACCTAAAGAATAAACATTTTTCATCATTAAATCCCACAATTTTTTTTGAGGATTTCTTACAGTAGATTTTAATAACTTTAAAAATAAGGCACTTTGACCAGAAACTCCATCTGTTGAAAGTTCACCTACTTGGTAAGTTTTTCCCCTAAAAGTATACTGATAAGACACCCCTAAAACCTGATCGTTATTAAGCGATTGATTTAAAGAAATAAAGCCCAAAACAGAATTATAAGTATAATCATTAGAAGATAACATTCTAGCATTTTCTACTTTTTCAAAGTCAATACCTTGCTTCATATTATATGTTGCACCCGAGAGTTCATTACTAGCATTTACATAATTTCTCACATTTGGATTAATATTAATATTTCCATAAAGTAAATTATGATTATTATCAGGCACTAGGTAAGTTCCCGATGCTAAAGATTGATTTTCTAGCTGAGTAGCTCTTGGCTCACCCAAGTCTGTAAAACATAAAATATTTCTAGTGTTTTGAACACTATTGTTTCTGTTGGTTACCCAAACTTCAATCCTTTGTATTTGAATTCCAGAAGTTATAATTGGAAGAGTTTTCATTGATTGGTCATATGAGTTCCGGTAATAAAAACTTAAAAAAAAGTGACGGTTTTCTTCATAATTATCTACATTTATTTCAAACTCATTTATTTGAGCTCCACCCGAAACCTCAATTTCTTTTTTCTGTCCTTTTTGCTGAGATAAAACAGTAGTGGCAGTTAATTTTCCAAACTTTAGTTCTGATTTTATTCCAAATAAACTTTGACTTCCTGATATTAAGGTACTATTTAGAGGTAATGTTACATTTCCTGCCTCTAGCTTTTGTAAAATATCATCCTCTTTACCTGAATAATCTAAGTTTAATTGATTATCAAAGTCAAATGTCGCTTCAGTATTATAATTAAACCCAATATCCATAAGATCTCCAATCTTTCCAGTAAGATTCATTTGAATCTTTTGGTCAAAGTCAAATGTGGTAACTTTTCTATTTCTTTCGGGCAAAACTGGATTGTCAGTTCGGGAAGAATTTAGCCCAAAACTTAATTCCGCTGAACCTTGGGGCCTGATTTCAATAAAATCTTTGCCAAAAAGTTTTTTTGATGGAGGGCCTTTAATTTTAATTTCGTCTTCTGAATTTTTATACTTATAATCAGACATTTCATCTAGGTTTTTTTTCCAGAAATCAGACATTGATTCTTTATGTCGAAGCTTTAAGTAGTCGTTTAAAGAAACTCCACTTGAAGGTCTAAAATTTAAAGAATCTCCTAATAATGAATTATATATATATTTTCCAGAAATAGGGTCATACTCAACGTTATTTTGAATATTAAGTGGGAGATTTAAATCTATTAATCCTAGAGAAAAATTTGTGGGATCTAGAGGATCATTAATCGGAAAAATCAAATCAATATCCGGAGTATCAACTAGGACATTTTGGACAAATAAACTTTCTTTTGCTTCGCTTCTTAATCCAAATAGAGAGATCAAAACAATTAAAAAAATTGATTTACTTTTAAAAAAATTAATTAGCAATGTGTATTTTTAAACAGCTTTAAGAGTCATTTTGATAAGCTCTTCAACAGAGGAAATTTCGTTATTTTTTAAAATCGCATCTATAGTATTAGAGGCTTTTTTCTTATCTATACCCAAAACTACTAATGCAGATAACGCTTCATTTTTATAGGTATTGCCTTGAGGCGATAAAAAATCGTTGTTTGATTCAATTTTATCTAGTTTTCCTTTTAAATCAACAATAATTCTTTGAGCAGATTTTAGACCTATTCCTTTAACACTTTTGAATGCATTTACATCACTTTGGTCTACAGCCAAAATAACTTCAGATGGCTTCATGGACGATAATACCATTAAAGCTGTACTTGCACCAACACCTGATACATTGATTAATTCTCTAAACATCGTTCGTTCTTCTTCTTGTGAAAATCCGTATAATATGTGAGCATCCTCTCTTACAATTAAGTGACTAAATAATCTTAATTTTCCTTTTGAGGGTAATTCATCATAAGTATTTAAGGAAATATTTAACATGTAACCTACTCCACTTACGTCAATAACTACTTGGGTTGGTATTTTTGATTCTAAAATTCCTTCAATATGTGCTATCATTTTTTTTATTTACGGTTTTGGACATCTACTACTCCCAGTGTAATCATATTTAAAATCTCTCGAACTGAAGACCCAATTTGAAGTACATGAACTGGTTTTTTCATTCCTAATAAAATAGGCCCTATAGTCTCTTGGTTACTCATTTCCTTAACTAGTTTATAAGCAATGTTTCCAGCACTTAGATTAGGGAATATTAAAGTATTTGTATTTTGCCCTGACAACAAAGAAAATGGGAAAAAATCATTTCTTAGCTCTTTGTTTACAGCAAAGTTTGCTTGTAATTCTCCATCTACTACAATTTCAGGATGCTTTTCGTGAAGTACTTTTGAAGCTTCTCTCATTTTTATAGCGTCTGCCCCTTGATTAGATCCAAAATTTGAATAGCTTAAAAGCGCAATCTTAGGTTTAATATTATACTCTTTTACAGTTTTTGCAACCAATAATGTAATGTCTACTATTTCTTCAACAGATGGATTAATATTAATAGTAGTATCTGCAAAAAATATTGGTCCGTCTTTACTTATTAAAATATACATTCCAGCAATTTTATTAACAGTTTCTTCAATTCCTATTACTTTCAAAGCTGGTCTTATAGATTCTTTGTAACTCCTTGTTAATCCAGAAATCATTACATCTGCCATTCCTGTTTCTACCATTGCAGCTGCATAATAGTTTCTTTCTCTCATTAGCTTTTTAGCTTCGTAAAAAGTTAGTCCCCTTCTTTTTCGTTTTTCATGTAAAATTTCAGCAAACATTTCTCTATGCTTAATCTCACTTTCATTTCTAGGATCAATAATTTCACAATTTGATAAATCTAAATTGTATTCATCAATTATTTTTTGAATATTATGTCTCTTCCCTAATAATATTGGAATTGCAATACCCTCTTCATAGGCCATTGCTGCTGCTTTTAAGATTTTATAATTATCGGCTTCTGCAAAAACTACTTTTTTAGGGCTTCTTTTTGCTTTCTCAGTTAAATTCCTAACTAGCTTATTATCTAATCCTAAACGCTGCATAAGCTCTAACTCATACTTCTTCCAATCCTTAATTGGTTGCTTAGCAACTCCGGATTCGATAGCTGCCTTTGCTACTGCCGGAGCTACCCAATAAATTAACCTTGGATCTAGTGGCTTAGGAATAATTTGAGTACGCCCAAACGTGATTATTTTTGCATCGTAGGCTTCGTTTACTACATCTGGAACTGGCTCTTTGGCTAATTTTGCTATTGCTTTTACTGCAGCTAATTTCATTTCTTCATTAATTTTGGTAGCTCTAACATCAAGAGCTCCTCTAAATATGTATGGAAACCCAAGTACATTATTTACTTGGTTTGGATGATCAGATCTACCTGTTGCCATAATAACATCTTCTCTTGTTTTCATTGCTAGATCATATTCTATTTCAGGGTCTGGATTAGCTAAAGCAAATACTATTGGGTTCTTAGCCATACTTTTAATCATATTTTCATCTACAACACCTCCTTTAGAAAGTCCCAAAAAAACATCTGCATTTTCAAATGCTTTTTCTAAAGAAATATCATCGCATTTTTGTATGAAGTTTCTTTTATGTTTATCCAAGTCATTCCTGTCCTGGTGGATAAGCCCTTTGGAGTCAAACATATAAACGTTTTCATTCTTAACTCCTAAAGAATGGTATAATTTAACACATGATTGTGCTGAAGCTCCAGCGCCACTAACAACAATCTTAACCTGATTGATTTTCTTATTGGCAATTTCTAATGCATTTAATAATGCAGCAGAAGAAATAATTGCAGTTCCATGTTGATCATCATGCATTATTGGAATATCTAGCTCTTTTTTCAGTCTTTGTTCAATAATAAATGCTTCAGGGGCTTTAATATCTTCTAAATTAATCCCTCCAAATGTTGGAGATATAGCTTTTACGGTATCAATGAATTTATCAATATCTGTTTCGTTAATTTCTATATCAAAAACATCAATATCTGCAAAAATTTTAAATAGCAAACCCTTTCCTTCCATCACTGGTTTTGAGGCTTCAGGGCCAATATCTCCTAATCCTAAAACGGCAGTACCATTAGAAATTACTGCAACTAAATTACCTTTAGATGTGTACTTATATACGTCGTCTTTATTTTTACTGATTTCTAAACATGGCTCGGCAACTCCTGGAGAATATGCTAAAGAAAGATCTCTTTGGGAGGTGTATGGCTTGGTTGGAACAACTTCAATTTTACCTTTTCTCCCTGAACTATGATAATCTAGCGCATCTCTTTTTAAGATCTTTTTTGACATATTTTAATATATAATCATCTAATTTAATCAACTGTAAAGAATATAATGAAAAACATCTAGATTTAATCGTGTAAGAGCATTTAAAACCTGCCATTAATAAAATTCATAAAAAAATGAATTGTGTAAACTATGCTTTTTTTAATAAATTATACATAATTTTACTTTAATATATTTATATACATTATGAAAAAAGTTTTTTTTTCAATCTCTTTTTATTTCATTGTTTTTGTAATTGTTGGGCAGCTTCCCAATATAAATCTTAAAGATGTCAATGGAAACACTGTAAATCTTTCAAAATTTTCTAATGATGGAAAGCCTATTATTGTCAATTTTTGGGCAACATGGTGTAAACCATGTAAATTAGAATTGAACACTATTGCTGATGAATATGATGACTGGGTAGAAGAAACAGGTGTTAAGCTAATTGCAGTTTCAATTGACGATTCTAGATCTAGTTCAAGAGTTGAGCCATATATAAACGCACATGAATGGGAATATTTGGTTTTATTAGACCCTAATGGAGATTTAAAACGGGCTATGAATGTAAATAACGTGCCTCATACTTTTTTACTAAATGGGGCTGGCAAAATCATATGGAATCATAATAATTATTCACCTGGCGATGAAAACGAGCTTTATGAAGAACTCGTTAAATTAACTGAATGAAAAATACTACTTTCTTTTTCTTATTAATACTTTTTTTATGGTCTAATAAATTAATTTCCCAAGAAAATTCTAACCAGGGTATAATTTCGGGAAATATTCAAACAATTGGACAGTATTATCAAGAAGACACACTTATTAATGCTGCTTTGCCCGATCACCAATATGGATTTAATGGATTTGCAAATATCAACTATCAAAAAGGAGATTTTAGAGCAGGTATTAGATATGAGAGTTATCTAAATACTCTTGAGGGTTATCCAGTTTCTTTTAATGGTACCGGAATTGGGTATAGGTACCTGGCTTGGGAAAAAGATAAGTTAGGAGTAACAATTGGAAATTTTTATGATCAATTTGGAAGTGGAATGATTCTAAGAGCCTATGAAGAAAGACAATTAGGAATTGATAATTCATTGGATGGAATACGACTTAAATATGAGCCAATAAAAGGAATGTATTTAAAAGCAATGATTGGCAAACAAAGATATCAGTTTGTTGATGGCTTGGTAAATGGGACTGGTATTGTAAGGGGGCTTGATGGAGAATTAAATTTAAACGAATTTATGAGTGATTCTAATAAAAACTCAAAACTTAAATTAATAATAGGAGGAAGTTTTGTTAGTAAATTTAATGATGACAATAAAAATCCTGTTTTTAATATTCCAAAAAATGTTGGGGCTTCTTCTCTTAGATTTAACTTAAGATATAATAAAATTCGATTTAACGGGGAGTATGTTCAAAAAATTAACGACCCGTATCCTGATAATCAAAATGAACAATTTAACTACATCTATAAAAATGGAGAAGGGTTGTTGTTTAATTTAGGATATTCTACAAAAGGTTTTGCATTAGATTTTTCTGCAAAACATATGGACAATATGCTATGGAGATCTACTAATGTAAATGTCGGGCCAACTGATTTATTAATAGGTTATTTACCTGCTCTAACAAAACAACACACTTATAATTTAGCAGCTACTTTATATCCATATGCTACTAATTTTTATGGGGAAATTTCCTACCAAGCCGATCTTCTTTTTAAAATTCCAAAAAAATCTATACTTGGTGGAAAATACGGGACTTCAGTTGCTGTAAATTTCGCAACTTCTTATACTCCAAAAAGAAAATTTATTAATGATCTGGAAAGTTCAAGAAATAGCTACTCAACTAAGTTCTTCTCTTCTTCAGACAGTCTACTTTTCCAAGACTTTAATATTGAAATCAAGCGAAAAATAAATAAAAAAGTGAAATTAAATTTGAACTATTTTAATTTTAAATTTAATGACGACGCTGTTAAGGTCGCTAATTACTACAAGATGATATATGCACAAATAGTTGTTTTAGATTTGACCTTTCAATTTAATAGATATCATTCTATTAGGCTTGAGACTCAAGGGATGTGGACTCAGCAAGACAAAGGGAATTGGGCTTTTGGGCAAATAGAATATACATTTAGTCCTCATTGGTACTTAGCTATTCTAGATCAATATAATTATGGAAATAATAACACAGAGAAAAGACAACATTATGGTTTAATTTCTGGAGGTTTTATAGACGGGGCTCATAGATTCTCACTTCAATATGGGAAACAGAGGGCTGGAGTTTTTTGCGTAGGTGGTGTCTGTAGAGCAGTTCCTGCATCGAATGGATTAACATTTTCTTTTACATCAAGTTTTTAGTATGAAAAATTATTTTGGAATTATTTTAGTGTTTTTAGTTCTTTCATGTGATAAAATTGAAAGTCCCTTACCAGAAGAATACGGTAAATTTAATTGGACTCTTTATCCTCAAGACCCCTCTGGTTATTCCTATAATTTAGCAGATCCTGCTAGTAATTGGGGTATAAATAATAATCCAAAAGGAATATTATTAGAAGATTATACTGGCCATAAATGCACTAATTGCCCAGCGGCAGCTCAAACTGCTAAATCTTTAGAAGACGATTCCATTAAAAACGTAATTGTTGCCTCTATTCATGCTAGTGCAGACGGATCTTTTCAATCTACTGATGGTTTTTATTTGAATAACTTCCGGACTGCTGCTGGTGATGAATATATTAGTGAAATGACTGGTTTTCTCGGAAATCCAATGGGAACAATCAATAGAAATAGTCAAGGTCTTTCAGGAAGTGTATGGTACCTAGCTACTGAGTGGAGTAATGGAGTTAATGATGAAATTAACCAACCACTAATTGCAAATATTCAATTAAAACACAACTATTTTGCATCAACTAATGGATTATTTATACATACTGAAACTTCTTTTTTAGCCCCTATATCTGGAGATTTTCATTTAATAATATACTTAGTTAGGAATGATGTTATATCCCCTCAAAAGTTCAATGGTGGAGTTGTAGATACAAACTATCACCACCATTCAGTATTATCTGCAAATATTAATGGTACATGGGGAAGTTTAATTAATGATGGAGGGATGGCAGTTGAAAATACAGTAGTTTATAACGATTTCTCCTATGAACTACCAGATCCTAATATTGACCCAACTTATAATATTGAAAATCTTTCTCTAATTACTTATTTATGTGATAGGAATACTTATAAAGTAATTCAAGTTATTAAAACAGATATCTAACTCAAACCTCTCATAATTCCTTTGGTGGAGTTTCTAATAAAATCTAATATGACTTCTTTTTCATCTGAAATAGGAATTTCTAAGTCTGCAACTCTTAAAGCGGTAGTCATGTTGCTATTTTGAACATAAATCACTCGATATATATCTTCAATATTTATAATCTGCTGATCGTTAAAGCCTCTTCTTCTTAACCCTATAGTGTTCACCCCAATGTAAGAAAGCGGTTCCCTAGCTGCTTTAACGTAAGGTGGAACATTTTTTCTTACTAATGAGCCGCCAGCAATAAATGCATGCTCACCTATGCTGACAAATTGTTGGATAGCAGCAGTTCCTTCAATAATTACCCAGTCCCCAACAAATACGTGTCCTGCTAACTGTACTAAATTTGCTATAACAACATTATCTCCAACAATGCAGTCATGTGCTACATGGACATAAGACATTAACAAGCAATTACTTCCAATTTTTGTAGTCTTCTTATCTGCAGTTCCTTTATGAATAGTTACATATTCTCTAATAGTTGTATTATCCCCAATCTCTGTAACAGCATATTCACCATTATATTTTAAATCTTGTGATTCCGCAGAAATTATAGCCCCTGGATAAATTTTACAATTATTTCCGATTCTTGCTCCATTCATAATTACTACATTGGAGGCGATCCAGCAATTATCACCTATTACAACATCTTCATAAACAGTAGCAAAGGGTTCAATTATTACATTTTTTCCAATTTTTGCTTTCGGATGAACATTGGTTAAACTCTGATTTTTCATTTTATTATTACTATTAAAAACATAAATTTAAATATTTGTAATTAATCTGTTCTATCTTTTACTAATTGGGCAAGCATTTCTGCTTCAATACATAGCTTACCATTAACATAACCTTTACCTCCCATATGAACAAGCCCTCTTCTAATTGGAGATAATAATTTCAACACAAAAACAACAGTGTCTCCGGGGATAACTTTCCTTTTAAATTTAACATTGTCAATTTTCAAGAAATATGTTGTATATAAATGAGGATCTGAAACTTTACTAAGTGAGAATATTCCTCCTGTTTGAGCCATTGCTTCAATTTGTAAAACTCCAGGCATTACTGGGTTTTTTGGAAAGTGACCCATAAAATAATTTTCATTTATTGTCACATTTTTAACACCTATAATCTCAGTATCAGTTATTTCCATAATTTTATCAATTAATAGAAAGGGATAACGATGAGGAAGCATTTTTTCAATTTCTGTTATATCATATAGTGGCTTTTTATTTAAATCAAATTGGATATCTATGTTTTCTTGCTCTTTCATCGCTTTCTTAAGAATTTTGGCAAATGAAGTATTTAATTTATGTCCTGGTTTTTTGGTGATAATATGACCTTTAATTGGCATTCCGATTAAAGCCAAATCTCCAATAACATCTAACAACTTATGCCTTGCAGGTTCATTACTAAATTGTAACTCACAATTATTTAATATTGTTCCATTAATTTGAATATCGTGATTGTCTTTACCTAATAGGTGAGCTAATTTTTTAATTTCTGAAATATTAGTGTTTTTTCTATCAATTACTACAATGGCATTTTCTAGCCCTCCTCCCTTGATTAAATTTGCTTTGGCTAGTTTCTCTAACTCCGTCAAAAACACAAATGTTTTGCAGGTAGCAATTTCTTTAGGATAATCTTCTAAATCTCTAATCTCAGCATACATTGTTCCAAGAGCGGGATTGTCATAGTCTAATACTACAGAAATAATAAAATTATCTGCAGGAATAAAAAGAATTTCAGAGCCAGTATCAGGATCTTTATATTGAATAGGATTAGGTAGATTAATATATTTTAGAGGCGCATCTTGAGTTTTTAAACCAACTTTTTGGATTCCTTCTACATAATACTTTGAGCTACCGTCTAGAATTGGAATTTCTGAACTATTTAACTTAACAAGTGCATTATTAACACCTAATGCATAAAGAGCAGACATTAAATGCTCTACAGTAACTACTTTTACATTATCTTTTTCAAGAGTTGTGCTTCTTTTAGTATCAGAAACAAAATCAATATCTGCAGGTATTACAGGCTTTCCAGGTAAATCTAGTCTTTGGAATTTTATACCGTGGTTTGTTTTGGCCGGATCAATAGTCATACTTACTTTATCACCTGTATGAAGACCTACTCCTTCAAATTCTAAAGATTTATTTAATGTTTTTTGATTATTTGTCAATGGAATTAGTATTAATTTCTTTTGTTAAATCTTCAATTTGTTTCTTTAATTGTGGAAAATTTTTGAATAAAATATAACTTCTTTTAAAATTACTAGAAGAAATTGCAGGACTTCCTTGAATAATTGTATTTTCTATTTTGATAGTCTTGGAGATTCCACTTTGAGCAGCGATTTTTGTTCCTTTGGCAATTTTTAAATGCCCAGCTATTCCAACTTGACCACCAATCATAACATTACTATCAATTTTAGAAGATCCTGCAATTCCTGTTTGGGCAGCAATAACGGTATTTTCACCAATTTCAACATTATGAGCTATTTGAACTAGATTATCAATTTTAACACCCTTTTTAATAATTGTAGAGCCTATAGTTGCTCTATCAATAGTAGTATTAGACCCAATCTCAACATAATCATCAATAATAACGTTTCCTATTTGAGCAATTTTTTGATATTGATTTTCTTTATTTGGTGCAAATCCAAATCCATCAGAGCCTATTACAGCACCAGCATGAACTATACAATTAGCTCCGATATGAGTATTCTTATATAACTTAACTCCTGAAAATATTTTTGAATCTGAGCCTATTTTTGAAGACTTACCTAAATGACAGTTTGAGTGAATCTGAACATTATCCCCTATGTGAACTCCTTCTGCTATATATGTAAAAGCCCCAATGTAAACTGATTTACCAATTTTTGCGCTTTTATGTATAAAAACAGGATCTTCAATACCTTCTAATGGAGGCTCTATATTCTCATAGAAGCTAAGTAATTTAGCAAGGCTTTCATATGCATTTTCAACTTTAATTAAAGTTAATGTTTTTGGAAGTTTTTCTGATGGAATAAAATTTGAATTTACTAAAACAATACTTGCCTTGGTAGTATAAATAAATGGTTCGTACTTAGAATTTGCTAAAAAAGATAATGAGTAGGTGTTAGCATCCTCAATTTTTGAAAAACTATTTACTTCAATATTTTTATCTCCTAATAAAGTTCCGTTGACTAATTCTGCAATTTGTTGAGCTGTAAATTTCATTTGTAGTTAAAAATAAGAAAACTGATTAGAATCTCAACATAAATTAAAAAGAAGGTGCAAATAAATAGAATTTTTTGACAGGTTTTGATAATGCACTAATATTAAAATTATCAGATGCTTGAGCTATATCTGTCAATTTACCGTCATTTAACAAAATTTTAATCTCGTCTTTAACTGGATCGTAAGCATTATTCTCCATCTCTTTTTGAAAAACAAAGTAGTTAATTTCGTTATTATTAAACCCTAAGGATTTTTGATGAATGTCTTTATGCTTTTCAACTTCTTCTAAAGTGAATTTTTTAGAACTAATTTTTACTTTTAATAAGTTTCTATTAATTAGCATACTACTTAGTTTAGCAATGATCTTATCATGGCTTTCTGTCCAAATTTTAATACAAGAAAAAACATCAAAATCATCAATTTTTGAAAAATAATTTAAAAAATCAGTCTGAGAAATATTTTCTTTATTAATCCTATTGCTAAGTAAGATTTTTAAAGTTGGAATTACAAATAAATTTGTGCCGGTATTAATTAACTCTCTTGCTCTCTCTAAGATTTTTGCTAAAAGAAATTCTGCAGAAAGAACTGTCTTATGCAAGTATACTTGCCAGTACATTAATCTTCTAGCCACAATAAATTTTTCAATGGAATAAATCCCTTTTTCCTTTACAACAATTTCATCATTTACTACAGAAAACATTTTAATTATTCTTTGACTGCTTACAACCCCTTCTGAAACCCCTGTGAAGAAACTATCTCTTTTCAAGTAGTCTAACCTGTCCATATCTAGTTGTGATGAAACTAAATGATGTAAAAATCTTTTTGGATATTTATCTTCAAATATTTGAATTGCCAAATCCAAAGCACCTTTAAATTCTAAATTTAACGAATTCATAAAGAGTTTTGAAATTTCTTCATGACTAATCCCATCAACAAAAGAATTTTCTAAAGCATGAGAGAATGGTCCATGACCAATATCATGTAATAAAATTGCCAGAGATACAGCAGTTTCTTCATCTTCTGTAATTAAAACTCCATTTTCTTTAAAGGTTTGAAGCGCTTGCCCCATTAAATGTAAAGCCCCAATTGCGTGTTGAAACCTAGTATGATGTGCCCCAGGATAAACTAAATAGGTTAATCCTAATTGTTTTATCCTCGACAACCTTTGAAAATAAGGATGATTTATTATATTCAATAAAATTCCTTTATTTAAAGTAATAAAACCGTAGACAGGATCGTTTAATATTTTACTAAAGTAATTTTTATCCATATTAAGAATTGAAATTAAAACAAATCTAGTTAAATCATTAATACTAAAATAAGTGGCAAGAATACTATGGGCAGATGATGAAATTGACAGTTTAAAAGCTCACCTTATTTTTTTAAAAAATAGAGGGCACATAATTCACCCTGTTAATTCAGGTAATGAAGCTGTTGAAGAATTTAAAATTAATTCTTTTGATTTGGTTTTTCTTGATGAAAATATGCCAGGAATGAGTGGTCTTAAAGCGCTCGAGGAAATTAAATCCTTAAACTCAAATATTCCGGTAGTAATGATCACCAAAAGTGAAGAAGAAATGATAATGGAGGAAGCTATTGGCAAACAGATTTCTGATTATCTAATAAAGCCAGTCAACCCACACCAAATATTAACGGTTATCAAAAAAATATTAGACGGAAAGAGACTTATTAGCGAAACTAATACTCTTTCCTATCAACAAAATTTTAGATCGATTAGTAACGATTTAAATAACTCCATGGATTTATGGGAGTGGATAAGCTTGTACAAAAAATTAAATTTTTGGGAATTACAACTTGAAATGTCTGATGAAAATATGTCTGAAATTTTTAATATGCAAAAAGATGAGGCAAATCAATTATTTAGTAAGTTTATTGATAATAATTACATTGCCTATTTAAATAATAATGATTTTATTTCAAGTAAAAATATTCTTAAAAAAGAACTTTTTCCAAAATTAAAAAATGAAAAATATTTTCTAGTTGTTATTGATAATTTAAGATATGATCAATGGTTGACAATTAAACCCGAAATTGAGAATTTATTTACTGTGGAAAAAGAAGAGATTTATACTAGTATTCTTCCAACTACTACTCACTACGCAAGGAATTCTTTGTTTTCCGGATTAATGCCTCTAGAAATTAAAAATAAATATCCTGAAAAGTGGATTGATGAAGATTCTAATGAAGGAAAAAACTTACATGAAGATTTCTTCTTAGATGAAAACCTTAAAAGAAATTCAATTTTAGGAAAATTCTCCTATAATAAAATCACCAACCTTAGTAAAGGGAAAAAACTACTAAATAATTTTAATAATCTTCTTCAAAACAATCTAAATACAATTGTTTATAATTTTGTAGATACCCTTTCGCATGCTAGAACTGATATGGAAGTAATTAAAGAACTTGCAGAAGATGAATCAGCATACCGATCATTAACATTAAGTTGGTTTAAACACTCGCCGCTATATGAAATGATGAAAAAAATGAGTGAAAACTCTTGTAAAGTTTTTTTAACAACCGACCATGGTACAATAAGAGTCAAAAATCCAACTAAAATCGTAGGCTCAAAGGAAACAAATAGCAATATGCGTTACAAGGTTTCAAGAAATTTATCTTATGAAAAAAAACAAGTTATGGAATCTTTAAATCCTAATGATATAATGCTTCCTAAAAATAACTTGAGCAGCTCCTATGTCTTCGCTAAAGAAAATAATTTTTTTGTTTACCCAAATAATTATCATCAGTTTGCAAATCTTTATAATGATACTTTTCAGCATGGTGGAATTTCACTAGAAGAAATGCTCATTCCATACGTATTATTAGGGAAAAGGTAATTATTCATTCAAAATACTATTTGCTAAATCCAAATAGTTATAAATAAAATCTATTTCACTGTCAGTACAGTTTTTACAGTGGTTTTTAGCTACGTTTTTCATGCTTATTATAGTTATCTCCTTTCGACTTAAATAGAGCCTTATGTAATTAGAAATAGAGAATAAAAAGCAATCACTTTTCTGAATTTCCATTTTTTTAATACATTCCGAATATTCTTTAGGATAAAAAATTAAGTACTTAAAAAGTGCAGATTCTAACTTTAGTTGCTGATCTGTATTTAATCTGTTACAATAAAAAGTAAGTCCATTTAAATAATATTTTTTCCAAATATTAGAACCACTATCAAGTTCATTAATTAATAGTTCAAAATTTTCATTAGAAATAGAAGAGTCTAAATGATAAATAAGTTCTAACGTATGTTTTTTTATTGATCCAGGACCATTTAAAATATTTTCATGATTTATACCATCAATACTTGAATAAATCGTTAATGGCTCAGTATTACAACTCATTATAAAAAAAAGTGGTATTGAAAAAAATAATTTCAATTACTATCTGTTTTATAATTAACTAAAACTCCTGCTAAACAACCAAAGCAAACCATAGCTAAAACAAGGTGCACAGGTTGAAAGAATATTGGCAAATTATAATCTGCAAGAATTTTACCAACAACTGCTTCTAATAAAACACAAAAAAAGAAAATATATATTTCAATTAAATGAATTTTTTTTAAAACCATAAAACCACCAATAATAAAACTGTATATAATTAAAATCAATGCTAGTGATCTATGAGATAAAAACAAATTAAAGTCTAGTAACCTTAATTCCTCTCTTAAATTATAATCTATCCACTGATCTACAATTTGACGAACTTGTGTTCCCAGAATAATTTGAAATAAAAAAAATATTAAACCAAAAAAACATATGATTTTAAGTTTTTTTGGAATGATTTTTAAAGAGTTTTTCCAAACAGAAATAATTAAAATTTGCCAGCCAATCATCAATGCTGCTATTACCATATGAACAGTTAGAACCCAAGGAACAATATTTGTAGCAACTACCATAGACCCCCACCATGCTTGAAAAAGCGTTAGAATAATTAAAGAAAATCCTAATGATATTTTTATAGCTTTTTTTTCTTTAGCAAAAAATGATTTTAAAAAACTAGCAAAAATAAATAATCCTGCTAAAGCCCCGATTAATCTGTTAATGTACTCTAGCCAGGTGTTCCAAACATTAAATGGTTGCTCGTAGAGTAATGATTTATCTTCCTGAATTAAAATAGCTTTTTCTTCAAGGCCAATTTGAGTAAGAAAAGAAGAAAATCTTTTTATCTTTTCCTCTCTTTTAGAAGAGTAATAATTTTGGTAATTCTCAGGTAATTGGTTAATATCGGTTGGCGGGATATATTGATCAAAACATTTTGGCCAGTCTGGACAACCCATTCCAGATTCTGTGATTCTTACAATTGATCCTGCAATTACCACAAGGTAAATCATTATTAATGTAGTCCAGTGGAGTCTCAAGCTAAGTATTTAAAAAATTTATATTTCTTTTCAATCCTTTAAACTTTGTTCTTTTTACTGCAGAACTTTTGAATAAATTTTCAAATATTTCTTCATCTAATTCATTCCATTCTTTCTTTGTAAGATTTATTAAGTCTAATGGGGGCTCAAATAAAGGCTCATTATGACGAGAAGAAAATTTATTCCATGGACAAACTTCTTGGCATGCATCACAACCAAACATCCAATTATCCATCTTGCCACTAAACTCATCAGGAATGATTTCGTCTTTTAGTTCAATTGTTAAATATGAAATGCACTTAGAGCCGTCAACAACATATGGCTTAATAATAGCATCTGTAGGACATGCATCAATACACTTAGTACAGGTTCCACAATAATCTTTAATAGCTATATCTGTCTCTAACTCTAAATCCAGAATTAGTTCTGCAATAAAAAAATAAGAACCTTTTTGTTTGTTTATCAAGTTGCTATGTTTTCCAATCCAGCCAAGTCCACTTTTCTTTGCCCAAGCCTTATCCATTACAGGTGCAGAATCTACAAATCCTCGAATGTTAATATCTCCAAAGTTTTCTATGATATAGTATTGTAGCTCTTTTAGTTTTTTTTTGATTACTTTATGATAATCTTTACCATAGGCATACATTGAAATTTTAGGTGCCTCATTGTCATTTTGTTTAACAGGTGAATAATAATTATAAATGAATGTTATAACAGATTTTGCTTCTGGAACTAATTTTGTTGTGTCCGTTCTTAATTCAAAATGATTTTCCATGTAAGACATCTTTCCATGATAATCCTTTTTAAGCCAGTCTTCTAATTGACGTGCTTCTTGTTCTAAAAATCCCGCTTTAGACACCCCTACATGAGAGAAGCCAAGTTCAAATGCTTTTTCTTTAATTTTTTTAGTTCTTAGACTATTATTCAAAATATTTCTTGTTGTCCTAGATCGTTCTTTGGTTTGTTCAAATGTTTATAGGCCATGTCAGTAACCATTCTTCCTCTAGAAGTTCTTACCATATAGCCCTGTTGAACTAAAAATGGTTCATAAACTTCTTCAATAGTCCCCGACTCTTCTCCAACCACAGTTGCTAAGGTATTTATCCCTACAGGACCTCCTTTATATTTGTCTATAATAGCTAATAGAATTTTATTATCCATTTCATCCAATCCATGTTCATCAACTTGAAGTGCAGTTAGTGCCATTTGAGTGATTTCGTTAGTGATAATTCCATCTCCTTTAACTTGAGCATAATCTCTTACTCTACGTAACAGAGCATTTGCAATTCTTGGAGTTCCCCTACTTCTTCCTGAAATTTCAAGTGAAGCGTCATCTTTTAAAGGAATTTTCAATATGCTTGCAGACCTATTAACAATTGATTTTAAAACTTTAGTATCATAATAATGTAATCTACAAGTAATACCAAATCTGGCTCGAAGCGGAGCTGTTAAAAGACCACTCCTTGTAGTGGCACCGATTAAAGTAAATGGATTCAAATCAATTTGTACAGTTCTAGCATTTGGGCCAGTGTCTAAAACAATGTCAATTTTATAATCCTCCATAGCAGAATATAAATATTCTTCAATAACTGGACTTAATCTATGAATTTCATCTATGAAAAGAACGTCTCCAGTTTCTAAATTAGTTAACAAACCTGCCAAATCTCCAGGCTTATCCAATACCGGGCCAGAAGAAATTTTAATACCAGTTTCCATTTCATTTGCAATAATCTGAGCTAGTGTAGTTTTACCTAAACCAGGGGGGCCATGAAGAAGAACATGATCTAGGCTTTCTTCTCTCATTCTAGCTGCAGAAACAAAAATTCTTAGATTTTCAACCACTTGGTCTTGTCCTGAAAAATCTTCAAGATGCTTAGGTCTTAATGCAATTTCATAAGTTTTATCGGTTTTGTCTTGCTCTTCTGATCTTAAATCAAACTCTTCTATCATCTTGCAAATATAACGATGAATTTGAAGCAAGAAAAAAGTGATTGTAGATTTCTGTAAACTTTATAGAGAATCTTAATATAATAGTGGGTAATGACAGGTTATTTCTTAAGACTGACTTATCACTTCTGGTAAGTCTCAGTCCTGAGCCTAATCCCAAGGTAAAGAAATTAAACCCTTCATAATTTAAAATTATAGCAGGTTCTAAAAATGAGTAGATTCCTTTATATCTAGAATTATCCGGCAGACGAGATTTAATATTTCCCAATCCAAAATCTAATGTTGCTTCTGCAAAAAAATTCTTTGAGACAACCCAGTTATAAGACACAAAAAAATTAGATGATTTTATGGAAATTAATGAAGAATCAGAATCTTTAAAGTGGTGCTTATTATTTTTTAGCCAACAGTATCCAAGACCAATCTTGATATTTCGATTATATTCAAAGTAAGGCTTGATTTCTTGAATTTTAAAACGAGTTGACTCAAGAAAGAAATTTTTTATTTCGAACCTAAGACCAAAGTTAGGAGAGCTAATTTCGATAATTTGGGAGTGAAAATTAGAAGCTATAAATAATAAGTAAAAACATAAAATACGCACTATGTGAATTTAATGACTTAAAGATAAAGTGTTAATTCTATATTTAATGTTCTTCTTCGTCTTTATCAAGAGGAATGTTTTGAGGAACAAAATCTTTTTCTTTACCGGGTTTACTGTAATCATAAGGCCACCTGTAGACTGTAGGAATTTCGCCTATCCAGTTACCATGAACGTGTTCTACTGGAGTTGTCCATTCTAGTGAGTTTGCGTTCCATGGATTTTGAGAAGCTTTTGGTCCTCTAAAAATACTGTAGAAAAAGTTAAAAAAGAAAATAACTTGTGCTAGTACTCCTACAGAGGCAAAAATAGATATCAAAATATTTAAATCTAGAAAATGATCAAACATTGGAAAATTAGTGTTTTCATAATATCTTCGTGGTAAACCACCTTCCCCTAGAAAGTGCATCGGAAGAAAAACTCCGTAACCACAAACAATGGTTACCCAAAAATGTGCCATGCCCATTCTCATATTCATCATTTTACTAAAAAGCTTTGGAAAATAATGGTAAATACCAGCAAACATTCCTAAGATTGCGGTCATTCCCATCACAATATGAAAATGCCCAACTACAAAATAAGTATCATGTTGAGAAATATCTAAAGCAGAGTCTGCAAGGATAATTCCTGTTACACCACCAGAAATAAATGTTGAAACAGCACCGATACAAAACATCATTGCTGGGGTCATCATTACATTTCCTCTCCAAATAGTAGTAATAAAGTTGAAAGCTTTTACTGCTGACGGAATAGCAATTAACAATGTAGTGAATGTAAATACTCCACCAAGAAACGGATTCATTCCAGTTAAAAACATGTGGTGTCCCCAAACAATGAAAGATAGGAACCCAATTGCTAGCATAGATCCAATCATTGCTCTATAACCAAAAATAGGTTTTCTAGAACAAGTAGAAATAATTTCAGAAGTCATCCCCAAAGCAGGAAGTAATATTATATAAACTTCTGGGTGACCAAGGAACCAAAATAAATGTTCATAGAGAATAGGACTTCCTCCAGTAGCATCCAAAGCTCCAGAAGATGTTACAATATCACTCATATAAAAACTTGTGCCAAAACCTCTATCCATTAAAAGTAATACTGCGGCAGAAAGTAAAACTGGAAAGGACAAAACTCCTAAAATTGCAGTAATGAAAAATGCCCAAATAGTTAATGGGAGTCTAGTCATACTCATCCCTTTTGTTCTTAGATTTAAGATCGTTACAATATAATTAATCCCACCAAGTAAAGATGATGCTATAAAAACTGTCATGGATAATAACCAAAGTGTCATTCCCAGTCCAGAGCCTGGCTGGAATTCTGCAAGAACGCTTAATGGAGGATATACGGTCCACCCAGCCATTGCGGGTCCTGTTTCAATAAATAATGAGGAAGCCATTAGCACACTTGAAAGAAAGAAAAGCCAGTAGCTAATCATATTTAACAGTCCAGATGCCATATCTCTAGCACCAACTTGCAAAGGAATTAAAAGATTAGAAAATGTTCCTGAAAGTCCACCAGTTAAAACAAAGAATACCATAATGGTCCCATGAAGCGTTACCAATCCAAGGTACCAGTTACTATCTAGTAATCCATCTGGTGCAGCATCAGAACCCAATATAGATTCTAAAATTGGGAATTTATCATCAGGCCAACCAAGCTTTAATCTAAATAAAGCTGACAAAGCAATACCTATAGCTCCCATGAAGATTGCTGTAATTAGGTACTGCCTAGCAATCATTTTATGATCCTGCGAAAATATATATTTAGTTATAAAACTTTCTTTATGGTGATGATGCGTATCGTGTGACATATCAATATATTTTAAACAAATTTACAAATCATAGAGACGCTTGTGATTTTGTCCTACTCCAATTGACCTCTTGGCCAGAAAAAGTTAAACGTTTTTTGTCTCCATTATTTTCTATCCATTGATTAAACTCTTGTTGTGTTTCAACAATTACTTTTAATTGCATATTAGAGTGACCTGCACCACATATTTTGTTACACATTAGGACATAATCAAATAAGACTCTTTCTTCAGGTTCTCCAATTCTTCTTTTTCTTTCGTTGTGTATAACATTAATATTTTCCCAATGCTGTTGAACATCTGGATCTGATCTCATTTCCTTAGTAGTTATTGTTGGAGTAAGAGCAAAGCTAGTTTCCATACCCGGAACAGCATTTATTTGTGCTCTAAAGTGTGGAAACCAAGGGCAATGAATAACATCTTTGGATCTGAATTTAAATGTATAGGGTTGGTCTTTAACTAAATGAATTTCTTGAACAACAATATCATCATTACTAGATTCATAAGCTGTAGAATTATTATCTTTTCTATCTATAGATGCTTCAATTCTATATTTCCTTCTTTTAAGTCTGTCAAACTCTTCTTGAAGCTTGTCCACTTTTTTTTCAGGCAATAAATATTCTCCATCAGCATTTAAATTACTTGAAAGTATAGAATCAATATCATTTACTCTTTGGTCAATTTCTACATAGGTATCTTGGATTGTTTTTGAGGTTATTACCCCTAACGGATTAGATGAAGAAACCATTTTATAATCTGCTTTCCCCAAAGTATTGTCTACACCAGAATATCTTACAATCCAGCCAAATTGGTAAGCATAAACCTCAACAACCTCCCCTTTTTCTTGATTGTACATTATCTTATTCCAGGTCATCAGGCCATAAATAACAATAAATGCAAGAGCTATTGCTGGAACTATAGTCCATACTGCCTCCAATTTATTATTGTGAGGATAATAAAGAGCTTTTCTTTCTTCTCTGTAATAGTATTTCCAAGAAAAACCAAAAAGTAAAGCATTAGTAATGAAAAATACTGGCAATATTATATACCAGTTGATCATTAATAGGTCGTCTATGTCTTTTCCATGAGCACTGGCAGCTTGATAAAGACCAGAATTAGAACCATATTTAGAAATTAACCAAATTATGAATCCAAAAAATGCTACCATGAAAACCAACATAAGATTGGCCATCAATAAATTTTCACTTCTAGACAATTTTTCTTGTGATTTCTCTCCTCTAACTTTTGCTGCTAGATCATAAATCTTCATTAATTGCACTAGGGCAATAAAGAAAAGTGCTACAGTAATAATTATAATAAACTTAATTTCCATAATTCACTAATTAATATTCATGGTGTTTACTTTCTTCAAGAAAAGGATGGTTCTTTAATAATAAAGGAGCTTTTGATAAAGAATTAAGTACAGAATAAACAAATATTCCAAGGAACGTCATAAACATCCCAAGCTCTAAAAGACCTAATTCCCATTGGTCAAAAAGTGTTCCTGGCATAATCATGTTAAAAACGTCAAACCAGTGACCTATAAATATTAACATACCTATTACAATTAAAAAACCAGCAGATCTTTTGGTATCTCTCGACATGAAAAAAACCATAGGAAAGAAAAAATTAACAATGAAAGTTCCAAAAAATAGAATGTTGTAGTTATTTATTCTTTCTGTAAAATAAATAACCTCTTCTGGAATATTAGAATACCAAATAAGCATAAATTGAGAAAACCATAAATAACTCCATAAAAAACTTAGGGCAAACATAAATTTACCTACATCGTGAATATGACTTTCGTTGACAAATGGCAGGTGGCCTCCTTTTCTTAGATAAAGGGTAATCATCATCACCATAATCATTCCGCTTAACCAAATCCCTGAAAAAACATACCATCCAAATAATGTACTAAACCAATGTGCATCAATAGACATAATAAAATCCCAAGACATCGTAGAAGAAAAAACAGCAAAGAAAACTAGGAACAAAGCAGCTCTTCTATACATAGTAAAATGAATTTTTGTTCCTCCTATCTCGTCTTCTTCTTTAGATTTCTTTTTAAACCATCTTAAAAACAGAAGAAAGGTTGTGAAATAAGCAACTATTCTAATCCAGAAAAATGGAATATTTAAGTATGCCTTTTTTCCATAAATAATTGGATCAAAGTGACTTGAATTAGGGTCTACAAGATGAGAGTCCATCCACGCATAAATATGATGACCACCAAAAGTTCCAACAATGAAAACTATTAGTAATGCAACAATACCAATTGGCATAGCGGACATAATACCTTCAAAAATTCTAAGTAGAACAACTCCCCACCCAGATTCAGTTGCATAGTGTAATGCTAAGTAGAATAATGCCCCCAAGGCAATTCCAAAAAAGAAAAAACCATTTACTAATAAGTTAGACCAAAAACGTCTAAAACCTTGATCAAAAAAACTTACATCTCCACTATTTGCCATATCTACAAGCATATCTGCTCCAGATTCATGACTGCCAGTAATTGCATGGTCATCCCCTTGAGCTACATGACCTATATGAACTAACCACTTAAAAGTTGGGTCATGATGCTCATTTTCATCTGAGTGAGAATTAGATTCTTCATGATGATTAGAAGGTTCTTGATGATGATTATCAGAGTGCATTGAATCATGAAATTCTAGATTATATCCATGCATTTTAGAAATTATAGTTTCTTTAAGTTGGTTTTGAGTTTCTACATCAGCGTGTCCGTTGTACAGTAATTCTACAGAATGGTCATCTAATTTTTTAGCATAAACAAAATCTTTTTGTTGAAAGAATCCAATGATCAAAAAAACTAAACCAAGAACTGCTGTTCCAAGTGTGACTTTCTTTGCTCTTTCAGAAATTTTATACTCCATTTTATTTAATTTATCAGCTAAATTTAATCGTTAACTACATTTTCAGAAACCAATTCTTCTAAATTCAAATCTCCGTCAAATTGCATGGTTCTAACGTACATAGCCACTTTCCATCTTTCGTCTTTATTAAGTTGTGAAGCATGTGGCCCCATTGCATTCTTTCCATAGGTAATAGTGTGAAAAACTGACCCCGGTTTTCTATCTTTAAGTGTATTGTAAGCAGGTGGAGCAGCAGGGTATCCACCAGCTGTAATAACTAATCCGTCACCATTTCCTTTGTCTCCATGACAATGCGCACAAAATAAACCATAAAGCCTTTTACCTTCAGCAGTATTGGATTCTTGAATACTTTCTTGACTGTAATAATGCTTCGGTAAGGGTACTTCTTCTCCCGCTCTAATTCTCTCTTCCTCAGAAGTTCCATAATAAAATGGCATATTGGTAGTAGAAGTTTTTTTGCTCTTACTAAAAGCAATGGTTCCTTTTACTGGAATTCTTGCAGAAATAGTGTTTTTAAGCGTATCATTAACTTTATCACCTACTAATCCGTAGTCTATATAAGCTTCAATTGCTTGTGATCTAAACATATCGTCTACATATTCATAACCCGGCGAGTCAGGATGTTTTACACAAGAATTTAATAATGTTAATACTAACATTAAAAAACAAAGTTGATAAAATGAAAGAATATACTTTTTCATACAATACTTTTTTCTTCAATTTCTAAAAACCCAGTATCTTTTATTAGCTTTGATAAAACACTTTCTTTAATATGTGCATTTTCAGAAGTCTTAATTTCCATAACAAATTTATCGTCTGTTGTCCTGGGGTCTGGATTTCTAGGAGGCATTCCTGGAAGAGTTTTATTTCTAATCAAATAAGTTATTGCCATTCCATGAGCGGCACATAATACAGTAAACTCAAAAAATATAGGAACAAAAGACAACATATTTTCTTTTAAACTAAAGTTTGGTTTTCCTCCGATATTCATTGGCCAATCTATTATCATCATATATCTAATTCCAATCATTGCAAGGATAACCCCTGTAATACCGTACATAAAAGCAGTAATTGCTAATCTTGTGGGTTCAATCCCGATAATAGAATCAATACCATGAAGTGGCATAGGAGAATAAACGTCAGATACTTTTACATCATTGGCAACAAGATGTTTAGCACCATCCATTAGTTTATCATCGTCATCATACATCGCAAATATCACTTTTTCTGCCATAACCAATTTTTAATGTCCCGAGTGTTTATCCCAATATCCCTTACCTTTTCCATAACCTTCTTTATAATTCTTCCCGGATGACTTTAAAATTGTTTTTAATTCTGCAATTGGAAGAACAGGGAAATATCTAGAGAATAATAAATACAATGTGAAGAATATTCCAATTGTACCCATGTAAACCCCTATATCTACCCAAGTTGGATGAAAATAAGTCCAAGAGGAAGGAACGTAATCTCTATGCAGTGAAGTGACAATAATTACAAACCTTTCAAACCACATACCTATATTAATAATAATAGACATAAAAAAAGAAAACATTAAACTAGTTCTTAATTTTTTAAACCAAAATAATTGCGGCGATATTACATTACAAGTCATCATTGCCCAGTAAGACCACCAATAGGGACCAGTGGCTCTATTAAGAAACGCATATGATTCATATTCAACTCCAGAATACCAAGAAACAAATAGTTCAGTAATATATGCTACACCAACTATTGACCCTGTTACTATAATTACAATATTCATATACTCAACATGCTTTACATGTAGATAGGCTTCAAGTTTGTAAGCTTTTCTTAAAACTAACATTAAAGTTTGAACCATAGCAAATCCCGAAAATACAGCACCTGAAACAAAATAAGGTGGAAATATTGTAGTATGCCATCCTGGAATCACAGAAGTGGCAAAGTCAAAAGAAACTATCGAGTGGACAGAGAAAACTAAAGGGGTGGCAAGACCTGCCAAAACTAAAGATACCTGCTCAAATCTATTCCAAGCTTTTGCGTCACCAGTCCAACCAAAACTTAAAACTCTGTAAGCTCTTTTAAAAATTGGTTTGCTAACTCTATCCCTAATTGTAGCAAAATCTGGAATTAATCCTATGTACCAAAAAACAAGTGACACGGAGAAATAAGTGGAAATAGCAAAAACATCCCAAAGTAATGGGGAATTAAAATTAACCCAAAGTGATCCAAATTGATTTGGGAGAGGGAAAACCCAATAACCAAGCCATAATCTTCCCATGTGAATTAAAGGAAAAAGACCAGCCATCATTACAGCAAAAATTGTCATAGCCTCAGCTGCTCTATTAATAGCAAATCTCCATTTCTGTCTAAACAAAAGAAGCACAGCAGAAATTAAAGTTCCAGCATGTCCAATTCCTACCCACCAAACAAAATTTGTAATATCCCAAGCCCAACCAACTGTTTTATTTAATCCCCAAGTACCTACTCCGGTTCCTAAAAGGTATATAATACAACCTATTCCCCATAATGCTATAACAATTGAAATCATCAATAGAATATACCATGTTTTAGGGGGGCTAGCTTCTATTGGACGAATAACATCATCCGTAATATCTTTATAGGACTTATCTCCTAAAATTAATGGTAACCTTATGTCTGATTCTTTATGCATTTCTGTTTTTTATATTAATAGTTTTCAGAATGTGATTCATCAGACAAAACATTTTCTGCTAAGTCTTCACCAATATTACGTACTTTAAGCTGGTACCATATATTGGGTTTAACTCCAACTTCTTCCAAAGCTTGATATGCTCTATCAGAACCTGAAACTTCTTTAATTTTAGATTCTGGATCGTTCCAGTCTCCAAAAGTTATGCAATCGTTTGGACAAGCATCACCACATGCTGGAACAACGTCACCATCTACTAATTTTCTACTCTCTTTTTTGGCTTCTAATTTTGCAGCTTGAATTCCTTGGACACAGAAACTACATTTCTCCATAACACCCCTAGACCTAACAACAACATCCGGATTTAAAACCATCCTAGCCATTTGATCTTGATTAGGATTGAAATTTTTAAACTTTTTATAATCTCTGTAATTAAACCAATTGAACCTTCTTACTTTATAAGGACAGTTATTTGCACAATATCTTGTTCCTATACATCTATTATAGGTCATCATATTAAGCCCTTCATTACTGTGGGTTGTAGCAGCAACTGGACAAACAGTTTCGCATGGTGCATGATTACAATGCTGGCATAGCATAGGCATAAACACAACTGAAGGGTTTTCTTCAGGAACCTCTAACTTGCCATAATCAAAATCACCTTCTACTTTGTTTGAATCAGCCCATTCTTTTCTATTGCCATCCTCGACAGAAGAAAAATATCTATCCATTCTTAACCAATGCATATCTCTTGACCTTCTAACCTCATCTTTACCAACCACAGGAACATTATTTTCCGAATGGCAAGCAGTTATACAAACACCGCAACCATTACAAGAAGATAAGTCAATAGACATTCCCCATCTGTGGCCAACTTGTTCTACAGGATGTTCGTCCCACAAAGAATACTCAGTAGCGTCAACTTCAGAATGCCCACCTTCAGCATGGCTGTGTAATTTGATTTTAGGATTATAAGCTTCTTGGTTAGATTCATGATTGTCTTTCCAAAAATCATAAGTAGTTTCCTTAACAATAGAAGTTCTACCCATTATAGTATGATGAGTTTGAGTACCTGCAAGGGCATATCTTTCATCCGTTGCTATAACTTCACCAAATCCACTGTAAGTCAAGGATCCGTTTTTAAAACTACATAACTTAAAAGCATTAGATCCAATCGGAACCAACCCCCCTTCTGTATTTGTTAAGTGGTTTCCATATTCATCAGCCTGAAAAGCTGCATTACCAATATCTTCGTTATTTTCACCCCTACCGTAACCCATAGAAATACCAACAGTACCACTAGTTTGTCCAGGGAGAGGGTAAACAGGCAATTTTGTTTCTATACCATTAACATTTAAAGAAGCCACAAATGCTTTTTCTTCTTGTCCCAAATGAATACCATCCCAAGCAGATTTTGAATCAGAAGTGTCAATTCCAAATAATTTGTAGCAATCTGAAGGAGCCATTGTTAGGTAATTATCCCAAACTATTTTAGAAATAGCATCGGGCAGTTCTTGGAGCCAAGGGTTAGCAGCATGATGACCAACTCCAAGCTCTTTTTGATAGATTATATACTCCCAATCTAAATCATTTTTTTGAGGGATAATTTTGATTGGATAATCATTGTAAATTAACGTTGAAGGTGTAGATTCATTATTGTTATTTGTGAATCCGTTATGTACAGTCCAATTCCAGAAATCAGCAAAATTAGGATATGATTCTTGTTCTCCAATTGAATTGGCTAACCAATGTTTTCTCATGTAGTCGTAAAACGCTTGACTTTCAGAGTTTGACCTAGTAGCCTCTCCTGTCCAAACAAGTAAACTTTCTTGAGCTTGTCTAGTGTTGTAAAGAGGTCTTATTAAAGGTTGTTGTATAGAATAGTGGTTAGACCCTGGATTTAAATCACACCAGGACTCTAGGTAATTGTGATCAGGACAAACATACTCACAGGAAGAAGCAGTCTCGTCCATATATTCTGAAAAAGAAACTGAAAAGTCTAATTTGCTTATTGCATTGGAAACTTCACTTCCGTTGGGCATGGAATATACTGGATTAACACCGTAGAAAATAACACCATCAATGTCACCATTTAATAAATCAGTTTGAAAAGCTTCCAATATTTCATCGTTTCCATTAAATAAGTTGACTTGGTTATCAGGATCAATGGTTGAACCATAATTGTCTAACTGATAGTTTATTTTATTAACTAGCATTTGAACATTTGGATCGTTAGACCCCGCAATTACAAGAGAGTTACCTTTGTTTTCTAGTAAAGATTTAACAGCTGATTGGATTTTATCAGTAGTGTTATCATTAAGGCTTAGTTTAGGGGTTTGATTATTCAAAAAACTTAAGATGGCAGAAGCAACTAAAATCTCTTCAGAAGGTTTTATTTTAACACGAACGTCAGAGTTAGCACCAGTAAGTGAGAGAACTGATTCGAACTGAAAATGCTTTGACATCCATCCATTCTCAGGCTTTCTTGCTTTACTAAAATCAGTAGAAAATTTTGAGGGTAATAACCAGTTACAAATAAAATCTGCATTAATAGAGACAATAGTTTTAGCTTTTGAAAAATCATAAGTAGGAATAAAACTTTTCCCAAAAATATTTTTGTTAGCCTTTCTAATTCCAGAATAAGACTGGACATCATACTCAATATGCTTAATCTCACAGCCCGAATTGTTGTCAGCAGAAACAGAAAACTTATCCATAAATTCTTTGATAACAGATTTAGTAGATGGAGAGATAACTGTATTGGACACTATTCTAACTTTACCATTCTTAGCACCTAACTGGGTTAACTTATTTATAATTTCCTTATCAATATTATCCCAAGATTCTGATTTTTTATTAACTAAAGGTCCATTTAATCTAGAACTGTTGTAAAGGTTTAATATGGATGTTGATATTCTTGGTATTAATCCTCCTTGAGTATATCCGTCTCTTTTGCCTTTAAGCCATATTGGCCTGCCTTCTCTAGATTTCACTAAAACATTTGCAAAATCATTACCGTCGTAATAAGTAGAGGAATACCAATTAGAAACTCCAGGTGTAATCTCTTCTGGTTTATTAACATAAGGAATAGATTTAATAACTGGAGATTCACAAGATGCTAGAGTTGCAGCAGCAACACTAAACCCCATGAATTTTAAAAAGTCTCTTCTGCCAGTTTTCAAATCATCTAACCCAACTGAGTTCAAAAACTCATCTACAGGGACATCATCTTGAAATTCTTTTTGACTAGAACTAGAAAACTCAGGAGTTTGATGTTTTTCCGAATAACCTTTCCAATATGTTTTTGTTTTGCTCATAAATTATTTATAAGTAAATTTAATAATGACATTTTGCGCATTCCCATCCACCTAATTCTTTAACTGTAACTTTATCATCTTCAAAAATTTTGTTGTTAATATCCGCTCTTAATTTAATTCTGTTATGAATTTCTTTATAATATCCAGAACTTGTTAGATCAATTTCTTTTTTGTTGTGGCATTCAATACACCAGCCCATTGTAAGTAATGGCTTAGTTAATTGAATAAGACCTCTTTCCATCCCATCGTCAGTAGCAGCATATGCATTTACTTCATCAATAGTTGAAACTCTACCTAATGTGTAAGTTTGAACTGGTCCATGACATTGCCTGCAATCGATATTACCGGTATTTGTGTGGACATGTTGAGCATGACTAAAATAAACGTGATCTGGTAAATTATGAGCCTTATTCCAAACAATTGGCTCTTCAATTCTGTCACCGAATTCATCAATATTATAAGCTTGTTTATTCTTGTTGTAGCCTGATGCTTTATGTAATTTATCAATTTCTTCAGTTCCGTATTGTGGCCCTTCATGTACTATAGCATGGCAATTCATACACACATTTACAGATGGAATACCAGCATGCTTTGATTTTTCAGCAGAATGGTGACAATATTTACACTCTATCCCCATTTTTCCAGCATGAAGTTTATGTGAATAAGCTACTGGCTGAGATGGCATATAATCTTCGTAAACTCCTAATTGATAAGCTCTTCCAAATAGTTCTACGCCTGCAAAAAGAGCAACTCCGACAACTAGCAATACAGTTACAAACCAATTTCTTAAAAACCATTGTTGGGCACTAGTTACAAAAGTGCTGGTTGAATCAACCAGTAATCCTTCTTTAGCTGCAACAGCCGCTGACAATTCTCTTCTGACTCCAAGGATTGCAAATAAAACAAATACTAAAATGAATGATATTATCCACCACCAATATTCGGAAGAATCAGATTCTGTAGTTATTGAATCTCCAGATGCAAGACCAACACCAACTACTGCGACAGGTGGAGCATAATTGTCTACGTATGTAAAGATAGACTCCACTTCTTCTCTTGACAAATGTCCTTGGGGTGTCATTGCAGTAGGAGACCAATCCCAAATAGCTTTTGCCATTTTAGATTTTCCGCTATTGTAAAGTTTAGAAGGGTTTTGAACCCACTTATAAATTAATTCTTCTTCACCCGCGTCTATCCACTTTTGTAAGACACCTTGCATTTTAGGTCCGGTTGCATTTTTAACAGGGTTGTGACATGAAGCGCAGTTAGCTTTGAAAAGCTTTTCTCCTTCTTGTGCAGAAAAATTTATTACAAAAACAACTAAAAGTAATATTGCAAAAATTCTAGTAATAAGATTGTATAATCTATGTCTCATTCAGTTCTTATAAATTAACTAATTCAAATGATTAAGCAAATGTAATATGTCAGTATTATTTTAAAGACATTGTTTTAAGAATTGTCATCAAAATATCTTAATTTAGAATGTTTCTAAATAACGTCCTATTAAACCAGATTAAAAATAAACATATCTAAAGAACTGAAAATTAAAGATTTTAAATAATTAGTTTATTAAATTTGTCAAAATGCTAAAAAAATGAAAATAAAAATATTTTATATTTTAATAATCTTTAGCTATGGTTGTCACTGTCAGGAAAATTGGACACTTTATCCTAAAAAAGATTCCATTGAAAGCATTGACAAAAACGATTCTATTCTAAGTCAAAAAAAAAAGATTGATTCAACTGGATTATTCAATTCTGATAAGAATAATTATTTAAGCTACATTAATGAGAAAGGAAGTCTAATAGAACACAAAGACCCTAGAATAGATTCACTAAATAATTACATGTCTAAACATGGGAAATACAACATATTTACTGTGCAATTATACGTAAGTCAAAATAATGATGAAATAAGAAATTACAGGAAAAAATTTATTAGAAATTTTCCCGAGATGGAAATTTTTGATGAGTATATAGCACCCAATGTATTTCTTTACTCAGGATTATTTCAAGACTATAATCATGCTACATTATACAAAAAAAAATTAGAAATTCTTTTCAAGAACACACTAGTAGTTAGAAAAAAAATACCACACCAAATTGAAAAAAAATAGAGTTAACCCCCTCTATTAAAATTAGTCTATGAAATCAATTTTAGAATATGGCTAAAAAATCAGAATTTTCAAAATATTTGATAAATTCTCTATCTTTTTTAGCTAAATCTTTCAAAGAAGCATCTTTTTCAATTGCTAGCTTTAAATTTTCTAGTACCATTTCGGTATTTGCTGTTCTTGAACCAATAATAGCTTTTAAATAATATGATTTAGCATTATTCATTCCCTCTAAGGCATCTGTGGCATCATCATAATGTTCGGCAAGTATATTAGCCAATACGAAATTGTATGACTTTGTTTCTCCCATTGAAGTAATTGACTCTTCATATTTCCCTTCTTCAATTTGAATTAATCCAACATTGTATTTAGACTCATCAGTATTAGAGGATTCAAATAACGATTTAATTTCATCACTAGATTTCCCATTTGAAACATGTCTAACAGCACCAACATTATTTGAAACAATTTTATTATCTGTTATAGCCATTGCCTTTTCAAAAGATTTTCCAGCTCCTTCAGTATCTCCCATCATATACTTGATGTAACCAATATTATTCATTACTCTCCAATCGTTAGGAAATAGTCTCTCCGCATTATTATAATTTTTAAGTTGAATATTAATATCCTCTTCATTTAGGGAAGCTTGAATAATTTCTTCTAAATCTAAAGTATCTGGATTAATAGAAACTAAACTTTTTAACTCTTCATCACTGTATCCAACTTCTTCGTAGTTAACTGTTATAATTGATCTTCTTAATTGGGGTAATACTTGTTTTTCTAAAAATGCGTAAGATTTTGCCATATTTCTGATTTCTTTTTCTCTTTTATTTAAATCAGATGTCATTTCTAAAACTCTAAGAATTAAATCTTTATCTTCATTATCAGTTTTTGAGACTTCAGTTTTGAAGCCATCCCAATCTTCTCCTTTGGAGGTTATTTTATAAAAATCTTTATCTTTTCCAGCATCAAACTTCATTCTTTTAGACTTATTAATAAAAGCCTTCATTGTACTATTTCCTCTGTCTTGTGCAAGATTATTATTAAGATCTACCTCACCTTCAGGAGATGCAAATGAACTGATTTGTATTGATTTTATATCTACTCTGGAATCCTCCTGCATTGAAGAAGAAAAGAAATTCAACAAATCCTTAACATCTGTATCTTTCATTTCTTTGGTAGTAATATTATTTTTTCCCTTAGAAAAATTTATAGTAGCTGACTTTGAAAAAGAATTAATTCTTTTAAAATTACATTCTTTAGAACTTATTACGTGATCATCTAAATCTACAAGTAAAGAAGTAATTATTGTTCCATCAGCAATTTTAGAACTCATGATTTCTTCAGGATCTTTGGTTCCCATTTTCACTAAAATTCTAACTTTAACTTCACCTTCAGTCATGCTTTTTTGATAAGGGATGGTACTAGTATAAGAAAAAGATAAGCCTTCAGCAGGAACAACTTTGCCATTTCCTGCAGCTTTTGGTCCTTGGTATATTTCAGTTAAAAAAGGAATTTCATTTCCATCTTTACAGAAAAATATAGGTGTAATTTCAGCAATAGCTTTTGCATTAAGTCCTTTTTCAATAAATTTTCCATTGATTTGAAGAGTTACATCTCCGCCTTTCATATGTAAGGGGTTCTGGGTAACATTATACTCCAACTCTTTAATAGTTGAACAACTAGAAAAAATAGTGATTAACATTGTGATTGCAGCAATGTTTTTGATTTTGAAATTATTGATTTTCATTAGAATTTATTTGGATTCACTTTATAGTTAATGCAAGTATAAGGACTTTATTTAATAAAAAAAAAATCAAAATCTTATAAAATAGCAACGATAACTTGTTGACAACTACAGTATTTAAAAATTTTAAAATTTTTAAATACTAATATTTAACAGTTGAGCAAAGCTTTTTTTTAAGTTTTCAGTGCTATTATAATTTATATCTTTAATAGGAATTCTAATTATTTTGAAAGCTTGAGCATTTATCCATTTATCATAATTTTCGTTCAATTTTTCTAAATAAATTTTGTCTAATTGCTTTTCGTTAGCTCTATTTCTAGATTTAATGTTATCAATAATTTGATCAATTCCTGAATCTAAGAAAATTAAACAGTCTGGTTTAGGATAACTTTTAAATAGGTTTAAATGAGTGTTTTTGATTATTTTATACTCATCATGACCCAAATTGATCTTTGAAAAAATTAAGCTTTTGTCAATATGAAAATCAGCAAATGTAAGGGAGGGTTGATTTTTAAAAAAATTATTCAATTGTAGGCTTCTATCTAATAAAAATTGCATTTCAGTTTGAAAAGCAAATTCATTAGATTCATAAAATAGCTTTAAAAATTTATTCTCTAAAAACTCTTCAAGTAATAACCCAGCATCAAATTGAGTTGAAAGAAATCTTGCTAAAGTTGTCTTTCCAACTCCTATATTTCCCTCTACTGCAATTATTTTCTTCATTTATATAAAATAACTTTAGATATATCTTTGCAATTTAATAACATTTCATCTGCAGAATTATTCAAATCTGGAATTGTTTTTTTATTGTAAATATCCTGAAGAATTAGCAATATAAATTTTCTTTCTTTAATCTTTGGGTGAGGAATTGAAAGTTCACTTGATTGAATAAAAGTATTTTGAAAGATTAAAATATCTAAGTCAATTATTCTGTCCTGATATGTGTTTTTCAAAAATCTTTTTCTGCCCATATCAATCTCAATTCTCTTAAGTTCTGAGAGTAATCTTTCTGGATTTAAAGATGTTTTTATTTGTAACCCCATATTTAAAAAATAGTTTTTTGATTCATAGCCCCAAGGTTCAGTAAGAAACACCCTGGACTGAGCGGTAAAAACACTAAATTCTTTTATCATTTTCAAGGCTGTTTGAAGGTTTTTATTCTTTTCGCCTAAGTTAGTCCCCAAAGAAATCACAACTTTATTAAATTTTATCATAAAACATTTTTTATAAAGAATTGGGTTTTTTAAATTTAACTGATTTATGTTTTTAATTTTATACTTTTACAAAAATATAAATTCATTATAATTATGAGACCATTCTGGAGATCATTTTGGGCGTCGATTTTAGCTTATATAGTTTTAAGCATATTGGTAATCTTTCTTATCAATGTTGTCTTGTTTACTTTAGCTGGATCACTAATCCAGAGTGACGGATTAAAAATAAGTGACAATTCTTATCTCGAAATGAATTTGAATTTTGATATCAAAGAAAGAGGTGGGATTGAAACTACAAATGACTTTAATAATCCGATTTCTAAAAGTTATGGTATTCATCAAATTGGAAGTGTGTTAGAAAAAGCTAAAAATGATGAAAGAATTAAAGGAATTGTATTAAAAATTTCCAATGTTAACATGGGCCTTTCAACAATAGACAACTTAAGAGATTATCTTAAAGATTTTAAAAGCTCAGGAAAATTTATAATCGCTTACGGAGAGACCTTTTCTATGGGAGCCTTTTACTTAAACAGCATAGCAGATAAAATTTATTTATATCCTGAGGGAATGATTGATTTTAGAGGACTTGGCTCAGAAATGATGTTCTTTAAAAAAGCATTAGACAATCTCGATGTTGATGTTCAAATAATTAGAGGAAAAGACAACAAATTCAAAGGTGCAGTTGAACCTTTTATGTATGAAAAAATGAGTGCTGAAAACAAGCTTCAAATTACTAAATTATTAGATGATGTATGGAAAAACATGACTCATAATATAAAAGATTCAAGAGATATTTCGCTTGAAAGTTTAAATGAAATTGCAGATTCGATATATAGCTATAATTCTACTGGTTGTTTGAAATATAATCTTGTTGACAATCTTATTTATGAGGATCAACTAGATTCGATTATCAAAAAAAATATTGGTGTAAATAAAGATGCTAAAGTTCAACAAGTTTTATTCAAAAAATATTTGGATGGAAAATCTCCAAAAAAAGGAATGAATTTTGGGCAAAACAATGGCAATATAGCAGTTGTTTATGCCTTGGGAACTATAGTGAGTGGAAAAGGTCTAGATGGAGAAATGGGTTCAACAACAATTGTAAAAGCTATCAATAAAGCAAAAAATGACTCTTCCATTAAAGCTGTTGTTTTAAGAGTGAATTCCCCCGGTGGAAGTGCATTGGCATCTGATGTTATATGGAGATCTGTAGAAAAAACCAAAGAAATTAAACCAGTAATTGTTTCTATGGGAGATTTAGCAGCTTCTGGAGGATATTATATTTCCTGTGGAGCTGATAGGATTTTTGCAGAACCAAATACAATCACTGGTTCAATCGGAGTTTTTGGAATGATTCCTAATTTAGGAAGAATGCTTGAAAATAAAATTGGAATTACTTTTGATAGAGTAGAAACAAATGATCATGCTGCTATGACAATGTTTAGCCCACTTGACAAAAAAGAATTATCAACTATTCAGAAAGGTGTTGATGAGATTTATGAAAACTTTATTTCAAAAGTTGCATTTGGAAGAGATGGACTTAAAAAAAGTGATGTGCATAATGTTGCAATGGGTAGAGTTTGGTCTGGGAAGGAAGCCTTAGACTTAGAACTGGTTGACGAAATAGGAGATTTACAATCAGCAATAAAATTTGCAGCAAACAAAGTTGGTTTAGAGAAAACTGAAATTAAGTTAGTTCATTACCCAAAAATTAAAAATGATGAATTATTACAAATTTTATCTTCGCTAGATTTAGAAACCAAAAGCAGTTCTGAGATAATGAATTATGTTAAAAACATAAATAATAATTTCAACAGCTTAATAAAAAACAGATCAATAGAAGATAAATTTCAAACAATATTTCCATTTGAAATAAGAATTTTCTAATATGATTATATATTTGTAAAAAAAATGTCAGAAGATAAAAATTTTCACGGTAGTACAGGGATTATTGGTTACATATACGTATCTATTGCTTTAATTATTATTACAGGGCTAATATTCTTTGGATAAAAATACTCTCCAATGATTTCATCAATTGGAAAACCACTAAATAAACTATTTTCTTTGTACTTAAAAAAGAGAATGATTGAAATAGAAAATTTCATGAAATCTCCGTTAGAGGTACAGGATCAGGCTCTAAAAAAAATAATTTACACTGCTAAAAACACAGAATTTGGTCTATCAAATGGCTTCAATTATTTAAGAAATTCTAAAGAGTTTAAACATAGAGTCTTACTTAGTAGATATGATGATTTATTGCCTTTTATTGAAAGAGCTAAAAATGGAGAGTCCAATATTCTTTGGCCTGGAAAAGTAAAGTTCTTTGCTCAGTCATCTGGGACAACCAATAATATCATCAAAAATATCCCAGTAACTTTAGATTCCTTAAATGAGTGTCATTATAAAGGGGGAAAAGATTTATTATCAATTTATTATAAAAACAATCCAAATACTCAACTTTTCAAAGGGAAACATTTAATAGTTGGGGGCAACGAAAACAAATTTTCTGGGAATACTAAAACAGTTGAAGGAGACTTGTCAGCTATTATAATGAAAAATTTGCCTTGGTGGTGTGAATGGAGACGCTCCCCAAAAAAAATAAAACTTCTACTAAGTCAGAAATGGGAAGAAAAACTAAAATACGTAGTTAAGAACTCTCCTAAAGACGATGTTCAAATAATTGCAGGAGCTCCATCTTGGGTGTTAGTAATAATGAATGAAATTATTAAAGAAAAAAAATGTAGCAACATACATGAAATATGGCCTAATCTTGAGCTATATCTTCATGGGGGCATGAATATTCAACCTTATAAAAAAAGTTTTGAATCAGTCATTGGAAAAGAAATTCATTTTTATCAAAACTACAATGCAACTGAGGGGTTTTTTGGTTTACAGTTCGAGAATAATTCAGATGATATGCTTTTAATGCTTGACTATGGCATATACTATGAATTTATTTCTAAAAGTCACTGGAAAGATAGCCAACCTATTACATTAGGGTTGGAAGATGTTGAACTAAATACACCATATGAGTTGGTGATTTCTACTAATGGGGGATTATGGAGATACCGTTTAGAGGACACAATAATTTTCACATCAATATTGCCATTTAAAATAAAAGTTATCGGAAGAACACAGCAATTTATAAATATGGTAGGAGAAGAATTAATGATTCAGCATGTAGAAAAAGCAATAAAAGAAGCTGCTGAAAAATGTAACTGTATCGTTGGCGAATTTACATTGGCTCCTTTTTTAGAAGCTACAAATAAGTCAATAGGATTTCACTATTGGTTAATAGAATTCGTTACTAACCCAAATGATTTAATTAGATTTAGTAAGGTTTTGGATAACGAACTACAAAAAACGAATATTGATTATAAAGCTAAAAGAATTAATAATTCTCCGCTTCAAGCTCCTGTAATTAAAGTGGTTCAAAAAAACACCTTCTACAGGTGGTTAAAGAGTAAAAATAAATTAGGTGGACAAAATAAAATACCAAGATTAAGCACAACTAAACAATATATAAATGAAATATTGGAAATGGATATTAATAATTAAGACTTCAATACTTTTTTTAGGCTGTAAGAGTATCATTTGTCAAGAGATTAACGAAATGAAATTTAATACTTTTTCTAAAAGTAAAATTACAGAAATTGATCATTATGGATTCGTTTACCATATCAACAAGGACAATCTTATAAAATACAGCCCCTTAGGAGAGGTAATTTATAATTACAGCAATAAATTATTAGGAATTATTACTCAGCTGGATATAAGTAACCCTCTTAGACCATTGCTCTTTTATAAAGATCAAGGTGTAATATTGGCTTTAGATAATACTTTGTCTCTTCAAAAAAGTGAAATTTCATTAAATGAATTAGGACTTTATCAAACTAATTGCATATCAAATAGTAATTTTGATAATGGTATATGGCTTTATGATTTAGATGTTAACGAAATCATCAAAATAAATTACTTATCAGAAATAACTTTCAAAAGTGGAAATCTTTCAGTTATTCTTCCAAAAATGAATTTTCCAATATTGAAAATGAAAGAAAAAAACAAAAAATTATATGCTGTAACTTCCGATCAAGTGTTTATTTTAGATCAATATGGTTCTTTACTTAACATTATAAATATAAATGCAAAAAAAGGATTAATAATTAATGAAAAAAATTTAATGGGTTATGATGGGGTTTTTCTAACTAAATATAATTATTTAGATTTTAAAATTGATACTATTTATAAAACCAATAAGTATTATAAAATCACGCAATATCAAGATCAATTAATAGGAGTTTTAAATAATAAATCTGAGGCAGATTTGATTATAATACCAAACTAGTTAATTACAAAAGTTATTAACAACTACACTTTTTAATTCCTATTTTTCTACATTAGATTATTAAAATTTAAAGGATATGCATATTGCTATTGCAGGAAATATTGGTGCTGGAAAAACCACACTTACAGGGCTACTTGCCAAGCACTATAAATGGGATACACATTTTGAAGATGTAGATGACAATCCTTATTTAAATGACTTTTATGATGAAATGCAAAGGTGGTCTTTTAATTTGCAGATATATTATTTGAACAGTAGGTTTACTCAAACCCAGGAAATAAGAAATAGTTCTAAAACTGTTATTCAGGACAGAACAATATATGAAGATGCATTTATCTTCGCTCCAAATCTTCATTCCATGGGACTAATGACTACAAGAGATTTTGAAAATTATTTTAGTCTTTTTAATCTTATAGAATCTTTTGTATCTGCTCCAGATTTATTAATTTATTTAAGAGCTTCTGTTTCTAAACTCGTTCAGAATATACAAACAAGAGGAAGAGAATATGAAGAAAGCATTAGACTAGACTACTTGAAGAGATTAAATGAAAGGTATGAGGCTTGGATATCGACTTATGATAAAGGGAAAATCTTAATTATTGATGTTGACAACAATAACTTTCACGAAAATAAAGAAGATTTAGGGAAAATTATTTCAGGAATAGATGCTGAACTTCATGGATTATTTTAATTAAGTATTATTAAATGTGTTCATTGTATTTTCAATACCCGAAAAACAAAAACTTAATACCATTTCTTTTATTTTGATTAACTTATGATTTATAATTATTTCATTTTCCGCTGTCCAATCACCTAAAACATAGTTTATTTGATTGCCTTTAGTAAAGCTATTCCCAATACCTATTCTTAGCCTTGGGTACTGATTAGTTGCAAGCACTTGGCAAATATCTTTTAAACCATTGTGGCCTCCGTCTGATCCATGTTTTTTCATTCTAATACTGCCCAATGAAAGATTTAAATCATCAGTTAATACAAGAAGATTTTTAATATCTATTTTTAGTTTGATTAACCAATATCTAACTGCTGTTCCTGAAAGGTTCATAAAAGTATTAGGTTTTAGTAAAAAGATAGTTTTCCCTTTATAGTTAAATGACGAGACTTCACCATGTTTCTCGGATATAAAAAAGGCACTAGATTGTTTTGCAATATAATCTAATGCCTTAAATCCTATGTTATGTCTGGTACTTTCATACTTAGAACCAGGATTACCAAGCCCAACAATCAAAAACTTCATGATGGGAGCAATGATTTATTCATCTTTTTTGGGTTCTTCAGAATTTTTCTTTTCTGAATCAGCACCTTCAGTTCCTTCAGCTCCTTCAGCTCCTTCAGCAGATTCTTCTTCTTCTTCTTCTTCTTCTTCAATAACTGCTCGAGCAGTTAAAACTCCTACAACTACTGCATTTTCAGGATCAGAAAATTTAAGTCCCGGAATATTTAAATCTAAGACTCTAATTTTTTCACCAATCTTAAGTGGAGTAATGTCAATTTTAACAGCATCTGGCATATCTTTAAGTAAGCCCATAACTTTTAGAGTTCTAAAATTCTGGCTTAAATTTCCACCATTTCTAACTCCTTTAGAAAAACCTTCAAGTCTAACTGGAAGATTCAACTTAAATGGAGAGTTTTCCTTAATTTCTAAAAAATCTAGATGTAAAATTCTATCTGTAACTGGATGAACTTGTGCTTCTTGCAGTATTGCTTTAAACTTTTTTCCATTTACATCTATTTCAATTAAATAGACATTTGGAGTAAATACCAGCTTTTTTGCTTCGTTCTCTAAAATAGAAAAATGTAATTGTTCTTTTCCGCCATAAACTACTGCCGGAATGCTACCCTCTTTTCTAAGGGAGTTAGCATCTTTTTTTCCTACGTTCTCTCTTGGAGAACCGCTCAATGATACTGTTTTCATATTTGTTATTTTTATTTATTAATTAATTACCAAACAAAAAATGTTTGCTAATGGATTTAAAACTTATGTGCTGCTTCATTATTTCAGAAAAAAGATCAGCAACAGAAAGTACTTTAATTTTAGAATTTGCTTTTTTTAATTTAATAGTGTTTGTTACTATTAGTTCTTTTAATATGCTATCCTCTATCCTTTGATGAGCTGGTCCAGAAAGTATTGGGTGAGTGCAACAAGCTGAAACAGATTTCGCACCATAGTCCATAAATAATTGTGCAGATTTAGTAAGAGTTCCTGCTGTATCAATCATATCATCGATAATAACAACGTCTTTTCCTTTTACGTCTCCTATTATGGTCATGTCTGAAATCTCATTAGCTTTTTTTCTCTGTTTGTAGCAAAGAGCTAAATCAACATTAAGAAATTTTGCGTAAGCATTTGCTCTTTTTGAACCCCCTGCATCAGGAGCAGCAATGATTAAATTATCTAAATCTTTTGTCTTTAAGTAAGGAGCAAAAAGTGTAGAGGCATATAAGTGATCAACTGGAACTTCAAAAAACCCTTGAATTTGATCTGCGTGTAAATCCATTGTCATAACTCTATCAACACCTGCAGTAACCAACATATTAGCAACCAATTTTGCTCCAATAGCAACTCTAGGTTGATCTTTACGGTCTTGTCTAGCCCAACCAAAATATGGTAAAACAGCAACTATTTTATGGGCAGATGCTCTTTTAGCTGCATCAATCATAAGAAGCATTTCCATCAAATTTTCTTGTGGAGGAATTGTACTTTGTATAATAAAAACATCGCAACCACGAACAGTTTCTTTGATAGAAACTCCAAATTCGCCATCGCTAAATTTTTGAACCTCAACTTCTCCCAAAGCTTGGCCATAACTTTTAGCTATTTCTATGGCTAAAGGCTCAGACGAAGAGCATGCTAATATTTTAACTCTGTGTGACATTGGGGTGCAAATGTAATTGAATTTACATAAATAATAAATTATTATAAAACGATTTATATATTGAAGCATAAATATATTTTGCTAGAATAAAAACATAAGCTAAATTCGCAACTCACTTGCCGAAGTGGCGGAACTGGTAGACGCGCACGACTCAAACTCGTGTGTCTTAGGACGTGTGGGTTCGATTCCCACCTTCGGTACTATATATTTAAATCAAAGAAAATAGAAAAGCAACTAAAATATGATATAGCCTATTTAAAAATGGCTTTAGAATGGGGTAAATTATCTCATTGTGAAAGAAAAAAAGTAGGTGCTATTATTGTTAAAAACAATATGATTATTTCTGATGGATTTAATGGGACACCATCTGGGTTTAATAATAATTGTGAAGATGAGAATGGAAATACTAATTGGTATGTATTACATGCAGAAGCTAATGCAATTTTGAAAGTAGCAAAAAGCACAAATAGTTGTAATGAATCAACACTTTACTTAACTTTGTCCCCTTGTAAAGAATGTGCTAAATTAATTCATCAATCAGGAATCAAAAGACTTGTCTATTCTAAAAAATATAAAGATCCCGAAGGGCTAGATTTTTTAGAAAAGGCAGGAGTAGAAATTCAACATATTAATCCCCTATTATTTGAGAAATAACAGTCAGATTTCAATATTGATTTGTATTTTACTTTTAGGAGTATTTTCAGCTTTCACATATTGGATTGGAATAAATCATGGTAAAATATTATTCAACGAAAATCAAATTAATAGCACTACCAACGTTGATGTTGTAATTGATAACTTGTTGAGTAATTATGTTGATTCTTTAGATCCAAATAATTTCGCAGAAAAAGCAATAAATAATATCCTAAAAGATCTCGATCCTCACTCTTCATATATTCCAGCAAGAGAAAGACAAAGAGTTAACGAATCACTAGTTGGGCATTTTGGAGGAATTGGAATAAGATTCATGATTTATAGAGACACATTAACTATTGTAGATATAATTAGCGGTGGCCCCTCTGAAGGTGCCGGCTTAGAAATAAGGGATAGAATTGTTAAAATTAACAGTGAAAATATTGCAGGTAATGGTTTGAAGAATGAGGATGTTTTAAAAAAACTTAAGGGGAAAGTAGGAACTAAAGTGAAACTTTCCGTATTGAAACCCAATAAACAGATTGTTGAAAAAAATATTTATCGAGGATCTATCCCCTTGAAATCAATTTCAGCATATACTATTTTAGAAAACAATATTGGATATATTAAATTAAGTTCATTCTCCAATTCATCAGACCTTGAATTTAAAAATGCAATTTATAGTTTGAAAAAACAGGGAATGGAAAGCTTAATTTTTGATTTAAGATTTAATGGTGGGGGCTATCTTCATCAAGCTATAAACATCGCTGATGAATTCTTATCAAAAGATAGGCTCATTGTATATACTGAGGGAGCACATTCTAAAAAAAGAACTTTTTATTCAAGTTCGAATGGGTTATTTGAAAAAGGTAAATTAGTTATTTTAGTTAATAGCTCAACTGCTTCTGCAAGTGAAATTGTAAGTGGCGCAATTCAAGATAATAAAAGAGGGATAATTTTAGGTAGAAGAACCTTTGGTAAAGGGTTAGTTCAACAACCAATAATTTTGCCTGATTCTTCTGAACTACGAATAACTACATCAAGATACTATACTCCTTCTGGAAAATGCATTCAAAAACCTTATGGTAAAGATATAGATTACGATAATGATATTTTTGAAAGGATTGAAAGTGGCGAACTTACTCAAAATGATTCACTTAATGACAATAGTATTTTTAAAGGCGGAATAATCCCTGATCTTTATTCTCCAATAGATACTTTAAATTATAGTGAAGCAATTAATAATACTATTTACACAGGAAATTGGAGAGATTTTTGTTTTGATTATTTCGAAAGAAATCCAGTAGAGAACTTTACTAACATTAAAGATTTTAATGATAATTTTAAAGTTGATTTAAGTCTGATAAAAAGCTATTTGGAAGAAAACGGGAAAAATATTGCTCAATTTAATAATCAAGAATTAGTTGATTTAGAGTGGAGTGTCAAAGTTGAACTAAGTAGTTATTATTATTCTGATCAATCAAGATATATATTAAATACTTATAAAGATGATGATGTAAAAAGAGCAATTAAAGTGATAACAAACCAATCTTTATAAGTTATATTTTAATAAAATGTACAGGACACACAACAACGGAGAATTAAGAATCAAAAATATTGATCAAAAGGTCAAATTATGTGGTTGGATACAAAAGTCTAGAGATCTTGGAGGAATGACCTTTGTAGATTTAAGAGACCGATACGGGATAACTCAACTAGCTTTTAATGAAGAGCTTAATAAGTCATTATCTGAAAAAGCTAGGAGTATTAATAGAGAATGGGTCGTAGAAATTGAAGGAATAGTAAGAGAGCGTAGTAATAAAAATCAAAAAATTAATACTGGAGAAATTGAGATTGAAATAGAGAAACTCACTATTTTAAACAAGTCCAAAACACCTCCATTTACTATTGAAGATGAAACTGATGGTGGGGAAGAGCTAAGAATGAAATATAGGTTTCTTGATTTAAGAAGAAGTCCTTTACAAAAAAATTTAGCCTTAAGAAGTGAAATGAGTATTGAAATTCGAAATTTCTTTCACCAAAATAGTTTTTTAGAAATTGAAACACCTTATTTAATAAAATCAACCCCAGAGGGAGCTCGTGATTTTGTAGTTCCTAGCAGAATGAATAAGCAACAGTTTTATGCACTACCACAATCTCCCCAGACATTTAAGCAATTACTTATGGTAAGTGGATACGATCGTTATTTTCAAATTGTTAAATGTTTTAGAGATGAAGATTTAAGGTCTGACAGACAGCCAGAATTTACTCAAATTGATTGTGAAATGGCTTTTGTTAATCAACAAGAAGTATTAGAAACTTTTGAAGGCTTAATTAAATTTCTTTTCAAAAAAATTCTGAATATAGAATTCCAAGATCCTTTTCCGATTATTTCTTATGGTGAAGCCATAGAAAAATACGGCTCTGATAAGCCTGATGTAAGATTTGAAATGGAATTAACTTACTTAGATGACCTTGCTAAAGGTAAAGGTTTTAAGATTTTTGATGAATCAGAATCTGTTGTTGCTATAAATGTTCCCGGTTGTGCGGAATATTCCAGGAAGAAACTGGATGAATTATCAGACTGGGTTAAAAGACCACAGATAGGTGCAAAAAGTCTTGTATACCTAAAGTATAATCTAGATCAAACTTTTAAATCTTCTGTAGATAAGTTTTATGATTCAAGGTCTTTAACTAAGTGGGTTAATAAATGTAATTCGAAGCCCGGAGATTTAATTCTAATATTAAGCGGAAAAAAATCATCAGTTCAAACACAAATGAATGAACTTAGATTGTTAATGGGCAGTCGTCTTGGCCTTAGGGATTCAAAGATTTTTAAACCTGTTTGGGTAGTAGATTTTCCATTGTTAGAAAAAGATGAAACAACCAATTCTTTTCATGCTATGCATCACCCTTTTACATCTCCAAAAAAAAGTGATTTAGAAATGTTGGAAACCAACCCAGAGAAGGTTAGAGCTAATGCATATGATTTGGCTATTAACGGAGTAGAGGTTGGGGGTGGATCCATTAGAATTCACGATAGAAATATCCAAGAAAAAATGTTTGAGATTCTTGGTTTTAGTGAAGAAGAGTCCGAAGCTCAGTTTGGATTTTTAATGAGTGCTTTTGAGTATGGTGCTCCACCACATGGTGGAATTGCTTTTGGATTTGATAGACTTTGTGCTTTATTTGGTGGGAAAGATAATATTAGAGATTTTATTGCATTTCCAAAAAATAATAGTGGTAGAGATACGATGATTGATGCCCCTTCTCTTCTTGACAAGCAACAAACTGATGAACTTGGAATTGAGCTTCCTAAATTGAAAGATTAATTTTCTTTTTTAATAGCAATTAGTGAAATAATTCCCAATAAAATCATGAAAGCAGTCTGGGAAGTCCACATCAACATACCAAAAGATTTAGCTATTTGACCATCGTAACCATACATTTCAATTAATGCTCCTGCAACCATAATAGGGTAAAGTCCTATTCCACCCGGAGTTGCTCCGATTGCAATAGTTCCACCAATAAAACAAGCAAAAACTGCATTTATAGTAATATTTTGAAGATCTGGGAGCGCTAGTGCAGTAATCCATAACATAGCTAAGTATCCAGACCAAATAAATAGTGTATGCATTAAAAATGCTGTTTTACTCTTAAGTCTTAAAATTGCAGTAGCACCCTGAGTAATTCCTTTAAGAAAATTAATTGCTTTAATTCTTACCTTTTTAAACCCAACTAAAAGAATGATTAAAAGCACTCCAATAACTATAAACATGGGTAACAATAACGGGTTTGAGGAGTTAGTAGATATTTGTCTAAATTGATTAAATTTTTCTTGATCCGCTTGAAATAAAAAAGCAATAAAAAATACTAAAGCAAACATTATTAAGTCAACTACTCTCTCAATAACAATTGTTCCAAAGATTTGATCTGGTTTTGTTTTTTGGTATCTACTAAAATAGGCTGCTCTTGCCAACTCACCCGATCTAGGAATTGTTAAATTAATAATATAACCAATCATAACACTGTGATACATTAGACTCAGTTTAGGCTTTAAATCTAGTGTTTCAAGTAAATATTTCCATCTGTAAGCCCTGCTAAGGTGGCTTAAAAAAGCGATAACAAGAGCTGCTAAAATCCAAAGATAATTAGCTTCAGATAATGATTTTAAAAAATAATCTTTTTCTGTTTCAGATGAATTTGATATGAAATACCAAGTAAGATAAATCCCGATTGCTACTGGCAAGGAAACTTTTAATAATTTAAACAATTTATTTTTCATCTGTTAGTTAATAGCAATATTATCAATTAACCTAACACCACCTAATCTTGTAGCAGCAAATGCTCTCCATTTTCTATTTTGATTACCATTATTTAACAAATCATCCGCATGTCTAATTTCAAAATATTCAGGGATGGAAAAATTTGATAACATATCAAAACAAGTTTTTTCTAACTCTTTTCTTTTATTAAACTCAAAATTACTTTTGCAATAAGTAAGAACTTTAAATATGCCCTTCGATTTCTCAAAATCATTTAACGAAAGTCTACTATTTCTAGAGCTCATCGCTAAGCCATTTAGTTCTCTTTGAGTTGGTCTAGGTATAATTTTAATTTCCGGATAAAAATGATTTGCAAAATATTTTACTATTAAATATTGTTGGTAGTCTTTTTCACCAAAGAATGCAAAATTTGGATTAATTAGATTAAAAAAAATATTTAGAACTCTAATAACCCCATTAAAATGACCCTTTCTTTCTTTTCCCTCCAAGACTTTGTCTAATTGCTCTAAAGAAATGTCAATCATTTTTTCGTTGAGAAATAAGTTTTGAAAATTAGGGCAAAATACTAGGTCAACTCCTTCCTTATTAAGGATAAATAAATCTTGTTCTAAGCTAACAGGATAATTTTCAAGGTCAGATTTATTGGTAAACTGAGTAGGGTTTATAAATATTGTGACAACTGTAAAATTTGTTTTTTTCTTTGAAGCCTTAATTAATGAGCAATGACCTTGATGTAAAAACCCCATTGTTGGGACAAATCCAATAGAAGATTTAGATATTAAAGCTAATGCTTTATTTAATTCCTGGATTTCATTTACTATTTGCATTAGTTATAAAACTAAATTAAAGCTACTATAAATGTTGGTTTTATGTGTTTTTTTTTTATATTTTTGCAACTCATTATTTTTTAGGAAAGAGATACGTAGTTATGGAAAAAAGTAAAATTCTTTATGTCACCCAAGAAATCGATCCGTTTTTAATAGAATCTGAAATATCAAGTCTTGTTAGAAAAGTCGCTCAAGGTGTTCATGAATCTGATAAGGAAATTAGAATCTTCATGCCAAGATTTGGAGTGATTAATGAGCGTAGACATCAATTACATGAAGTGATTAGACTTTCTGGTATGAATTTAATTGTGAATGATTACGATCATCCACTAATTATTAAAGTGGCCTCAATTCCTCAAATAAGAATTCAAGTATATTTTATAGATAATGAAGAATATTTTAAGAAGAAATTTCTTTTTAAAGATGCTAGCGGAAAATACTTCAAGGACAATGATGAAAGATCAATGTTTTTTTGTAGAGGAGTTTTGGAAACAGTTAAAAAACTTGGCTGGATGCCAGATATTGTTCATTGTCATGGTTGGATGACAGCATTAATGCCTGTGTACTTAAAATCTGTTTATTCAAATGACCCTCATTTTTCGGGTGCTAAAGTAATTTACAGTATTTACAATAGGGACGAAACAATTAAGTTTTCTAAAAATTTAGAAGAAAAACTAGAGTTTGATAACATTCCTGTTTCAGAGCTCGGTATTAAGGGTTCAATTGGAGTTAAAAAACTGCACGAAATCGGAATACAATGGAGTGATGCAGTAGGTTTTTGTGATTATGAAATTGATGATTTATTAAAAGAACTTGTTAAATCCTTAAGAAAACCGCTTTTAGAGCACCAGCAAGAAGAAAAGACAATTGAAGCTCATCAAGATTTTTACGATAAAGTGCTCAGCGAAAACGGAGTCCTTGCTTAGCCAATTGGAATTGCTCAAAAAATCAAAAAATTTATTTTTAACTACAGTTTTTCTATTTTACATAGTTGGTATTAACTCTTGCATAAAAAACAAAGAATTTGGTTTAGATGTCGATCCAGAATCTAGTAGTGTTAATGCAATTTATTGTGATACTTTTTCTGTGATTTCTTTTTCTGTGATTTCTGACAGTATAAATACTGATGAGCTAAACGGTCCTAGCCCTCTTGGAAACTATATAGATCCTGTTTTTGGAGAAGTAAATGCATCTATTGTAAGTCAAATTAGAATAGAACAAGCCTATGACTTTACACCTGCTAGTGGTAGTCTTGGTGATATAGTTGTAGATTCAGTGGTGATGTATTTAGCAATTGATGGATCTTATGGTGAAATTGAAAAGCAGGAATTTTTTGTAGAAGTATTGGATGAGGATATTTTCAAAGATTCTACCTATAACAATAAAACTTTTTTAAGTACAAAAGCAGTTAACTTATCAGAATCTGGTAGCATTCAGTCTGACCCTCTTTTCCCTGGTTATTTTGCAGGTGTTTTAGTTGATAAAGCGATTTTAAGAATCCCATTAAATATTGAAGAATTTGCAAATCCAATAATAAATGAATCTGGAAGTTCTGTTTTAAACGGGAATGACGGAGCTAATGAATTTTTATCTTTTTTTAAGGGTATTAAAATTTCAACTACTAATAGTGTCAACGGAGGGCTATATTACATTGATTTACTTAATTCCTATTCAAAAATCAAGTTGTTTTATAGAGACACAAGTGGGATTCCTTATGAACATGACACCCTAGATTTTGACTTTAATATAAATAGTAACTGTGCGTATTTTCATAATGTTGCACATAATTATTCAGGTACTGCTATAGAGTCTTTGTTGAATAATCCAGCTAATGGTCAAAATCAGTTTTATATTCAATCATTAGGTGGTGTAAATGGCAGATTGATAATTCCTGGGTTAGATTCATTAATTGGTAAGCAAATCATTATTAATAAAGCGGAAATAAAATTACCTTTTGAAGATTATTTATATGACGACTTCCCATCTCCATCTGCTTTATTTATTTCAAGAAGAAGTGTCGATGGAGATTATGAGTTTCTACCTGATTTATTTGAGGGAAATCAAGGTGGAGTTTTTGACCCTTTAAATAAAAATTACAATTTTAATATAACTAGACACCTTAATGAAGTGATATCAGAAAAAATTCTTAATGATACTTTAAAGATCTTTCCTAACGGCAGTGGAATAACTGCTAATAGGGTTGTTTTAAACGGTATGAATTCCACTAAAAAGGATAAGGCAAAAGTAATTATTTCTTACACTAAATATTAATATCTATGTGCGGTATCGTAGCTTACTTGGGGCCTAAAAACGCCTATGAAATAGTCATAAAGGGACTACAAAGATTAGAGTATAGAGGGTATGATAGTTCTGGTGTGGCTATTGTTAAAGAAAAATCTGTAAAGGTCTTTAAAAAAAAGGGTAAGGTTCAAGATCTAATTGATTTTACAAAAGATAAAGATGTTAATGGGAATCTTGCTATTGGTCATACTAGATGGGCAACCCATGGACTTCCAAATAATATAAATGCACATCCTCATCAGTCTGGCGATAAAAAAATAAGTCTAGTTCACAATGGAATTATTGAAAATTATTCTATTCTTAAAGAAGAATTAGAGCTTAGAGGCCACAAATTTGAAAGTGAAACTGACACAGAAGTATTGGTTCATTTAATTGAAGAAATTTATAAAAATAGTAAGCATAATTTATTTGATGCTGTAAGATTAGCTTTAAATGAAGTGATCGGAGCTTACGCAATAGTAGTTATAAGTAATGAAAACCCTGATGAATTAATTGCCGCTAGGAAATCAAGTCCATTAGTAGTTGGAATTGGTGAAGGGGAATACTTTTGTGCTTCTGATGCAACACCAATAATAGAATATACTAAAAATGTAGTTTATCTTGAAGATGGTGAAATTGCTCAAATAAGTTTGAAAAATGGATTTAAACTCAAGACTATAGAAAATCAAACTAAGACTCCTTACATTCAAGAACTAGAAATGCATTTAGAAACACTTGAAAAAGGGGGGTATGACTATTTTATGCTTAAAGAAATCTACGAGCAGCCACAGTCTATTTTAGACTCTATGAGGGGAAGAATCAGTATTTCAAAAGGAAATGTAGTTTTAGGTGGAATATCAGATTATGAAGAAAAGTTAGTTAATGCAAAAAGATTAATATTTGTTGCATGTGGAACTTCATGGCATGCAGGTCTGGTTGGAGAATATCTTTTTGAAGAAATTGCTAGAATTCCAGTAGAAGTTGAATATGCTTCTGAATTTAGATATAGAAATCCTATAATTAATGAAGATGATGTAGTTATTGCCATATCACAATCTGGTGAAACTGCAGATACATTAGCTGCAATTAAGTTAGCTAAAGAAAGAAAAGCAACTCTTATCGGAATATGCAACGTGGTAGGAAGTTCAATTTCTAGAGAAACACATTGCGGCTCTTATACCCATGCAGGGCCTGAAATTGGGGTTGCGTCTACAAAAGCATTTACAGCCCAAGTGACTATTCTCACTTTAATGTCCATGATGATTGGCAAAAGAAAGGGGACTATTTCTAACAAAAGATTCAACAGGCTTCTTGTTGAAATGAATACAATTCATGAAAAATTAGAAATTGTTTTAAAGCAAAATGATTTAATTGAAAAAATTGCTAAAATATATCACAAGTCTACGAACGCACTTTATTTGGGGAGGGGAATAAATTTTCCATTAGCATTAGAAGGTGCTTTAAAACTCAAAGAAATTTCCTATATACATGCCGAAGGATATCCAGCAGCAGAAATGAAACATGGGCCAATTGCATTAATCGATGCAGAAATGCCTGTTTTTGTAATTGCAACTAAGGATTCTAGTTATGAAAAAATTATATCAAATATTCAAGAAGTTAAAGCGAGAAAAGGAAAGATTATTGCTATTGTAAGTCAAGGCGATACTGAAGTTAAAAAAATTGCAGATCACTACATAGAAATTCCTAATTGTGATGAACTTCTAGTCCCACTACTAGCAACAGTTCCACTTCAACTTTTAAGTTATCACATAGCCCTTATGAGAGGCTGTAATGTTGATCAACCTAGAAACCTGGCAAAGTCAGTTACAGTGGAATAGCAGAAACAACCGGTTATCCTTACCCCTTAAAACTCATCGTAAGATTCTCATTTTCAATAACTACCACTAAATTATGGGAGTCAAATTATAGTGAATATCAACAGTATTTATACAATCGAATTTGTGAATATAAACACCATTTTCTTACCCCTATTGGGTATAGAAAGATTTCTAAAATCTTAAACGATGAGGGATTAAAAACTCCTCGAAATACAGAATTTACTAACTCAAAAGTCCATTCTATCTACAAAAAAGGTAAGATTAGAGAAGAAAGAATCAACAGAAAAGATATTGTTGAGATTGGTGATGTTTTTATAGAACCTCAATAATGGTAAACTCAATTCATTAACACTCCTAGTAGGTTATTTACCATTTATTCTAACATTACTTATATCCTTATATATTAAACCATATAGTTTCTGTAAATAATTTGTAGAAATATGGTTTTATTAAATCTATTCTAATACTTATTGATAGTTAACACCCCTCAGAAAGGTGTTATAGTCAACAACCGACGGTATTGAAATATACTCGGAGTGATAAGTGAACAACTGAACTGAACGATAATGGGGTTGTGATAGTGAGTACTCAAGTGATGAGTTATTCTATCA
>Ga0209603_1000035_pt1 | contig 156103 bp, 154 predicted proteins | sample COGITO_mtgs_1206_FD_184812 | JGI IMG/M metagenome (GOLD analysis project Ga0209603, IMG submission 184812) | Pelagic marine microbial communities from North Sea - COGITO_mtgs_120607 (SPAdes) (version 2) | ecosystem: Environmental > Aquatic > Marine > Epipelagic ...
AGACCGCAGCCTCGGTTTTATATATTTTCGCGCTCAGTTGGGGTGTAGCCAAGTGGTAAGGCACCGGTTTTTGGTATCGGCATGCGCAGGTTCGAATCCTGCCACCCCAGCCAGTTTTCTCTTTATTTTGGTGGCAAGAATCCGAAGCTGCGCAAGTCGTCGTCGCTGAAGCGATGCTGGCCTTGGGCGTAGTTTTTTGCGTTGCGGACATAAAATTGCGCGTTCATCGCATTGGCTTGGCTATTGTCGCGCTGTTTGACCACTTTGGCGGGCGAGCCAGCGATGATCGAATTATCGGGAAACTCGCTGCCCTCGGTGACAATGCTATGGCCGGCGACAATGCAATTATTGCCGATTTTCGCACCATCCATAATCGTCGCGTTAATACCAATCAGACATTTATCGCCAATCGTGCAGCCGTGCAGCGTCGCATGATGGGTAATCGAGCAATCATCGCCGACAATCGTTGGCGTGGTGCCGCCGACATGCACCATGACGAAATCTTGGATATTGGTGCGCTCGCCAATTTCAATGTGATAAAGCTCGCTGCGCATGACCACATTCGGCCATACCGAACTTTCCGCCCCCATACGCACATGGCCGTAAAGAAGCGCTGTATCATGCACCCAGACGCTGTCGTGTAGCTCTATGTTATCCATTTTTCGGCTCCTTTAATTGCTGAACGCTAACCATAAGCCGACCCAGCACGGAAATATAGACAATGGCGGCGAAAATCAGCGCCGCTGGCGTGAAATACATCGGGTACACCATCACAAAGGCGAAGAAAGCAATGGTTTCCGTACCCTCGGCGAGGCCTGCCAGATAGAAGAAGCTCTTTTTGCCCTGTGCGGTGGAGCTGGTACCGCGTTTTTCGGCCATCACGGCGAAAGCCAAGAAAACCGTCATCGACATGGCAAAGCTGGAGAGTAAAATCGCCGCCGCGAACGCCGTATCGGGGCTATGCAGCATAAAGCCGAGCGGTAAAAGCGCCCAAAGTAGGAAGTCTGCCGTGATGTCGAGATAGCCGCCGAGGTCTGTGGCGCCGTGACGCCGCGCCACCGCGCCATCCAGCCCATCGGCAAGGCGGTTTAACGCCAAAAAAAGAAGGGCCAGCGCGAACTGACCCTTCATAATCGATATAAAACTAAGAACTCCGATTAAAAACCCTACAATAGTAATACTATTAGCGGATATTTTAGACGGAAATAGCTTGGCTGCCGAATTTAACGGCGCGTCCATCCATTTTCGCATACCAGAGTCTAGCATAGGCTCACGAAGCGCGCTGCACGAGGCTATCAATGGCAGCCCGATAATCGCGTTCCATCTCGGCCACAACATTTTCGACCGATTGCACGTCTTTAATGCTGCCAATGCCTTGGCCGGAACCCCAAATGTCTTTCCAAGCCTTGGATTTCGTGTTGCCGCCCGAACCAAAGTTCATGGAGGATTTATCGGCATCTGGCAGATTGTCTGGGTCCATGCCGGCTTTGGCGATGGAGGGCTTCAGGTAATTGCCGTCGACGCCGGTGAATAGCGACGAATAAACAATGTCATCGGCAACCGATTCCACCAGCATGTCTTTATAGCCTTGGTCGGCATTGGCTTCTTCGGTGGCAATGAAACGCGAGCCGATATAGGCCAAATCCGCGCCCATGGCCAAAGCCGAGGCGATGCAATGGCCGTCGCCAATGGAACCCGAAAGCAAAACCGTGCCGTCGAACCATTCTTTGACTTCGCGCACCAAAGCAAATGGGCTCAAAGCGCCCGCATGACCGCCCGCGCCAGCACAGACCAAAATAAGACCGTCGACACCTTGTTCGGCAGCTTTTTTGGCGTGTTTCACATTGATAACATCATGGAAAACCACACCGCCATAGCTATGCGCGGCTTCCACCACTTCTGCGGGTGGGCGCAGGCTGGTGATGATAATCGGCACTTTATGCTTCACGCACATGGCCATGTCATCCATCAGGCGGTCATTCGAGGCGTGGCAGATTTGGTTGACCGCAAAGGGCGCCACATATTTATCTGGATTGGCTAATTTATATTCGTTTAGCTCGGTGGTGATGCGGGTCAGCCATTCGTCCAGCACGGCGGCAGGGCGCGCGTTGAGCGCTGGAAACGAGCCAACGATACCGGCTTTACACTGCGCAATAACCAGCTCAGGGCCAGACACGAGAAAAAGGGGGGATCCGATTACCGGAATACGCAAATTGTTCTGTAAAACTTCAGGCAGGGCCATTCATATTCTCCATAAGGGTGAGGTGACTTGATTAGATAGTATGTTCTTTGCTGGCAAAGGCAAGAAATTGCCAAAGTAAAGACAAGAAATTGCCAAATTAAACCAAAGAGGCATAGACCAATTGTTGCAATTGCGTGCGCAATGGATAGGTATTGGCGGGCATCAATTGGGTCATGAACACGACGGTCATATCTTCGACCGGGTCGTTCCAATAAATCGTGCTGGCCAAGCCGCCCCAGCTCGTGTTGCCTTTCGAGGTGCTGGCGATGGTCACGCTAGGCTCGGTCACCACCGACATGCCAAGGCCAAAGCCCGTGCCGGGATAGGCGACTTCGGTAAATTCGCCAAAGCCATGGTCTTCGAGCGTGCAATTATTGGGCAGCTGATTGCTGGCCATTTTTTCCACCGTTTTGCGACCCAGAATAAGCGCGCCATTGGCGCCCGTGCCGCCACGGTGAATCATATCGGCAAATTTGAAATAATCCGATATGGTGGATAATAAGCCGCCGCCGCCCGATAAAAACTCGCGGCCCGGGCGATAAATAGTGCGCTCGGGGCCGTCGACCAAAGAGGTTTTGCGGCTAACCGGATCATAGGCATAATTGCTCATCAGGCGATGGCGCTTGTCGTCGGGGATATGGAAAAACGTATCTTCCATGCCCAGCGGGTCGAGAATGTGAAGCTTGAAATAAGCATCCAAACTTAGCCCCGACACCAGCTCGACAATATGGCCGACGACATCGGTCGCGACCGAATAATTCCAATGTTGACCCGGCGAGAACAGCAAAGGCATTTCTGCCAATTTGGCGCATAGGCCTGCCGTGTCGAGGTTTTCTGTGCGCGCGCCATTGACGCCGTTCTTGCGGTAAATCGCATCCACCGCATGTTCAGCCATAAAGTCATAGGTCATGCCCGACTGATGGGTCAGCAGGTCATGCACGCTAATCATCCGGTCGGGCGCGCGCGTGGTATAATCGCTCGCGGTGCCGCTTTCAAACAACATGACATCTTTAAACGCTGGAATATATTTGGTAATCGGGTCGGTGAGCATCACTTTGCCCTGTTCGACCAATTGCATTAGCGCCACCGAGGTAATCGGTTTGGTCATCGAATAAATTCGGTAAATGGCGCTATCGTCGACATCGAAACCGCCTTCAAAAGCGCTTTGGCCTCTGTGGGAGAGCAGGGCGACTTTGCCTTCGCGGGCGACCAAAAGGCTTAGGCCAGCGAATTTCTTCTTGTCTAAATAGCTATCGAAAAAAGCCGGTATGGCGTCGAGGCGGTCTTTGTGAAATCCGAGCTTCTCACTATCTTCAAAAACATAATTAGACATATTCATCTCCCTTTATCTGGCGGTAAACCTATCACAGATTAAATCGTTTTAAAGAAAAATGCAGCCAGAGCGCGCGTTAGACGCCGGTTTTATGATGGATGAGCAGAACAAAAGCATAGACGAAAGCGACTTCTTGCAATTGATTAAACCGACCCGCTTTGCCGCCATGGCCGGCGCTCATTTCGGTGCGCAGCAAAGATAGGCCGTCGTCGGTGCGGGTCTCGCGCAGGCGCGCAATCCATTTGGCTGGCTCCCAATAGGTCACGCGCGGGTCGGTCAGGCCAGCGGTCGCCAAGACATGCGGATAGGCTTTGGCCGAAATGGCCTCGTAAGGTGCATAGCCTGCAATCAGCTCATAAGCCGCTTGGCTTTCTATCGGGTTTCCCCACTCGGGCCATTCGGGCGGGGTGAGCGGCAGGCTGGCATCCAACATGGTGGTGAGGACATCCACAAAAGGCACTTCGGCCACGCCGCCGCAAAATAGCTCGGGCGCTAAATTCAGCGTCGCTCCGACCAGCAAGCCGCCCGCGCTGCCGCCATGGATGGTAATCTGGCCAGGCCGCGTCCAACCGCGCGCGATGAGGTCGCGCGCCGCCGAGGCGAAATCTTCAAATGTATTGGGTTTTTCCGCTCCGCGCCCTTGGGTGAACCAATTATGTCCGCAGGCCTTGCCGCCACGAATATGCGCGATGGCATAAATAAAACCTCGGTCGACGAGGCTCAGCCGCGTGAACGAAAAACCGGCCGGAATGGTGATGCCATAAGAGCCATAGCCATAGAGCAGCACTGGCGCGCTGCCATCGAGCGGCGTGTCTTTATGGTGCAGTACGGAGACGGGAATTTGCACGGCATCGTGACCCGTGGCGAAAATCCGCCGCGTTACATAATCGCTCGCCGCATGCCCTGACGGCACGGTTTGGGTTTTGCGCAACACCCGCTCGCCTGAGCCCATGTTGTAATCAAAGGTGCGGCTGGGGCTGGTCATCGAGGCATAGGTGATACGCAAAATGGGCGTGTCATATTCGGCCATCGCCCCGAAGCTCAAATCATAGGCTTCTTCGTCAAACTCGATCGACTGCGGCGGCGTTTCGTCCCACGATATAATATCCATGCGCGGCAAAGCGTTTTCGCGCACCAAGACGGCCATGTGATTTTCAAACGCCAAAGCCTCCAAAACCAAGCAGCCCGACTGATGGGCGCGCAGCACTTGCCAGCTTTGTTTGTCGCCCTCGGCTTTTGGCACGGGGGCGCAGATGATTTGAAAATCTTCCGCCTTGCCAGCCTCGCCGTTCCAATTGGTGACAATCAGCAAGCGGTCGCGCGCGGCGTCATCTTCGACGTCATATTCAATGCCCGCTTCGCGCGGCGCCACACAGACGGGCGCGCTAAGCGGCGCATGGGCATCCAGCAAATGCGCTTCGGCGGTTTCATGGTCATGCGCCGAGATAATCAAAAAACGGCCAGAGCTTGTGGCCGAGAGGCCTACGAAAAAACCTGGGTCGCGCTCTTCATACACACAAACATCGTCGGCTTGTGTTGTGCCAAGCGCGTGGCGCAAGACGCGGTTCGGGCGATGGTTTTCGTCGACGGCGATGTAGAATAAATACTGACCGCAAGCCGACCAGCCAAAGCTGCCGCCCGTGTCGACCAGTGTATCGTCAAGGTCGGTGCCATCGGCAATGCGGCGCACGCAAATGGTGAAATATTCGGAGCCTTTGTCATCATAGGCCCAAGCCAATAGCTCGCCTTTGGGGTCGGCGTCATGGCCGATGATTTTGAAAAAATCTGTGCCTTGGGCTTGCTGGTTGCCATCGATGAGGACATCCATATCTTCGACTTTGGCCTCGCGGGCGCCGCAGCAAATCAGCGGATGCTCGCCGCCGGTCACATAGCGGGTCGCCCAAGCGAGCCCGCCTTGCGCCACGGGAACGCTGGCTTCATCTTCTAAAATACGCCCGCGCATTTCGCTAAATAGCGTCTCTTGCAAGGCCTGTGTCGGCGCCATGACTTTATCGGTATAGGCGTTTTCGGCTTCTAAATGGGCGCGAATTTCGCCATCCAACGCGCTGGGCTGTTTCATTACGGCTTGCCAATTATCGTCGCGCAGCCATGCAAATTCGTCCGAGCGGGTGACGCCGTGATGGGTGTCTTGAAAGGGTTTTTTGGCCGGCGTCGGGGCGCCAGCGCGTAAATCAGAAAAGACGCTAGACATTATTCGCCGATTGTCTCGCCGTTTTTATTTTTCAAAACCATCGCGGTGCCGTTCATGCAATAGCGCTGGCCGGTGGGCGGGGGCCCGTCTGGAAAGACATGGCCGAGATGCGCGCCGCAAGTGTTGCAAACGCTCTCGGTGCGGCGCATGAATAAAGTATTATCGGGGCGGTCGGCCACGGCCGTCTCGGAGACAGGCTCCCAAAAACTCGGCCAGCCTGTGCCGCTATCAAATTTCGTATCGCTTTTGAATAAGGGGCTGTCACAGCAGACGCAGTGATACAGCCCCTCATCTTTGGCATCCCAATTGGGCCCCGTAAAGGCGCGCTCTGTTCCCGCTTTGCGGGTGACGTGAAACTGCTCATCGGTGAGCTGTTCGCGCCATTCTTGCTCGGTCTTGGAGACCGGATAAACAGTATCGTCTTTCTTTGAGCCCATGGGAGTATCCTCTTTTATCGCTAGCTTGTTTCTATTGAAACAATAGCGTCAGGTTTTCCGACACCAGAGCTGGCATCTCCGACCCATCAATTTCGACAGTCACTTCGGAGGTGAACAACATGCCACCGGCTTTTGGTTCTGCCGCTTTCAGGGTTGCGCGACCGCGCACTTTCGAGCCGACGGGAACCATGGAAACAAAACGAGTTTTGTTCGAGCCATAGTTAATGCCGCGCGTAACACTTTTCACGCCCGAGATTTGACCCATCAAAACAGGCAGCAAAGACAAGGTCAAAAAGCCATGCGCAATCGTGCCCATGCCCAATTCTTTTTGGGTGCGTTCGCTATCCAAGTGAATCCACTGGTGGTCGCCCGTTGCATCGGCAAATAGGTTGACTTGCTCTTGGTCAATTTCGACCCAATCGCTGACGCCCAATTCTTCGCCGACAGCTGCGGCATACTCTTCTAGGTTTTCAAAAACACGCATGAGTTTCTCCTCTTCAATTCGTGTGGTGGTTCACTGTCTAAAGGTTAGACAATCTTTGAATTTTTATTACCCCAATAGCGGTCGCGAACCAACCGCTTGTAAAGTTTGCCCGTTGGGTGGCGCGGCAGTTCTTTGTCGAAATCAACCGAACGCGGGCATTTAATGGCCGATAGGTTTTCTTTGCAAAAAGCAATCAACTCGGCTTCCAGCTCGGGGCCCGAAGCCGACCAATCGGCAGGCTGCACCACGGCTTTGACTTCTTCGCCAAAGTCTTCGTTCGGCACGCCAATAACCGCCACATCGGCCACTTTCGGGTGGGTGATGAGCAGGTTTTCGGTCTCTTGCGGGTAAATATTCACCCCGCCCGAGATAATCATGAACGCCTTGCGGTCGGTCAGATAAAGATAGCCTTCCTCATCGAGGCGACCGACATCGCCCAAAGTGCTCCAGTTTGGATGCACGGGGTGACGGCTTTCGGCGGTCTTTTTCGGGTCATTGTAATATTCAAAGCCTGGGGCATCCATCGGCTGTTCGAAGAAAATCGAGCCGCCTTCGCCGACCGGCACTTCATTGCCGTCTTCGTCGCAAATATGCAAAATGCCGGTCAAGGCTTTGCCGACCGAGCCTTTATGCTCCAGCCATTCTTCCGAGTTGAGCTGGGTGAAGCCATTGCCCTCACTGCCGGCATAATATTCGTAAATCACCGGCCCCCACCAATCGATCATTTTTTCTTTGATCGGAATGGGGCAAGGCGCGGCCGCATGAATGGCGGTTTGCATGCTCGAGACATCGTATTTTGTGCGCACGTCGTCGGGCAGTTTCAACATGCGAACAAACATCGTCGGCACCCATTGGCTTTTGTTGCATTTGTGCTTCTCGATTAAAGCCAAAGCCTGTTCGGGGTCGAAGTTTTCCATGATGATGCAGGTCGCGCCCAATTGCTGAGCGCACATATTGTAGCGCAAGGGCGCCGCATGATAGAGCGGCGCGGGCGACAAATAGGTTGTGCTTTCATCGAAACCATAAAGCAGCGACACAAGGTTAAATAGCGGGTCGGCTTCGTCAATGGCGTCCCCTGGCAAGGCGCGGCGGATGCCCTTCGGGCGACCTGTCGTGCCGGACGAATATAACATATCCATGCCACGGGTTTCATCGGCCACGGGCTCGGCGGGTTGGCCATCGCGCGCGGTAAGATATTCTTCATAGCCATCGGCGGCCTCGCCGACCATAAATAGGCCAGCCATTTCGGGCAGAAGGTCGAGTAATTCGACGGCTGTGTCTTTCATATAATCCGAGGTGAACAGCAATTTCGCGCCGCAATCTTTCACCACATATTCGACTTCTGGCGCCGTGAGGCGCGAGGAGACGGCGGTGAAATACAGGCCTGCGCGTTGCGCCGCCCAGCAAATTTCTAAGAAATGCTTATTATTATCCATGAAAATGGCGATGCCATCGCCGACTTGCAGCCCACGCGCGCGCGCCAGTTGGGCTATTTGATTCGAGTAATCATTTAACTGCTTATAAGTCACAACCTCATCGGTGGCCGCCATAATAAAGGCTGGGTGCTGAGGGTTGTTTTGCGCATGAATATACGGATGCATGTGTCTCTCCCAAAAAGTACTATTGCAGGAACTATAGAGATATGGGACGTTTCAGCAAGTCACAGATGTGCAAGTTTTAGACAAGTTCTGGGGAGAAAAATGTCAGATTATCAACAAATCAAAACCGAAGTGGATGCCGATGGCATTTTTGTTCTGACCTTAAATCGGCCAAAGTCGATGAACGCTTTTACCGGACGCATGATGTATGAAATCATCGATGCGTTTGATGCCGCCGATGCCGACGATAAAGTTCGCGCCATCATTGTAACGGGCGAGGGCGAGCGCGCTTTTTGCGCCGGGGCCGATTTATCGGAAGGCGATAAAACCTTCGATTATGCCGAGCGCCAAGACGCGGGCGAAAAGAAAACCGTTGTCGGCGACGATGGCGCAATTGATTGGTCGAGCGAAGATATTCGCGACAGCGGCGGGCGCGTGACTTTACGGATTTTCGAAAGCATCAAGCCCGTGATTGGCGCCATTAACGGCGCCGCCGTGGGCATTGGCGCGACCATGCAATTGCCGATGGACATTCGCATTGCCTCGGATAATGCGCGCTTTGGGTTTGTTTTTGCGCGTCGCGGCATTGTGCCAGAGGCCTGCTCGAGCTGGTTCTTGCCGCGCCTTGTGGGCATTTCGAAAGCCCTGCAATGGTGCTATTCGGGCGAGGTGTTTCAGGCTCAAGAAGCGCTGGATGGCGGTTTGGTGAGCGAGATTGTGCCGCAAGCCGACTTATTGGCGCGCGCCAAAGAAATTGCTCTGCAAATGACGCAAATGAGTTCGCCGGTTTCGGTGGCCATGACCCGCCAAATGCTATGGCGCATGTTGGGTGCCGACCATCCAATGGAAGCGCATAAAGTCGACAGCAAGGCCGTGTTTGGCCGCGGTCGCCAGTCGGACGCCAAAGAAGGCGTGGTTTCGTTTCTGGAAAAACGCGCGCCCGATTTTACCAATAAGCCAAGCAGCGATATGCCAGACTTCTACCCTTGGTGGGATGAGAAGACATATAGCTAGGCTGGTAGCTAGGCTGGTTTAAGACGTAAGCTCGTCCTCACGGCGCATGATTTGCCAGACCGGCGTTAGCGCAATGAGGGCGAGTATCAGGCTCATCATCAGGAAAGCGGACACAAAAGTGGCCGCCAGCGGGCCGATGATTTCCGTTGCAATGCCTGTAAGGGTGGCGCCCACGGGCGCGGAACCCATGAAGCCGAGGCTGTAAAAAGCCAGCACCCGACCGCGCGCTTCGGCGGGGGCTTCGATTTGAACAATCGTGCGCGCCATAGTCATATTGACCCCGGCGGCAATGCCCCAAATCGCAGCAATGGCACAAAGCGCCGTGAAGTCAGGCGCTAGCGGCACGCCCATAAGCGCGAAACAACCAATGATGAGCGCGCCCGTCATGGCACGGCCTCGCCGCTCGACGGGGCGGCGCATCATCATCAAAAGCGTCGAGAAAATCGTGCCGCCCCAGAAGCAGAAATTCAAAATCGAAATCTCTAACTGGCCGCCGCCAAAAATTTGCGTGACGATGAGCGGCAGCGTCACCATAAAAATACCGATGAAGAAAATGCCCGTTCCGATGGACGAAATAATTACCGGACGCATGATGGGCGAGTTCCAAACAATCGTAAAACCTGCCCGCCAGCTTTGGTCGCTCACCTGACCCTCGGGCAGCTCGGCTTGTTTCATTGGCGGGAAATTCGGCAGCAGTAGCGTGAAGCCAAAGCCGACCAAAAGCGCGATGGCTTGCAAGGCCAATAAAGCCCAAGGGCCGGCAAAAGCCGAGGCCGTGCCAGCCAAAATATAGCCCAAGAGCTGCGCGCCAAATTGCGCGATAAGCGCCATCATCACGGCGCCCTGAATATGCGTGTCGGTGACCCGCGATAAAAGCGCATCGCGCGTTGGCACCATAAAGGCGAAAGTCACACTCATCGCCATGGCGAAAAGCAGAATGTGCCAATATTGCAAAAGCTGCATATAGGTAATCCAGCCCAGCGCTATCGGCGGGATGGCGGCCAGTAAATTGACCCAAATGAGGATGGTGCGGGAATCGTTTTTATCGGCAATGCTGCCCGCATAAAGCATGAGAAAAACTTGTGGCAAAGCGAGCGCCACTTGCGCGGCGGCCAATTGCGTGGCTGTGCCGCCCAAAGTGACAATCACCAAAGTCGGCACCATGACGAATTGCAGCCCATGCGAGGTAAACCAAGTGGCAATGCCGCCGAGATAGGCAAACATCGGGTTGACGCCCCAACGCGGCGTTAAGGTTTCACTCTCATGGGTCATAATAGCTCCATCGCAGGCGGCGATCTAAATCTCGGTTAGACCTGTGGCCTAACACAAAATGCCACGTGGAACCAAAGGATAATCTTTTGGGTCTATGCGGGGTCTTTGACTCGAGCTTGGCTATTGCGGGCGCGCGCGACATGCGGCCAGAAGGTTTTGGCAAAAGCATTGACCGCTTTTTTCATTTTGGGCGTCGGCACATATAGCTCGGAACGGCCGATGCGCTGATTGGGCTCAATATAGCCAAGCTCTTCAAAACGCTGCAAAGAGGCGCGCACCGTGCCGTAAGCGCGACCCGTAATCTCTACGATGTTTTTGGTCACGGTAGCTCGGCCTTCCGCCTCATTGGTTAGGATGACGAAAAGCATAATCCAGTCTTCATGGTGCGGGGTTTGCGTGTCGAAAATATGATTGCCGAAACGATAGCCGAATAGCAGCGTATTGATAAAATCTTGCGCTTCGTTCTCTAGGCCTTGTATCGGCTTGGTGATTTGATTGGGCAGAGTGAAGATTTCTTTTTCTGCGGCTTTGGCAGATAATTTATGGTTCTGGCGTCGCGCCATGAGATTTCCCCTTATTTTTATTATTAGGAATTATACCCTAGAGGTTCGGTTAAAAGCTTCAAGGTAAGTTTCTTATCTTAATCTCCAGTTAATCTCAGATTTTAAGTTTATTGAGCACTTGAGCATTTTTTATTTGTCATAACCCCCTGTTTTAGATTTATTATTCAACAGTTATCCACAGGTCTTGATGATTGTTCATACTAATAAAAAAAGAGGTGCTTATGCCCGCTCATCGAAGAATAGATTGTAAACTCGGCCAAGAGGCAAGAAATGTGGCTATCTCGCTGGAAGCGATGCAGCGGCAGGCGCAATTTAGTTTGATTGTCTCCTATGTTCACGCCGCCAATCATATCGCGCCCGAATATGTTTTGGGGTCCAGTCGGGGCAGCCAGCATTTATCGCGGGCGCGCCATATCGTTTATTATCTGTCGCATGTGGGGTTTGGCATGAGCTATACCCACATCGGCCAAATGACCATGCGCGATCGCACCAGCGTGGCGCATGGGGTGACGCGGCTCGAAGATGGCCGGGATACGCCCGCCGTCGACCGCGCCATGCATTTTGCCGAACTGGCTCTGGCCGAGCTATTTACGACCAGTTGGAGGGCGTCCAATGACTCCGGCGAGTGAGCGTGTATTCCGCCAGCACGGCAAGAAACTATCGGCCGCCAATGCCTATCTCGAGGCCGTCAGTGACGACACTTATGGCTTGTTTCGCGATGGCCAGAAATCGACCAAGCCGCAGGTGCGCTTTGAGGCCGCAATGGTTTTGGCTTGGCGCCAGGCCGAGCTATTGCACGGCGAGGGGGTTTTGCATCTCTCGGCTTTGGGGCGGGCGCATTTCCGCCGTTTTCAAGCGGGTGGAGATTTTGTGGCGCAGCATAAACAGGTGCAAGCCGCCGCCCATAATGGCGCCGTGAGCCAGACCCAAACCACGCCCTTGCAATGGCTGCAAGCGCGCCGCCAAGACAGCCGCTTTGGCCTGCAAGACATAGAGTTTGAGGCGGGGTATCGCTTGAGCAAAGATTATGATGGCGCCGCCTATCAACCGCGCCAGACTATGGATTGGCAGCGCCCGGTTTTTGTCGATGGCAGTGCGGCTTCGGGCGAGCCTCATTTTGCCGGCAGTCTTTTGGATGCGCGCAAACGATTGGATGCCGCTTTGGCCTATGTCGGCCCTGGGCTGGCCGATGTCGCCATTGCGATTTGTTGTGCGGAAGTGGGCTTGGAAGATTGCGAGCGCGGGTTTGAATTGCCCAAACGCTCGGGCAAATTAATGCTGAAAATAGCGCTCATGCGCTTGTCGGTGCACTATGGGCTTCAGTCGGCCGCCGCCGCCGCCGCATCGTTTCGGATGCGCTGAACCATGGCGTAAAACCCGTTCGAGCGTTGCGGTGTTAAATGCTGGCTCAAGCCGAGTTGAGAAAAAGCGCTTTCGGCGTCAAAACTGGCAATCTCGGCGCGGGTTTTGTCTTTATATAAATCCAGCAAAATAGCCACCAGACCGCGCACAATATGGGCGTCGCTATCGCCGCGAAACGCCAGCGTGTCGCCTTGCGCTTCGGTGACCAACCAAACTTGGCTGACACAGCCCGGCACTTTATTGGTGTCATTATGTTCGGCATCCGTCAGCGGCGCCAAGCCATTGCCGAGCTCGATGATGAAACGATAGCGCTCTTCCCAATCGTCAAATAGGGCGAAATCTTCGAGGAGGGTTTCTAGCGACATAACAATTCCTTTGGGCTGCGAGGTGTCGCGAAATTAGGCCGAGCTCGGGGCGAAAGCAAGTGTGTAAAGAAGCCGCGCAATCATGGTAGCGTCGACTTTATGTTTATTCGTCTGAAGTCTGAGCTTTATGTGCAAGCCTTGGTGCGCCAAGTGCAGGGCGCTTTGGCCGCCGCCTATGTGGCCAAGCGCGGCGACACCGATGCGGGGGTGATTTTTATCCGCGTCAATCGGCTGGACGGCACCGGCGGTGTGTTGTCTTTATTTACCAATCTAGATGGTGAGCGTTTGGCGCGCGTGGTTTTGCCGCCCGCCACGCCAGAGCCAGATATTGATGCGCGCCTCGCGCGAGAAATGGCGCGCGATCCCGATATTTGGGTGATAGATATAGAGGACGCTCAAGGGCGACATTTTTTGGAAGAGAAAATAGACGGCGATTGGTCTTAAGGGAGAGGTGGCAAACATGCAGGAATTTAACGCTTTGGTGCGCGAGGTTTGGAGCTCTGGCTCTTTTGGGTTGAGTGTTTCACAAATCCTTATCGCGCTGAGTATCTTTTTGTTTTTTGCCATCTTGCGCGGACTGTTCACGCGTTTCGTGCTGAACGCGTTGGAGCGCCTGACCAAGCGCACCCAAACCGAGATCGACGATATGTTGCGCGAGGCGGTGGAGCGGCCGATTAAATTCTTCTTTCTTATTCTGGGCGTGTTCTTCGCGCTAGAGGCTTTGCCGCTGACCGGGCTTCCCGCTGATCTGGCCGACCGTGTGATGCGCTCGCTGATTGCCATTGGTATTTTTTGGACGTTCTATGCCGCCATCACGCCGGCGCATATGGCGCTGAAACAAATTGAAGATATTCTCTCGCCAGAGATTATCGGTTGGCTGATGACCCTCGTGCGCTGGGGCGTTGGGCTGACGGGCGGTGCCACGGTGCTGCAAATCTGGGGCATTCAAATTGGCCCCATCGTGGCGGGCTTTGGTCTGTTCGGCGTGGCCGTGGCTTTGGGCGCGCAAGATTTATTTAAAAACTTGCTCGGCGGGGTTTCTATTCTGGTGGAGCGCCGGTTTCAAATCGGAGACCGCATTGAGGTAACGGGTGTTGTCGAAGGGGTGATAGAGCAAATCGGCTTTCGCTCTACCCGCGTGCGCCGTTTCGACCGTGTGCCTGTGGTGGTGCCGAATAATACGTTCTCCGACCATGCGCTGATTAATTATTCGAATATGACGCAACGCCGCGTGAAATGGACTATTGGTCTGGAGTATCGCAGCACCGCCGAGCAGCTCGAGCAAGTGCGGGCTGGCGTCGAACAATGGCTCATCGACGACCCGCGATTTGTGACGGGCGATGAAAATATCTCCTGCGTGGTGCGCATCGAAGGCTTTAACGATAGCGCCATCGATATGATGATTTATTGCTTCACTGGCTCGACCGACTGGCTGGAGTGGCTGGATGCCAAACAAGGCCTGCTGTTTGCGATTAAGAAAATCGTCGAAGATGCAGGCACAGGGTTTGCTTTCCCAAGCCGCTCGATTTATATCGAGACGCCAAGCGCCGAGACGACAAGCCTCTAGAGGCTACTTATGTCTCTACTTATGACTTTACTTATGTCGCTGCCAAAGCGCACCGCGTTGGTCGTCGGCGGCGGGCTGATAGGCGTCGGATAATTCGCTCATCGCCTCGGTAAATGTCTCGAGGCGAACCGTGGGCGCCAGCTCAAAAGCGGTGATGCCGCAACGGCGCATCATGGCCCATTGGTCATGCAAAACTTCGCCAGAGGCGCGTATCTCGCCGTCAAAATTAAACTGCTCGCGCAACACTCGCGCCGCCGAAAAGCCGCGCCCATTGCGATAGGTCGGAAAGGCGATGGAAACCAGCGACAGCATATCGAGATAAGGTTCCAGCTCTTGCACGTCTTCGCCCAATTGGGTTTTGCCGTTGCCATCGGCCAAAAGCTGCACGCCTAATTTGGCGTTGCGGGCGCGCAAGTCATCGGCTTCGGCCTTCAGGCGCGATAGCGAAATAATCGTCGGCGCTTCGCTCAGGGCGGTTGCCTCGTCGCTGTAAATCCATTCGTCTTGGCACAGCGCGCCCTCTCTCATCAGCTGATATTTATTCGGCATAGAGGCGCTCCTTAAATGGGTCTAGTCCGACGCGGCGATACGTGTCGATAAAGCGTTCGCTGCCCTCGCGCATATCCGTATAGGTCGTCACCACGGTTTCAATCGCATCGACGATGGTTTCCTCGGTAAAGGCGCGGCCCGTTATTTTGCCGATACTGGCGTTCTCATCGGCGGAACCGCCGAGCGAGATTTGATAAAATTCCGTGCCTTTTTTGTCGACACCCAAAATGCCGATATGGCCGACATGGTGGTGACCGCAGGCATTGATGCAGCCAGAGATTTTAATCTTCAGCTCGCCGATATCATATTGGCGGTCGAGGTCGGCAAAGCGTTCGGAAATTTCTTGCGCCAAAGGAATGGAGCGCGCATTGGCAAGATTGCAATAATCCAATCCCGGGCAGGCAATCGTATCGGAAATTAACCCGAGGTTGGCCGTGGCTAAATCGTGCGCGTGGAGCGCGTCATAAACGGTTTTCAAATCATCCAAACGAATATGTGGCAGCACCAAGTTTTGCTCATGGGTTACGCGTATCTCGTCGAAACTATAGCGCTCGGCCAAATCGGCCACGGCTTCCATTTGCACATCGCTCGCATCGCCCGGCACGCCGCCGATGGGCTTGAGCGAAATATTGACGATGGCATAGCCGTCTTGTTTATGCGCCACGACATTGGCGCGCACCCAACGCGCGAAATCGGCGTCTTGGGTTTTGGCGGCCTCTAGCACATCGCTGCTGGCAGGCAGGGTTTCAAATTCTGGGCTGGCGAAATAAGCGCTGATGCGGTCAATTTCGGCTGGCGGCACGGCCAGCATTTGCGAGGCGTCAATCTTGGCAAATTCGGCTTCGATGAGGCGCCGCATTTCCACTTCGCCGGTCTCGTGAACCATAATTTTAATCCGCGCTTTATAGCTATTGTCGCGCCGACCCAGCATATTATAGACACGCATCACGGCTTCTAAATAGGCGAGCAATTGCGCTTTTGGCACGAAGTCGGCCATTTTTTTGGCGATGAAAGGCGTGCGACCTTGGCCGCCGCCGACATGAATTTCATAGCCGACATCGCCCAGCTCATTTTGCTTAATCACAATGCCAATGTCGTGCAGCTTAATGGCGGCGCGGTCATTATCATGTCCGGTGACGGCAATTTTAAACTTGCGCGGCAGGTAGGTGAACTCGGGATGGAAGGTCGACCATTGGCGAATAATCTCGGAGATAATCCGTGGGTCTTCGACTTCGCCATCGATGGCCGCCGCATATTGGTCGGAGGTGACATTGCGAATGCAATTGCCCGAGGTTTGAATGGCGTGCATCTCGACGGTGGCCAGCTCTTCCAACAGGTCTGGAATTTTATCGAGCGCAGGCCAGTTGAATTGAATGTTCTGGCGCGTGGTGAAATGGCCGTAGCCACGGTCGTATTTGCGCGCGATATGCGCCTGCATCCGCAATTGTTTCGACGACAATGTGCCATAAGGAATGGCCACCCGAAGCATATAGGCGTGCAATTGCAAATAGACGCCGTTCATCAAGCGCAAGGGCTTGAAGGCATCTTCGCTCAGCTCGCCAGAGACGCGCCGCTCCACTTGCCCGCGAAACTGCTTTACGCGTTCGCTCACCAATTGATGATCAAATTCGTCATAACGATACATGCTCTAGCTCTCCCGCTTGGCGTCGTCTTGTTTGCCCAAATCTAGGCGCACGGTTGGGCCGGCGGCGCGAATAATCTCGCGCACACTGGCAGGCTTAAAGTGACTGGCGTCTTGCAGCACTTCAAACAAATATGGCTCCAGCACATGCAACTCAAAATCGGCGGGCAGGGCGCGTGCCAAAAGCGCGTCGCCAGCCTCGGGGCCATCGGAGATGTCGGCGGCGGCGAAAGTCTCGGCCCACTGGTTGTCGGGGGTCAAATAAACCACCTCGCCATCGCTAAGCCGATTGGCGGTGACGGCCTGAAAACGGGCGCCTTTGGAGCTATGTTGTGCCATGAAACAATCCTTAAAAATCTTGTGCGGATAATGCATATTTTAACATTATCCGTCAACTTGATGTAGATTGATTTAATCTACAAAAAATTGCTGTAATTACGGCGGCTTATCCCGATTTGGCGAAGCTATCGTGCCAGCGCCGCAAGACCAGCCATTCCAGCAGGGTGAGCGCGTAAAACAAAGCAATGCCCAGCGCTGATAATAGCGCCAAAGCGGCAAAGAGGCTGGCGATTTCCAGCCGATTGCCCGCCTCGATAATGCGCCAAGCCAGCCCCGTGCTGGCGCCAGAGCCAGCCACAAATTCAGCCACGACCGCGCCGATGAGCGCCAGCCCGCCAGAGATTTTCGCCCCCGTCAACATGGCTGGCAGAGCGGCAGGTAGCTCGAGATAATAGAGCCGCTGCCACCAGTTGGCGCCGGCCAGTGTCATCACATCGTGCAATTGTGGCTCGGTGCTGCGCAAGCCTTGCACGGCATTGGTCAACATCGGGAAGAAAGCGACAATCCAAGCAATGATTACCAGCGCGCGGTCAACATGGTCGAAGCCAACCCAGATGAGAATAAGCGGCGCAATGGCCACCACGGGGGTGACTTGCAAGGTGACGACATAAGGGTAAAGCGCTAGTTCAATCAGCCGCGCGCGCGTGAAGATAATCGCCAAAGCCAGACCGCTGACCACGGCCCAGAAAAACGCCAGAGCGGTGATGCGCAAAGTCACCCATAGCGACCCCATCAGCGTGGCGAAATTATCGACCAGCGCAGTGCCAATGGCAGATGGCGGTGGCAGCACGAAAATTTGCACTTGGGTGAGGTGGACGCAAATCTCCCAAAGGCCAAGCATGGCGACACCGACGCCCAGCGGCAGGAGACGCAACAAAGCCTCGCGCATTACGATGCCCTCGCGGGCGGGGCGGCCAAGGCTTCGCCAAGCTCGGCGCAAGTGGCATGAAACTCGGGGGCGGCGCGAAAATTACCTTGGCTGTTTTTGGGTCGCTGGATGACCACCTCAGATTGCAAGGCGCCCTCGCGCATCACCAAAGCCCGCTCCGCCAGATAGGCGGCTTCGGTGACGCTATGGGTGACGAAAATAATCGTTGGTTTTTGCTGCTGCCAAATGGTGCGCAAATCATCGTCGAGGCGAAACCGTGTCAGCTCATCAAGGGCGGCGAACGGCTCGTCCATCAGCAAGATAGGCGGGCGTTTGGCCAGCGCGCGCGCCAAGGAGACGCGCATTTTCATGCCGCCCGATAATTCGCGTGGCAGAGCTTTGGCGCGTGCCTCAAGGCCGACCCATGTCAGGGCTTCAATGACCCGCGTATCGATTTCCGCCCGGCTAAGACCCGATTTTCGATTGGCGATTTTAAGCGGCAGGGCGACATTGTCGTAGACGCTGCGCCACGCCAGCAAAGTGGGCTCTTGAAACACAAAGCCAATATCGCTTTGCGTCACCGCCGACATGTCGCCTTGCGTCGGCGGCAGCAGTCCGGCCAGAAGCCGCAGCAAGCTCGATTTGCCACAGCCCGACGGCCCCACCAAGGCGGTGAAACTGCCAGCCGCAAACCGCGCGGTGATATCGCGCAACGCCGTGACATCCCCGCCCGAGCGGGGTTGGCGATAGGTCAGGCCAATGTTGTGGAGAGCCAAATCGGGCGCGCGTGTCATTGCGGCGCGCCTTCTTGTTTGCCTTGGTCGATGAAGCGCGTGGTGAAAGCCGCGCGCCAGTTCAGGCGTTTTGAATAGACGCCGTTTTCCGACATAGTGGTGAAAAAGGAAAGCCAGCGCGCTTCGCTCATGGCGCCCATACTGCCCGCATCTTTATTGGAGGAGAGCAACATGCCGCGCTCGCGGATTTGCTCAATCGCTTGGTCGATGACATCTTGGGTCATATCGGGATTGGCTTGCAAGATGAGCTGATTGCCAGGGGTCGGGTCGCCATAAATATAACTGCGCCAGCCCTCTATCGAGGCATTGACGAAAGCCTGCACAATTTCGGGCTGCTCGATAATCATCCGATTTTGCGCCAAGACCATGGCGGCATAACTGGGGTAGCCATAGTCGGACAATAAAAACACCTGCGGGTTCACCCCGCCCCGCGTTTCAATCGTGTAAGGCTCCGAGGTCACATAGCCTTGTTGGATGGCCGATTTATCGACCAGAAACGGCGCCAAGTTAAAAGTATATTTGCGAATTTGGCGATCGGAGAAATCATATTTGGCTTTCAACCAAACCCAAAACGCATTGGCCGAGGCATCGGCAATCATCACCGGCTTGCCTTTAATGTCGGCAAGGGTCTGCACATCGGTGCGCGGATGGGTAATCAGCACTTGCGGGTCTTTTTGAAAAGCCGCCATCACCGCTTTGGCCGGCACGCCCGCGCGCACCATATTGAGCGGAATAAAACTGTTCGAGCCCATGCCAAAATCAATCGCGCCAGCGCCCAATAGCTGTGGAATATTAACTCCCGGCCCACCGCCGCGAAGGGTGACATCTAGGCCCGCGCGCTTATAAAGCCCGAGCGCTTTGGCTTGGTAAAACCCGCCTTGCTCGGCTTGCGCTTTCCAATCGGTGGCAAAGACAATCGGCTCTAGCGCCAGCGCGGGGGCGAGGCCAGATAGCATAAGCAGCGCGAGGGCGCGCTTTAAATGGGTCTTTAAAAGGATGGCGAGCTGCAACATAATAAGGCTTTCTTGGGTTGCCTTTTACCGCGTTTACCAGACAACCTACCTAAGCAAACTGCCAGACCTATGCAGGGTCGTCAATTAAGGAAACGGGATATGCAAGACCAAGCGCCATTTTGGCATACCACCGCGCTGGCCGATATGGACGAGGCGCAATGGGAGGCTGTGTGCGATGGCTGTGCCAAATGTTGTTTGGTGAAATTGCAAGATGAGCCAACTGGCGAGCTGGCCTTTACCAATCTGGCCTGCCGCCAGCTCGAGCTTAGCACCTGTCGCTGCAAAGACTATGACCAGCGCACGCAGATCGTTTCCGATTGCGTGAAACTGACCAAAGATAATCTGGCGCAAATCGATTTCATGCCGCCAAGCTGTGCTTACCGTCTGCTCAACGAAGGCAAAGATTTGCCCGATTGGCATCCGCTGGTGAGCGGCACGCCCGACAGCGTGGTGGCCGCAGGCATGTCGGTGCATGGCCGCGTAATCCCCGAGAGTGAGGCCGATGAAGACCTCGAAAATCACGTCGTCCTATGGCCATTTGACGAAAAAAATTAGCCTTTTGGCATTTTTAAGTCCTTGTTTTATCCGCTTTTTTTCAAAAATATATACGCAGTAGGCAAGTAAGCCATTGAAAAACAATAAAAATTTAGACATTTCGATTGACACCGCCCCGCTGGTTTGATAGGTTTACGCCATAACAACAATAGACCCATGAAATGGAACCGCCGCTTTTCACGCTCGCTTTGACGGCCTTTAACCGTCTCGCGGCGTAAGCCAAGCGGGATGATTTATTAAACCCAATGACCCCAAATCGATATGAAAAAACCTTGCAGGATTTGCAAGATAATCTGCTGACGGATATTGAGGCGATGCGCAAAAATATGCAGGCGCGTGTGCCCAGCGATATTGAAGACGTCTCCGAAGCCTATGAACGCTATGCCCGCATTCTCTCCATGTTGAGCAAAACATTGGAAGGGATGAGCCGTCTGCAGAGCCAAAAAAAGAAGGATGCAATACCTCAAGGTGACCCGCAAAACCGGCAATCGCTTGTCGCCGATATTGAGCAAAGATTGGCCCGGCTGGCGCAAGCCGAAACTGCGCCGCCACCTATTGAAGGGGCTGAGTGACGCCGAAGTCGGCGCGCTTTATTGGCATTGGGGATTTTGGGCGCGACCCGATCAATTGCCGCCCGATAGCCATTGGACGACATGGATGATGCTCGGCGGACGCGGCGCAGGCAAAACCCGCGCCGGTGCCGAATGGGTGCGCGCCCGTGTGGAAGCCCCGCAAGAAGCCCAAAAAGCGCGACGCATTGCGCTCATTGGTGAAACCTATGGCTCGGCGCGCGCCGTGATGGTGGAAGGGCCAAGCGGAATTCTGGCCGTCTCGCCGCCCGATTGGCGACCGCAATTTATGCCCAGTCGCAATTTGCTGGTCTGGCCGAATGGTGCCGAGGCAACGTTGTTTTCGGCCGAGCGTCCCGATGCTTTGCGCGGGCCGCAATTTGATGCCGCTTGGTGTGATGAGCTGGCCAAATGGCGCCACGACGAAGAGACTTGGGACATGCTGCAATTCGGGCTTCGGCTCGGCCAGCAGCCGCAGCAAGTGGTCACCACAACGCCGCGCCCGACCAAGCTCATCAAACGGCTGTTGGGGGATAGCGCTTGTGTGGTAACGCGCGCGGCGACCATCGACAATCAGGCCAATTTGGCGCCCGGGTTTGTTGACAAAATTGTTGGTCGCTATCGCGGCACGCGGCTTGGTCGCCAAGAGTTAGAAGGCGATATGATTGAGGAGATGAGCGGCGCTTTATGGAGCCGCGCTCTGCTCGACCGCCAACGCAGCTCGGCGCCAGAGAAATTAGTGACCACCATCGTGGCGCTCGACCCGCCCGCCAGCATTGGCCCGAAAGCCGATATCTGCGGCATCGTGGTGCTGGGGCTGGGCGCCGATGGTTTTGCTTATGTGTTGGACGACCGCTCGGTGCAAGGCCTGACGCCCAATCAATGGGCCGAGCGCGTGCGCGCCGCTTACCGCGATCATCAGGCGGAGGCGCTGATTGGCGAGGTCAATCAGGGCGGCGAATTAGTCCGCGAAATCGTGATGCGAGAGGCGCCCGATATTGTGTTTGAGCCCGTGCGCGCCATCGTCGGCAAATTGCTGCGCGCCGAACCCGTGGCCGCGCTTTATGAGCGCGGACGCGTGTTTCATGTCGGCGTGTTTGAGCCGCTGGAAGACGAAATGTGTAGCTATGCCGGACACGGCAAAAGCCCCGACCGGTTGGACGCTTTGGTCTGGGGCGTCAGCTGGATTATCTGCTGCCCGAACAGGCGCAAAAACACGTAACCCTCAACGATGGCTTGCTCCGTCTCGATGGGCTGATGCAGCTCAGCGTGATCAGCCGCACCCAAGCCAGCCCGCCCAAAACGCCGAAAAATGGCGACCGCTATTTGTTGCCCGAAAATGCCAAGGCCGCTTGGGGGCAGGCGGGCGGTCACTTGGCTTTATATGAAGACACGGCTTGGCACTTTTTTGCCCCGCGTGCGGGCTGGCGGCTTTGGGAGGAGGCGAGCCAGGATTTTCTAATTTTCAACGGCACGGATTGGCAATCCATCTTGCCGCAAAACAGCCCCGCCAGCTCCCTCATCACCACGTTGCAGGCAGAGGTCGACATCACCGAGCCGAGCCTGATTAGTTTGCCGTCGCACACGATATTTTTTGGCGTGGCGGTGAAAGTGCTAGAGGCCATCGAGGGCGCGCAAAGCTGGAGCTTGGGCGTGGCCAATGGCACCAATCGGTTTGGCAATTGGCTGTCGATAGGCAAGGGCAGCGAGATACGCGGCCCCGCCGACCCCTCGGTGGTCTATTGGAGCGATACGCCGATTTTAGCGACGCCGATAAATGGCAGCTTCACGAAAGGTCGCGTGGCCATTGCGATTTACTATTTGCGCTTGCCGATACCAGACGCGACTTAACGTCTTGTTTGTGTCTGTGTCGCTCGCTCGAGAGAGGCGTCTTTCAACTAGCCAAGGCTCGGGGCTGTGATATGTTGCGGTATATTTTGGAGGAACTTATGTCACGATTAACCACGAATGCCCCGAGCGTCAGCGAAGCCATCGAAAGCCGGTTTTCTTGCCGCGCCTTTCTCGATAAGCCGGTCGCGCAAGACGATGTGAAATATATTGTCGACACAGCCATGCGCGCGCCCTCGGGCGGCAATTTGCAACCGTGGCATGTCTATGTTCTGCAAGGCGAGCCGCGCGATCAATTGGTGCAAACCATTGCCGAAAAAGGTCTGGAAAATCCGGCTGGCGAAGGCTCGGAATATAATATTTACCCGCCCAAACTAAAATCCCCCTATACGGATCGTCGCTTTGAATTGGGCGAGAAAATGTATGAATCGATGGGCGTGGCGCGCGATGATAAAGCGGCGCGCTTTGCTTGGCTGGCCAGCAATTTCACGTTTTTCAATGCGCCCGTGGGCATGTTTTTCGCGCTCGATAAAACCATGCAAGAAGGTCAATGGTCGGATATGGGCATGCTCATTCAAACCATGATGTTGCTGGCGCGCGAGCGCGGTTTGCATAGTTGCCCGCAAGAAGCTTGGGCGATTTGGGCGCCAACCGTGAAAGCCCATCTCGAGATTCCAGAGCATATGACTTTATTCTGTGGCCTGGCTTTAGGCTATGCCGACCCCGATGCGCCGGTGAATACATTGCAAAGCCCCCGCGCACCGACGGACGAAATGGTCCAATATCTTGGCTTTTAAATGAGCGAACTATCGCAAATTCTTCTCTGGGTAGGCAGCGCGATTGCCGCCTTCGGCGTGGCTTATGCGCTGGCGGCTCCGTTTCGCGAGGCGCAGCAGAATAGGGCGCTCTTGGCCGTGCTTTTTATGGTGCCGAGCTTGGCGCTTGCGCTTTATCTTTATCTCGGTAATCCGCAAACGCCCGACCAACCTCTGACGCCGCGCCTTGAGGGGGCTTTATCGGATTTGCCGCCTGCCGCGATTATGGCGCGTCTGGAAAATGAAATTCGACTGCGCCCCCAAGATATCGAGGGCTGGCGCCTGCTGGCTCGCCTGCGCACGACTGTTGGCCCGCCCGCCAAAGCCGGCGATGCGTGGCAGCGCGTGATTGAGCTGACGGGGGAAACCCAACCCATCGACACCCAACCCATCGACACAGAGGCGCACGTCGGTCTGGCGCAATCGCTGATTGAGCAAGATGGCGGCGTGGTCAATGAAGTCGCGGTCGCGCTGCTCGATAGCGTGTTGCAAGAAGATAGCGAAAATTTACTGGCGCAATTCTGGCGCGCGCAAAGCTGGGCGCAACAAGGCGAGGATGCGAAAGCCCGTGCGATTTGGCAAAGCCTTCGCGCCAATTTGCCCGACGAGGCGCCGCTTGCCAAACGGCTGGATAAGCAAATTTCGCAACCAAATTAGCCGCCTGAAACCTGCGGCAACGAGCCACCCTTAGCGCCCGCCTATGGCCATAGCCAAGCGCCACCGCAAAAGCCTATACTGGCGCCATGATGGCGAAATTAACTCCCAAACAAACACGACTGGCAGCGATTGTCGGCGGGCTGGCTTTTCTGGCCGTGGCCGCAGGACTGGCGCTGACGGCGCTGGAAGACAATATCGTATTCTTCCGCTCGCCCAGCGAATTAGCCGCTAATCCGGCCATCCCCGGCGAGGCAATGCGCGTCGGCGGTTTGGTAAGCGAAGGCAGCGTCCGCCGCGATGGCTTGCGCGCGAAGTTTGATGTCACCGATTTGGCGCATTCGATAAGCGTCTCCTATGAGGGCATGTTGCCAGACCTCTTCCGCGAAGGCCAAGGCGTGGTGGCGGAAGGGCGATTTAACGGCGAAGGCCTGTTTGTGGCCGATACGGTTTTGGCCAAACATGATGAAACCTACATGCCGCCAGAGGTCGCGGAGGCGCTGGAGAAATCTGGCAAATACAATCAGCCGCACCCGAGGGAAGGGGGCAAGCCATGATTGCCGAGCTGGGTCATTTTGTCTTGGTCTTGGCGCTGGTCGTCGCCCTTGCCCAAGCGCTTGTGCCGCTGGTTTTCTTGCGCCATGAGGCGGGCAGCGAGACGGCGCTTTCCTTCGCCACGCGAGCCGCTTACTTGCAGGCGCTGCTCATCGCTGTGTCTTTCGCGGCGCTGACCTATGCTTTCGTGCGCTCCGATTTTTCGCTGATGGTGGTTTTTGCCAATAGCCATGCGGCCAAGCCGATGATCTATAAAATCGCTGGCGTCTGGGGCAACCATGAAGGCTCGATGCTTTTATGGACACTCATCTTGGCCGCCTATGGCGCGGCTTTCGCGCGGACGGCCAAAAACCTTCCCGCCCGTTTTTCTTCTTACGTTATGCTTACCCAAGGTCTCTTGGGGTCGGCTTTTCTCTCCTTCCTATTATTCACCTCCAATCCATTTGCGCGTCTTTTGCCCGCGCCATTTGCGGGCCAAGGCCTGACGCCAATATTGCAAGACCCTGCTTTGGCGGCGCATCCGCCTCTGCTCTATGCGGGCTATGTTGGGTTTTCCATGAGCTTTGCTTTCGCCATTGCCGCGCTGGCCACCGCAGGCGAGCCGCAAGATGGGCGCGACAATAATTGGGCGCGCTGGATGCGGCCATGGATTTTAACCGCTTGGATATTTTTGACCTTGGGCATCGCGCTGGGGTCTTATTGGGCTTATTACGAATTGGGCTGGGGCGGATTTTGGTTTTGGGATCCGGTTGAAAACGCCTCGCTAATGCCTTGGTTGGCTGGCACGGCTTTGCTGCATTCGGCCTTAGTGGCAGAAACCCGCGACACGCTCAAACGCTGGACGCTGCTGCTGGCCATTGTCACTTTCGCGCTGTCTTTATCTGGCACGTTTTTGGTGCGCTCTGGCGTCTTAACGTCGGTGCATGCTTTCGCCAATGACCCCGAGCGCGGGATTTATATTCTGGCGATATTGGTCGGCTTCACGGCAGGCGCTTTGGCGCTTTATGCCTATCGCTTGCCCAAATTAGCGCCCGATGGCGCGTTTCAGCCCATCAGCCGCGAGGGGCTTTTGCTGGCCAATAATATTTTCCTCGCCACGGCCACCGTCACGGTTTTTGTCGGCACAATTTACCCGCTGGTTTTGGACGGTCTTGGCATGGGCAAAATCTCTGTTGGCGCGCCCTATTTCAACGCGGTCTTCGCCCCGCTTGCGGTGCCATTTGCCATTCTCTTGCCCTTGGGGCCTTTGCTGACGTGGCGCCAAGGCCATTTGGCGCCTTTGCGCGCCTATCTCGCCATGGGCGCGGTGGCGGCTTTATTACTTACCGCCATCCTCGTGCTGCTGCGCGGCGCGGCGTCGATTATGGTGCTGGCTTTATTTGCCGCTTCTTTCTGGTTGGTGTTGGGCGCGAACCTTGATTTATGCCGCAAGCTGTCGCCGCATCGCGCCAAGCTATGGCGCTTCTGGACGCTGCCTTCGAGCGCTTTTTCGGCGCCTTTGGCACATGGCGGCTTGGGCGTTTTAATGCTGGGTATTTTGGCGGCAACGCAATGGCGCGAAGAAATTGTCGTGGCGGCCAGCCCAGGCCAAGAAATAGATATAGCCTCCATCACTTTGCGCTATGACGGCTTGCGCGAAATCGACGGCCCGAATTATCGCGCCGAGCAAGCGCGCTTAACCTATATGACGGGTCAACATGCGGGTCGCTATTTATTTCCCGAACGCCGGTTTTACGAAGCCGAACGCTCGCAAACCACCGAGGCCGCCATCACCACAGATTTAACAGGCCACCTTTATGCGGTGGTCGGCGAGACGGCCAACGACAAACGCGTCTTGCGGATTTGGTATCATCCTTATGTCGCCTTCATCTGGCTCGGCGCGGTGCTGATGGCAGCCGGCGGCGGCTTTGGCCTGCGCACCCGCTTGAGACGCCGCGCATGATAGGGCGGCTGCTTATCGTGGCGAGCCTCTGGCTCACGCCCGTCTTGGCGCTTGACCCCGGCGAAGCGCTCAGCGATGGCGCCCTCGAAACCCGCGCGCGCGCCTTGAGCCAAGAGCTGCGCTGTCTGGTTTGCCAAAACCAATCGATTGATGATAGCGATGCGCCGCTGGCGCGCGATTTGCGCCAAATGGTACGCCTGCGGCTTGTGGCGGGCGATAGCGACGCACAAATCCGCGCGGCCGTGGTGGAGCGTTACGGCGAGTTCGCTTTATTTCGTCCGCGCCTCGCCAGCCATACGGCGCCGCTTTGGGCGATGCCAATTGTCATTTTGCTGCTCGGCGGATTTTTCGGCTTTCGCCTGATGCGTCAAAACACTTCAACCCCGCCGCAATAAAAGCTAGTCTGCCCCTATGGACGCGCCCCTACGCCTTTTGCTGGTCGAAGACGACCTCAAAGCCGCCGATTTATTGGTGGAGCGATTTCGCGCGCAAGGGTTTGACGTCACCCATGCGGCCAATGGCGAGCTGGGGCTGGCGGCGGCGCAAGATGCGCGTTTTGATGTGATGGTGGTCGACCGCATGATGCCGAAATTAAACGGCGTCGAGATGGTCACCCAATTGCGCGCGCAAGGGCTAGAGACGCCCGTGCTGTTTCTCTCAGGTCTTGGCGATGTCGAAGATAGGGTCGATGGCTTTGCGGCGGGCGGCGATGATTATTTGGTCAAACCCTATGCGTTTGCCGAATTGCAAGCGCGCGTTTTGGCCTTGAGCAAACGCCAAACCCAAACCCCCGACACGATTTTGCAACTGGCCGATTTAACCCTCGATGTGGTGGCGCGGCGGGCGACCCGCGCCGAGGTGGAGCTGGAGCTAAACCCGCGCGAATTTACGCTGCTGGAATATTTGCTGCGCCAGAAAAACCAAACCGTTACGCGCACGATGTTGCTGGAGAGCGTGTGGAATTATAGCGCCGATATGCAAACCAATGTGGTCGATGTGCATATCTCGCGGCTGCGCGCCAAGCTGGATAAAGGCTTTGAAACGCCACTGCTGCATACGCTTCGCGGCCAAGGCTTTGTGCTGAAAGAGGCCCAATCATGAGCCTATTGCGCGCCACCTCGTTTCGCGCCGCCCTTGCCTATACGGGCGTGCTAACGCTGTCGGTGGCTTTGGTTTTGGGGCTGTTATACCACCGTCTTGAGCAGCATTTATTGGACACGCAAGACGCGGTTATTTGGCGCGAGGCGGCTCATCTTTCGCGCGTCTATGAGCAAGAGGGCGCGCAAAACCTAGCCGCCTTCGTGTCGGTAAAATCAGAGGCAAATCAAGGTTTCGTGGTTCGCCTATCGACCTCGCTGGGGGTCTATTTGGCGGGCAATCTGGCAGATTTTCCCGCGCCAGAAAATACGCAGATTGCGCAAGAGGGATGGTTTTACGCCAGCACACCCGAAGCCCAAATTCGCGCCCGCGTGTTGCAGCTTGATGACGACTTAGTGGTTCTGCTCGGCCAAGATATGCACGATACGCAAAGCCTGTTGGCGACGATGGTTCGCCTTTTTGCTTTGGCCCTTTTGGGGCTGACGATTTTCGGCTTGGCTGGCGGGGCTTTTTTGGCGCGGCGTAATTTGGCTCGCGTTGCCGCGCTCAACCAAGATTTACAACCCGTCTTGCAAGGCCAATTCGCCAGCCGCCTGTCGGTCGATGCGCGCGGCGATGAATGGGCGCTGATGGCCAGCCATATCAACACCATGCTGGCGCGCATCGAAAGCCTGATGGCCGACGCCAAACAAGTTAGCGATAATTTGGCGCATGATTTGCGCGCGCCCCTGACCCGATTGAAGGCGCGCCTCGAGGCTTTGCTGGAGCAAAGCGAAGCTACGGCGCGCGATCAATTGGCCGATGCTTTGGAAGATGTCGATGGGCTGCTGCATAGTTTTACCGCTCTTCTGGCTTTGTCGCGTCTGGAAAGCGGTGCCGCCAAACTCACCCGCCAGCCGCTGGATGGGGCGGAATTGCTGACCAATCTGCATGATTTATTCGAAGCGGTATTCGCCGATAAGCAAATGCATTTGGTCTTGGAGCTTGCGCCTGTGAACGGTTTGGAGGGCGATGAGCCTTTGCTGGTTCAAGCGGTTGCCAATCTTTTGGAAAACGCGCTCACCCATGCCAGCGTGCCAGATAGCCGCGTGGTTTTGGCCTTGAGCGAGAGCGATGGCGATATTTTAATTTCCCTCACCGATGGCGGCGCGGGCATTCCGACTGAAAAATATACCGAGGTGCAGAAGCGCTTCGTGCGGCTTGACGAGAGCCGTTCGGGCGATGGCACGGGTCTGGGGTTGTCGTTGGTGGCTGCGATTTGCCGTCACCATGGCGGCGCCTTGACGCTTGGCGAAGCTTCGCCCGGGCTGCGCGCGACTTTGCGTTTGCCGAAGCGAGCCTAAGATGGCAGCCGCGCCTTCCACTTTGTTTGACCAGTTGCTTGCGACGCCAGAGCAGCGTCCGCTCGATGGTGACCACGCGCGCGCTTTGCTGGAAGACATTCAAACCGCCGCCTCGCCAGAGGGGCAAGCTCGGCTAAAAACCCATAGTGATTTTTTCCTCTGGGTGGTCGAGGGCAGCGGTTTTTTGACCCGCCTCATGCGACGCTATCCCGATGTTTTAGAAGACCTGAGCCAGCACAGCGTGGCCGATTACCATGCCAAGCTGATCCGCGACATGCAGGCGAAGCTCGCCGATTGCACCGAGCGCGATGTGGCCATGGCCGAGATGCGCCACACGCGCAATAAATCTGCGTTATCGATTGGGCTGGCCGATTTGGCCGACCATTGGGACGTCGAGCAAGTGACGGATGCGCTCACCCAATTGGCCGATGCGAGTGTCTCCTCGGCGTTGGATTTTCTTCTGCACGAGGCGGTGCGCGCCGGGCATTTGGCGCAGTTTTCGCGCGATGGTTTGGTGGTCTTGGCCTTGGGCAAACACGGCGGGCAGGAGCTAAACTATTCGTCGGATATTGATTTCGTCGTCTATTACACGCCCGATGCCTTGCCGTTGGCACCCGATGTCGACATGCGAAAATTCCACATTACTTTGGTGCAAGATTTAACCGCCATGCTGCAAACGGTGACGCAAGACGGCTTTGTCTTTCGCGTCGATTTGCGCCTGCGCCCCGACCCGGGCGCGACGCCGCTCACCGTCTCGGTTTCGGCAGCGCTGGGCTATTATGAATCTATGGGGCAGAATTGGGAGCGCGCCGTCTATATTAAGGCGCGGCCGATGGCAGGCGATGTGGCGGCGGGTCAGCAGTTTATCGACGATTTGCAACCCTATATATGGCGGCGCTATTTTGATTTTGCAGCCATCGAAGATGTCCATTCGATGAAGCGGCAAATCCATGCGGTGCGCGGCCATGCCGAGATTGCCGCCATGGGGCATAATCTAAAACTGGGGCGTGGCGGCATTCGTGAGATTGAGTTCTTCGTGCAAACCCAACAGCTCATCGCGGGCGGGCGAGATGCAGATTTGCGCGGCCATCGCACGGTCGACATGCTGGCCATGCTGGCCGATAAAAATTGGATTTCCAACCAGACCGCCAGCACGCTGACCGAGTGCTATTATTATTTGCGCCGCCTCGAGCATCGCCTGCAAATGCGCCAAGACGAACAGACGCAAACCTTGCCTATGGCGCCCGAGCCTTTCGCGAGTTTTGCCCGTTTTGCCGGCTTTGAAACGGCGCCAGATTTCGCCACAGATTTCACCGCCCAATTGGCCAAAGTTACGCAAGAATATGCGCTCCTCTTCGAGCAATCCGAGAGCCTGTCGGGCGTGGAAGGCAATTTGGTTTTCACCGGAAACGAAGACGACCCCGGCACGTTAGAGACTTTGGCCGATATGGGGTTTGCACGAGGCAAAGAAATATCGGCGCTCATTCGCGGCTGGCACGCGGGGCGCATGGGTGCCACGCGCAGCCAACGCGCGCGCGAAATTCTCACGCGCTTGCAGCCCACCGTCTTGCAGCGATTGGCGCAAGGCGGCGATGCCGATGGCGGGTTTATTCGGTTTCACAATTTTCTAGAAAGCTTGCCATCGGGCGTGCAAGTGTTTTCGCTGTTTCAATCGAACCCCCATGTTTTGCATTTGCTGATTGATATCGTCACTGTGGCGCCGCGTCTGTCGGCGTTTCTGGGTGCCAATTCGGGGCTTATCGATGTGCTGGTGCAACCGGTAGAGGCGGCGGCACCTCGCTTGGTTTTGGATACGGATAATTTTGAAACCGCGATGAACCAATTGCGCCGCCATGTGCATGAAGAACAATTCCGCATCGGCACGCGCGTGTTGGCCGACCCCGTCATGGCGGTGCGCTTTGGCGAGGCCTATAGCCAGCTTGCGCAAACCTCGATTGAGGCCATGTTGGGCGCGGCCAAAGCCGATATTGAGCGCCAATATGGCCGTTTGGCGAGCGGCGAGATGATTGTCTTGGGGCTGGGCAAATTGGGGAGCCAAGAGATGACGCTGCAATCTGATTTGGACATTATTCTGATTTGCGATGCGCCAGATTTCGCGGCGCTTTCCGACGGCGCCAAACCGATTTCTGCCGAACAATGGTTCGCCAGATTGGCGCGGCGTTTCTTGAGCGGTATGAGCGCCCCGACAGCCGAGGGCGGTCTGTTCGAAGTCGATACGCGCTTGCGTCCCTCGGGCAATTCGGGGCCATTGGTCACCAAATTATCTTCGTTTATCGACTATCAAACCGAGCAAGCCTGGACGTGGGAACATATGGCGCTCACGCGCGCGCGGGTGATGGCGGGCGATGCGGGGCTGGGCGCGCGCGTCATACGCGAGGTAGAAACGCTGCTTGGCGCAAAGCGCGAGCCGCAAAAATTGGTTCAAGATGTCGTCGAGATGCGGGCGCGCCTTCGCGAACACCAACCCCAAGCCGGCCCGTTTGATATTCGTCGCGGCGATGGCGGCTTGGTCGATATTGAGTTTATCGCGCAAGCTTTGCAATTGCGCCACGCCCCCGCCCATAGCCAGCTGATTGGGGCGCGCGAGCTGAGCCAAGTTTTGGATGATTTGAGCGAGCTGAAAATCTTAAGTCCGAGCGATTATGAAGTTCTAAACAGCGCCGCACAGAGCTATTTGGCTTTGCGACAAATTGGCAGCCTATGCCTAGAAGATAATGAAACCCAGCCCGTGCCAGCCACGGCGGGTGTCTTGTTGGAAGCCCTGAATGAGCCAGATATGCGCCGTTTAGAGGCGAGATTGGAGGCGCATCGCCGTGGTGTCAGCCATGTCTTTGAGCATGTCTTTGAGGCGGCTTTGGGCGCACTTTCCTAGGCGACCAAATCATTGACCCTTGTTTCGCCTTGCTCTACCTTTCTTACGAATTAGATAACTATAGAGAGACGATTTAGGGAGGCACGAGGGATGAATTTTGATTTTTCAGACGATCAGAAAATGCTCAAAGACCAAGCGCGCAAGTTCTTGGAAGACAAATGCAGCTATGATGATGTCCGCACAGTTCTAGAAAGCAATGCCAGCCACCACGATGACGTGTGGCAAGGGCTTTGCGATTTGGGTTTCACCGGCGCCGCCATTCCAGAAGAATACGGAGGCCTCGGCCTTGGCGCGCTCGAGTTATGCGTTGTGGCCGAAGAGCTAGGCCGCAGTGCCGCTCCGGTTCCTTTCAGCTCGTCGATTTATATGGCCGCCGAAGCTTTGAAATTGGGTGGCTCGGAAGAGTTGAAACAAGCTTGGTTGCCCAAGCTCGCCTCTGGCGAAGTGATTGGCACTTTTGCAGCGGCCGAAGGCCCCGCAGCGCCCTCGCCGCGCAACACAAAAACCAGTTTTGCCAAGGGTAAATTAAATGGCCGCAAACTGCCTGTGCCAGATGGAGAGACCGCTTCGGTGGCTATCGTCTTGGCCAATACAGGCGGCACGGGCGAGCAGGCTGTTTCTCTCGTCGTCGTTGATTTGACGCAAAGCAGCGTCACCCGCGCCAGCGTCGAGACGATTGACCCAACACGCGGCCATGCCGAAATAAGTTTCGACGACGCCGACGCAACGCTTCTAGGCGAAGCTGGCGAAGGTTGGTCGTTGATGAAACGCATCGAAGCGGGCGCGGCTGTGCTGGTGGCTTTTGAACAAGTCGGTGGCACCGAAGCGGCGTTGAATATGGCGAAAGACTATTCGCTCGACCGCTATGCTTTTGGTCGTCAAATCGGTTCTTATCAGGCGATTAAACATAAATTGGCTGATATGTATGTGAAGCTCGAGCTGGCGCGTTCCAACGCCTATTATGGCGCCATGGTGCTGGCTCAAGAGGGCGCAGACCTTGAATTAGCGGCCGCCTCGGCGCGCATTTCTGCAACCGAAGCCTATCGCTTTGCGGCGCAAGAATGCATTCAAGTGCATGGCGGCATCGGCTTTACGTGGGAAGCCAATCCGCAATTTCATTATCGTCGGTCGAAACTTCTGGCTCTGTCTTTGGGCAGCGCTAGCCGATGGAAAAACCGGCTCGTTGCCGAGCTCGAAAAAAGTAATGTGGCCTAACGCTTTTGCGCCGCAAGTTTAAGTTAACTAGGAAGGACAGTTAAAATGGATTTTAACGATACCCCAGAAGAAGCCAAGTTCCGCAGCGAAGCTCGCGAGTGGTTGACGGCCAATGCGCGCCAGCGCGACACCAGCAACGCCAAAGCCGGCGTGTCCACCAAATCAGAAGCCGAACGCCTCGTGCGTGCCAAAGAATGGCAGGCCAAAAAAGCCGAAGCCGGTTATGCCGCCATCACCTGGCCAACCGAATATGGCGGTCGCGGTGGCACCTCCATTCAATCGGTTATCTATTCGCAAGAAGAAGCCAACTTCGATGTGCCACGCGGGTTCTTTGAAATTGGCCTCGGCATGTGCATTCCAACGATGATGAAATGGGCCACGCCCGAGCAGAACGAGCGCTATGTGAAGCCTGCTTTGTTTGGCGAAGAAGTATGGTGCCAATTGTTCTCCGAGCCTGCGGCGGGGTCTGACGTTGCGGGTCTGCGCACAAAATGTGAGCGCGATGGCGATGATTGGATCATCAATGGTCAAAAAGTTTGGACATCGGGCGCGCATTTTTGTGACTATGGCATCATCGTCACCCGCTCTGATCCCACCGTGCCGAAGCACAAAGGTCTGACGTTTTTCTTCCTCGATATGAAAACGCCCGGCATTGAAATTCGCCCGATTAAGCAAATCTCCGGCGGCGCAGGCTTCAACGAAGTCTTCTTCAATGATGTGCGCGTTCCCGATAGCCAGCGTCTTGGTGATGTCGGCGAAGGTTGGAAAGTATCGCTGACCACCTTGATGAACGAACGCCTCGCGATTGGCGGCGGCAGCGGCGTCGATTATGAGGAATTGCTAAAACTGGCTCGCGAAACCGAACTGGAAGAAGGCCCAGCCATTAACGATTCTAATGTGCGCGAAAAACTGGCCGATTGGTACGTCCAGTCGCAAGGCTTGAAATACACCAAATTTCGCACGCTAACCGCGCTCTCAAAAGGCCAAGTGCCAGGCGCGGAAAGCTCCATTGGTAAAATTGTCTCCGGCCCGAAAATGCAAGACCTCGGCAGTTTCGCCATGGACATCCAAGGCCAGGGCGGCATTTTGCAAGATGGCGACGAAAGCCCGATGGGCGCGGCTTTCCAAAATCAGTGGCTCGGCGCAGCCGGCTATCGGATTGCTGGCGGCACGGATGAAATTTTGCGCAATATCGTGTCCGAGCAGGTGCTGGGTCTGCCGCAAGATATTCGCGTCGATAAAAAAGTACCGTTTAACGAATTGGCCAGCAGCTCGAAAAAGTAAGTCTGCCAATTGTAGCTACATAAAAGCCTGCGGGGGAAACCTCGCAGGCTTTTCTTGTTCTTGCTGTGGCGCGCAAAAAAGGCGACAAAGAGCGGATGAGTTTAAGCGCTGAAGATATTAAATTTTCCGTCGCCCCGATGATGGATTGGACGGACCGGCATGACCGCTTTTTTCTGCGGCTCATCTCGCGGCGCGCGCGCCTTTATACTGAAATGGTAACGGCCAATGCCATCCGCTTTGGCGACCGCGCCAAACTGCTAGATTTCAACGCCGAAGAACATCCCCTTGCTTTGCAATTGGGCGGCAGCGAGGCCGAGGCTCTGGCCGAAGCCGCCAAGATTGGCGAAGACTGGGGCTATGACGAGATTAACCTCAATGTCGGCTGCCCGTCAGACCGCGTGCAATCGGGGCAATTCGGAGCCTGCCTCATGCAGACGCCCGACTTGGTGGCCGAGTGTATGGCGGCCATGAAAGACAGCGTGAAAATTCCCGTGACCGTAAAGTGCCGCATCGGCGTCGACGACCAAGACCCGAACGAGGCTTTGTTCACTTTGGTGGAAAAATGCAAAAGCGCAGGCGTCACCCATTTCATCGTGCATGCGCGCAAAGCTTGGCTCGAGGGGTTAAGCCCGAGAGAAAACCGCGATATCCCGCCGCTGGATTATGCGCTGGTTTACCAATTAAAAGCCGCGCATCCCGATTTGCTTATTTCGCTTAACGGCGGCATTGAAACCATGGCACAAGCGCAAACCCATATGGCCGATGTCGATGGCGTGATGCTTGGCCGCGCCGCCTATAAAACCCCTTATCTGTTATCGGGCGTCGATGCCGCGTTTTACAACGAGACGCAAACGCCGCTGTCGCGCGAAGAGATTGTGCATCACTTAGTGCCTTATGCACAAAACCTCGTGGCCAATGGCACGCGCTTACATGCTTTGACGCGTCATCTCATGGGCTTGTTTCAAGGCCAAGCGGGCGGGCGCATTTGGCGTCGGCATTTGAGCGAAAACGCCCCGCAGCGCGGCGACGACCCCAAGGTATTAACCGAGGCGCTGGATTTAGTGCTAGAGCAACAAGCGCGAAAAAGCGCCTTGCAGGAGGCTGGCTAGATGGAACAAGTGATGGCTTTGGGCAGCTCGGGCGAGCTTGGCTCTTTGGCGGCGGTGTTGCTGGCGGCGGGGTTTATCTCGGGCATTATCGCCGGGCTATTGGGCGTAGGCGGCGGCATTATTTTGGTGCCGGTTTTGTTTCAGACTTTCGTGTTCTTTGGCTTTCCGGAATATTTGCAAATCCATATGGCGGTCGGCACGTCTTTGGCGATTATCTGTTTCACCGCCACACAGTCGACGCGCAGCCATTATAAAAAGGGCGCCGTCGATGTAGAGGTTTTAAAAAGCTGGGGCGGCTTTGTGGCGGCGGGCGCTTTGGCGGGCGCGATTGCCGCGCGTTTTGTGGCACCGGCGGGATTGAAAATCATCTTCGCAACCTTGGTGTTAACCATGGCGTTTCGTATGGTGTTGAGCCAAAACGCGGGCGAGGCGAGCCAAAGCTCGCTGTCGGAAACCCTGCAAAAAGCGCTCTCTAGCCTCATCGGATTTTTCTCGGCGCTGATGGGCATTGGCGGCGGCACATTATCGGTGCCGCTTTTGAACGCCTCTGGCCATGATGTCCACCGCGCGGTCGGCACGTCCTCGGCCATCGGCGTTCTCATCGCCGTGCCAGCCGCAATCGGCTTTATTATCGGCGGCTGGTCGCTGCCTGATTTGCCACCCTTCGCTTTTGGCTATGTCAACGCTTTGGCTTTCGCTTTGATGATACCGACCAGCATGTTGGGCGCGCCCTTGGGCGTGCGTTTGGCGCATCGCATGAGCAAGAAAGCCCTCAACACTATTTTCGCCAGCTTCTTATTTATCAGCGGCGGACGCATGGTGTTGGCGCTGTTGTTTTAAATCTTCTGGTCGTATTCTCCGACTTCTGAATAGGACGCCAAGAGCGCATCTATTTCGGCAAAAATCGCGCGCATATTTTCTTCCGACACGGGGCTTTCGACCACCACCACCAGACCGGGTTTATTGGAGGAGGCGCGAACCAATCCCCAAGTGCCATCGGCCAGCGTGATGCGCACGCCGTTGACGGTCACTAAATCGCGAATGTCTTGGCCGATGATTTGCCCGCCGTCGGCCGCCAATTTTTCGAAATGGGCAATGGCGCGATCGACGACTTGGTATTTTTTCAAATCATCGCAATAGGGCGACATGGTCGGCGAGCCATACGTGACGGGCAAGGAGCGGCGCAAATCGGCCATCGTGTCTTGGCCGGCTCGCTCCAGCATATCGCAAATCGCAATGGCGGTGACAATGCCATCGTCATAGCCGCGCCCGATGGGGGCGTTGAAAAAGAAATGGCCGCTTTTTTCAAACCCCGCCAGCGCGCCCATATCATGCGTGTGGCGCTTCATATAAGAGTGTCCGGTTTTCCAATAATGGGTCACCGCGCCCGCCGCCAATAAATCTGGGTCGGTGGCAAATAGTCCGGTGGATTTCACATCGGCAATAAACACCGCGCCTTTATATTGGCGCGCCAAATCGCGACCCACCAGAACACCCATTTTATCGGCGAAAATTTCTTCGCCCTCATTGTCCACCACACCGCAGCGGTCGCCATCGCCATCGAAAGCAAAGCCGATATCCGCGCTGGTTTCCAAAACTTTTTCGCGCAGGGCGTGCAGCATTTTCATGTCTTCGGGGTTTGGGTTGTGATTGGGGAATGTATAGTCGAGGTCGCAATTCAGCTCGACCACCTCGACGCCCAATTTAGCCAAAACTTGCGGCGCGAAAGCGCCTGCCGTGCCATTGCCGCAAGCGACCACGGCTTTGAGTTTGCGCTGAAACGGCTCGCGCGTGCTTAAGTCATCCATATAGGCTTGCGCCACGGAATCGACGCGCGTGTAGCTGCCGCCCGCGCGCGAAACGCCTGTATTGTTCAAAACCGCATCGCGCAAAGCCGACATTTCATCGGGGCCAAAAGTCAGAGGCCGCGCCGCGCCCATTTTGACGCCCGTCCAGCCATTTTCATTATGGCTCGCCGTCACCACGGCCACGGCTGGCGCATCGAGATGAAACTGGGCGAAATAAGCGGTCGGCGACAGCGCCAGACCAATATCCAAAACCTCGACGCCCGCGCTCATCAGCCCCGTGGTCAAAGCAATTTTAATGCTCTGCGAATACGAGCGATAATCATGCCCGACCACAATGCGGGGCTGTTTTTCGTCACCCAAAAGCTCGAACAAGACATTGCCCAATCCAAAACCGAGCGCCTGAATGCCCGAGAGGTTTATCTCATCGGGAAACAACCAGCGCGCATCATATTCGCGAAAGCCCGTGGGCTTGACCAAAGCTTGGTTTTCAAAATCAAGGGTATTGGGCGTTAAATCAGCGCGCGGTTTGGATAACATACTCTGGCCTCGAGGAAATATTTAAGGGAGCGTAGGGATAGCACGATTTACCCCCACGATAAAACCGCCTATAGATGCTGCATGAGGAAAAACCATGTCATCTGATGAGACACCCACCCAAGATATTGTTCGTCTCGCCTTGAGCGATGAGCCTTTGCTCGACATAAAATCAGATATTCAAATCTCTGGCTTGCCCGCGTTTGAACCCGGCTGGGTCTGGTTGGCGGGCGCGGGGCCAGGTGACCCAGGTTTGCTAACGCTGCATGCGGTCAATGCGCTTCAGCAAGCCGATTGCGTGGTTTATGATGCTTTGGTGTCGGAAGATATTCTCTCGCTCGTGCGCCCCAGTGCCGAATTGTTTTATGCGGGAAAGCGCGGCGGTAAGCCAAGCTGGAAGCAAGATGACATCACCAATCGACTGATTGAAATGGCGCAAGATGGCAAACGCGTATTGCGGTTAAAAGGTGGCGACCCATTTATTTTTGGTCGCGGCGGCGAGGAAGCTCAAAGCTTGGTGGCGGCGGGTATTTCTTTCCGGCTTATTCCGGGCATTTCGGCGGGCATTGGTGGGCTTGGCTACGCCGGCATTCCCGCCACACACCGCGAGGTCAATCATGCGGTGACTTTTGTGACGGGGCATTTGGCGGGTAAATCCTCCGACCCGCAAGTCGAGCTGCTCGACTGGGATGCGATTGCCAAAGCCTCGCCCGTGATTGTCATTTATATGGCGATGAGCCGTCTGTCGGTGATTGCCGATTTGCTGATGGCGGCAGGGCGCGAAGCTCGCGAGCCCGTGGCGATTGTCACCCATGCCACAACACCGAAACAGCGCGTGGTTAAGGGCGAGCTATCGCAAGCCGCGCAATTGGCCGAGCAGCATGGGTTAGAGCCGCCGTCGATTATTGTTATCGGGGGCGTGGTTGATTTAGCCGATACGTTAAGCTGGTTTGGCGCGAAACCGATTTAAGCGGTTTTTAGCGTCTCAAGACGGGCGGGCAATTGCTCTAGCACGGCCATTTTTTCGGCATCTGAATAGCCCGACCAATTGCCGATTTCCATCATCTTGCGACCGCAGCCAATGCAAAAGCCTGCGCGCGCCGACACCGCACACAGGCGGATGCAAGGCGAGGCGGGGGATTGCCCCTCTGGGCTGGCTATATTTGACGTCTTATTCATAGCGAGAAATTAGCGGTTTCCTCGCAAAATGGCAAGCGGCAGGGGAGCGGACGTGGTTTTCCCACTTAAAATGCCCTCTGCGGCATTTTTTCTGCATTGGAAGATTGATTTAGCGGTCATATCAACTAGTTTCAGTTCAAACAGATACAGGAGACGACCCCATGGATGTAGATTTCACAAGCGAAGACCAAGCCTTTCGTGCCGAAGCCCGCAAATTTATTGAAGAGAATTACCCGAAGCACCTCATCGGTGCTGACCGAGGCGAGCTCAGCAAAGAAGATTTTCTAGCTTGGCATAAAATTTTGGCCGAAAAAGGTTGGGTCGCGCCAAGCTGGCCAGAAGAGTTTGGCGGCACCGGTTGGACGGTGACGCAGAAATATATCTGGAACGAAGAAAGCGCGGCTTTTGGAACCATTCCGCCGCTGCCCTTTGGCGTCGCCATGTTGGGGCCGGTGATTTACACGTTCGGCAACCAAGCGCAAAAAGATTGGGTACTGCCCGGCATTAAATCTGGCGAGACTTGGTGGTGCCAAGGCTATTCCGAGCCAGGCGCTGGCTCTGACCTTGCTGGTTTGAAAACCCGTGCCGTGCGCGATGGCGATGATTACATCGTCAACGGTCATAAAATCTGGACAACTCTGGCGCAACACGCCGACTGGATGTTCTGCCTCGTGCGCACAGGCACCGAAGGCAAACCGCAAGCGGGCATCTCCTTCTTGCTTATCGACATGAACACACCCGGCATTACGGTGCGCCCAATCATCACCATTGATGGCGGCCATGAAGTCAATGAAGTCTTCCTCGAAGACGTGCGGGTGCCAGCCGAACATTTGGTTGGCGAAGAAGACAAAGGTTGGACGATTGCCAAATTCTTGCTGGGCAATGAGCGTTCGGGCATTGCGGGCGTGGCTCGCTCGAAAAAAGCCATCGACCGTCTGCGTGAAATCGCGCGTGGCGAACTCGAAGATGGCGCGCCGCTTTTGGAATCCTCTGCTTTTGCGCGCAAAATCTCCGAGCTGGAAATCGATTTGACGGCTTTGGAATATACGGAGCTGCGCACTTTGGCGTCGGAAAGTAAGGGTCAAGGCCCGGGTCCGGAAAGCTCGATTCTTAAAATTAAAGGCACAGAAATCCAGCAACGGATTACCGAGTTGACGATGGAAGCGGTTGGCAATTACGCCTCGCCGTGGGTTCCACAGCTTGACCGTGGCGATAATTATCTGTCGATTGGCCCCGATCATGCCGAAGGCGTGTCGCAAACCTACTTTAACACAAGAAAAACCTCTATTTATGGCGGTTCGAACGAAATTCAGCGCAATATTATTGCCAAAATGGTGCTGGGGCTTTAGTCTCTCCACACATTTAGAGAAGGAATTACAAAGTGGATTTTAGCTTTACAGAAGAACAAACCCTGCTCCGCAACATGGTGCAGAGCTTCGTTCAAGATAATTATGATTTCGATAGCCGGATGAAAATCGTCCGTAGCGAAGAAGGCATGAGCCGCGATATTTGGGGTCAATTTGCTGAATTGGGTCTTTTGGCCGCGCCGTTTTCGGAAGAACTCGGCGGCCTCGACGGCGGCCCCATCGACATTATGGTAATCATGGAAGAGCTGGGCCGCGGTCTGGTGGTCGAACCCTATTTGCCAACCGTTGTTTTGTGCGGGGGCATCTTGAGCCGTCACGCATCGCCAGCCCAACAAGAAGCCAATCTGCCAGGTATTTTGGGTGGCGAAAACATTTGGGCCTTGGCCTATAGCGAGCCGCAAAGCCGCTTCAATGCCGCCGATGTTTTGACCTCGGCCAAAGCTGACGGTGAAGGCTATGTTTTGAACGGCACGAAAGCCGTTGTCGCTGCCGCGCCTTGGGCGGATAAGCTCATCGTCTCGGCTCGTATTTCGGGCGAGCAGCGCGACACGAACGGCATTGGCCTGTTCATCGTCGACAAATCGGCAGCTGGCGTCTCGACGCAAGACTACCCAACCGTCGATGGCAACCGTGCCAGCGAAGTGACTTTTGAAAATGTAGCCGTCTCTGGCGATGCCCTCATCGGCTCGGCGGACACAGGCCTTAGCATTCTCGAAGAAGCCTTGGATCACGGCATTGGCGCCATTTGCGCCGAGAGCTTGGGTCACATGAAATCGCTTAACGATGCGACCGTTGAATATTGCAAAACCCGCAAACAATTCGGCGTGCCAATCGGCAGCTTCCAAGTTCTGCAGCACCGTATGGTAGATATGTTCATGGAATATGAGCAGTCGGTTTCCATGACCTATATGGTCAACATGAAACTGAGCGAAGGCGAAGACGAGCGCAAGAAAGCCTCGTCGGGCGCCAAAGTTCAAATCGGTAAATCCGGTCGTTTTGTCGGTCAAGAAGCGGTGCAATTGCACGGCGGTATGGGCATGACAGAAGAGCTGAGCGTCGGCCATTACTTCAAGCGCTTGACGGTTATTGACACCCAATTTGGCAATGTCGATCACCATCTGAAGCGTTTTGCTTCGGCCTAATCTATGACCATGCTGGAGGTTTCCCAGCAGGGACACATTGTAACCCTGACCATCAACCGGCCCGATATGCGCAACGCATTGGGCGAGCCGGGGGATGGTCAGGTTTTTTTTGACACGATCGCCAAAATCAACGCCGATAGAAATATCCGCTGTGTCATTTTGACGGGCGCGGGGTCGGCCTTTTCGGCTGGCGGCAATATCAAAGCCATGCAAAAGCGCGAAGGCCCTTTCGAAGGCGGCGCCATGCATGTCGCCGATGGCTATCGTCGCGGCATTCATCAAATTGTCAAAAGCCTTTGGGGGCTAGAAGTGCCGGCCATTGCTGCGGTCAATGGCGCAGCCATTGGCTTGGGCAATGATGTGGCTTGCCTGTGCGATATGCGGATTGCGTCGGAAAAAGCGATTTTTGGCGCGACCTTTTTAAAAATCGGTCTGATTCCGGGCGATGGCGGGGCTTGGTTATTGCCGCGCATCATCGGCCATGCACGCGCCTCTGAGCTATTGTTCACGGGCAATATTGTTTCGGCCGAGATGGCGCTGGACTGGGGTCTTGTGTCGCAAGTGGTTTCAGATGACAAATTGCTAGAAACTGCCCATGATATGGCCACAGACATTGTCCGCCAAAGTGGAGAATCTCTGCGCGCGGCTAAACGCCTTATGCGCCATGGTCAGACCAGTGGATTTGAAACCGTGATGGAAATGTCAGCCAACGCACAAGCGCTCATGCATGTGAGCGAAGATCATTTAGAGGCAGTGTCGGCCATGCTGGAGAAGCGGTCGGGGGAGTATAAAGATAAATAATCGTAAAACCAATAGGAGAGACCGATGAAAGTAGGATATGTAGCCACGCTGAAAGTGGTAGACGGAAAGCAAGCTGAATTTGAAGCTGCGTTTGCCAATATGCAAGCCGCCGTGAAAGCCGATGAGCCAGGCACATTGCAATATGACTTGTGCCAAGACGAAGCGGACGCCACCACCTATCGGGTGATGGAGCAGTATGAAAATCTCGATGCGCGTAAGGTGCATGGTAAATCGGCCGCCTTTGGCGCGGCAGCCGCGCCTTTGGGCGGCGGTGTAATGGCAGGCGCGCCAGAGGTTGTGCCTGTGAAAATGATTGGTTAGGAGGCCGTTATGGACCTGAGTTATAGTGCAGAAGACAATGCGTTTCGCGAAGAAGTGCGCGCATTTATTAAAGAAGCTTTCACCCCCGATATCGTGCGCGAATGTGAGCGTTCCAAGAATGGTTACATTTCGAAGGAAGCGCATATAACGTGGCAAAAGCGTTTGCATGCCAAAGGCTGGGCTGCGCCAAATTGGCCAGTCGAACATGGCGGGGCCGGTTTTACGCCAACGCAAAAATTCATCTACACGCATGAAATGGAAGCAGCCGGCGCGCCGCATACCATTCCATTCGGCATGACGATGGTGGCGCCGGTGATTATGAAATTTGGCACCGAAGAGCAAAAAGCTCAATATCTGCCAGATATTCTGGCCTCCAATGTTTGGTGGTGTCAGGGGTATTCTGAGCCAGGTTCGGGTTCCGATTTGGCGTCTTTGCAAATGAAAGCCGAAGATAAGGGCGATCATTTTCTGTGCAATGGTTCGAAAATTTGGACGTCCATGGCGCAACATGCCGATATGATTTTCTGCCTCGTGCGGACATCGAATGAAGGCAAACGCCAGCAAGGTATTTCTTTCTTGCTCATCGACATGAACACACCAGGCGTGAGCGTGGCTCCGTTGATTACGCTGGACGGCCCTGCCAAAGACCAGCAAGAGATTAACCAAGTGTTCTTTGAAGATGTGAAAGTACCAAAAGAAAATCTCGTCGGCAATCTCAACGAAGGCTGGACTTGTGCGAAATATCTGCTCGAATTTGAACGCGGCAACCCATATTCGGGCGGCCTAAACCGCACCTTGGGTAAAGTGCGCTCGATTGCCAGTGAAGTGCAGTCCGATGGTGCAGCGCTGATTGAAAACTCAGACTTCAGCGCCCGATTGGCAAACCTCGAGCAGCAAGTCATGGTGATGGAAGCCACCGAGTTGCGCATTTTCTCAGATGTCAGCGCCGGCGATAACATCGGCCCGGGTTCTTCGTCCATGCTGAAGACACGCGGCACAGAGCTGCAAAAAGATGTGTCGGAATTGGCCATGCAAGCGATTGGTCAATATGGTCTGCCATTTGTCGAAGACACATTGGCCTCGACCAATGAAAGCGATATCGGCATGGCCGGTGCCGCGCCGATTACGCCGATTTATTTCAACGTTCGCAAGACTTCTATCTATGCGGGGTCGAATGAAATTCAGCGTAACATCATCGCGAAAGCTGTTTTGGGACTTTAGTCGCCAAACCCAGATAGACGATTTAGGGCGCTCTTCGGAGCGCCCTTTTTTTTACATGACTTGGCGAAGAATGAGCATCAGCGCGAACATGGCGAGGAAAATACCCGCCGCCGCGCCGATGGAAGCAATGCCCGATACTAGGCCGCTTTCGCGACTGGCTTGTTCGCTGATTTTTAGGGTCTGCAAAACGCCGCGTTTCAGGCCACCCAAAACCACAAACCAGACCCGCAAAACAGGGCGCGCAATGGCCAGAGTGGCGCGGGGTAGCGCGCGGCGGAAAAGATAATCCGTGTTCAAAACCGTCGTGTCGATGGGCGCAGGGTAAACGCCGCGCCAAGACAAAACAACAAAGCCGAGGCTTGCAAAGACCAGCAATTGCAGCTCGCCCAAAACATAGCCCGCTTTCCAAGCGTCATAGCGCGCGCCATAGGGCAGCAGCGCATAAAGCGGTTCGGGATAGACCCCGATGCCCAAGCAAAGCGCACTGGCGCCGCCCATGGCGACCAACATGCCAAGGGGCGCTTCTTTGGCTTTCAGCCGCTTGCGGGACGGGCCGAAGAAAGGCAGATAGACCGCCTTGATAAAGACATGCTGCACGGCGCCGACCGTGGCAAAAACCATTGCCAGCCAGACCCAAAAATAACCCTCTTTGGCAACCGCGCCGAGGGTCAAGGATTTGGTCACAAAGCCAGAGAGCAGCGGGAAGCTGATAATCGACAGCGCGCCGACCGAGCAGAAAATCGCTGTTAGCGGCATGGATTTTGCCAAAGCCCCCAACTCGGTGGCTTTGGCCGTGCCGGTGCGATGCAAAACCGCGCCAAGCGCCATGAACAAAAGTCCCTGATATATCGTGCTGGCGAAAGCATGTGCCACCGTGCCGTTCAAGGCCAGCTCGGTGCCAATGCCAATGCCGATGACCATGAAGCCCAATTGATTGTTCAACGAATAGGCCAGCACACGGCGCAAATCCGTTTCCATGGCGGCGAAGAAAATCGGCAAGACGGCCATCGCGACGCCGATGTAAATCAGCGGCGTAAAGCCTGCAAAGCAAATGGCCAACATGTAAATCGCCAATTTGGTGGTGAAAGCCGAGAGCATGACCGTGCCGCTGGGCGAGGCTTCGGGATAGGCATCTTGCAACCAGCCGTTGACCAGCGGGAAAGCGGCTTTAATGCCAAAGGCCAGCAGCACGCAAAGGCCTGCGGGGGTCAGCGCATCCAGCGCTTGCAGCGTCAGGCCGGTGCCGTCGCGCCAAAGTAAAACCGCGCCCGCCAATAGCACCACGCCTGAGCCGACTTGCATCAGCAAATAGCGCATGGCGGCGCCAAGCCTGCGCGCGCCCGTGCCTGCCAAAACCAAGAAAACCGAAGTCACGGCGGTCAGCTCCCAATACAAGAAGAGGGTAAGAAAGTCGCCAGCGAAGAGTGCCGCAATGGCCGCGCCCGCATAGGCCAATCCGGCGGTCGGTGTCGATTTATTGGCGTCATGCATGGCGTAAAAAACATTGAGTGCGGCGGCGAGGTGAAACGCCAAGGCGAAAGGTTTGGTCATCGCCTCGGCGCGCACCAGAATGAGATCCAATCCGCCCAAAGTTGCGGTTACATGGACGCCCGTCTCAATGCCGAAAGTCAGATACCCAGACCCAGCGATGAGCGCCAACATATAGGCTTGGCGCGGCGCATGCGGCAGCATAGGCACAAGCAGCGCGCCGACAATCAGAAGAAGCCCAGGAATGGAAAGCAGCACATCGACCATTTAGGCGTCTCCCTCTGGCGTATCGTAATAATCGGCCGAGCGGGTGACCCATTTGGCGACCAGCCAACTAACAGCGATAAGGACGAGGAAGGCGAGAAAGCCAAACGCGGCAAAAAACAAAGGCAAGGCTTCGAGCGCAAAATAGGCGTGGCGATGCACGAAGACTTCGGCCAGCAGCAGAAAAGCGGCCAGCGCCAACAAAAGGCGCAGCCCGTTAGCCGATGTGAATTTGGTTGGTCTCGGTTTCGCCATGCCTAGCCTCCAAAATCTATAATGAATAGGTCGACGGCGAAAAACAGCGCCAGCGATAAAAGCGCGGTCATCGATAGGGGCAAGAGCATGGTGAGGGGGGCTTCTTGCACGCCCTTGAGTTTGCGGGTTGGGTTCGCGAAGAAACCGCGAATAACAATCTCGCCGAGGTAAACCAAGTTTAACAGCGACGACACCATTAAGACGCCCAGCACCAAGAGATAACCATTGTCGAGCGCGCCGCCCATCAGCATGAATTTAGACCAAGCGCCAGCCAAAGGCGGCACGCCCATAATCGACAAAGCGGCCAAGGCAAACGCCGTATAGGTAATCGGCATGGTGCGGCCCAGCCCGTTCATGTCTTGGATGTCGGTGCGTTTATGGGCGACATAAATGGCGCCTGCACAGAAGAACAAAGTAATTTTGCCCGCCCCATGCGCAGCAATATGCAAAGCCGCGCCCGAGGCCGCCAATGGAGTGGCCAGCGCCATGCCCATGACGATATAGCCCAATTGGCTGACGGTAGAATAGGCCAGTCGTGCCTTTAAATTGGTTTTGGTCATGGCGACAATCGAGGCGGCCAGAATAGAGAAACTCGCAACCCAAACCAGCCATTCGCTGCCGCCGGTTTCTTTCAAGAAATCAATGCCGAAAATATAGACACCGACTTTCAAGACGGTAAACACGCCCGCTTTCACCACCGCCACAGCGTGCAGCAAAGCACTGACGGGCGTGGGCGCGACCATGGCCGCTGGCAACCAACGATGCAGTGGCATCAGCGCCGCCTTGCCAATGCCGAAAGCAAATAACGCCAAGAGAGCCGGCACATAGAAAGGGTCTATTTTGCCCGCCAAAATGCCGCCCGAAACAAAGTCGAGCGTGCCAGCCATCGCCCAAACGCCGATGACCCCAAACAGTAAGAAGACGATGGAGCTGGCAACCAAAATGCCCAGATAGACGCGCCCCGCCTTCAAAGCCGCTTCGTCGCCCTTATGGGTCACCAACGGATAGGTGGAGAAAGTTAGCATTTCGTAGAACACAAATAGCGTCAATAAATTGCCCGATAGCGCGATGCCCATAGTGGCGTGAATGGCCACGGCGTAGAAGAACAGGAAGCGCGTGTGGTTCTTCTCTTTGGCGCCGCGCATATAGCCGATGGTATAAAGCGTTGCCAAAGGCCATAGCGTGCCAGCGACCAGTGCAAATAATTTGCCCAAAGGCTCTGGCGTGAAGCTCAAGGTCAAGCCAGGGGCAAGCTCAAGCAGCGTCAGACTGGCGCCCGTGGGCAAAAGATAAAGCTGAAACGCGGCACCGGCGCTGATAATCCCGAGCAAGACGGCTTGGCCATCGCGCAAATTCGGCTGATTGCGAAACAGTAAAACCAACGCCGAAGCCAAGAGCGGCAGGCCGAGCAGCGTATAAATAAGATTTTCAGCCGACATTAATTAGCCCCCGCAACCGAGGGAATAAACACATGCGCCGCCGCAAAAGCGGCCTCGACGAGCGGCGTGGCGTAAATGCCAAAGCCGAGCGTGGCGACGACCATAATCCAAGCCGGAATATATTGGCTGGCCGTCTCGCGCAAAACGGGCGCGCCTTTCGGGCGCGGTTGCAGCCACGTGGCTTCGATGATTTTCCAAACATAGGCCAAAGCCAAAGCCGAGCTGATGAAGGTAAGTCCGGCCAAGAGCCAGAAGTTTTGCTCCAATAGGGCGCGGATGAGATATAATTTGGAAATAAAGCCAGCCGTAAGCGGCACGCCGATAAGCGCCAAACCGCCGAATAAAATCGCCGTCATGGTGATGGGGATTTGTTTTCCCGCGCCTTGAATGGTTCCCATCGTGGCGCGTCCAGCTTGCGCGGCAATCATGCCGATGGCCAAAAACAAAGCGCCCTTCATCAGCGCGTGATTGAACAAATGTAAGAAAGCCGCCGCCAAACCCGTTGCGCTCATGGCGCCAATGCCGATGGCCATATAGCCCAATTGCGCGATGGAAGATTGCGCGAATAGTTTTTTCAAATCCGTCTCGACGATGGCCGCCAAAGTGCCAACGAAAGCGCCCGCAATGCCGAGCGTCAAAACCAATAGCCCCACGGCATCGGCAATGCCAGGGAACTCAACGCCAAAGACGCCGAAAATCAGGCGGATAAGCACATAGACCGAAACCTTGGTGGCGGTAGAGGCCATCAGCGCTGTCACCGCCGAGGGCGCATGCGCATAGGCTGGCACCAACCAGAAGTGCAAGGGGAAGAGCGCCATTTTCAAAAACAGCCCCAGCGCGATGAACGCCATGGCGGTAAAGGCGGCACGGGTTTCCTCGACATGGGGCAGGCGCTCGGCCAAATCGGCCAAGTTCAACGTGCCAGTTAGCATGTATAGCAGCCCCAGCCCGATGACATAGAAAGTGGCGCCGACAGTTCCTAGGATGAGATAATTAAACGCCGCCGGCAGCGCACGCCGATCGCGCCCCGCGCCCATGGCCACCAGCGCATAGGCCGAAAGCGACGAGATTTCGAGGAAAACGAAAATATTAAACGCATCGCCCGTGGTCACCTGACCCATCATGCCAGCGATGGTCAGCAGCCAAGCGGCATAAAAAAGGCCATGGTCGCGCGCGTCGATCTCGGCCGCAACCAATTGGCGCGCCGCCAAAGTGGCGATAAAGCCAATGCCGCTAATGACGGGCAAAACCAGCGCGCTGGCTGCATCGATGACATAGACAATGCCAAGCGGCGCGGCCCAATTGCCAAGCTCATAAATCATCGTCTCGCCGATGGCGCGCTGCTGGAAAAACAGGGCGATGGAAATCAGAAAGGCAAGTCCGGTGGTGACAAAAGTCAGCCCCCAAGCGACATCGCGCCCGCGCAAAAGGGCTGCGAAAGGGCTTGCGAGAAGCGGCAGAAGAACCTGCAAAATAGGAAGATGCTGCATCATGCGGTTTCTTCCTCATCATCTAGCTGGGCAATAATATCGTCGTCTTCAATTGTGCCGAAGCTCTCTTGAATGCGAATGATCAGCGCATAGCCCACGGCGGTGGTAGAGACGCCCACCACAATGGCGGTGAGAATAAGCACATGCGGCAAAGGGTTGGAATAGACCGTTGTGGGGTCGCCCGTCAAAATAGGGGCGCTGCCTTCGGCCACTTTGCCCATGGAGATATAGAGCATGAAAACCGAGGTCTGAAAAATATTCAGCCCGACGATTTTCTTCACCATATTGCCGCGCGCGATGACGCCATAAAAACCGATCATCATCAAGATGATGACAAGGTAATAATTCCATTGGCCTAAAAGCTGGTCGGTCATTGCGGTCATTTTCGCCTCTTCTTTGAAGCGGAAATTTTGCGCTCATGCGCGTCCGATTTCGACAGCAATCGCAAATGCGCCGTGCGCCCCGCGAAAGTGAAGAACAACATAACCATCACTGCGGCCACGGTCAGCCCGACGCCAAATTCAACCAAAAGAATGCCCAAATGCTGGCCAGCAATAGGGTCACTGGACAGCACGTTGAAGTTCAAGAAATTCTCGCCCAACACCATGCCGCCGACTCCGGTAAGCCCATAAATCAACACGCCGCCGCAAATGCCCATCAAATTATAGCGGGCAGGCCAAACATGGCGGCCTTTGTTGAGGCCAAAGACGACCGCATTGAGAACAAAAGCCGAGGCAAAAATAACCCCCGCTTGAAAGCCACCGCCAGGCCCATAGTCGCCATGAAACTGCACATAAAGCGCAAACAGCATGACGGCGGGTATCATCACTTTGGCGACCACTCGAATGACGACATCATCCTGCATTGCGGCCTCCTTTCGATTTACGTTTGGCTTTTTTCGGCTTTTGCGGCGTGCGCGTATAGCCGCCAATAATCAGTAGTACCGCCAAAGCCGCCGTGAAGACCACCAGCGTTTCGCCGAATGTATCAAAGCTGCGATAGCTGGCCAGTACCGAGGTAACGATATTTGGCACGCCGATAGCTTGCTCGCTGCCAACAATATACTCGGGCGCGACATGATTATGTATCGGCGCTTTGGCATCGCCAAAGTCTGGCAAATCCGTTACCGCCACCGCCAATAGCAGCCCCGTGAGCGTGGCCAGAAAAGCGGGAACCAAAGAAATGGAATGCGGTTTTTCTTCGGCTGGCAAAAGCGACAAAGTGGCCAGCGCCAGAACTGTCGAAATGCCGGCGCCCACGGCGGCTTCGGTGAAAGCCACATCCACGGCATCCAGCACCACAAATTGCAAGGCGGCGACCAGAGAAAACGCGCCCGATAACATGACCACGGCAAACAGGCGATGCAAACGCAAAGCCAGAATGGCAATCAGCGCCAGAAGCGCGATAAGCGATGCATTGACCAAGAAGCCAGCCATTATTTAGCTCCCTTGGATTTGGATTTGGATTTACGTTTCGCCCGAGGCTTGCGTTTCAGCTCGCCCTCGACGCCCGACACACGCGCGGCACGCGCGATGGCATGGGTGGCGGTTGGGCTGGTCATTACCAAAATAAAACCAATGAGGATAAGCCGCACACTGACCGTCCAATCGGGCGACAGCAGCAGCAAGCCAAATAAAATCAGCCCCGCCCCGCCCGTATCGACAATGCCAGAGCCGTGCATACGCTGATAAATATCGCCCAAGCGCAATAGCCCCAGCGCGCCAATAACAACGCCGAGACTGCCCAAGCCCAAACTGATATAGCCAATCAGCTCGACCATTTGCCAGACCATACTCATGAAGGTTTATCCTCTTTCGAGCCATGCGGGTGGTCGCCAAGCGTGCCGAAACGGAAATATTTCAAAATCGCAATCGTGCCGATGAAATTAATCAGCGCATATAGCAGCGCGATATCTAAAAACTCGGGACGGCCATCAAAAAACCCATAAACGGCGATGGCCAGCACCGCCAATGTGCCAATGGTGTTTACCGCCAAAACCCGGTCAAACGGCGTCGGCCCGAAAGCGGCGCGGGTGATGGCCAAAACAAATGCCACGCCCAGCGCCAATAAAGAGACAGCTAAAACGCTCATGTCTGGCTCCCTTCAAGCTGGCTGACGCGCGCATCCATTTCCGGATCGCTCAGCCCCTCGGCAAAATCATCGGTGAGGGCATGGACTAAAATCGACTTATCGGTTTCCTCGACATCGACCGACACAGTGCCGGGCGTCAGAGTGATAAAATTGGCAAAGGTCACAAGACCTGCAGTGGTTTTTTGACTGGCGGATACGCGCGCCAATTGCGGCTGCGCCAAACTTGGGTTGAAAATAACTTTCACCACGGCCCAATTGGATTTCAAAATTTCCCAAGTCAGCCAGAGCGCCACTTTTGGCAAGCGCACGAAAAGCCCCATGGGCAGGCCTTCGCCGTCTAGCACGCCCATGCGCGCGCCAATCATCGAGACGCCAAGCGAGCTGATAAACCCAAGGCTGAGGAGCAGTCCGGTATAATGACCCGACAGCAACAGCCAAAGGCCGAACATAAGAGCAGTGGAAAGGGCTATCTGGCGCATGAAAAAAGGGCGCGTGTTGCCACGCGCCCTATCACTTTCTAGGCTTTGCTTGCAGCTTGAATAAGCTCAAACATACGCCCGGTTTGCTCGCCGCCCTGGAACAGGGCTTTGGCATCGTCGTTTACCGTCGAGATTGTGTCCCAATTGGCGGCCACATCTTCGGCGGTTGGGTTTTCGCCCAAATACATGCCTTTGGTTTCGACAATCGCTGCCGACGTATAGGCACCCGCACCGGCGCAAATAATTTTGCCAGTCGGGGCGGCTTCCGAGCTCATAAACACAACCGCAGGGGTTACGCGTTCGGGGGTCAGCATGTCTTCCATTTCGGCAGGCATGAGGTTTTCCGTCATGCGTGTCCAAGCGACAGGCGCAAGCGCGTTAATGTGGATATTGTCTTTTTGGCCTTCGATCTTCAGCGTGTTCATGAAGCCGACAACGCCCAATTTGGCGGCGCCATAGTTGGCTTGGCCAAAGTTGCCGTAAAGACCCGAAGAAGAAGACGTGACCACGATGCGGCCATAGCCTTGTTCTTTCATAATCGGCCATACCGCTTTGGTTGGCTTCATGGTGCCGAACAAGTGAACGTCGACGACAAAGCTGAAATCACCGAATTCCATTTTGGCAAAACTTTTGTCGCGCAAGACGCCCGCATTATTGACCAATACGTCGATGCGGCCATAAGCGTCCATGGTTTGTTGAACCATGTTCGCAACGCCATCGTCGTCGGTAACGCTCGAGCCATTGGCGATGGCTTCGCCACCGGCGGCTTTAATTTCAGCGACCACGGCTTCGGCTGCATCGGACGAACCGCCCGAGCCATCCATCGTTCCGCCCAAATCATTAACCACGACTTTCGCGCCGCGACGGGCAAAATCCAACGCATGGCTTTTGCCAAGTCCGCCGCCTGCACCGGTTACAATCACAACCTTATCGGTAAAATCCATACTCATTTTCGTCTCCTAATTTGGAAAAAAACCTGCCCTGTTGTGCCTCACAGGCGGCTTTGGGTCAAGCGAGTTTGGAGGGTTTTTCGTGGGCTGTTTATTGTGCCGCAGCGAGGCCAGATGCGGGGTTTGCCGCCGCCTTATCCGCGCCCTGCAAGCCAGCCGCTTTGGCCAATAACGCATAGGAGCGTTTGCGCGCCGATAAATCAGGGATTAGGGTCAAAGCGAACACTTCGTCGATTTGATGCGCCTCAACCATGGCGTGTAACTGGGTCATTACTTTATCGGGCGTGCCGGTGAGGCTGCGCGCTTCCAGTTGCGCTAAAATCTGTGCGTCTTGGGGGCTCACTTGCCAGTCCTGCGCCTCGTCGAGGGTCGGGAAGCGGCCAGCTTTATTTTGCATCAATTGGCTCGCCCAAATATTGCGTGGCCGTGCGTAATAATCAGCCTCTTCTTGGGTTTCAGCCACAAGAATAGACGCCGCCAGTGCCACTTTGGGAGCCTCGCTTTGGCGCGACGCTTTGAAATGCGTGCGATAGGCCGATAGGGCGCTATCGAGATTATCGGGATTGATGAAATGCGCATAAACATAAGGCAGCCCATGTTGCGCCGCATGAATGGCACCATCGCCACCCGAGCCAAGCATCCAGACCGGTACACTCTCCTCGCCCATAGGTTGCGCGTGCAAGCCTTGGTAAGGATGCTCGTCTGGAAACCCTCCGTCTGCGCCCGAGAGGCCATTGGCGTCTTCGAGAAATTGCAGCAGCATTTCCAATTGCTGCGGAAACACCTCTGGCGGCCAAGCTTTGGGGCCGGGTTGCAAAGCGGCTGCGGTGCGCATATCGCCACCGGGCGCGCGGCCAAGGCCGAGGTCAATGCGACCTGGCGCCAGCGCGGCGAGCATCCGAAATTGCTCGGCCACTTTCAGCGGGCTGTAATGAGGCAGCATAATACCGCCCGAGCCGATGCAGAGGTTTTGGGTGCGCGCCGCGATGTGGCTGATGAGAATCTCAGGCGCAGCACCAGCAAACGAAGAGGTGTTGTGATGTTCGGCCAACCAAAAACGCGAATAGCCCAATGTGTCCAAATGTTCGGCCAAAGCCACGGTTTCGGCCACCGCTTGGGCGGGGCTGGTGTCGGTGACGATGGCAGACTGGTCTAGCGCATTGAGTAAAAATTGGCTCATGGGACTTAGTTTAGCCAATCGATGCGCGTCTGACCAGCGGCTTGATGGCGCAGGAGGCCTCCGCCTATTTCGGGGTGTTTAGTCATAAAGTTGTGTGTCGCGCGAGATTCTGCTTGCCGCCTGCAAGCGAGTAGCTAATATTCGACGCCATTAGCTTCGGTTTAGGGAGACGAGAAACCATGTATGCAGAATTAAAACAAGTGCGCGAGCAAATGACAGGTCCAGACAGTATGTTTGCGATTAGTGATATTGAGGTTCGCGGTCAAACGCTGAAAACATTCACCAATGCACCGCCGTCTCTGCGAGAAGTCTGGGCGCTTTCGGCCATGGGACACGCCGATAAAACCTATCTCGTATATGAAGACGAAACATGGAGCTACACCGAGGCCTATGCCGAGAGTGCGCGCGTGGCGGCTTGGATGTTCGACAATGGCATCCAACAAGGCGACCGCGTCGCTTTGGCTTTCCGCAATTATCCCGAGTGGATGATTTTATATTGGGCGCTGACTTCGGTCGGCATTACGGTTGTCGGCATGAACGCTTGGTGGGTTACCGATGAGATGCAATATGGCTTGCAAGATAGTGCGCCCAAAGCTTTCATCGGCGATGTCGAGCGTCTGGAGCGCATTCTGCCCATTCGCGATGAATTCCCGGATATGAAACTTATCGGCCTGCGTCTGCCAGAGCCTATCGACGGCGTGATTGATTATGCCGAGGTGAAAAACCATGCTGGCGAGATGCCTGACGTGACGATTGATGGCGATGAAGATGCCTGCATTTTTTATACATCTGGCACAACCGGTCGCCCGAAAGGCGCCCAGCTAACCCAGCGCGGTTGCGTGTTGAACCTGATGAGCGTGGCCTTTATGAGCGCCGCTTCCAACATGGCAGAAGCGGTGGAAGCTGGCACGGTCGACCAAATCCCAGAACCCGGCACAGCGCCTGGCCCGACCATGTTGGTGACCACGCCGATGTTCCATGTGACAGCCAATAATTGTGTTTCGCAGCCCTGCACCATGGGCGGCGGCACGCTTATTTTCATGTATAAATGGGATGCGGGCGAAGCTTTGAAAATCGTCGATAAATATAAAGTCACCAATTTGAGCGGTGTGCCTGTGATGGCGCGCGAAATTATCGCCCATCCAGATTTTGCCAAATATGACACTTCGTCGTTGGTTACTCTGGGCGGCGGTGGCGCGCAATTGCAACCCGACTTGGTTGGCAAAATTGACGAAGCGCTCGAAAACGGCCAAGCCAATACAGGCTATGGCATGACCGAGACGTGCGGTTTGATTACCGCCGTTGTTGGCAAATATTTCCTCGATAAGCCAGATAGCTGCGGCCCTCTGGTGCCAACGATGATTGGCAAAGTTATCGATGCCGATGGCAATGATTTGCCAGAAGGCACGGTTGGCGAGCTATGCGTTAAAGGTGGCAATGTGATTAAAGGCTACCTGAACCGCGAAGAAGCCACCGCCGAGAGCATTCAAGATGGCTGGCTTCGCACGGGCGATATCGCGCGTATCGACGAAGATGGCTTTGTGTTCATCGTCGACCGCGCCAAAGATATGGTATTGCGTGGTGGCGAGAATATTTATTGCGCCGAAGTGGAAAGCGCCGTGTTTAAACATGATGCGGTTGCCGAATGCACAGTATTTGGTGTGGAAGACGAGCGCCTTGGCGAAGAAGTGGGCATTGCGATTGTGCTGGCAGAGGGCGAAACTTTGACCGCCGATGCCATTCGCGAACATTGCTCTAAACTATTGGCAAGTTTCAAAATTCCACGGTATATCTGGTTGCGCACGGAGAAATTGCCACGCAATGCCAGTGGTAAGTTTTTGAAACGCGAATTGCGCGATACGCTAGACCCAGCGGACGCAAGCTAACAAACGCCGCTGAAGCGGCAGGATTCGAGGAAAAGCGTGACTTTAAAAGCTCGCCTGTTGACATCTGTCTTTGTGCTACCGCTAAGTGGCTGGCTCATGCTTGCGCCCGCTTCGGCCTTCGACGTGACGGGAGATGAAGACGATGCGGAAGCGACCACCGAGCAAATTATTTCGGTGGACACGAGCGATGTTCAAAGCATTATCATCAATGGCACGCCTTCCGACCCAGCCGAGCAAGCGGCTTTATTGATAGATGTCGACCAAGACGTCACCGTTAACGGAACGATTCTGGTGCGCGATCGCGATGACGATGGTGAGCTTACGCCATTGCAAAACGGTATTGCGGTTAAGGTTGGCACTGCTCTGTCGGCTGGCGAGCTGCGACTGAAATCGGGCGCCAATCTGAGTGTTTTGGAAATTCAAGGGCCAGAATATGATGGCGATGAAGATGGACTTCCAGATGCAAATGACACAGATGAAGATGGTATCGTCGAAGGCCCGTTGGCCTTGAGTGGCGCGAAGCGTCGCATCGGGGTTTGGGTGGTAGAATCTATCACCGGCAACCTCATTGGGGAGAGCGGGTCTAGCATAACAATAGAGGGTACGGGCGGAACCGATGCTTCGAATGACATCATTGCGGGCATTATGTTCCAAGCTGATTTGAACGGCAACCTCGATCTTTCAACCCGCATTGATGCGATTGGCGATAACGCTCGCGGCGTGAATATTAACAATCCGATTACCGGCAATTACCGCCAGCGCGGCGATATTGATGTGCGCGGCGAGGGCGGTGTTGGCATTGATTTAGACGGGGCTATAACCGGATCTTTAATGATTGAATCGCTCGTCAAAGCGACAGGCTATTCGAAGCACCCGACCCCCCAACACGGGGTCGACGAGAGCGAGCTGACCGCAGATGAGCGCGCTGCCAATGCCAGTGAAAGACGCCGCGGTGGCTCGGCCATTGATTTGGCGGCCAATGTTTCGGGGGGTGTTTTAATCAACGGTATCGTCAACACTGTCCGCAGCCCAAGTGAAACAGACGATTTGTCTGACGTTGCAGAGGCGCGCACCGATGACGACAGTAATTTGGTCGATATCACGGCGCTTAAAATCTCGCCTTTTCATTACGATGCCAACCGCGAGTCGGGGCTGGTGATGACCGAGGGCGAAGCTGCGGGCGAGGCCGCGCTTAAAATCACTTCCGAGATTGGTATATTGGGCGGCTCCACCGTGGAAACGTTTCTAGATACAACCAATGATGACGGCGAAACTTCGCCCGTAGAAGACACCGACCCGCCGCTCGATGTCTATGACAGCACGCGCGAGTTTTTCTACTCTCACGGCCTGATGAACCGAGGCACAATTGCCGCCAATAGCAAGTATGACGGCTTTAAAGCCGACGCCGTGCGCGTCGAAGTCGGCGCCACGATTCATGGCGGCATTTACAATAGCGGAACCCTCTCCGCCACCGCGTATAATGGCGACTCCACAGCTTTGGGGCTGAACGCTGGCACCCTCAACGATGGGCTTCGCAGCGATGGTTCGGTTTTGCTAAATGAAGGCACAATTATCGCCAGCGTGACCACGTATACGGGCTCGGATAGCACCAAGACGAAAGCATCGCACACCGCCACCGCCATTAAATTGGCCGATAGTGTGGCGCCGACAGGGGCGTTGATTTTCAACCGTGGCACAATTTCTGCTACCTCCAGACATATCACCGCCGCCACCGACGAGGAAGCCGCGACCAATGTTGCAGGCGAGAATGCCTTTGCCTTGGATTTATCGGCCGTGACCAGCGCGCTTAATTTCACCCAAGGCTTGCGTCAAGACGATGCCTTGCTCGGCTCGGGAGCTAACTCGAACACCAATCCTTACCTTGGCGGTGGCGACTTGGACATCGACCGCACGGGCGACATTGGCGAGGATGAGGACGGGAACCCAATCAATATTGCTGATGGAAAAATCGATACGCGCGATATTTCTGCGCCAAGCCTTACCGGCGATATTGTTTTTGGTTCGGGCGCCAATCAGTTCCGGCTTTTGGCTGGCACGGTGACGGGCGACATTGATTTTGGCGCGGGCGCGGATGAGCTGTTTATCGGCAATTCGATGGGAGATGACGCCAATTCAGAAGATGACATCGACGACAATGAGTATATCGCGCCGATTACGGGTTTTCTTGGCACCCTCCAAAATACGGGGGATTTGGACATCACCCTTGGCGGGCAAACGGATATTGCGGCCGAGAAAACGCGCCTGCATTTTTCCGGTCAAGAAGGGCGTGACCTGAACGACGATGGCGACGACAGTGACCTCGGGGAAGAATTGGAAGGTCTCGACCTCGCCAGTTTGACGCTGAACGAAGAAGCCGATTTGCGCTTTACCATTAACCCGACTTTCTTGAGCGGTGCGGTTTTGGATGTGACGACCTTAAGCCTTGGCGCGGATGCCACCCTCTCGCCTTTCATCACGCGCTTGCCGGGACTGGACGCCAATGGCGATTTTATATCGCGTGACCTCAAGCTCATCGAGTCGAGTTCTGATCTCAATGGGCTGAGCGGCACCATCAACGACCATTTGCTCGAAGACGGCCACCCTTATATTTACAACGTCTCTTTGGCCGTCGATGAGACGGATACGAAAGATGCGATTGTCGCGACTTTCGCCTTGAAGGAAGCCAGCGAGCTTGGGTTGAATAAAACCGAAGGCGCGGCTTGGCCAGCCGTGGTTAGCCATTTCGGCACGAATGACACGCTGGAGGCGCGCTTGAGTGCGATTACCGATGGCGATGATTTCAACGCTTATTACGACCAACTTCTGCCCCAACATGGCGATGGCACGATGAAACAATTGGCCAGTCTTGGCGAAGCCGCCACAGGCGCCGTGGGTCAGCATTTGCAAATTGTGGCCGCAGGGGGTCGCCGCGATGGCGATGGCTGGTTGCAGCAATTTGGCGATTATCGCAAACAAGATGCCACCGTCGAAACAGATACCGTCAGCGGCACCAGCTATGGGTTGGCTGTCGGCTATGATGCGCCAGCCGGCTTTACCGAAGCGCTAGGTTTTTATGCGCAAATGAGTTTCACCTCGGTCAACGAAAAGCCGAGCCTATTGCCCAATGGACTGGCGCCCGCGCGCGATGAAGTGAAGGCGGAGAGCTTTGGTGTGGGCGCCTATCTGGCCGATGCGCTGGGCCCGCTTCGCTATGAGCTGAGTGCGACCGCAGGCTCGGTTGCTTTTGATAGTTTTCGCGGTGTGCAGTTTAATGGCCTTAGCGACTTTTTATCGGCCTCATGGGATGGCACATCGACGGCCGCCTCGGCACGGATTATTTACCCCATTCTTCAAGACGAACACCTGTTGCGCGTCGAAGCGGGTCGCGATTACTTCTCGCTCGAGCAAGATGATTACACGGAAAACACAGCTCTTGCGCTAGACCCCGAATTGGCTTTGCGGGTTCGCGGCGGCAATTCCGATATGACCAGCGATTATCTCGGCATTCGCGGCAGCTTGCTGCGCGGCGGCGGCAGCCCGAGCGATATCGTATGGGAGCCGAACTATTATTTGGGCTTTCGCCAAGTGTCAGATTATTCGGCCTATAGCGCCAAAGCCAATTTTGTTGGCAATGACACGGTGTTCGATTTGACATCGCAAGACGAGTTAACCGACAGCACAGAGTTGGGTCTTGGCTTAGCGGCGCATAATGATTATTTCGCGTTTGAGTTTAGCTATCGCGGCAAATTCGGCGATGGCGAAGAAGTGCATGGCGGCGGCATTTCTGTCCGCTTGCTGTTCTAAAGCGCGTCGAATAAGCCTGGCTTTAAGCGTTTCGCGGCGGCGGCAAATTCTGAAAAATCATCGATGATGGCACCCGCCTTCAGCTCGTCGAGGCTGACGCGGCGATAGCCAAAGCTTACGCAAATCGACGCGACATTGGCGGCCATCGCACCAAATGTATCGGCTTCGCTATCGCCCACCATAATGGCATCTTCGGGTTTTTCGCCGAGCCGCTTCAGCGCTTCTTTGATGGTATCGGGGTCGGGTTTTCGTTTGGGCAAAGTGTCGCCGCCCACCAGCGCCTCGAAATAGCCATGGATGCCGAGGCGGAATAATAATTTGGCCGATAGGCTTTCGCGCTTATTGGTGACCACGGCCATGGCGATGCCGCCCGCGCGAGCCGCCTGTAAAATCGGCAAGAGATTAGGATAAAGGCGTGTGTGGGCGTCGATGTTTTGGTCGTAATATAAAACGAATTCTTCGGTCGCTGCATCCAATTGGTCGTCGGGCCAGATGACGCCATTTTCTTGCAGGCCGCGTTGCAAAATAACGCGCGCGCCACCGCCAATGAGGTTTTGCGTGGCATCGCCCGAGATTTCTTTCAGTCCGTTTTTGCGCAAAATATAATTCATCGCGGCATGTAAATCGGGCTTGGTATCGGCAAGCGTTCCATCGAGGTCAAAAAGCAGAGCGGCCATGTGGGGTCCTAATTTCAAGATATATGTTGGTGCTTCGCGCAAGCGCATGCTACATCCGATTCATGGCACCACGACATCTTTTTCTCATGTTCATCATCTGCTTGGTTTGGGGCTTCACCTTTGTCGCTGGCAAGGCGGGGGTCACTGAAATTCCACCGATGTTGTTCACCGCATTGCGCTATCTTTTGCTGTCGCTGCTGCTGTTTCCTTTTTTGCAAATCGTCGCTGGCCAAATGCCGCAGATTATTTTCATTTCCATCGCCATGGGCTCGGCGCATTTCTCGCTGTTTTATGGTGGCATGTCGATTGCCGACAATGTGTCCTCCATCGCCGTGGCCACGCAATTGGGCGTGCCGATTAGCACCATTATGTCGATTATCTTTTTAAACGAGCAAGTGGGCTGGCGTCGTTGGTTGGGCATTGCCATGTCGTTTGGCGGCGTGGTTATCATCAGTTTCGACCCCGCCATTATCAGCGAGCGGCTCGGCCTTCTTATGGTTGTGGGCGCGGCTTTCATCGGCTCGGCTGGCACGATTGTGATGAAACAGATTAAACATACCGGCGTCTATCAAATGCAGGCGTGGATTGCCATGCTGAGCTGGCCACCGCTGATTGCTCTCTCGCTGATTTTTGAAAACAACCATGTCGCGGTGTTGCAAAACGCCAGTTGGATGGCGTGGGGCGGGGTGGTCTATACAGCGGTTGGCGCCAGCCTCATCGGTCATGCGGGCATGTATTATTTGCTGCAACGCTATGATGTCTCCATCACTTCGCCGCTGACGCTTATGGCGCCGATTTTCGGCATTATGTCCGGGGTGATTTTCTGGGGCGACCAATTGGGCGTGCGCTTCTGGATTGGCGGCGGCATTGCTTTGTTGGGCGTATTGATTATTGGGCTAAGAAAGCGTGAGGTTGCGCACGCGGGCAATGTGCTATGAATTTGAAAATCCAAACGCATAGCTCGCCAAACCATGACGCGCGGCGCCAAAAGCTAAGCCATATTATTTTGCATTATACCGATATGGAGACCCCGCAGGCAGCCCTTCGGCGCTTGTGCGATCCGGCCGCGAAAGTCTCGGCGCATTATCTCCTTCACGCTGACGGACAAATTGTGCAAATGGTGGAAGAAAGCCGCCGGGCTTGGCATGCTGGCGTCTCGTCTTGGCAGGGCGAAAGTGATATGAATTCGGCTTCCATCGGCATTGAGCTAGACCATAAAGGGTGCGACGCGCAAGGCCATATGGCGGCTTTCCCCGAAGCCCAACGCCAGTCGCTTTACGCGCTTTTGGGCGATATCATCGAGCGCCACGGGCTCGACCCGCGCCAAGTTATCGGCCATAGCGATATTGCCCCCGGGCGCAAAACCGACCCGGGCGAAGCCTTTGATTGGGCAGAATTATATGCCGCAGGTTTTGGCCTCTGGCTGAGCGATGTGAAGCTGGAAGCGGTGGCGGATTTACCCTCCGATGCGGCAGGGGAAAAGGCGATAGTGCCTTTGCAAAAAGCGCTGGCGGCTTTTGGTTATGGCCTCGAGGTAGATGGCGTCTATGGCCAGCAGACGCGCGATGTGGTGGCGGCTTTCCAACGCCATTTCCGCGCCACCCGCATCGATGGGGTTGCTGACGCCGAGACCCAAAGTCTGATTTATGCCTATTGCCGGGCCAGTCTCGCCAAAGCCCACGCCGACTAACGCATATGCTCTCTTGACGCTTGGGCTTTAGCGGCGTAAGCAAAAAAACGGTCAGAGGGTCGGGTGATCGCTCTCACTTCGGTGAGGGAGGAAAGTCCGGGCTCCACGGAAACACGGCGCCGGATAACGTCCGGCAGAGGCAACTCTAGGGAAAGTGCCACAGAAAGCAAACCGCCTCTTCGGAGGTAAGGGTGAAAGGGTGCGGTAAGAGCGCACCGCGCTGCTGGTAACAGCAGTGGCAAGGTAAACCCCGCCGGGAGCAATACCAAATAGGGGCGACACATAATCTGTTTCCGGATTGTCGCTCGGGTAGGTAGCACGAGGTGTTCGGTAACGGACATCCCAGATGAATGGTCACCGCCATATTTTCGGATATGCGCACAGAACCCGGCTTACAGACCCTCTGACCGCTTTTCGCAAAATCCACAAGATGTAGCCATATCGGCGCGCGGCGCGCCCATATCTGCCCGTTTTTGCCCAAAACCCCCAGCCAAATTCCATTGACACCCATATATTCCCATGCTATCCCAAGTAATCCCATAAATGCCCTTACGGTAAGAGGCAGGGAGGGTCGGCCAAATTGCGCCGACAAATGAAGGGGGAAGCGACATGGCCATGTTCATGTCTACAGTGACGAGCAAGATAGACGCCAAGGGTCGCGTCTCAGTTCCGTCTGTCTTCCGTTCGGCGATACTCGCCCAAAATAGTTCGCCAAACTCTGGCCAAGCCGCGCCCCACGAAGGGCCGAACGGCATTTTCGTTTATCCCTCTTTCACCGAAGCGGCGATTGAGGGCGGCGGGCAATCGCTGATGAGCGACATTGGCGCCATGGTGGAGCGCCTCGATTTATTCACCGAAGAGCGCGATGCTTTGGCCGCCTCTTTGTTCGCCGACAGCCACCATTTGGCCTTTGATGGCGATGGTCGAGTGTCATTGCCAGCGCCTCTTTTGGCGCATGCGGGCGTCGAAAAAGAACTGATGTTCGTCGGCCTCGGCACCAAGTTTCAGATTTGGAACCCCGCCAGCTACGCCGACTTTAGATCGAAAGCGCGCGCCATGGCGCTGCAACAAAGAGGGCTTTTGCGATCGCTTTCCTCCCCGCCTTCGGCGCCGCCAGGCTTGCCGCCGAGCGAGGGCAAGCAATGAGTAGCGGGGGCGACGTGTTCAATAGGCAGCAAGCTAGCGTGCCCCCGGTTTCGGCTCCCCATATTTCTGTATTATTGCCTGAAGTGGTGTACGCTTTGGCGCCCCAGCCCGATGAAATTCACGTCGATGGCACTTTCGGCGCGGGCGGCTATACCAAAGCTTTATTGCAGGCCGCCGATTGCACCGTGGTGGCGATTGACCGCGATCCGGACACCCAGCAACACGCCGATGTTTTGGCCGCCGAGTTTGGCGCGCGCCTGATTTATCTGTCGGGTTGCTTTGGCGATATGGAAAGCCTGTTGTCGCAAGCCAATCTCGGACAAGTCGATGGCGTGACGCTTGATTTGGGCGTTTCTTCCATGCAGCTAGACGAGGGCGCGCGCGGATTTTCTTTCCTGCGCGACGGGCCGCTGGATATGCGGATGAGCCAAAACGGGCAAAGTGCTGCGGATTTATTAAACCAAGCCGAGCCAGATTTGCTGAGCGATATTTTGCATGTTTACGGCGAAGAGAAACGCGCCCGCGCCATCACCAAAGCCATCGTCGCGCGCCGCGCCGAGACGCCTTTTGCCACCACACAAGATTTGGTCGACGTGGTTATTTCCGTTTTGGGGGCACCGCGCTTTGGCAAATCGCATCCCGCAACGCGCACGTTTCAGGCCATTCGGATTTATCTCAATGATGAGCTTGGCGAGCTATTGCGCGGCTTGCAAGCGGCCGAGCAGGTTTTAAAACCGGGCGGTCGCTTGGCTGTAGTAACTTTTCATTCGCTGGAAGACCGCATGGTGAAGCAGTTTTTTGCGCCGCGCACGGGTCGGGCAGGGCGCCCATCGCGCCATCAGCCCGATGTGGAAATGGCGCCACCAAGTTTTGCCGAACCGGTCAAGCGCACAATCAAGGCGAGTGCGGCTGAAATTCAAGACAACCCGCGTTCGCGCTCGGCGCGTCTGCGCGTGGCGCTGCGCACGCAAGCCGACGCCTTTCCAGAAAGCGGCGATTTAATGCCCCGCCGCGCCCCGCAAATCGAGGCGCAAAGATGATCCGCTGGGTGAATATATCTTTGGGGCTGCTGCTGGTTGTGTGCATTGCGGCGCTCTATCACATTCGCTATTCGGCCGAAGCCGAAGCGCGGCTGGTGCGCCAAGTGGAACAGAAAATCAACCGCGAGCAAGACCGCCAGCGCACCCTGCGCGCCGAGTGGAGCAGCCTCAACGACCCGCGTCGTTTGCAATTGCTGTCGCGCCATTATTTGCAATTAGATTATCTCCGCCTGTCGCAAGTCGAAGACATGCGCAGCCAGGAAACGCAAACCATTCCGGTGATGTTAGTGCCGCAAAATACCAATACGGGAGGCGCTCATGAGCCGCGCTAAACTTCCCGTGGTGGCGGCAGGCCGCGATTGGGCTGCGGCTCTGGGCGGGCGTTTGAACGCTGCGCCTGCGGGTCTCTCGGAACATGCCGTGGAAGTGACGCGCAATCGTTTGCGCTTGGCTTTGGTTTGCTTCGTTCTTATTTTCACCGGTTTGGCGGGGCGTCTGGTGCAATTGACGGTATTGGAAAATCAGCCGGTTTGGCAGGCTGGCGCGCAGAAACAACAACGCATGTTGCGCCCGACGATTTTAGACCGCAATGGCATTGTCTTGGCGACACAAATTTCTACTGTGACGCTGGGCGCCGATGTGGCGATGATTGACGATGGCCCCGAAATGGCGGCGCGTTTGAAAGAGATTTTGCCAGATTTAAATCAGCCCCGCGCGGCGCGTTTATTGTCGGGCAAGCACCGTTATGTCGATTTGAAATCGGGTCTGACGCCAGCGCAAAAGCAAGCCACTTTGGCGTTTGGCGATCCGGCCTTGAAGCTGACGCGCGCCAGCAGTCGGGTCTATCCGACGGGTCATGTGATGGCGCATAGCGTCGGTTTTACCAGCTCTGATATGCGCGGCCTTGCGGGGTTGGAGCTTTATCTCGACCGGCTGATGGAAGACGAAGGTTTTGAGGGCGTGTTGGAAAGCAGCCTAGATGTGCGCGTGCAACATAATGTGCGCGATGTCTTACAAGAGGCGATGCTCAAACACCAAGCCAAGGCGGCTGGGGCGATTGTTGTCGATGTGCATTCGGGCGAAATTATCTCGCTGGTCTCGCTGCCCGATTTCGATGCCAATGACCCGATGGCGCAGGGTCGCAAGCCGCATTTCAACACGATTACGTCGGGCGTTTATGAGCTAGGTTCCATTTTTAAAGTGTTCACCGCCGCCATGGCCTTGGATACGGGCTTGGTTGGCGAAGACGAGGTTTTCGATGCGCGCGAGCCGATTAAAATTGGTCGCAAAACTTTCGACGACGACCACGGCCAAGAGCGTGTTTTATCGATGGATGAGGTGATTATTCATTCGTCGAATATTGGCGCCGTTCAAATGGCCATGCGCGTGCCTGCCGATGTGCATTACGAATTTATTGGCAAACTAGGGTTTCTAGATTCTGTACCGTTTGAATTGCCAGAGAGTGCCGAGCCGCTCATCCCCGCGCGCTGGACGGATATTGAACGCGCGACATCCTCGTTTGGCTATAGTTTTTCGGTCTCGCCTCTGGCTGCCGTTATGGCTGGCGCGGCCATGGTTAATGGCGGGGTTTTATATGAGCCGAGCTTGCGCAAAGTGGGCTTGCCCGTCGGCGAGCGGATTATCGCAGCCGAAACCAGTCGGTCGGTGCGCCGCATGATGCGCTCGGTCGTCACCCATGGCACGGGGCGCCAAGCCAATGTGCCGGGCTATCAGATTTTGGGCAAAACCGGCACGGCCGAAAAACACACCGTGGGCGGCTATAATAAAGAAGCCTTGGTGACCTCCTTTTTGGGCGCGTTTCCAGCGCGCGCGCCGCGCTATGCCATGTTGGTCATGTTCGATGAGCCTCAAGGCCACGCCGAAACCTATGGCCATAGTCAAGCGGGTTGGAATGCCGCCCCCGCCGCAGGCGAGATTGTGCGCCGCACGGCCAGCCTTCTGGGCGTTTTACCGCGTGCCGAAGTTCCGGCGGAGCAAGCGGCTGTGGAACCGACAAATCGCTCGGTCGAGGAGGTGGCTTATGCGCCTCGATGAATTGAGCCCGAAGCAGAATTTTGCAGGTGCCAGCGCCATGGCCTCGCTAGAAGTGCGCGGCCTCAGTGCCGATAGCCGCAGTGTGCAACCTGGATATTTATTTGCCGCTTTGCCCGGCACACAAGTCGATGGTCAGGCTTTCATCGGCCAAGCGATTGAAAACGGCGCGACCGCGATTTTGGCGCGCGAGCCTTTATTGGCGCAGCCCTTGCATGGCGATGTGGCTTTTGTTTCCAGCGATAATCCGCATCGCGATTTGGCTCATATGGCGGCGCGGTTTTTTGAGTTTCAGCCGCCTCATATTGGCTGCATTACCGGCACCAATGGCAAAACATCGACGGCCAGTTTCTTGCGCCAATTGCTCGCCGCCCAAGGCCATAAGGCCGCGGCTATGGGAACGCTTGGCGTTGAGGCCGATGGCTATTTTGAGCCGCTGCATCACACCACTCCAGACCCCGTTCGCTTGCATGCGAGTTTGCGCGATTTGAGCGCGCATGGCGTCACGCATGTTGCGATGGAGGCTTCGAGCCACGGATTGGCGCAACATCGGATGGATGGCGTGCAAGTTGAAGTGGCGGGTTTCACCAATTTATCGCGCGACCATTTAGATTATCACGCCACGCCCGAAGCCTATGAAGCGGCCAAGCAACGCTTGTTCACCGAGCTGTTGCGCGAGGGCGGAACGGCCGTGATTACGGGCAGTCATGCCTCGGGCGAGCGCTTGCAAGCGCTTTGCGAAAGCGCGGGTCGTGCCGCCGTGATGGTCGGTCGCCGCGAAGATAACGTTTATGTAAACGTCCGCGCGCGCACGGCCACAGGCTTGCAGCTCGAGGTTACTTTGAACGGCCACTCGCAAATCCTCGCCGTGCCGCTCATCGGCGATTTCCAAACAGAAAACCTTGCCTTGGCCTTGGGCATGGCGCAAGCTTTCGGCGTTCCAGATACAGATTTATTCGCCGCTTGCGCGCATGTGCAAGCGCCGCGCGGGCGCATGCAATTTGTCGGTCGCTCGCAAACTGGCGCCAGTGTTTACGTCGATTACGCGCACACCCCAGACGCGCTCGACAATGCGCTGCAAGCCTTGCGCGCGCATCTGCCGACCCAAGGAAACTTATCCGTGCTGTTTGGTTGTGGCGGCGATCGCGATGCGGGCAAGCGCCCTGAAATGGGCAAGCTGGCTGCGGCCAAAGCCGATAGCGTTTTTGTGACCGATGATAATCCGCGCCAAGAAACACCTGCCAGCATTCGCGCGGCCATTCTCGCGGCCTGCCCCGAGGCGCAAGAAATCGCCGACCGTGGGCAAGCCATTGGCGCCATTATCGATGCGGCGCAAAGTGATGACATTGTTCTGCTGGCGGGGAAAGGCCATGAAGGCGGACAGATTATCGGCGACACAATTTTGCCATTTGATGATGCTCTGGTGGCGCAATCACATCTTTCTAAGAAAGGGGGGCAGCATGGCTAATCCTCTCTGGAAAGGCTCGCAAGTGATAGCTGCTTTGGCGGCGCATCTGGTGGAAGGCAGCGAAACGCTGTCGCGCGATTGGATAGCCAATGGCGTTTCCATCGATACCCGCGACTTAAAAGCAGGCGATATTTTCGTCGCCTTGCCCGGAGAAAACGTCGATGGGCATGACTATGTCGAGGCGGCTTTTGAGGCCGGTGCCACGGCGGCTCTCGTGCGCCCTGATTTCGCCAGCGACAAACTGTCGGCCAAAGCTGTGGTCTTGCCGGTGTTGGATGTTTTGGGCGCGCTGGAAGCCTTGGGTCGTGCGGCGCGCGCGCGCAGCCAAGCGCATATTATCGGCGTCACGGGCAGCGTAGGCAAAACCAGCGTCAAAGAAACCTTGGCCGTGGCACTGGCAAAAAGCGGCACGGTGCATGCCTCGGAACGCTCGTTCAACAATCATATCGGCGTGCCGCTCAGCTTAGCGCGGCTTTCGGCAGAGGCCGATTTCGCGGTGTTTGAACTGGGCATGAACCATGCTGGCGAGCTAACGGATTTGGCGGATATGGTGCGCCCGCATTGCGCCATCATCACCACGATTGGCACGGCGCATATCGAAAATTTTGCGGATATGACGGCTCTGGCGCGCGCCAAGGCCGAGATATTCAGCGGTCTGGTAGAGCGCGGCACCGCCATTTTGCCGCGCGACAATGCTCATTATGAGGCGCTGAAACAGGCGGCGGGCAACGCGCATGTGATTGCCTTTTCGGCCGAAGGCGACCCGCAAGCTCAGGCGATGACGGCGCAAGTGAAATTGCATGATACGTGCAGCTGTGTCACCGCGCATATTCTTGGCCAAGATGTGATTTACAAAATCGGCACGCCGGGCGCCCATCATGTGGCCAATAGTTTGGCGGTCTTAGCGGCGGTGCAAAATGCGGGCGCTGATTTGGCGCTGGCGGCTTTATCTTTAGCCGACCATGAGGGGCTTTCGGGGCGCGGGCGTCGCTATCGGCTTGGCGAAGACGAGGCGGCCATCACGCTGATTGACGAAAGTTACAATGCCAATCCAACCTCCATGGCGGCGGCGTTGAAAGCGCTGGGACTGGCGCCTCGTTTAGGGCGGGGTCGGCGCATTGCGGTGCTGGGTGATATGGCCGAATTGGGCAAAGACGCGCCGGCGCTTCATGCCGCTTTGGCGCAAACCATCGAGCAAGCCGATATTGATTTGGTGCTGACCTGTGGCGAGTTGATGGTGCATTTGCACAATCATTTACCGCCCGGTCGCATGGGGCCGCATGTCGGCACAACAGAAGAAATGATGGAAAGTCTCAACCGAGATTTACGCGCCAATGATGTGGTGATGGTGAAGGGCTCTCATTCCAGTGGTATGGGAAAGCTGGTCGACGCCTTACTTGAAACATCTGCGGCAGAGATAAAAAAAGCGAGGGTCGGATAATGCTTTATGAATTCATGCTGTATTTCAGCGAACAAGTGCCAGGCGCCAATCTGTTCAATTACATCACGTTTCGCGCAGGCGGTGCGGTGATGACCTCTTTGCTCATTAGCTTTCTGCTCGGCCCTTGGATGATTGGCGCTTTGCGCGCCCGCCAAGGCAAAGGACAGCCGATCCGCGAAGATGGCCCGCAATCGCATTTGGTTACCAAAGTCGGCACGCCGACCATGGGCGGCTTGCTGATTTTGCTGGGCGCGCTCGGTTCGACTTTGATTTGGGGCAATCTGACCAATCCGTTTTTATGGATTGTGCTGCTGACCACAACCGGCTTTGGCATTATTGGTTTTGCCGATGATTATCTAAAACTGCGCGGCGGCTCGAGTGCGGGTGTGCCGGGTCGGGTGAAATTGATATTTGAATCGCTCGTCGCCATTTGCTCGGTTCTGGCCATCAGCCATTATCTGCCGGAGCCTTTGTCGACCAGCTATGCCATTCCTTTCTTGAAAGACGTGCTGTTGCCGCTGGGCTTGCCGCTTTATTTATTCGCTGGCCTGATTGTGATGGTCGGCGCGTCCAATGCGGTCAATCTAACCGATGGTCTGGACGGTCTGGCGATTGTGCCGACGATGATTGCGGCCGCGAGTTTTGGCTTTATTGCTTATCTGGTTGGCAATGCGATTTTCGCCAATTATCTGCAAGTCCATTACGTGCCTGGCACGGGCGAGCTGGCGGTCTTTTGCGCCGCTCTCATTGGCTCTGGCTTAGGTTTCCTTTGGTATAATGCGCCACCGGCGGCGGTTTTCATGGGCGACACGGGGTCGCTGGCTTTGGGCGGCGCGCTGGGGTCCATCGCCGTGGCCACCAAACATGAATTGGTGCTGGCGATTATCGGCGGGTTATTTGTCTTAGAAGCGGTCTCGGTGATTGTGCAAGTGGCCTCGTTCAAGCTCACGGGCAAACGGGTTTTCGCCATGGCGCCTTTGCACCATCACTTCGAGCAGCGCGGCTGGGCCGAGCCGACGATTGTTATTCGGTTCTGGATTATCTCCGTCATTCTCGCCCTCATCGGGCTGGCTACGTTGAAGCTGAGGTAGGTCTATGATGCAGCTTCCCAAACTCACTGGTGAAACCGCCGTCTTCGGACTGGGCCGCTCTGGTCTGGCTTGTGTGGCGTCGCTGGTGGCTGCGGGAAATCAGGTGGTGGCTTGGGATGACCGCGCGGCGCCGCGCGCGCAAGCCGAAAAATTGGGCGCGCGGGTGCGAGATTTGACCGAGGATTTCGCCACGCCGACGCAATTGATTGTTAGCCCCGGCGTGCCATTGACCCATCCCGCCCCGCACCCGATTGTGCTGGCGGCGCGCGCGTTGGGCTGTGCGGTTTTGGGCGATATGGATTTATTCTCCATGGCGCTAGAGGCTTCGGGCTTGCGCGACAAGGCGACGATACTCGGCATTACCGGCACCAATGGAAAATCGACCACCACGGCTTTGGTCTGCCACATGCTGCAATCGGCGGGTCTGCCGGTTCATATGGGCGGCAATATCGGCACGCCGGTTTTGCAATTGCCACTGCCAGAGGCGTCGGCGCAAAACACGATTTACGTTCTCGAGCTATCGTCTTATCAGCTCGACCTCAATCGTCAGCTGCACTGTGATATCGGCGTGATGTTAAACCTCACGCCAGACCACCTAGACCGGCACGGCGATATGGCGGGCTATGCGCGCGCCAAACAAGCTCTATTTGAAAATGGCAAATGCCAGACTTTGCGCGTCATCGGCACGCAGGATGCGCCAAGCCGCGAGATGGCGCAGGCGCATCGGCATGAAAATCTAATCACGATTTCCAGCGCCCCTAGCGAGGGCGATATTCATTTCGCGCAAGGGCGCCTGAACTATGGCGCTGGCGAGACGCTTGATTTGCAAAATTGTGCAGCCCTTCGCGGCGCCCATAACGGCCAAAACGCTGCCGCCGCTTTGGCCATTGGGCAAAGCTTGGGGCTGAGCGATGCCGCGATTGCCAATAGTTTCGAGAGTTTTGGCGGCATGGCGCATCGCTTGCAATCGGTGGCGCATCACGGCGCATTGCATTTTGTTAACGATAGCAAAGCCACCAATGCGGAGGCGACCCGTCACGCGCTGGCGGCCTTTGATAATATTTACTGGATTGCAGGTGGGATGGCCAAAGCGGGGGGTATTTCCAACCTGAAGTCGCAATTTGCCAATGTGCGCGCCGCCTATCTGATTGGCGAGGCGGGCGAGGATTTTGCCCAAACACTGACGGATACGATGACAGATACGATGCCGGATAAAATGCCAGTAGCGATATCTCAAACCATCGATAAAGCGGTGAGCCAAGCGGCCGAGCAAGCCCAAGCCGATGCGCTCAGCCAAGCGACGATTTTACTGTCACCTGCCTGTGCGTCTTTCGACCAATTCGAAGATTTCGAAGCGCGCGGTCTGGCGTTTCAAGCCGCGGTTGCCACTTGGGTGGCGGCACAAGAGAAAGGCGGTGCCGCATGAGCCGTCTGTTTGCTCGCACCAATCGAGGCCTGCTGTCGCAATGGTGGTGGACGGTTGACCGCCAAATGGTCGGCGGCGTTTTGGCGCTCATCGGCTTTGGCTATCTGATGGCTTTTGCCGCCAGCCCCGCCGTGGCGCAAACCATTGGCAAGTCGATTTATTATTTCGCCAATAAGCAATTTGTCTTTCTTTCCTTGGCGGGTTTTGTGTTTCTTGGCGTGTCGATGCTCTCGCCCAAGGCGATTAAATATTTCGCGCTGCTCTTGCTGGTCGGCGCGCTGGGCGGTGTTATCGCCACGCTGTTTTTTGGGGTCACCGTGAAGGGCGCGAGCCGCTGGTTGATTATCGCCGGAATATCCGTGCAACCCTCCGAGGTGTTAAAACCTGCTTTCGTTGTGGTCACCGCTTGGTTGTTCGCCCGCCAAAGAGCCAAATTTGTGGCGCATGATATGTGGTTGGCGGTCGTGCTTCTGCTCGGCACTTGCGCCCTCTTGGCCATGCAGCCTGACTTCGGCCAAACCATTTTATTGGGATTGGTGTGGATGTGCCTGTTCTTTTTGTCGGGCGGGTCGATGAAATTAATCGCCGCTATGGCCAGCCTCGGTCTTTTGGCCGGCACATATGTTTACGCCACTTACGGCTATTTCCGCAGCCGCATCGACCGCTTCCTCGACCCCTCCACGGGCGACACCTATCAAGTGGATAAAGCCATGGATGCCATCCGCTCGGGCGGCATCACGGGTGTGGGGCCAGGCGATGGCCGCGTGAAATCCATCCTGCCCGATGCCCATGCTGATTATGTCTTCGCTGTCGCGGCCGAAGAGGGCGGGTTGATTATCGGCTGTTTCATTGTTTTCACTTTCGCGTTTTTGGTTTGGCGCGCGCTTTGGGCTTTGCGCGAAGAGCGCGAGCATTGGGTGCAATTGGCCGCCTCGGGGCTGATTTGCCTATTTGGCCTGCAAGCGATTATCAATCTATCGGTCAATCTCAACCTCATGCCGTCCAAGGGCATGACTTTACCGTTTATTTCTTATGGCGGCTCGTCGCTTTTGGCCTCGGCCATTACCATGGGCATGTTGGTCGGCTTAATGCGCCGCCGCGCCAGCTCTGACACACGTTTACGCACGCTGCCGACCCGCGGCACTCACTTACTGGCTGGAGGTCGCACATGAGTAAAGCAAACACCCCTAAAAATAAGGTCTTACTGGCGGCTGGCGGCACTGGCGGACATATGTTTCCGGCCAGTGTTTTGGCCGAGCAGTTGAAAGCCATAGACTATGAGGTGCATCTGGCTACCGATACGCGCGGCCTCGCCTATGTGGCGCAACTGACGCCAATGGTGCAGCATAAAGTGCCAGCCGCAACGGTGTTTAGCAGTGGCATTTTGGCCTTGCCGTTCCGCCTCGTCACCTTGGCATTTTCCATCCTCATGTCGTTATATTTGGTGCAGCGTTTGAAGCCGAAAGTGATTGTCGGTTTTGGCGGCTATCCGTCTTTTGGGCCAGTGATGGCGGGGCTGATATTGGGGCGTCCGGTCTTGGTGCATGAGCAAAATGCGGTTCTGGGGCGGGTCAATCGACTGGCTGCCCATTACGGGGCTTGTGTGGCGACGAGCTATAATCAAACCGATAAAGTTCCCGAGGCCGCTGCCGAGCGCTTGCGGCGGACGGGCAATCCTTTGCGCGCGGCGGTGCTGAAAGCGGCGCAAACGGAGTATAGCGAGCCGACGAAATCGGGCGGCTTTGAGCTTTTGGTATTCGGTGGCAGCCAAGGCGCCAGCGTGTTCTCTGAAATTTTGCCAGCCGCTGTTCAAAAATTGCCAAAGGGTTTGCAAAACCGTCTGCGGATTGTCCAGCAAGTGCGAAAGGTGGATATGCAAACCACTTTGGACACCTATGGAAAATTGGGAGTTCATGCGGAAATGCGCGAGTTCTTTGACGATTTGCCAGCCCGTATGCGGCGCGCCCATATGGTTGTTTCGCGCGGTGGCGCCTCGACGATTGCCGAGCTGGCCGCCCTTGGGGCGCCGTCTTTGATTGTGCCTTTGCCAGGCTCGCTCGACCAAGACCAAGCGGTGAATGCGCGCGAGATAGAACATTCAGGCGGCGCTTTATTGCTGCGCCAAGCCGCGTTCACGCCAGAAAAGTTGGCCGAAATATTGACCCAAAAAATGCAAGATGCTGAGGCTTTAAACGCCATGTCGCGCCAAGCTTCGGCTTTTGGCGAGCTCGACGCTGCGGGTCGCTTGAGCCGCTATGCACATTGTTTGGCATCGGGCGTGCCGGTTCAAATCGATTTGCCGCGCCCCCGCCAATCCAATTCGGAGGCGCGCCATGGATAAGCCTGTGTCCCAAGCCCGCCCTCAACGGGTGCTTTTGCCAACGGGTTTGCGCCCGATGGGTCGGGTGCATATTGTCGGCATCGGCGGCATTGGCATGAGCGGCATTGCCGAAGTGATGCACCTCATGGGCTATGAAGTGCAGGGCAGCGATATGGGCGCCAATGCCAATACCGAACGCTTGGCCGCCATGGGCATTGAGATTATGCAAGGCCATGCCGCCGCCCATGTCGAAAAAGCCGGTGTGGTGACGATTTCCTCGGCCGTGCCAGACGATAATCCGGAAGTGCAAGCCGCGCGCGCCGCGCATATTCCCGTGGTGCGCCGCGCCGAAATGCTGGCCGAATTGATGCGCCTGAAACCGTGCATCACCATTGCTGGCACGCATGGTAAAACCACAACCACCTCCCTGACGGCGGCGCTCTTGGATGCCGCCTCGCTCGACCCAACGGTGATGAACGGCGGTATCATCAATGCCTATGGCACCAATGCACGGCTTGGCCGAGGCGATTGGATGGTGGTGGAAGCCGATGAAAGCGACGGCACATTCGTGCGCTTGCCGACAACGATTGCCATTATCACCAATATTGACCCCGAGCATCTCGAGCATTACGGCGACTTCGACGGCCTGCGCGCCGCTTTCGATCGCTATATTCAAAACATCCCATTTTACGGCGTTGGCATTGTCTGCCTCGACCACCCTGAAGTGCAAAGCCTTGTCGGGCGCGTAACCGATCGCCGCCTGATTACCTATGGGCTTGGCGAGCAGGCCGATGTCCGCGCCGTGAACATTCGCGAAGAGGGGCTGACGCAATATTTCGACGTGATATGGCGCGACCGCCGTAATGATGCGCAAAATAGTTTGCGCGATTTATCCTTGCCGATGGCGGGGAAACATAATTTGCAAAACGCGCTGGCCGCCATTGCTGCGGCCATAGAAGTGGGCGGCGATGCGACCAGTATTCGCAAAGGCCTATCCGAATTTGGCGGCGTGAAACGCCGCTTCACGCCGGTCACCACGCTCGATAATAACATCCGCTTGTTCGACGATTACGCGCATCATCCGGTAGAAATTGAAGCGGTTTTGGAAAGCGCGCGCGCCGTCACCAAAGGCCGCGTGATTGGCGTGATGCAGCCGCATCGCTATAGCCGCCTGTGCGACTTATTCGAGGGTTTTTGCGCCAGTATGAATGGTGCCGATACGGTTTTGGTGACGCCCGTATTTGAAGCTGGCGAGACGCCCATCGAGGGTTTCCATAGCGCCGCGCTGGCCGAGGGTTTGCGCGCGCATGGCCACCGCCACGTCATTCACGTCGAGAACAATGATAAATTAGCCGATGTTTTGGCCAAGGAAATACAAGCCGACGATGTGGTTATTTTCATGGGCGCCGGCTCCATTTCCGCCATGGCGTATGCCGTGGCCGAAAAACTGGGAGGCAGCGTCTAATGCAAAGCCTGCAAACCCAGATGCAAGATTGGCCGCTACCAGAGGTGCGCGGCAAATATCTGCGCGATGTGGCGCTGGCCGACCTGTGCTGGTTCCGCGTGGGCGGCACGGCGGATGTGGTTTTCCTGCCTGCCGATGCGGACGACCTATCAGAGTTTCTGGCGGCGCTGCCGCAAGAGGTGCCGCTGCATATTCTGGGCGCCGGCTCCAATACATTGGTGCGAGATGGCGGCGTGCGCGGTGTCGTGCTTCGCCTTGGAGCGGCCTTTGGCCAAATTAAACAAATTTCAGACAGGCAAATCGCAGCCGGTGCCGCCACTTTGGATGTCAAGCTGGCGCGCGCCGCCGCCGAGGTTTCGTTGTCGGGTCTAGAGTTTTATCGCGGCATTCCAGGTGCCATTGGCGGCGCCATTGCCATGAACGCTGGCGCCTATGGCGGCGAAACCAGCGATGTTTTGGTCGAGGTCGAAGCGCTCGATAGAGCGGGTAAAAAGCAGGTTTTCTCGGCCAAGGATTTGCAGTTGAGCTATCGCCATAATGGCTATTCGGAATTTTTGGTTTACACAGGCGCACGCTTTGAGGCGACCCCGGGCGACCAGCCAAGCATCCTTGCTGCCATGCAAGAGATTTCCGCCAAGCGCGAAGAAACCCAACCGATAAAATCGCGCACGGGCGGCTCGACGTTTAAAAATCCGGGCGGTGCCAATCCCGATGGCCCGAAAGCTTGGAAGCTCATCGACGCAGCCGGCGCGCGCGGTCTGCAAGTAGGCGACGCGCAAATGTCGGAGCTGCATTGCAACTTTATGATCAACCACGGAAACGCCAGCGCGGCGGATTTGGAAGGTTTGGGCGAGCAGGTTCGCGCTCAGGTCGCGCAAAGCAGCGGCGAGACTTTGCAGTGGGAAATCAAACGCATTGGGGAGGCGCTATGAGCGACGCACTCCATATCGGCGTTCTGATGGGCGGCTGGTCGCCCGAACGCGAAGTCAGCTTAATTTCGGGCGCGCAATGTGCCGCCGCCTTGCGCGAGCTGGGCTATCGGGTCACCGAAATTGACGCCACCCACGGGCTCGACCGCCAATTGGGAGAGGTGCAGCCCGATATTTGTTTCAACGCGCTGCACGGCGTTGGCGGCGAAGATGGCGAAGTGCAGGGGTTGTTAGAAGTTTTGCAAATTCCCTATACGCATTCGGGCGTGCGCGCCTCGGCTTTGGCGATGGATAAACATCTGTCGAAGCAGGTTTTTGCCGCGATGGATTTACCCATCGCCGCTTCTATTTTGGTCGAGAAAGGCAGCGTGCAAGGACACCCTATGGCGCCGCCTTATGTGGTCAAGCCGGTCAATCAAGGCTCCAGCGTGGGCATTGAGATTGTCGTCGATGGCGCCGATGCGGTGCCCGAGTGCCTTAGCGAAACGGGCTGGGCCTTCGAGGGCATGGCCATGGTGGAAGCCTATGTGGCGGGGCGCGAATTGACCTGCGCCGTGATGGGCGGGCAAGCGCTCGACGTGATGGAAATCGTGCCGAGCAATGGCTGGTATGATTATCACGCCAAATATGAAGAGGGCGGCTCGCGCCATGATTTGCCAGCCGATATCTCGCAAGCTTTGGCAGCGCAAATTCAAGAGATAAGTTTGGTCGCGCATGGGGCGCTGGGGTGTCGCGGGGTCAGCCGAGCCGACTTCCGCTTCGACGCCGATAAAGACCAACTCGTGCTTTTAGAAATCAACACCCAACCCGGCATGACGCCGCTCTCTTTGGTGCCAGAAATGGCCGCCCATAGAGGCATAAGTTTTGCCGACCTCGTTCAGTGGATAGTGGAGGATGCCTCATGCCAGCGGTAAAACAAACGAAATCAATGAAGCCGAGTTTTAAAAGCCGTCTTCGCGATGCGCTCATCTCGGTGCTGGTGACGCCGTTGAATTTGATGGCCATTGGCTTGCGGGTTTTATGGTCGGGGCGCAAGCTTCGCTTGGCTAGTTTGGCGCTTTTAGGTGCGGCTTTGGTGGCCAGTGTTTTCCGGTTTGACAGCCTCACGCCGGCCGCCGAAATTGTCCGCGCGAAAACCTATGCGGCCAGTGCCGCCATGGGTTTTGCGATTAATGATATTACGGTGGAAGGGCGAAAGCGCACGCAAGCGAGCGATCTTTTGGTCGCCGTAGATGCCCAGCAGGGCGGCGCTATTTTCGCGCTCGACCTCGATGAAATGCACGCCCGCATCGAGGCTTTGCCTTGGGTTCAGCAGGCTGTGGTGTTGCGCCGTCTGCCCAATATTTTGCATGTGAAACTCACCGAGCGTGACCCTTTTGCGCTCTATCAAGAGAACCAGAAAAAAGCGCTGATTGACCGCAATGGCGTGGTTATCACGCGCCAGCATTTGCGCGCTTTCGAACATCTACCAACGTTTTCTGGCGAGGGCTCTACTTTGCGCGCCAGCGATTTAATGGATCAGCTGAAAGACTATCCGGTTTTGCGCAACCGCATGGTGGCAGCGCATTGGACGGGCGGACGCCGCTGGACAGTGCGCCTTGACCATGGCGGCAAAGTTTTGCTGCCCGAGGGTAATATTGAAGGCGCGCTCAACCGCCTGATGCAGCTCGAAAAAGATCGCCGCATTCTGGCCGTCGAAAACCAAGCGATTGATTTACGCTTGCCCGATCGGGTGCTTTTGCGTCCCGACTCGAAGCGCTCCAAGCAAACCGTGAAACCCAAATCCAAGGCAAAGGTGGCTTCGTGAACCGACCCCTCCACATCGCTCAATTTGACCGCCGCTCGGCCATGCCGTTGCGCCGTGGGGTGATTGCCGCGTTGGATGTCGGCACCTCGAAAGTGGCTTGCCTGATTGGCGAGCATAGCGTCGATGGGTCGGGGCAAAACGGATTGCTAAGAATTTCAGGCCTCGGGCATCACGTCTCCGAAGGGGTGGTGGCAGGCCAAGTGGTCGACATGCGCCTAGCCGAAGACAGCATTCGAGCCGCCGTCGATGCGGCCGAGAGAATGGCCGGCATGGAAGTGCGCGATGTGGTTATCGGCGTGTCTTCTGGCCTCTTGACCAGTCGCATGGTCACCTCAGAGCTGCCTTTGATGGGGCAAAAAGTGACCCGCGAGCATATGGCGATGGTATTGCGCAATGCGCGCGAAGATTTCTGGACGCCCGATATGGAAATTCTCCATGCCATTCCGGTCGGCTACGACATTGATGATAATTACGCGATTGTCGACCCGCTTGGCATGCAGGGCGAAACGTTAACCGTCAGCTTGCACATGGTGGCCATGCCTGCGGGGCCGGCGCGCAATTTATTGGCCTGTATTGAACAATGCCATTTGCGCTGCGAAAAACTCGTCGCCACGCCCTATGCCAGCGCGCTATCGACCCTGATGGAAGATGAGGTAGACCTCGGCGTGTTGCATATCGATATGGGCGCGGGAACCACAAGTGCCAGTATCTTCTATCGCGGCGAGGCGATTTTCACCTGCGTTGCCCCGATTGGCGGGCGCCATATCAGCACCGATATTGCCTTGGGGCTGAATGTCTCGATGGCAACGGCCGAGCGTATCAAGACGCTTTATGGCAGTGCCTTGGGGGCAACGGGCGATGAGCGCGAGCAATTTGAAGTTCCGGTAATGGGCGGCGACCACCAAATGTTGCCACGCAGTGATTTGACCAAAATCATTCGCCCACGCTTAGAAGAAATTTTTGAAATGGTTCAAACCAAGTTGACCGAAAGCGGCTTCGCCCAAATGGCGGGGGGTCGCGTGGTGTTGACGGGGGGCGCGGCGCAACTCAATGGCGCGCGCGAATTGGCGCATACGATTTTAGAAAAGCGAGCCAGAATGGCCTCGCCAATGCGCCTCACTGGCCTGCCCGAAAGTGCGACAGGGCCAGCTTTTTCTGCCTGTGCGGGTCTCTTGACCTATGCCGGGCGCAATCACGCCGATGCTGTGCTGAAGGAAGGGCGTGCTGCTGGCGCGTTCGGCTGGCTCGGAAATTGGCTACGGAGGAATTTCTAATGCTCCGAGCTGTTCAACGTAGGTCCGATGAGAGAGCAAACCCACTTCGCGCCGAGGCTATCCGGCAAATTCTATCGTTTTTCAAGAGTGGAAAGCTCTTGAGGAAAATTTCGTTTTGATTCTTCAGAACCCAAACCAGACCTCGCTAAATTCGGCGAGTAGATAAGGAGAAAGTCATGAGTATTCAATTAACCGTTCCCCCGAAACGTGAACTCAAACCACGCATTGTTGTGTTTGGTGTGGGTGGCGCAGGCGGCAATGCCGTCAATAATATGGTCGCCGCCGGTCTCGAAGGCGTCGACTTTGTGGTCGCCAATACAGACGCGCAAGCCCTGAGCAACTCAAGTGCCGACCGACGCATCCAAATCGGCTCGAAAATCACCGAAGGCCTCGGCGCGGGTTCCAATCCAGAGATTGGCAAAGCCGCAGCAGAAGAAACCATGGCCGAGATTGTCGACATGCTGCAAGGCTCGCATATGGCGTTTGTCACGGCTGGCATGGGCGGCGGCACCGGCACAGGGGCTGCCCCCGTGATTGCCCGGGCGGCGCGCGAGCAAGGTATTTTAACGGTCGGTGTGGTTACCACGCCATTTGATTTCGAAGGCGGTCGGCGCATGCGCTCGGCCAAGGCAGGCATTGAAGAGCTGGCCAAAGAAGTCGATACGCTGATTATCATTCCGAACCAAAACCTGTTCCGCATTGCCAATGCGCAGACAACCTTTGCCGAGGCTTTCGCCATGGCCGATGAAGTCTTGCATTCGGGCGTGGCAGGCATCACCGATTTGATGATTAAGCCAGGTCTTATCAATCTCGATTTCGCCGATGTTCGCACGGTGATGAACGAGATGGGCAAAGCCATGATGGGCACAGGCGAAGCCGAAGGCGACAAACGCGCCGTCGAAGCTGCCGAAGCCGCCATTGCCAACCCATTGCTCGACGATGTGTCGATGCAAGGCGCGCGCGGTGTGCTGATTAACATCACCGGCGGCAATGACATGACGCTTTATGAGTTGGACGAAGCGGCCAGCCGCATCAAGCAAGAAGTCGACCCAGAAGCCAATATCATCATCGGCTCGACTTTCGATGAAGCCTTGAACGGCATGATGCGGGTTTCGGTTGTGGCCACGGGCATTGATGCCGAAGCGGCTAGACTGACAGCTTTAGAGGGCGGACGGATTATCCAAATGACGCCAAATGAAGCTGGCGATCTCGGGGAGATGACGGCAATGGGAGAAACGGGTGAGGCTACCGCGCCAGAAGCGCCAACTGCGCCCCTGCCTTCGCTCGACCCCACGATGCCCGAAGCCGCGCCTGCGACAGGCGAAGGTGAACTGCCAAGCTTCCTAGCTGGAGGGCGGGCAGAACAGCCGGCGCATCAGCCAATTTCGAAGCGCAAACGCTCGTTCATCGACCGCGTGTTTGGTGCCAAGAAAGACACGACCTCGGCTCAAACCATGCCCAACCCACGGGTTGCCATGGATGAGGCACCACAAGCGCCTGTCAGCGATGCGCCCGCCGCACCGCTAGAGGTTACCGAAGCGCCTCTGCCGGCGGTTGGCACGCCAGAAGCGGCGCCGATGGCACAGCCTGCCGCGTTTCAAAACGAGCTAGATGGCACCCCAGACCTGCCAGCAACGGCAGCTGAAGTGCAGGCTCCCGAGCCGGTGATGGAAACCCAAGTGGCGGAAGTGGCACAAGCGCCAACCCTCGATTTGGCGAACCAAGACAGTGCCGCTAGTGAGCCAGCAAAAGCAGAGGCTAAAACAGAGCCTAAAGCAGAGGCTAAAACAGAGCCTAAAGCAGAGGCGCCTGCCAAAGCATCGCCTAGTCTTTCGGCACCGAGCGTGTCTGCGCCGAGCGTGGATGCGGTAAGCTCCGAGCCGATTTTCCAGACCAGCATGCAGACCGGCCCGACGATGTCGGCAACCTCGTCGTTGGATGCAGACCAGCTTGATATTCCGGCTTTCTTGCGCCGCTAATATCCAGCCACGTTAAAGATTGGGAAACGGCTCGGGGCAACTCGAGCCGTTTTCTTTTTTATCCTCGGGTGCGCGCCAAGCCTTATATTGGGGCATGAAGCTATCGCCCCATTTCAGCTTACGCGAATTGACCAAATCGCAAACCGCCGCGCGGCTCGGGATTGCCAATCAGCCGTCGAGCCGAGACGTGCAAGCCCTGCGCCATCTTTGCACGACGATATTAGAACCCGTGCGGGTGCAGTTTCGCGTGCCGATTCTCCCTTCCAGTGGCTATCGCTGTTTACCGCTCAATGCCGCCATTGGTGGCGCCCCGAGCAGCCAACATTGCCAAGGCGCGGCGGTCGATTTTGAAATCGCTGGCGTGAGTCACCTCGATTTGGCGCATTGGATAGAGGCGAATCTGGTTTTTGATCAACTTATTTTGGAATATCCACAGCCCGAGGACGTGAACGCGGGCTGGTTGCATGTCTCGTGTCTGGAGCGCGGCAATCGTAGGCAGAGCCTCACAAAAACGCAGAATGGCATTTTTAGCGGATTTTCGGCGTTCTAACTATGTTCTAACCATGTTTCAAAAGGTTACAGCGATGTAACAAAAGGCAATAATCTGTTAATTGAGGTGCATCGGGGGGATAGGTAGAAAACACTCATAGAAGTATCAACTGTTTGAGACAGCAATGAGGAACCCTGATGGTCGCACCCGCTAGCATAGCTGAGATGAACGCACAATTTAGTGCTGTGTCTCCGGCTGCCTTGCCAGTTGCGGCGCGCATGGGGGTTTGGCAGACCACGTTGAAAGCCGACGCCACTTTGTCTGGCATTGGTCTGCATTCTGGCAAAACCGTTACCTTGCGCCTTCGCCCAGCCGCTGCCGATACGGGCATCGTGTTTATGCGCACCGACATTGAGACGCCCGAAGAAGCGGTTATCCCCGCGCTTTGCGCCAGTGTTTGCGAAGTCACTTTATCTTCTAAAATCGGCAATCGCTTCGGCCATGTTGTCGGCACGGTAGAACATCTAATGGCGGCTTTGGCTGGCTTGCGGGTGGATAATGCCATCATTGAAATTGACGCGCCGGAAGTGCCTATCATGGACGGCAGCGCGAAACCTTTTGTCGCGATGATCCAAAAAGCGGGTCTGCGCGAGTTGGGCGTATCGCGCCGTGTGGTTCGGATTAAAAAACCCGTTCGGGTTGGCAATGGCGACAGCTATTGCGAATTAGTGCCAGACGACGAAAGCGTGTTTGAAGCCGAGATTGATTTTGAAAGCGGCGCCATTGGCCGTCAGTTCTATGCGCTGAAACTAGACGATGGCAATTTCGACACAGATGTTGTGAGCGCCCGCACGTTTTGCATGTTGCAACAAGTCGAAGCCATGCATAAAGCTGGCTTGGCGCTGGGCGGTTCTGTTGAAAACGCGATTGTTGTGGATGGCGATACGGTGATGAACGAAGAAGGCCTGCGCTCGGAGCGTGAGTTTGTTCAGCACAAATTGCTGGATGCGATTGGCGATTTATACCTTATGGGTCTGCACCTCATTGGCCGCTATCGTGGCTATAAGTCTGGCCATGCGCTGCACAATGATTTGCTGAACGCTTTGTTCCAAGAAACCGACGCCTTTGAGTTGGTAAATCTGGCCGATGGCGAAACTATTCTGGCGGCTGAATAAGCGCTTTTATTCCGATATTTTAACCCTAATCTGGCGCTTTGACGCTGGCTTGTGCTTGCGCAATGCAGTAAATATAAAGCTCAACTTAGGAATCGCTCGATGCGCTTAACACATATATTTGCTTTTGCTTTGGCCGCCACTGTTCTGTCCGCTTGCGGCGGGGTGAAGGATATTGAGGCTCTTTATGTCGAGCGTCCGGTTGAGGTTATCTATAATAACGCGCATGCCGAATTGGCGCGTGGCAATTATATTCTGGCGACCCAAGAGTTTGACGAAGTAGAGCGCCAACACCCCTATTCTTTGTGGGCGCGGCGCGCTTTGGTGATGTCTGCCTATACGTATTATCTGCAAAATAAATATGACGAAGCGATTGGCACGGCACAGCGCTTCTTGGCGCTTTATCCCGGCAATAAGCAAGCCGCCTATGCGTATTATCTGATGGCCATTTGCCAATATGAGCGCATCTCGGATGTGAAATTAGACCAACGCACAACAGAGCTGGCGCAATATGCTTTGGGCGAGGTTATTCGCCGCTACCCCGGCACAGATTTCGCGCGCGATGCGGTTTTAAAGCTCGATTTAACGCGCGATAATCTGGCGGGTAAGGAAATGGATGTCGGCCGGTTTTATCAAAACCGAGGCGATTACATTGCGGCGGCCACGCGGTTTCGCAATGTCATTGAAGTCTATAGCCGCACCAGCCATGTGCCAGAGGCTTTGCATCGGTTGACCGAGACGTTTTTGCTCTTGGGCGTGCCGCACGAGGCGCAAAACTCGGCTGCCGTGCTGGGCTATAATTACCCCTCGAGCCCTTGGTATAAATACAGCTATCGTATTTTACGCCAGCGCGACTTAGAGCCCGTTCAGGACGAGACCTCGTGGATAAGTCGGGCGCTGAGCGCCGTATTTTAGGGGCAAGCATGCTGATATCGCTGTCCATTCGAAACATTGTTTTAATCGACCAGCTAGACCTCGACTGGCAAGCCAACCTGTGCACTTTGACGGGCGAGACGGGCGCGGGGAAATCGATATTGCTCGACTCGCTCGGCCTCGCCACGGGCGCGCGCGGCGATGCCGGATTGGTTCGCCAAGGTTGCGAGCAGGGCAGCGTGACGGCAGTGTTTCAAATAGACCCCGACCACCGCGTGCGCAAAACCTTGAGCGATAATGGATTGGAAGTCACTGGCGAGTTAATTTTACGCCGCGTGCAATCCGCCGATGGCCGCAGCCGTGCTTTTTGCAACGACCAACCCGTGGGCATTGGACTGCTATCGGAAATTGGCAGTCAGTTGATTGAAATCCACGGCCAAAACGAAAGCCAAGCCCTTACCGATGCGGCCACGCAGCGCGGCCTATTGGATAGTTTTGCCGGCCTTACCGAGGCGGTGGCCAGCGTTGGCAAGCTGTTTGTGGCGCGCCAATCGGCTCGCGAAGCTTTGGCGTCTTATCGCGCCGAGCTGGCGCAGGCCAGCGCCGATACGGAATATTTAACCCACGCCATCGCCGAATTGCAGGAGCTGAACCCGAAAGTGGGCGAAGAGCTGTTGCTATCGGATGAGCGCGGCGTGCTGATGAATACGGAAAAAATCTCAGATGATTTGCGCGCAGCCGATAAATTACTGCACGGTGACGGCGGCATTGAAAAAGCGTTAAACGGGGCTTTGCGTCGGCTCGAGAAATCGGCACCCGAAGCGGGCGGACAATTGGATGAGGCGGTCGCCGCCATCGACCGCGCCCTAATCGAGGCTGGCGAAGCGCGGGTTGCGGTTTCCAGCGCCGTGTCGAGTGTCATCAATGATCCGGCACGCCAAGAACAAGTCGAGGAGCGCCTTTTCACGCTGCGTAGCCTAGCGCGCAAACATGAAACCACTTGTGACGCGCTGCCTAGCGTCTTGACCGAATTAGTTGCGAAATTAAGCGCCATTCATCGCGGCAATGACCGGATGGCTGAATTGGAAGAGGCGGTGAAAGCGGCCGAGGCCGATTATGCCGAGAAAGCTTTGGCCGTATCGAACTCGCGCCAAAAGGCGGCTTTGCGCTTGGATGACATGGTCAATGCCGAGCTGGGGCCATTGAAACTCGACGGCGGACGCTTCACCACGCAAGTGGTGCAAGGCGAGCTGGAAGATGGCGCGGCGCATGGTCTGGATAAAGTCAGTTTCGTTGCCTCCACCAACCCCGGTACGGCGCCGGGCCCGATTGCGAAAATTGCTTCGGGCGGCGAATTGGCGCGCTTCATGTTGGCGCTGAAAGTCTCGCTGGCGGCGGAAGGCAATAGCGGCACGATGATTTTTGATGAAGTCGATGCGGGCGTTGGCGGCGCGGTGGCCGAGGCGGTCGGCTCGCGCCTATTCCGTTTGGCGCAAGGCGGACAAGTTTTAGTGGTCACCCATAGCCCGCAAGTGGCGGCGCGGGGCAACTATCATTGGTTGGTGCGCAAGGGCGATACGGGCACAGGCTTCTCGACCAAAGTTGTGCCACTGGCCGAAGCTGCGCGGCTCGAAGAAGTGGCGCGCATGTTGTCGGGCGCAGATATTACCGACGAAGCGCGCGGTGCCGCCAAGCGACTGCTTGAGGCCGGCTAATGAGCGCCGAGACGCCGGTCGAAACCCTGACAGAACAGCAAGCGCAGGCCGAATTACAGCGCTTGGCCAAAGATATGGCCGCCCATGACGCGGCCTATTATCAAGACGATGCCCCCACCCTTTCGGATGGAGAGTATGACGCGCTGCGCCAGCGCAATGAGCAGATTGAAAATCGTTTTCCCAACCTCAAGCGCGCCGATAGTCCCAGCGATAAAGTCGGCGCGACCCCCAGTGGCGCCTTTGGCAAAGTCGAGCATAGCGTGGCTATGTTGTCTTTGGGCAATGCGTTTACGCCCGAGGATGTGCAAGAGTTCGACACACGCGTTCGCCGCTTTTTAAACCTCGAGCCAGACGCCGAATTAGCCCTCACCTCGGAGCCGAAAATCGACGGCCTATCCGCCAGTTTGCGGTATGAAAAAGGCGTGCTGGTGCGCGGCGCGACGCGCGGTGATGGGCGTGTGGGCGAGGATATTACGGCCAATCTGAAAACCCTGCCAGACATCCCCCATAGGCTGCCCGACGGCGTGCCGGACGTGGTGGAAATACGCGGCGAGGTCTATATGAATGGGGCTAATTTTGCCGCTTTGAACGCGCGCCAAATAGCCGCCAAAGCCAAGCCTTTTGCCAATCCGCGCAATGCGGCGGCGGGTAGTTTGCGCCAGCTCGATACGAAAATTACGGCGGCACGCCCGTTGAGCTTTTTCGCCTATACATGGGGCGAGATGAGCTATCTGCCTGCCGACACCCAACGCGGCATGATGGCGTGTTTCGAGGCTTGGGGCTTTCGCGTCAATCCGGCCTTTATCGGCGTCACGCATCCGGATGGTTTGCTGGCGCATTGGGCGGATATCGAGGCGCAACGGGCGAGCCTCGGCTATGATATCGACGGTATGGTCTATAAGGTCGACCGTCTCGATTATCAGGCGCGGCTCGGCTTTGTATCGCGTGCGCCGCGTTGGGCGATTGCGCATAAGTTCCCTGCCGAGCAGGCGAGTACCCAGCTGAATGCGATTGAAATTCAAGTCGGTCGCACGGGGGCTTTAACGCCCGTTGCCAAGCTCGAGCCGGTCACCGTTGGCGGGGTCGTGGTGTCCAATGCGACTTTGCACAATGGCGATGAGATTGCCCGTAAAGATATTCGCATCGGAGACACCGTGGTGGTGCAACGCGCGGGCGATGTTATCCCGCAAGTGGTGAAGCCTGTGTTGCAAGCGCGCCCTGAAAACAGTCTCGAATTTGTCTTCCCAACCCATTGCCCAGCATGCGGCAGTGCGGCGGTGCGCGATGTCGATGAAGATGGCAAAGCCGATGTGGTGACGCGTTGCACCGGCGGGCTGACGTGTCCGGCGCAAGCGCGCGAACGCCTGAAGCATTTCGTCTCGCGCGCGGCGTTGGATATTGATGGTTTGGGACAAAAGCAAATCAACGAGTTCTGGCAGGCCAATATGGTGCAAGCGCCGCAGGATATTTTCACCTTGCAGACGCGCTTTGAAGATAATCCACCGCCCAAATGGCTCTATGCCAATGGCCCCAAAGACAAGCTCGGCACGCTGAAAGAGAGTGTGAAGAAATTATTCAAAGCGATTGAGGCGCGCAAAACCGTCGACCTCGACCGACTGATTTTTGGCCTCGGCATTCGTCATGTCGGCGAGACGACGGCGCGGGGCTTGGCGCGTCATTTCGGCTCGCTCGAAAAAATGATGCAGGATGTTCGCGACATGGGTCGTGGGGATGGGGCGTTGCGGGCTGATTTAGAAGCCGTCGATGGCTTTGGCGAAACGCTGTTAGACTCGCTGGTCGCGTTTTTTGGCGAAGAGAAAAACTGCGAAAGCGTGCAAGCCCTTCTCACAGCAGGCGTGCGGCCAACCCCTCTGGAGGCGGTGGCGCAAGACACGCCAGTTGTGGGTAAAACCATTGTTTTCACAGGCACTTTGGTGCAAATGACCCGCGCCGAAGCGAAAGCGCGCGCCGAAACCATGGGCGCCAAAGTGGTCGGCTCGATATCGGCCAAAACGGATTTTCTGGTGGCAGGCGCCGAGGCAGGCTCGAAGCTCACAAAAGCCCAAGGCTTGGGGGTCACAATATTGAGCGAAGACGAATGGGTGGCCCTCGCCAGCCTTTAACCAGCGCCTCTAAAGCGGTTTACAATTCTTCTTCAACCAGCTTTGCGTGGCCTTATCGACTTTTGGCAAAAGCGTCGCCTCGACGCGCGCATGATAGGCATCCAACCAAGCCACTTCGTGATGGCTCAACAGGGTCTTATCGATGAGGCGGCGGTCGATGGGAGCCAGCGTTAGGGTTTCAAATTCCAACATGGCGCGTTGCGTCTTTGCGGTTTTGGCAGGCCGCACATATTGCAGGTTCTCAATCCGAATGCCGAATTTTCCGGCCGCATAATAGCCCGGCTCATTGGAGACAATCATGCCCTCTTGCAAAGGCACCAAACCGCCTTTGGAGATACGTTGCGGGCCCTCATGCACCGACAAATAACTGCCAACGCCATGGCCAGTTCCGTGGTCAAAATCTTGCCCAACTTCCCAAAGCGGCGCGCGCGCCACGGTGTCGAGCTGCATACCATTGGTGCCATGGGGAAACCGCACGGCGGCCAAAGCAATATGGCCGCGCAACACGCGGGTAAAGGCTTCAATGGCGCCTTTGGAGGGGGTCGTCTTGGCGCCTTTGGCGGCCTCAATCAAAACCGTGCGGGTGACATCTGTGGTGCCTTTTTGATACTGCCCGCCGCTATCGATTAAAAATAAATCACCGGGTTTCAAAAGCCGATTGGTTTTTTGTGTCACGCGATAATGCACAATGGCGCCATGCGGCCCGGCGCCAGCGATGGTGTCAAAGCTCAAATCCAGCAGTTTACCTGTGGCGGCGCGGCAGGCTTCGGCGTGTTTGGCGGCGTCTATTTCGCTCAACTTGCCTGAGCGGCTGTTTTTATCGAGCCAAGCCAGAAAATTACACAAGGCCGTACCATCGATGACATGGGCTTGGGTGGTGGCTTTTATTTCGGCCTTGGTTTTATTGGCCTTGGGCAAAGCGCAAGGGTCTGGGATGCGCTGAATATTGGCGTTGAGCAATTGCGCGCCAAACCAAGCGGGCGTGCTGCTGGGGTCATAGGCGAGGGTCTCGGCTTGGATGGCGCGTAGGCTTTTGGCCAAACTATCGGGCGCGGCGAGGCGCAATCCTTTGCCAATATGGCGGCGCACGCTTTGGCTCACCCGCGCGCTATCGATGAACCAATCGAAGCTGGCGTTTTGGTTCAATATACCAAATGACAAAGCAAATGGCGTATGCGGCACATCCGTGGCGCGGCAATTGAGCAGCCAAGCGAGGTTCTCTGGCTGCGCGATGAGCAGTTTATCTTGGCCAGCCGCTTTCATATCTCGCGCCAAAGCCTGGCGTTTTTCGAGGGACGTCACGCCGGCCAATGTATCGGGATGCGCCGTCACAGGCGTCTGCGGCAAAGCTGGGCGGTCGTGCCAAATCGCATCCAACGGATTTGTCTCGACAAATACCAAACGCGCGCCCTTGGCGGCCAGCCTATCGCGATAGGCTTGCACCGCCGCTTCGCTATGCAATTTCGGGTCGATGCCAATTTCAAAACCCGACTTGGCTTGCGCGGCCAACCATTGGCTGGGCGGGGTTTGCATGAGGTTGATAATCTCAAAGCGTTTGCTATCGACTTGCTGGGGCGCTTGCAAAATATAGCGCCCATCGACAAACACGGCGGCCTTTTTGGCCAGCACAACGGCCGAGCCAGCCGAGCCACCAAAGCCGGTTAGATATTTCAAACGCTCATTGGCTGGCGGCACATATTCGCCTTGAAATTCATCTTCGCGCGGCACAATAAAGCCGTCGAGTTTGCGCGCGGTTAATTGCGCGCGCAGCTCTTTCAGCGTTTGGGGGCTTCCGCCAAAATCATCATCGTCAAAACTTTGAAACATGCTCACACTCTAACGCTTCAGGCACAGGCTCGTCCATGCACCAATTATCTTTTGCCGCTCTATCACAAAACCCTCGTCCCGATACCGCGCGCTCACACGCCGCGCTTGTTCGTTCAGCAATCCCGACAGAATAACCCGCCCGGTGTCGCTGACATGGGCTTTAAAATCAGCCGCCAAATCCACCAAAGGCGCGGCCATAATATTGGCAAAAATCACATCAAAACGGCGCCCGCGATAGGCCGCTTGCTGCATGCCCAAAGCGGTAAAGGCCTGAATGCGCGGGGTAACGCCATTGCGCGCCATATTGCTTTTTGTCACTTGCACGGCCACGGGGTCGTAATCGCTGGCCAGAATTTCCGCGGTCGAGCCGAGTAATTTCGCCGCCGCAATGGCCAGCGTGCCAGAGCCGCAACCAATGTCGGCAATGGTTGCGGGCGTGTAGTGTTTCACCAAATCGACGAATAAATGCAAGCAGCCTTGCGTGGTGCCATGGTGGCCAGAGCCAAAAGCTTGCCCCGCCTGCATCTCAACATTGCGCCAGCTGCCAGCGCGCGCGCTATCGTGGCTGCCGTGTAAATATAAAGGCGCGATCGCAATGGGCGGCAGATTTTGTTGATTTTGCGACACCCAATCGCGCTCTGGCACAAGCTCTAGCGTGGCCACGGCATCTTCGGGCAATTGCAAAAGCGTCAAATCCGTCTTGTCTTCGAAATAAACCCCGAAGCGCCAATCGCCCTCTATGTCGTGTTGGGTCTCTAACGGATTGTCGATTTTCTCTAACGCCCAAATGGTTGCGCCAAACAGCTCCAAGGCGGCTTCGGCTTGCAGCATATGGGCGGTAATGAAATCCAGTTTCCAGACTTTGGTCATGCCCGTAGCGCTAGGGCTTCTCGACGTAACTGTCGAGAACTTTCTTGGTTCCCGCTTTTTCAAACACCACAGTCAGCTTATTGCCTTCGATGCCTTGAATGCGCCCATAGCCGAACTTCTGATGGAAAATCCGCTCGCCGCGCTCATAGTCGCTATCCGATAAAGTGGAGGGGGCGGTTTCTGCGCGGCCATTTATCGTGGAGCTATTGCCGCCATATTTTTGCTTATTGGCTTGGGCGCGTTGCCAGCCCGGGCTGGTGTAGCTGGAGCCAGAAAAATCATTGGCGAAACGGCTTTGGGTCGCCAAAGCGGCGCCCTCATGGCTGTTCTCTGCTACTTCGACATGGTCCATCGGCAGCTCATCGATAAAGCGCGAGGGCAGGGCAGAGTTCCATTGCCCATGGGTGCGCCGATTGCCAGCAAACGAAATCGTCGCGCGAATTTTGGCGCGCGTAATGCCCACATAGGCAAGGCGGCGTTCTTCTTCCAATCCCTTATCGCCGCTTTCATCCAAGCTGCGTTGATGGGGAAACAGACCTTCTTCCCAGCCGGGCAGAAACACGGTTTCGAATTCCAAGCCTTTGGCGGCGTGCAAAGTCATAATCGAGACTTTGTCCTCATTGTCATTGGTGGCGGCTTCCATCACCAGCGAGATATGCTCGAGATAGCCGGTCAGCGTTTCAAACTCCTCCATGGAGCGCACTAATTCTTTCAGGTTTTCCAATTTGCCAGGGGCGTCGGGCGATTTATCGGCCTGCCACATGGCGGTATAACCGCTTTCGTCGAGTATCAATTCCGATAATTCCGTATGCGTCATCGTATCGACCAGCGAACGCCAATGGGTGACGGCGCGCACAAAACCAGACAAGGCGCGTCGCGCCGCAGGCTTTAAGTCTTCGGTATCGATAATGTCTTCGGCCGTTCGAAACATCGAGCGGTTTTGCTGGCGCGCGGCTTGGCGAAGCGTCTGCAGCGCCACTTTGCCCAAGCCACGGCGCGGTTTATTGCAAATGCGTTCAAAGGCGAGGTCATCATCGGGCTGTGCGATGAGGCGCAAATAAGCATTGGAATCGCGAATTTCGGCGCGCTCATAAAACCGTGGCCCGCCGATAACCCGATAGGGAATGCCCAGCGAAATAAACCGATCTTCAAATTCGCGCATCTGAAAACTGGCGCGTACCAGAACCGCCATCTCGTTGAGGCTTTGGCCTTTGCGCTGATGGTTTTCAATATCATCGGCGGTTTGGCGCGCTTCTTCTTCGCCGTCCCATGTGCCACGCACTTTTACTTTGTCGCCATCGTCGTTGCTGTCGGTCCAAAGGGTTTTGCCCAAACGGCCTTCGTTCTTTTTAATCAGGCCAGAGGCGGCGGCCAAAATATTTCCCGTCGAGCGATAATTGCGCTCGAGTTTAATAACGCCCGCGCCCGGGAAATCTTTATCAAAGCGTAAAATATTATCCACCTCAGCGCCCCGCCAGCCGTAAATCGACTGGTCATCATCGCCCACGCAGCACAGATTATTATGGCCTTGCGCCAACAGCCGCAGCCAGAGGTATTGCACGGCATTGGTGTCTTGATATTCATCGACCAAAATATGTTGGAAGCGTTGTTGATATTCCACCAAGACGGCTTCGTTCTCGCGGAATAAGCGCAAGCACTCCAAGAGAAGGTCGCCAAAATCGGCGGCGTTTAGAATTTTCAACCGCGCTTGATATTGCGCGTAAATCTTGCCGCCTTGGCCATTGGCAAAAAACCCGCTTTCGCCTTGCGGCACGTTTTCGGGCAACCAACCACGGTTTTTCCAGCGGTCGATGAGCATGGCCATCTGCCGCGCCGGCCAGCGTCTATCGTCGATGTTCTCGGCTTGAATCAACTGCTTGAGCAGCCGAATTTGGTCATCCGTATCGAGAATGGTGAAATCGGGGCGCAATTGCACCAGCTCGGCATGGCGGCGTAAAATCTTGGCCGACAAAGAGTGGAAGGTGCCAAGCCACGGCATGCCCTCGACGGCTTCGCCGAGCATTTTGCCAATCCGGTCTTTCATTTCGCGCGCGGCTTTATTGGTAAACGTCACGGCCAAAATTTGGCTCGGCCAAGCTTGTTGCGTGGCGATTTTATAGGCAATGCGCGTGGTGAGGGCGCGGGTTTTTCCGGTGCCGGCGCCGGCCAATAATAGCAAGGGGCCATCGGGGGCGGTGACGGCTTGGCGTTGCTCGTCGTTCAGGCCTTCCAGCAAGGGTTCTACGCGCGGCGCCGAGGCGGCTTGCGCGGCGCGTTGCGACACGCTCAAGCCTTCGTTGGGCTGGGGCGTTTGCGGGCGGTTGCCTGCGAGGGGGTCAGAGCTTTGCGGCGCTTGCGGCGCCTGCGTGTCATCGCCTAAATCGAACGGATCGCTTTCCATATATCTGCCTTAAATTGATTCTGCCACGATAGCATCTAAGCCGCCCCAGCCGAATAGGATTTCATAGCCAAGGCCGAGAGGGCTTGGTATCGTGGCGCCGCAATACAGTCGTCAAACACCCAAAGGAACCCGATGCGTTTTCCCGCCATACCGCTTTTAATCGCTCTGCTCGCCACAATTGGCGTGGCCGTGGTGGTGCCAAATAATCTGCGCTTAGCGCCAGCGACACAAAGCCTGGTATCCGATTTGGCCGCGCAGGGCGGCATTGAGGTTGGCTTTGAGGGCGCGCTAGAAGACAGCGTGCGGTTTCGCATCTTGCCGCGCCCGCAAGCGATTTTCACCAATTTAACCATCTCCAGCGCCGCCGATGCGCCCGTGCAAGTGACCGCCAAATTACCCCGCGTTGTGGTTGACCTCGATATCACCGAGCTGGTGCAACGCCGTTTTCAGGTAAAAAGCGTGCATCTGATTAACGCCGATATCACCGCGCAATTCAGCCAAAGCCCGCAAGGGTTTTTATCGTCGCTTCTCTCAGCCTCGCAGCCCGGGCTTTATGTTTTAGATAGCCGCGTGGTCACCTCTGGCTTGAACCGCAAGGATGTCTCCAAGAGCTTGCAACTGCCCGCGCTTTCTTTGGCGATGCCGCGCCGCGTCTCGAACGCGCCGCTAAGGCTGTCGATGCGGCACCCAACGGGATTTGGCGAGACGGCGCACTTTAATTTGCAATTGAGCGAGCGGGTGGCCGACAACCCCGCATCGGCGGTGGATGTGCAAGCCAACTTAAGCTTGGCGCTACAAGAAACCGTCGGTTTTACGGGGGCGGTGACGCGGCAAGAAGACTGGCGCTTGGATGGCGAGTTAAGCCTGTCCTCGCTGAATATGATGGCGGATATTCTAGAGCATTATTTTCCGGTCGCCATTGCCCCCGAAGCGCGCGGGGTGGCTTTTTCCGGATTGGTGCGCGGCGATGCCACGGGTATTCGCTCTCAAAACCTCGAAATATCAGCGCTTAATACGTTGTTTCAATCGCGTTTAGCTGTCGATTGGCCTAGTGCCTCGAACACAGATGAACAGGCGGGCCCGCTATTGGTGGGACGCCTGTCGACGGGTTCGTTGAATTTAGATGCGTTGCGCGCGGCGCCCAAAAAGACCTCGCCCTTGCCAGCCGCCGATGCTTTGTGGCGCAGTCTGGCGCCAGATTTAGGCATGGGGCTGCGCCTTGAAGCCAATCAGTTCGAGCTTGGCGGCGAGACCGGAAGCAATTTACTGCTGGCCTTTGATTGGCGCGGGCAAGACGTGGAGGTCGAACGCCTGAGTTTAAACTTGCCGTTCCGCAGCGCGCTCTTGGCCATCGGAAAATTGAACCTCGCCCAAGCCACGCCCAGCTTTAAAGGCAGTTTCTCGGCGCGCAGCTCCGATGGTCTGGCGGCGATGATTTGGGCGGGCGATCAACTCGCTGCCGATGTTTCTGGCTTGGCCGAAACCATCGACCCATCGCGGTTGCAACGGGTGAGCTTGGTTGGCGATATCGATTGGGCGGATGGCAATTTGCAGATTACGCAATTCTCTGGCCGCCTCGAAGGCGACCGTGTGTCGGGCGAAATGGCTCTTCAATCGGGGTCGGCGACGAAAGTAAAAGCCGATTTAACCTTCTCGCGCCTCGACATGGGCGATTGGGGCATTTTCGATGCGCAGGCGGTTCGCGACATTAAATTGGCCGCCGTCTGGCAGCCTTTAAGCCGTGTCATGGAGACCTGGCTGCAAGCGCCAAACGCCGACCGCGAGGTGGCGCTGCGCTTGGCCACCGACCAGCTTTACTCTGGCGCGCAAAGCTTCGGGCCGATGCAAGTGGAGGCGCAAATCAACGACCAAGTGCTGACCCTTGCGGGAGCGCATTTTAGCGATTTCTCAGGCGCGCATATCACCGCCAAAGGGACGATGAACTATGCCGCAAGCGTGCCGTATGGGGCTTTGAATGTGACCTTGGACAGCTCGAATTTAAGCGCGCTGGCGACGCCGATTTTGCAGCGTTTCGCCTTCGTCTTGGTCGTCCCCAACAATCCGGTTTCTTTAAATGGCAATCTGCGGTTGAGTGCCGCCGATGCGCCATATTGGCCGGATGCTAAATTTTCCGGCACGGGCAAAATTGGCGACCTCGATGCCCATTTCAATATTATCACGCCGTCGCGCTCGCTCGATTATGGGGTGGCTGGCAGCACGGTTTTGCTGTCCCTTGAGGGCAAGGCCAATGCGCTGGCGGCGCCTTTTCGCTTGCCCGCGCGCTACGCCGAGGCGGCGACAGGCCGATTGCAAATAGCGCTGGATACGCAAAGCGCCGACATCTCTGCTTTGCGCGCCGAGTTGAGTTTGAGCGACGATAAAGCCGAAGTGTCGGGCAGTTTGCGCCCCTCTGCGGAAGGCGCGCGGTTGGAAGGCACGCTGAGCTTCACCACCAAAGATGTGTTGTCTTTACTGGCCGTGCAATCGGGCGGGCAAGCGCTTCCGGCTTCGGCGCGCGGACAGGTAAATATCTCCAGCAAGAACCTCAATTTTTCGGGTTTCGAAGGCCATCTCGGCGATGGCAAAATAAGCGTCGAAGGTATTTTGCAAATGACTGGCGTGACCCCGCAATTGGCGGCAGATGTGATTTTGGACGCGCCAAATCTGACTTGGTTGTTGCCCGAATGGGGCGCCAAAGGGTGGTCGCAAAAAGCCATGAGCTGGCCGCTTTTGGGGCGCGCCAATGCGGATATGAACCTGCGCCTCCGCAACGCCAATCTTGGAAATCTGTTTATCGATAGCGCGGCGGCACGGTTGAAATTAATCGAGGGCGTGTTGGAAGTGCCAGAGATAAAAATGCAATGGCTCGGCGGCGAGGTCTCGGCCAATTTGCAAGCCGAGGGTGGCAGCCTCAATCCTTATTTTAATCTCGAAGCCAATTTCACCCGAGTGCGTCCGCCAAATTTGAAGGCGGCGCAAGCCAAAAACCAGTTTTGGGACGCCCCCCATCAAGGCAATTTGGCCTTGCGCGGGCGCGGCACCTCGGTGGCGGCCATGATGGGGTCTTTGTCGGGCTCGCTGCAAGTCGAAGCGGGTGCTGGCACGCTGCCTTTCCTCGATTTGGCGGGGTTGAGCCAAGCGTTAGCCTCGCCCGAGTCGGCAGGCAAGGCGGCAGAACTCGTCGCGCGCTATCGCGGCACCGGCAACACCGCCTTTGAGCGCGGCGTTGGCTTAGCCCAAATCCGCGATGGCAGGCTCGATATCACGGCGGCTGATTTGCTTTTTGCGCCGCCTTTTGAGGCTGGTCAGTTGCAGGCGCAAGTCGATTTGGTGACGCAAGAAATGATTGCCAAATTGCAGCTCCCCACGGGGCAGAGCGGCAAGTCGATTGTCTGGGATATCGCTGGCAGTTTGGCCAAGCCCACGGTTAAATTAGATGTCAGCCAAATCAGCCCATCCGAAAACCAGTCGGTTAAGCCGAGCGCGCCCACGTCAAAATAGCCACGCGCAGCGTGCTAGACAGGCTGGCCTCGCGCGAGCTGGCGTCGAGCTTGCGAATAAGGTCGGGCAGCGAGCAGTCTTGCGCTTTTGCCATTTCTTTTAAGGCGTCCCAAAAAGCCGGCTCCAAAGACACGCTGGTGGCGTGTCCGGCGATGGAGATAGAGCGTTTTTCAGGCTTCATGCGAGACCTCTATTTCGGGGCAATCATATCCTCAGGGCGCACCACGGCGTCAAATTCGGCTTCGGTGACAAAGCCCATGCCGACCGCTTCTTCGCGAAGCGTTGTGCCGTTTTTATGCGCGGTTTTGGCGACTTTAGTGGCATTGTCATAGCCGATGGTCGGCGCCAAAGCGGTCACTAACATCAAGGAGCGCGCCATCAAAGCGGCGATATTGTCTTCATTGGCTTGAATGCCCTCGACGCAATTATCGGTAAAGCTCACGGCGGCATCGGCCAGCAGGCGGATGGATTGCAACACATTGGCGGCAATCACGGGCTTATAGACATTCAACTCGAAATGGCCTTGCGAGCCCGCAAACGACACGGCGGTATTATTGCCCATCACTTGCGCGCAAACCATGGTCAGCGCTTCGCATTGTGTGGGGTTTACTTTGCCCGGCATAATAGAAGAACCAGGCTCATTTTCCGGCAAGCTCAATTCGCCAAGTCCCGAACGCGGGCCGGAGCCGAGGAAGCGAATGTCATTGGCAATTTTGAACAGCGACACCGCCACTTCGTTCAAACTGCCGTGCGCTTCCACCATGGCATCATGGGTGGCCAGCGCTTCGAATTTATTGGGCGCGGTGACGAAAGGCAATTTCGTATAGGCCGCCACATGTTCGGCAAAGCTCTCGGCAAACCCGATTTTCGCGTTAATGCCTGTGCCAACAGCCGTGCCGCCTTGCGCCAACTGGTAAAGTTTCGGCAAGACCGCCTCGACGCGCCCAATGCCATTTTCGACCATGGCCACATAGCCCGAGAATTCTTGGCCTAAAGTGAGCGGCGTGGCGTCTTGGGTGTGGGTGCGGCCGATTTTAAGGATATCCTTGAAGGCCTGTTTTTTGTCGTTTAGCGCATTGGCCAATTTGTTGAGGCTCGGCACCAAGAGATGCACCACTTCTTCGGCGGCTGCGATATGCATGGCGGTCGGGAAAGTATCATTCGACGATTGGCTGCGGTTGCAATGGTCATTGGGATGCACGGGGTCTTTCGAGCCCATAACCCCGCCCAAGGCTTCAATGGCGCGATTGGAAATCACTTCATTGGCGTTCATATTCGACTGCGTGCCAGAGCCCGTTTGCCAAATCACCAGCGGGAAATGCTCGTCCAATTTACCTTCCGCGACGTCCGCTGCGGCATTTACAATGGCGTCACCGAGTTCGCTTTCCAAATTATCCAAGGCCATATTGGCTTGCGCGGCGGACATTTTAACAATGCCAAGGGCGCGCACGAGCGGCAGCGGCATTTTTTCTGTGCCGATTTTAAAATTTCCCAAAGAGCGCTGCGTTTGCGCGCCCCAATATTTTTCAGATGGCACTTCTAATGGGCCAAAGCTATCGGTTTCTTTGCGTGTATCGGTCATGGCTGTAAATCCCTTAAATCGTCAAATCTTGATAGGCGGTCTAGCATAGCGCCGCCGCATTTGTCTCTTATTTATCGCGGAAACTATCGAGGCTTACCACTTCGCCACTGGCACCATCTGGGTCTGGGTTTGGGTCGGGCGCAGGCGTTTGCTCGCCTTCGGCGAGGCCGCTTTCGGCTTCAGGTGCGGCTTCTAAATTTTGCGTCATCGGCGGCTCGACATCAAACATCAGCCCAAAGGCGACAGAAGGGTCGTAGAATTTCGACAAAGCATGGAACGGCACAATCAGGCGTTCGGCTTGATTGTCGAAGCTCAAAGTCACCCGAAACTCGGCCTCATCGACCTCGAGGTCTTCGAACTGATTTTGCAAAACAATGGTGATTTCTTCGGGGTGGTTGGCGCGCAATTTATCGGATAAAACCACGCCTTCGCTTTGGGTGTAATAGGTCAGATAAAAATGATGTTCGCCCATCAGCCCGTCTTGCGCGACTTGGCGCAGCACGTTTTTGACCATATCCAAGAGGGCGGTTTGGGCGCGCTCGGCATATTGATAAAAGTCTTCAGCGGTACCCGAGGGCGGCAAGATTGGTGTCGAATCGTCTGGCATAGAGGGGTTTCCGTTTGCTGCTTCGTGGGTCCCAAAAAGTGGAAGGCTTCTGTTGCCAGGTGCCTTCCCAACCCCGCCAAAACCTGCGAAGGAAATGGACTTAATGTGAAGGTCGTGACTGCTTACGCAGCGACGGCTACTTCCGCATAGTTGTCATTTGCAACTACTAAAATGGCCCGATAACGATGGTACCATGCCGAGCGACGGATGCATCCTTTACGCCCTCGTCGATCCTGTTTCGCCCCCAAAAAGCTAAAAAATTTGGTGGAGGCGCCGGGTACTGCCCCCGGGTCCGATAGGTTTATTACGAAGTCCGTTTATCGCCATAGTCGGCAAGCCGACAGCCCCTATATATCATTTCTCACAGGTAAATAACAAGGCGCTTGCGAAAGGCATTGCACCCGCCCACAAGAATCGTCGAAGATACCCCCATGAAAGAATATTTAACTCTCCTCGAACGCGTGCTGCACACGGGCGTAAAACGCGAAGACCGCACAGGAACCGGCACTTTATCGGTGTTCGGCCATCAAATGCGCTTTGACTTGGGTCGCGGCTTTCCGGTTCTGACAACCAAGAAACTGCATTTGAAATCCATCATCCATGAATTGCTATGGTTTCTCTCGGGCGACACGAATATCGCCTATTTGAAGGAAAACGGCGTCAAGATTTGGGATGATTGGGCCGATGAAACCGGCGAATTAGGCCCCGTTTACGGCAAGCAATGGCGCAGTTGGCAAACCCCTGGGGGCGCGCATATCGACCAGATTACGCAGCTGGTCGACCAGTTGAAAAACAATCCAGACTCGCGCCGTCATATTGTCACCGCTTGGAACCCCGCCGATGTGGAAGACATGGCGCTGCCGCCGTGTCACTGCCTGTTTCAGTTTTATATCGCGCGCGGCAAACTGTCTTGCCAGCTCTATCAACGTTCGGCCGATATTTTCCTCGGCGTGCCGTTTAACATCGCGTCTTATGCTTTGCTCACCCAAATGCTCGCGCAAGTTTGCGATTTGGAGCCGGGCGAATTTATCCATACATTGGGCGATGCGCACCTTTATCTCAACCATATCGACCAAGCCAAAGAACAGCTGATGCGCAAGCCAGGCAATCTGCCCGGGCTGGTGATGAACCCCGATAAAAAAGATATCTTCGATTTCACCTTTGATGATTTCGAGCTGACCGATTATGTCTCGCAGCCGCATATCGCGGCACCGATTGCGGTTTAATGGCGACCATTGAAATGGTCGTCGCCGTGGCCGAAAACGGCATCATCGGCAAAGCCGGCGATATGCCTTGGCGGTTGCCGTCTGACCTTCAGCATTTCAAACAAGTGACGATGGGCTGCCCGATTGTTATGGGACGCCTGACGTGGCAATCCATTGGCCGCGCTTTGCCCGGGCGATTGAACATTGTCATCAGCCGCAGCGCGCTCGATTTACCCGACGGCGTGCTGGGCGTGACCTCGGCCGAAGCGGCGGTGCAAGCAGGCGGCGAGGCCGAGACTTTGATGATTATCGGCGGCGGACAGATTTATAAAATCTTCGAACCCATGGCGAGCAAAGTGCATTTGACACGCGTGCACGCGACCCCCGATGGCGACACAAGTTTTGCCCTCAGCCAACCCGACGACTGGCAAGAGCAAGCCTGCGAGCGATTTTCTGCTGGCGAAAAAGACAGCGCCGACTATAGTTTTATCACGCTTCAGCGCCGCTAGACCTATGGCGCGCGCCTTGAGGTGGCGTGCCAAGAGGAGGGCTTCATGCAAGAAATCGCATCCGGATTACGATTCCCCGAGGGGCCTATCGCTATGGACGATGGCTCGGTCATTCTGGTGGAAATCGCGCGCGGCACGCTCACCCGCGTCACCCCCACGGGCAACCTAGAAGTCATTGCAGATTTAGGCGGCGGCCCGAACGGTGCCGCCATTGGGCCCGATGGCGCGGTGTATGTCTGCAACAATGGCGGCTTTGCATGGGCGGAACATAATGGCGCGCTGCACCCTGGTGACATCGCCGCCGATTATTCTGGCGGGCGCATCGAGCGCGTCGACCTTGCGAGCGGAAAATCCGAAGTTCTCTACACGGCTTGCGATGGCGAGCCTTTGCGGGGGCCCAATGATATTGTGTTCGATAAATCGGGCGGCTTTTGGTTCACCGATTTAGGCAAAGGCTTCGACCGATTGAAAGATCGCGGCGCCGTCTATTACGCCAAAGCCGATGGCAGCTTCATCGAGCAAATGGTGTTTCCCATGGAGACCCCGAACGGCATCGGCTTAAGCCCGCAAGAAGATAAAGTCTATGTCGCCGAAACCCAAGGCGCACGGCTGTGGGGTTTTGAATTAGAGGCGCCGGGCAAAATAAAAGGTCGGGCGCAAACCAGTCAGAAAAACTTCATCGCGTCACCGTCAGGATTGAATTTCTTCGACAGTCTGGCCGTCGAAGCCGATGGCACGATTTGCGTGGCGACGATTGTCGGCGGCGGTATTTCGCGCATTCACCCGGAAACCGGTGACATTCGCCATGTGGCGACCGATGATTTTATGACGACGAATATTTGCTTTGGCGGGGCGGATTTAAAAACCGCCTATATCACCGCCTCCAGTAGCGGGCGCTTGTTGAAAACCCAATGGGATGCGCCCGGGCTACCGCTTAATTTTTTAAATCTTTAGCTAGAAACTCAGGCAAGACCACAGCCTGTCCGCAATGGCGATTGCCTTGCGCGTCGACCGCCAGAGTGGTGGCGCCATACAGCACCCAGCCGTCGCGCAAAGCATCGGACACGCGCTGGCAAAATTCGACATCATCGGTGCCGGTTAAATAACGATAGGCTTTTTTCTGGGTCTCGCTCATGAGGGCTCCTAAATCTGGCGCACGAGGGCGGCGGCTAAATCGGTGAAAGCTTGCGCCGTTTCGCTGGTTTCTGCGGCGCTATTTTGCGCCGCACTCAACGGCAGGCCGCTCTCGCTCGCCGCCTGCACGGCCGCCTCGAGGGGCAGGGCGGCAAGATGTTTCAGCCCCAGCTTGTCGGCCAATTCATGGCCGCCTTGGCCAAAGGGAAACAGGTGGGTGCCATCGGGCGCGCTCATATAGGCCATGTTTTCGACGAGGCCAAACACTGGAATTTCGGTTTTCTCAAACATCACAATGGCGCGTTTCACATCGGCCGTGGCCAAGCTCGATGGCGTGGTGACAAGCAGCGCGCCCGTGACGGGAATGCGCTGCGCCATGGTCAATTGAATGTCGCCCGTGCCTGGTGGCATATCCATAATCAAAACATCCAGCTCCGGCCAAACCACATCGTCGAGCATTTGAATGAGCGCGCTTTGCACCATCGGCCCGCGCCAAATCATCGCCTGTTCGGGCGACACCATATAGCCGATGGACATGGTGAAAACGCCATGCCGCTCGATGGGGATGAGTTTCTTCTCGTCGTTCAAATCGGGTTTATTGGCAATGTTTAAAAGCTGCGGCGCGGAAGGCCCATAGATATCCGCATCCAGCAGCCCAACGCGCTTGCCCTGTTTGGCCATGGATATCGCCAAGTTCACGGCCACGGTTGATTTGCCCACACCGCCCTTGCCCGAGGCGACGGCAATCACCGCGCCAATACGCTCGAAGACTTTCGGCACTTCGGTGCTGGCACTATTATGCGGGCCTTGATTGGCGGGCTTGGTGTCGGTATCTACCGAGGGCGCCTTATGCGCCGTCAAAACGCAAGTCACCGAAACCACACCCGACAGCGCCCGCACAGCCACTTCGGCTTGTTCTTTGACGGCGGCTACCGCCTCGCCGCTCAACCCATCGACTTCGATGGAAAAGCCGATGTTGCCGCCCTTGACGACAATTCCCTGCACCCGATCGCTGGCGACGAGCGATTGCGTCTCGCCCTCTGGCGTTAGGCTATCGAGCGCTTGGCGAATATCTGCGTCGGTAAGGTTGCTCATGTTGAAATCTTTCTATCGGCGCTTGAAAAGCGGGCGCGCCGTCCCCACATAACTTACTATATGAAGGCTCCAGACTGAACTTTCAATGGGTTTGGTCGCGCGGGGTCGGGGACGGCGTCACTTTGTTACATTGTGAAGGCGCCGCGCCTGGCCTATAAAGAGCTAGACCCATTAGGAGGAAGTTTCATGCCCTGGGATAATAAATCAGACAATCAAAACCCTTGGGGGAATGGCTCCAATGGATCTAATGGGGGTGGCTCTGGTCGTGGCCCCGGTCGTGGTCCAAGTCGGGGGCCAAGTCGTGGCCCCAATCGCGGAAATGAACCCGACCTCGACGAATTGCTGCGCGATTTAAAAGCCCGCTTCAATGGCCTCGTGCCGGGTGCTGGCGGCGCTTCGGGCTTGCTGGTTATTCTGGCGGTTTTCCTTGGCATTTGGGCTATCAGCGGCTTCTACCGCGTGGGCGCTGACGAGCAGGGCGTTGTCTTGCGCTTTGGCAAATTTCATACGCAAACCGCGCCAGGCCTAAATTATCACCTGCCGTACCCAATTGAGAGCGCGGTAACGCCCAAAGTCACCACGGTCAATCGGGTCGACATTGGTATGCGCGCTGGCGACGACCGCCGCTCGGCAGGCGTCACCCGCGATGTGCCGGAAGAAAGCCTCATGCTGACCGGCGATGAAAATATCGTCGACGTGGATTTCTCGGTTTTCTGGGTCATCGATGATGCGCCTGATTTCCTGTTCAATATTCAAAACCCAACCGGCACGGTAAAAGCCGTGGCCGAAAGCACCATGCGCGAGATTGTCGGACAAAACGACATTCAACCGATTTTGACCGAACAACGTCAAACCAATGAAGAACAAGTCAAAGCGCTGATGCAAGCGACGCTCGACAGCTATAATGCGGGCATTGGCATCACGCAGGTGAAAATGCAAAAAGTCGATCCGCCCGCTGCGGTAATCGACGCGTTCCGCGATGTGCAAGCCGCGCGCGCCGACCAAGAACGCGCCCGCAATGAAGCCAATTCCTATGCCAATCGCGTGGTGCCAGAGGCGCAAGGCGAGGCCGTTCGCATTCGCCGCGATGCCGAAGCTTATCGCGCCCAAACAGTGGCGGAAGCCGATGGTGAGGCGACGCGCTTTGCCTCGATTTACACCGAATACCGTGGCGCGCAAGGCGTGACCCGCCAGCGGATTTTCTTGGAGACGTTAGAAAAAGTTATGTCTGGCACCAATAAAGTTATCATCGAAAACAATGGCAGCGGCGTCATACCGTATCTGCCGCTCGACAAATTAAATGCCCGCTCGACCAGCCAGGAGACAAAATAATGCAACGCACCGGACTGATTGCCGTTTTCCTTCTCATCGTGCTGGGCGTTATCGCCTCGGCTTCCTTGTTCACCGTGCATCAAACGCAACAAGCGTTGGTGCTGCAATTTGGCGACCCACGCCGCGTGATTACCGAGCCTGGGCTGAACTTCAAAGTGCCTTTCGTGCAGAATGTGATTTTCGTCGACAAGCGTATTCTCGATTTGGATACGCCGGCGGAAGAGCTGATTGCCTCCGACCAGAAGCGTTTGGTTGTGGATGCGTTCACGCGGTATAAAATCACCGACCCATTGCAGTTCTACAAAGCCCTGCGCGATGAGCGTCGGGCGCGCTCGCGTCTGGCAGCGATTGTCTCTTCTTCTATGCGCTCGGTTTTGGGCGAGGAAGAGTTCCAAACCGTGGTGCGCGACGAGCGCTCCAAGCTGATGACCCGCATCACCAAATTGGTCAATGAGCAAGCGGCTGATTTTGGCATTGAGATTGTCGATGTGCGCATTCGCCGTGCCGACTTGCCGCAAGCCAACAGCCAAGCGATTTATCGTCGGATGCAAACCGAGCGCGAACAAGAAGCGTCTGAGTTTCGCGCGCGCGGTCAAGAAGTCGGCCGCGCCATTCGCGCCCAAGCCGATAAGCAAGTGACGGTTCTAACCGCCGAAGCGACCCGCGATAGTGAAGTCATTCGCGGTCAAGGCGATGCCTGCCGTACCCGAGTGTTTGCTCGCGTCTTCGGGCAAGACCCAGATTTCTTCGCGTTTTATCGCTCCATGCAAGCCTATACAACGGCGCTAGAAGAAGACACCACGATGGTGATGTCGCCCGACAGCTCGTTTTTGCAATTCCTGAAAAACCCGAATAGCGTTTTGGCACCCAGCCAGCGCGGCACGGTGAAACGGGGCAAGCGGGTGGATGTGGCCAAGCTGACGGCCAAGGGACGCTCGCTAAGCGACTCGCTCTGCCCTGAGATTGCCGCCAAGGCAAAAGCGGATGCCAAAAACGCGGTTCAATAATGCTGGAGAAAGTCTTTTTGGCTTTCGCTTTGGTGTTGGCTTTTGAAGGCGCCCTTTATGCCCTTTTTCCGACATTTTTGCGCTCTATGATGAAGCAATTGGAGCAGGTCGATGACGCCGTCTTACGACAAGGCGGGGTTGTCGCTCTGAGCCTCGGGGTCGGTTTGGTCTGGCTTCTCAAATAGCAATTTTTAACTAGGAATAATCATGCAGACTGTTCGCGCTCTTCGTTTCTCCCTCGTTCTTTCCCTTATGGTTCTGCCTTTGCTGATGTCGCCAAGTTTAGCGCGTCCGGTCGAAGGTTTCGCCGATTTGGCCGAACGCCTAATGCCCGCCGTGGTCAATATTTCGACAACGCAAAATGTGCAGCAGCGCAATTCGCGCGGGCCAGGCCAACCTCCGTTTGGCGATTTCTTCGAAGAGTTTTTCAACCAACGTCGCGGACAAAATGGCGCGCCCAAAAATCCCAACAGCCAGCCGCAAAGCCGCAAGGTTTCTTCGCTGGGGTCGGGCTTTGTGGTCGACCCGAACGGCATTATCATCACCAATAATCACGTCATCGAAGAAGCCGATGAGATTACCATTAACTTCGCGGACGGCACTAAATTGCCCGCCGAAATTATTGGCCGTGACCCGAAAACCGACTTGGCCGTCTTGCAGGTGAAAAGCAAAAAGAAATTGGCCTTCGTGCCAATGGGCAATAGCGCCAAGGCCCGTGTGGGCGATTGGGTGATTGCGATTGGCAATCCATTTGGCCTCGGCGGCTCGCTGTCGGCGGGGGTTATCTCGGCCATCAAACGCGACATTAACGCTGGCCCCTATGACAGTTTCATCCAAACCGATGCCGCCATTAACAAAGGCAACTCGGGCGGCCCCTTGTTTAATATGAAAGGCGAAGTCATCGGCGTGAACTCGGCAATTATCTCGCCATCGGGCGGCTCGGTCGGCATTGGCTTTTCCATTCCGTCCAATCTGGCGACTTCCGTCATCGCGCAATTGCGCCAATATGGCGAGACCCGTCGCGGCTGGTTGGGCGTGCGCATTCAAGAAGTCACCGATGAATTGGCCGAAAGCCTATCGCTAGGTAAAGCGCGCGGCGCTTTGGTGTCGGAAGTATCGCCGGGCGGGCCAGCCGAAAAAGGTGGCGTGAAAGTGGGCGATGTGATTGTGAAATTCGACAATAAGCCGGTGCCAACCATGCGCGACTTACCGCGCATTGTCGCCGAAACCAAAATCGATAAACCCGTCAATGTGGAGCTAATCCGTCGGGGTCGTACCAAGCGAATTAAAATTGTCACCGGACGTTTGCAAGAGGCCGCGCTGGACAAAAAGCCTGCGGAGAGCAAAGCCAAACAACAGCAAGACACGAAATCGCATGTCTATTTGGGGCTGACCTTGCAGAATATCAATCCGAAGTCGCGCCGCGATTTCGAGCTTGGCGATGACGCCAGCGGGGCCTTGGTTATTGAGATGGATCGCTCAAGCGTGGCTTTTGAATCGGGCATTCGTGTCGGCGATGTGATTTCCGAGATTGACCAGAAAACCATCGGCTCGGCCAAGGCCGCCGTAGAGGCTTTGAAAAAGGCCGAGAAATCGGGTCGCAATTCTGTGCTGGTCTTCGTGAAGTCGCGCGGCACCGTGCGCTTTATCGCTATTCCGTTAGGAAATTAAGCGGTTTTAAACTGGCTTTCGCTGTAGCCCTGTAGGTAAAGAAGCCCCGTCAGATCGGCGTGTTGCAGCGTATATTGCGCGGCTTCGGCCACGGCTGGTTTGGCGCGAAACGCCACGCCCATGCCAGCGATTTTCAACATGGCCAAATCATTCGAGCCATCGCCCGTGGCCAAAACGTCATCGGGCGTGAAGCCCAATTCTTGCGCCCAAGCGGTTAGAATTTCGGCCTTGGCGGCGCGGCCTAAAATTGGCTCCACCACGGTGCCGTCTAAAACCCCATCGGTGATATTTAAGTCATTGGACTGAAACCGGTGAAAGCCGATGCGCTGGGCAATGCGGTCGGCAAAAAACGCGAAGCCGCCAGACACAAGGCCGCAAAACACGCCCTCGGCGCGCAAAGTCGCCAGCAGGGTTTGCGCGCCTGGCATGAGCGTCACGCCATTGTCATAGAGGTCTTGCAGGGCGCTTTCGGGCAAGCCTTCCAGCATGGCAACGCGTTCTTTGAGGGCTGGCTCGAAATCCAATTCGCCGCGCATGGCGCGCGTGGTGATGTCGACCATGACCTCTTGCTTGTCGATAACAACGGCCAGCTCATCCAAACATTCTTGCTCGATGATGGTGGATTCTAAATCGGCAATCAGCATTTTCTTGCGCCTATTCGCAGCGCGAACCCAATTCACATCACATGGCAAATCGGCCAGTTGCGTGGCCAACTCGGGGCTGTCGGTTTCTAGCGCATATTCTACCGCATCTTCGCCGAGGCTTTTGGCCGCAGGCAATTGGGGAAATTGTGTGGCCAGCTCGGCCAAGCGCGCAGACGAAAAATAGCCGCTCTGGGGGGTGGCCGTCAGAACCAAAAAACGGGTCTCATTCATTTGTTGTGTCATCTGTCCTCAACCCTGTAAGACTAGCTTCTATGTCTTCGACGAAATCATCGACTGGCGAAATTTTGCCCCTTCTTATTGCAGGCTCCACGGCCAGCGGCAAGTCCGCATTGGCTTTGGGGCTGGCCAAGCAATACAACGGGCGCATTATCAATGCGGATAGTTTGCAAGTCTATGACACTTTGCGCCAATTGACCGCGCGCCCCAGCGCCGAAGAAGAAGCCCAAGCCCCCCATGCGCTGTATGGCCATGTGAAAGCAGGCGAGCCTTACAGCGTTGGCATTTGGCAAGAGCAGGCTCTGGCGGAAATCCAACAAGCCCAAGCGGCGGGCGAAGTGCCGATTGTGGTCGGCGGCACAGGGTTATATTTCAAAAGCCTAACCGAAGGCCTGGTCGATTTGCCCGAGATTCCTCCGCAGGTGCGCGCCCATTGGCGCCAGCGTTTGGCGGCCATTGGCGTGGCAAAATTATATGCCGAGCTGCAACAGCGCGACGCGCCGCTGGCCGAACGCGTGCAGCCAACCGATAAGCAGCGCATTTTGCGGGGGCTAGAAGTCGCGGAGGCAACGGGGACGCGCCTGTCGGATTGGCAAAAGATAAAACCGCAAGCCCCGCTGGCGCAAGCGCATAAGGTTTTGCTGTTGCCCGATAGGGACTGGCTTTATGCACGGTGCAATTTGCGCTTTGAACAAATGATGCAAGGCGCGGCGCTAGAAGAGGTAGAGGCACTGGCGGCGCTAAAGCTTGCCCCCGAAACAACCATTCAAAAAGCGCTAGGCGTGACGGAAATTATGGGCTTTTTGCAAGGCAGCCTAACCCGCGAGCAAGCCATTGAGCAGGCGCAACAAGCCACAAGGCGCTATGCCAAACGCCAAATGACGTGGTTTCGCAATCAAATGACGGGCTGGCAAAGCTTCTCTGGGCAAGATTACGCCGATAATCAGGATAAAATCTTTTCATTTATTTCAAAAAATAGCTTGACCACGACATAATTATTGCTATTTTCGCTTCTTCACGGGCTGCGCCGTCATCGGGAAAGGTGCGCCCACTCACATTTGGAGGCGGCTTTGGCCGTTGAGGTAAGATGGACAAACAATTAAACGGCGCGCAAATCGTTCTGCAATCTTTGCAAGACCACGGGGTAGAGCATATTTTTGGCTATCCAGGTGGCGCGGTTTTGCCGATTTACGATGAGATTTTCCAGCAAGAATCGATCGAGCATATTCTGGTGCGCCACGAACAGGGCGCCACCCATGCGGCCGAGGGCTATGCGCGCTCGACCGGAAAATGCGGCGTGGTTTTAGTGACCTCTGGGCCCGGTGCCACCAATGCGGTGACCGGCCTTACCGATGCTTTGATGGATAGCATTCCGATGGTTTGCATCACCGGTCAGGTGCCGACGCATCTCATTGGCGGCGACGCCTTTCAAGAGGCCGACACGGTTGGCATCACGCGCCCCTGCACCAAGCACAATTATTTGGTCAAAGACGTGAACGATTTGGCGCGCATTCTGCATGAGGCGTTTCAAGTGGCCACCACGGGTCGCCCGGGGCCGGTGGTTGTTGATATTCCCAAAGACATTCAGTTCGCGCTTGGCCCCTATATGAAGCCGAAAGCGGTGAAGCACAAAAGCTATCAGCCGCAAATCAAGGGCGATATGGCGGCGATTAAACAAGCGGTCGAGCTGATTGCCAATGCCAAAAAGCCGGTTTTTTATACCGGCGGCGGCATCATCAACTCTGGCCCGCAAGCCAGCCAATTGCTGCGCGAGTTGGTTCAACTGACGGGTTTCCCGATTACGTCCACCCTCATGGGGCTGGGCAGTTATCCTTCGGCTGACAAGCAATGGTTGGGCATGTTGGGCATGCATGGCACCTATGAAGCCAATTTGGCGATGCATGATTGCGATGTGATGATTAACATCGGCGCGCGTTTTGACGACCGCATTACCGGCACTTTGGAGAAGTTCTCGCCGAACTCGAAGAAAATTCATGTCGATATTGACCCGTCGAGCATCAATAAAAACGTCATGGTCGATGTCGCCATTGTCGGCGATTGCGCGCATGTGTTGGAAGACATGTTGCGGGTCTATAAATCCGATGCGGTGACGCCAGACAAAAAAGCGCTGGCCAATTGGTGGAGCGAAATTGAGGGCTGGCGCGATAGAAAATGCTTGGCCTATAAAAAAGACGCCAAAGCCATTAAGCCGCAATATGCGGTTGAGCGCTTGTATGAGCTGACCAAAGATGCCGACACCTACATCACGACCGAAGTCGGCCAGCACCAAATGTGGGCGGCACAATATTATCGTTTTGAAGACCCCAATCGCTGGATGACCTCTGGCGGGCTTGGCACGATGGGCTATGGCATTCCGGCGGCGGTTGGTGTGCAAGTGGCGCACCCCAAAAGTCTGGTTATCGATATTGCTGGCGAAGCCTCGGTGCAAATGACCATGCAGGAAATCTCGACAGCGGTGCAATATCGTCTGCCGATTAAGATTTTCATCTTGAACAATGAATATATGGGCATGGTGCGCCAATGGCAGGAATTGCTTCACGGCGGGCGCTATTCCAGCTCCTATTCGGAGGCGCTGCCGGATTTCGTGAAATTGGCAGAAGCCTATGGCGCCACAGGCATTCGTGCCGAAACGCCAGCCGAATTAGACGATGCGATTAAGCGCATGGTAGATACGCCAGGCCCCGTTATTTTCGATTGCATCGTCACCAAAGACGAAAACTGCTTCCCGATGATTCCATCGGGCGCGGCGCATAATGAAATGCTGCTGGCCGATAGCGAAGGCTTGGATATTGAAGTCTCGGATGCGGGCAAAGCGCTGGTTTAAATGAGGGCGAATAAACGGGCTTTTAACCACCCAATGAGTGCGCTATAGAGAGGCGCAGGAATGGGTCGTAAGGCCGATTTTAAGAAGGTTGAAGATGAGCGCAGAAAATCAAATTGAGCGGCATACGCTATCCGTCCTCGTAGATAATGAGGCGGGGGTTTTGGCGCGCGTCATCGGTCTGTTTTCCGGCCGTGGCTATAATATCGACAGCCTGACGGTGGCCGAGGTGGACGAGCAAGAGCATATGTCTCGCATCACCATTGTGACGCTTGGCACGCCGCCCATTATTGAACAAATTAAAGCCCAATTGGGTCGCTTGGTGCCGGTGCATCGGGTGGTCGATTTGACGGTCGAATGCGACAGTGTCGAGCGCGAATTGGCTTTGGTAAAAGTGACAGGCAAGGGCGATGCCCGTGTCGAAGCGCTTCGCATGTCGGAGGCGTTTCGCGCCCGCGTAGTGGATGCGACGCCGGATAGTTTCGTCTTTGAGATTACCGGCAATACCGAAAAAATTGATGCCTTTATCGGGCTGATGAAACCTCTGGGTCTTCGAGAAGTTTCGCGCACAGGCGCGGCGGCTATCTCGCGTGGCCCCGAAGCTATGTAATTGAACGAAACTCTAACCAGACTTTAAGGAATAGATGGATGGAAATGCTGTATGACCGCGACGCGGATGTAAACCTGATTAAAGGCAAAAAAGTAGCTGTGATTGGCTATGGCTCTCAAGGCCATGCACATTTGCTAAACCTGCGCGATAGCGGTGTTAGCGATATCTGCGTTGGCTTGCGCGCTGGCTCTGCCTCGGCCGCCAAAGCCGAAGCCAAGGGCATTGCGGTGAAAACCATTGCCGAAGCTTCCGCTTGGGCCGATGTCGTGATGATTTTGACGCCAGATGAATTGCAAAAAGACATCTATAACGCGGACATCGCCGAGAATATCCGCGAAGGCGGCACGTTGATGTTTGCCCACGGTTTGGCCATTCACTTCGGCCTCATCCAAGCGCGTCCAGATTTGGATGTGTCGATGGTGGCTCCCAAAGGCCCCGGCCACACGGTGCGCGGCGAATACGCCAAAGGCGGCGGTGTGCCATGTCTGGTCGCTGTGGCGCAAGACGCTTCGGGTTCGGCGCGTGATTTGGCTATGTCTTACGCATGTGGCGTGGGCGGCGGTCGTTCGGGCATCATTGAGACGACGTTCCGCGACGAATGCGAAACCGACTTGTTCGGCGAGCAGGCTGTTTTATGCGGCGGTGTTGTCGAGTTGATTAAAGCGGGTTACGAAACGCTGACCGAAGCTGGCTATCCAGCCGAGATGGCATATTTCGAGTGCTTGCACGAAGTGAAACTCATCGTCGACCTGATTTACGAGGGCGGCATTTCGAACATGAACTACTCGATTTCCAACACGGCCGAGTTCGGCGAATATGTGTCGGGCCCGCGCGTTGTGACCAGCGAAACCAAAGCCGAGATGAAAAAAATCCTTGAGGATATTCAAACTGGCAAGTTTACCGATCGCTGGATGCAGGGTGGACAAGAAGAGATTAAAGAATTCCGCAAAGTGAATGATGCGCATCCGATTGAAAAAGTCGGCACAGAGTTGCGCAGCAAAATGCCTTGGATTTCGGCCAATCAATTGGTGGATCAAAGCAAAAACTAAAGCTGATTTGAGACAAGAAATAGGGCGGCCTCGTGAAAACGAGTGCCGCCCTTTTTGTTTCTAGTTTAAGTCGATGCCCTGCAGGGTGCTGGTTTTTCCAACTTGGTTTTCTTGGCCTTTCACGCAGCCATGGTTGGATTGAATGCGGGTTTCGGTTTGGCCGACGAAAGTCATGAGGGCATTGCCGAGCGCATAATCGCAAGGCCGCGCAACTTGGGCGGAAGACAGAATATCTTGGCCATCGCGATAGATGATTTGCACACCATCGATTAATTTGGTGGCGCCTTGGCCAAGGCGTCCCGCTTCTGACCCGACGATAACGCCAAGGGTTCCGCCGCCGGAGGAGCGCCCGCTATTGTCCCCAATGGCGGCGCCCAAAACCCCGCCGACGACAGCGCCCACACCAGCGGCGATGCTTTGGTTGCGCCGATTAGAGACGCTAACTTTGGCCGTTTGGACGGAGACTATAGAGACGATTTTGACTTGCTGGCGTTGGTTCACTTGTCCGGCGGAAAACGAGCCAGCCTTATTCTCTTCGCCAGGCGTGGCGCAGGCGGCCAGTAAAACAAAACTGCTGATGGAGAGACGACGGAGCATGGGCTTTTCCTTATTCTAAGGGGTCGGTTGCCTTATCCGCATCTTAAGCACAAAAAAGGGCGATGAAAAGGCAGTCGCGGGTTTTCGTCTGGAAGACGCGCAGACTGCCTTTAACCTATTGTTATTTTGCCTTGCTGCTAGTTACACTTTTTCGCAGCGGACAAATCGTTTAGCTTGTTCATGCGTCCTGAAATCGCATATTGCTCCACTTCTGGCGCATCGCTGACATTAATAAAGAACAGTGGCACGAGCAGAAATGACCCTGCGATGCCCATGTTGATGTTTGTCCGATTTATACGACTGCGCTCTAACTGCAAATTGACCAATGTGCGTTCATGGGTCTCCAGCTCGTTTTGGATGCTACTGCATGACATTTGTCGATCGGAAGCGTGGGTGGCTAAAATTGGATTAGCGTGCCTGCCAGCGCATGAGGCAAGGGCAAACGTGCTCACGAGAATAATAAGTGCTTTTTTCATAGGTCATTCCTAAAATTAGAGAAGACGGCAGCACTTTTAATAGTGCTGCCGAAAATACTAACGGTTGCAAACAACCCGATATTGACGCGGTGAATAAATGCCACTGGTTAAGGCATTAATCAGGCCATTCATGAAAGTTTGCTCCGCTTCAACAGAAGCAACATTCCCTTTGCCGCCACAGATTTGAGCCACGTTAATTCTTTGGCTTTGGCCAATGCCACCAACAAAGAAAACACTTGAGGCGTCTTTGGCGACACGAGAGCCGCCGCCATCCAAAACAAAGGTTTGTTTGGAGCAAGCGCTAACGCTGAGCGCCACACCAACTGCAATGACGGGAATTATTTTTGAAAATTTAGTCATAGGGATTTCCTCCTCTTGTTGTTGAGCGGCACACCCTCTCGGCGTGCCATTTAGAAACTTGAAAATAAGATAAACGCCAAAGGTTAATTTTTCGGAGGGAAGGCGATAAGCCCAACCTCTTTACCCAATGCTCCTTCTTTCCACATTTCAAAAAAAGGGTAACAAACCAAACTCTAACCGCAAGTAAGTTATTTTCAAATTTAACGCTCTATTAAACTTACCGCCTTACAAATATTCCCGTGAGCGAAATGTAGTTCGCTCTTGCTCATCGGCCTGTTCACCCGAGGCGCGGCCTTGGCGATGATTGGCTTTATTTTCGTGCAATCGCTGACCGATATTTGGGGGCATGGTGTCGACGCCGCCACCATTGGCGCCTGGTTCGACCGAGGCGCGGACTCGCTCATCTTAGACCAACGTCTGCTTTGGGTGTTTGTGCTGTCGGTTCTCGTAGTCATATGCGCGGGGCGCTTGTCTCTCGATAGTTGGCTGGAGATGGACCGCAAGCGCTAATCGGTTCGCCGAGTTTTCGCAAAGCTAACGTTGCAAAATTGCAATTGTGCATATTTGCAGCTAAGCTATTGCGATTATGAAAGATCTTGATTGGGATGATTTACGGTTTTTTCTCGCGGTGGCTGGGGCCGGCAGTCTGTCGGCGGCCGCGCGCGAGTTAACCGTCAACACCACCACGGTGTTGCGCCGCATTGGCAATTTGGAGGCGGCGCTTGAGGCGCGGCTTTTCGAGCGCCTGCGCAGCGGCTATACGCTGACGCAAGATGGCACGCGTCTCTTGCAATCGTTGGAGCCGGTGGATACCAGCCTGTCTTCGTTACAAAGAGATTTCCAAGCCAATTCAGGGGCTTATGGCGGGGTTGTGCGGCTTTCGGCCAGCGATGTCGTGGCTGGCGGGCTGATTGGCCCAGCGGTGCCGCAGTTTTTGCAAAATGCGCCCGATATTGCGCTGGATATCATCACCGACCCCAGCCTATCGGGGCCCGGCGGCGCGCCACGGGTGATGAATGTGCTGCGCGATGTGGATATTGCTTTGCGTCTCGCGCGCCCCACGCAGGGCGATATGCTGGCGCGCAAGCTGTGCGATGTCGCTTATGGCGTCTATGCAACGCCTGCTTATGTGCAGACATATGGCGAAATCGCCAGCTCTGGCGACTTATCGGGTCATCAAGTGGTGGCTTTTTCCGAGGAAGAACGCCCTTTGGGGCCGGTTTGGTGGCTGTCACGAGCCGAGAAAAACGCCAAAGTCGTGATGCGCTCCTCCAGCGTGGCCACGCGAATGAACGCGGTTTTGGGCGGCGAGGCGGTGGCGGCTTTGCCGTGTTTTATGGCGCGGAAACAAACGGGCTTAGTGCCGCTGCTTGGCCCTGACTTGGTTGGCAATTTGGAATTATGGTTGCTGACCCGCACGGATTTGGCGCGGCTGGGGCATGTTCGCGCGGTGATGGATTTTCTCATCCACCATGTGTCGGAACAGGCGATGGCTTTGGCAGGTCGCGAGATGTGAAAGTGCTTGCCATGGCTGTTTTGCTTGGATAAACATTGAGTATAGTTTTTTTACCACCCCCATGGGGGTTTGAAAGAGGCGCATAAATATGGCTCACGCCAGATTTACAAATTTCGCGACTGGTCTGCCATTTGGCGGGGCTGCGGATTTGCGCGCGCCAACGGCTTGCAGCCAAAAGCTGTCTCGGCCGAACGATTTACGGACCATCCTTCTCCTAACCTGCCCCTGAGATCGGACAGGCCATGCACGGCGCGTTCTCAGGGGGTGAATTGGGATAAACAAAATGGCAAATGCCTAGAAAAGACAGGCAAGGCCCCAAAGAGAAGGATGAGAAAATGACCAAAACAACAAAACAAACAGGCGCCAAAAGCGACCGTATTTATATTTTCGACACCACATTGCGCGATGGCGAGCAATCGCCGGGCGCCTCCATGACTTTGGAAGAGAAACTGCAAGTCGCAGAAGTCTTGGACACAATGGGCGTGGATGTCATCGAGGCTGGGTTTCCGATTGCCTCCAATGGCGATTTTGAAAGCGTATCCGAAGTCGCCAAATTGGTGAAAAACGCGCAAGTCTGTGGGCTGGCGCGGGCTGGCGCGAAAGATATCGACCGCGCGGCCGATGCGTTGAAACACGCCAAAAACCCGCGCATTCATACCTTTATCTCCACCAGCCCCGTGCATATGAAGCACAAGTTGCAAATGGAGCCAGAAGACGTGATGGAAGCGGTTGCCGCTTCCGTGACGCGCGCGCGCGACCATACCGATAATGTGGAATGGTCGCCCGAAGATGCGACCCGCACCGACCACGACTTTTTGTGCGCCACGGTAGAGACCGCCATTCGCGCGGGCGCAACGACGATTAATATTCCCGACACGGTGGGCTATACAATGCCGCAGGAATATTTCGAGATGATTACCATGTTGCGCGAGCGCGTGCCGAATATCGACAAAGCGATTATCTCCACCCATTGCCATAATGATTTGGGGCTGGCGGTTGCCAATTCTTTGGCGGGCGTTCGCGCGGGCGCGCGCCAAATCGAATGCACCATCAATGGGCTGGGCGAACGCGCGGGCAATGCCGCCTTGGAAGAGATTGTCATGGCGCTGAACGTGCGCAATGACTTGATGCCACAATGGAGCCAAATTGAGACGCAAATGCTGTCTCGTGCCTCCAAATTGGTTTCCTCCGTGACGGCGTTTCCAGTGCAGTATAATAAGGCGATTGTCGGCCAAAATGCTTTCGCACACGAGAGCGGCATCCACCAAGACGGCATGTTGAAGAACAATCAGACCTATGAAATTATGACGCCCGAGAGTGTCGGTATTTCCCAAACCTCCTTGGTGATGGGCAAGCATTCGGGTCGCCATGCGTTTCGCGATAAGATTAACAATCTTGGCTATCAATTAGGCGACAACCAATTGCAAGAGGCTTTCGTGCGCTTCAAAGAATTGGCCGACCGCAAAAAACATGTTTTTGACGATGATATTATCGCCTTGATTGATGATGAGGTTGCCAAGGGCATCGACCGGATTAAGCTGGTGTCCTTGCGCGTGTTGGCGGGCTCGCATGGGCCGCAAGCGGCGACCTTGAAGCTCGATATCGATGGCAAAGAAACCGAGGTCGAAAGCACGGGCGATGGCCCCGTCGATGCGACGTTCAATGCGATTAAAGCTTTGTTCCCGCATGAAGCGGATTTGCAGCTCTATCAAGTCCATGCGGTGACGCAAGGCACAGATGCGCAAGCCGAAGTCAGCGTGCGTTTGGAAGAGAGCGGAAAAACCGTTATTGGCCGCGCGGCCGATACCGATACGATGGTGGCCTCGGCGCGGGCGTATATTAGTGCTTTGAATAAATTGTTGATTAAACGAGAAAAACAGGCACCAGATAGTCTAACTGCCTAACTGGGGCTCTTTGAGAGGAATACACGATGTTAAATATGCTGCTTGCGATGTTCTCTGCCGACATGGCCATTGACCTTGGAACCGCCAATACACTGGTTTATGTGAAAGGGCGGGGCATTGTTTTGAACGAGCCATCTGTGGTGGCCATCATTGAGCAGAACGGGCGCAACCGCGTTTTGGCTGTGGGCGATGAAGCCAAGATGATGCTGGGTCGCACGCCAGGGAATATTAAAGCCATTCGCCCGATGCGCGATGGCGTGATTGCTGACTTTGATGTGACGGAGGAAATGATCAAACATTTCATTCGCAAAGTTCACAATCGCCGCAGTTTTGCCAATCCGCAAATCGTCGTCTGCGTGCCTTCGGGTGCCACGGCGGTGGAGCGTCGCGCGATTCAAGAAAGCGCCATGTCGGCGGGCGCGCGTCGGGTCTTCCTCATCGAAGAGCCTATGGCAGCGGCCATTGGCGCCGGCCTTCCGGTCACCGAGCCAACCGGCTCGATGGTCATTGATATCGGCGGTGGCACCACGGAAGTGGCGGTTCTGTCTTTGGGTGGCATTGTGTATTCGCGCTCGGTGCGTGTCGGTGGCGATAAAATGGATGAAGCGATTATCGCGCATATCCGTCGCAACCATAATCTGCTCATCGGCGAGTCGAGTGCCGAGCGTATTAAAAAAGAAGTTGGCTCGGCCATGATGGCGCCGGGCGAAGAGGGCCAGACGGTCAGCCTCAAGGGGCGCGATTTGATGAACGGCGTGCCGCGCGAAGTTGTCATCACCCAGCGCGAAATTGCGGAGAGCCTTGCCGAGCCTGTGGGCGCGATTGTCGAAGCCGTGAAAGTGGCACTCGAAGCAACGCCGCCAGAACTGGCCGCCGACATTGTCGACAAAGGCATAGTGATGACGGGCGGCGGCGGCTTGCTGCATAATTTGGATGCTTATTTGCGCGAAGCCACGGGGCTTCCGGTGTCGATTGCCGATGAGGCATTGTCTTGCGTTGTGTTGGGAACTGGCCGCGCGCTGGAACACATTAAAACCATGAAACACGTTCTTTCCGCCGCCTATTAGGCGAGATTTTAAGGGGATAAATTGGCGAAATTTGGCGCCAGTATTAGCGAAATACGCTTTGTCAGTGCGACGGGCATTGCGTCTGTGTGTGTGCTGGTTGGCGCCATATTATTGTTTCTTCTGCCCCGCGACGACCCGCGCGTGATGCAATTGCGCCAGACCGCATTTGATATTTTTCTGCCCGCCATCGATGCCTTGGGGCGTCCCTTCATCGCGCTTCGAGATACTGGCACGCAAGTCTCGCAGCTTGGTGGACTGCGCGCGGAAAACGATCGTCTGCTGGCCGAGAACGAGGCCTTGCGTCTCACAATCAATCAAATGACGCAATCGCAATTCCTCATGCAGCAATATCGCGCCCTGTTGGATTTGCCGCCCGAGCCAGGTATCGAGCTGTTTCCCGTGCGCGTGGTGGCCGACCTATCTAGTCCATTTGTCAAAACTTTGGTTACCAAAGGCGGCAAAAACTCGGGCATTGAGACGGGCTTGGCGGTGATTGGCACCAATGGATTGATTGGCCGCGTTATCTCGAGCGGTGTGCAATCGGCTCGTATTTTGCTGCTGACCGATTTCAACAGCAATATTCCCGTGGTGGCTTTGGCCAGCGATGTGCAGGCGATTTTATCGGGTCGCAATAATGCGATGCCGGAGCTGCAATTCGTGCCGCGCAAAGCCAAATTGAAAGAGGGCGACTTGATTGTCACCTCGGGGCGCGGCGGGCGTATCCCGATTGGCCTACCGATTGGCCTGCTGCGTTTGGGCGCCGAGGGCGAGCCGCCAAAGGTCGAGCTTTTGGACGATGTGCAGGGTCTCATTCATGTGCGCGTGGTGAAAAGTGTCGCGGTGGAAACGCCGCCCAATATTGAAACCTCTTCGGTTTCGCGTAAGGCGAAAAGATGAACCCCTTACGCCGCCCCGATTTGCGCGCCGCCGATGGTGGCAGCCTGTGGCTGGTTCCTTATTTTGTTTTGGCGGGATTTATTTTCCTCGATGGCCTCCCCGTCGACGCGCAATGGGTGAGCCAAATCGAGCTTGGTCTTTTTCTCGTGCCGATATTTTTCATCGCCATCTCCCCCAGCGAACATGACTTTGCGCCCTTGGGGATTATCGCTTTCGGCTTGCTCAACGATGTCTTGAGCGAAGCGCCCCTTGGTTATTGGGCGTTTTTATTTAGCTTTTTCTATCTATTGGCCATGGGGCAGAAAGGCGTTTTGCAAGAAGCGCGCGTGAGCGGCGTCTGGGGCAATTTCTTGGTGGCCATCCTAATTACCTATTTTGCGGGCTATCTCATCGCCTTATTGCGAGAGGATATGGCCATCGATTTTTGGCTGTATTTATTGTCCGCCTTTCTGACGGCTTTGTGTTTTCCGCTGCTCTACCTGCCATTGGGCTGGATGGAAAACCAAACCTTTTCCGACCCACTTCGAAGGGGCGACGACTAATGGCCTTATTTGAAAATGAAAGTGGCCTATTTTCGCGGCGCCTATTTGCGCTGGGCGGCATGCAAGCCAGTCTGTTTGCTTTGCTGGCGGGCCGATTGCAATATTTACAAATTTCTCAATCCGATGATTACGCCACTTTAGCCGAAGCCAATCGGGTGAATATCTCGGAGCTATCGCCGGCGCGTGGCATTATCACCGACCGCAATGGTGTGCTTTTGGCCGATAATGATCGCAAGCTTCTGGTCGAGCTGGTGCCAGAGCAGGCCAAGGATTTAGACAATACGTTGGCCGAGTTGCAAGAGCATTTGGGACTTTCCAACGCCCGCGTGCGCGAGTTGCGGCGGCGCATTAAGCGTGGGCCATCGTTCAAAGCCATCCAGATTGCCGAAGATGTTGATTGGGATGCTTTTGCGGCGATTAATTTGCGCCTGCCGTTTTTGCCCGGGGTCTCGCCAAGGGTTGGCGAAAAACGAGTATATCCCGAGGGCGAAACTTTGGCGCATGTGGTGGGTTATGTGGGCGATAAGACGGCGGCCGATTTGCGCCGCATGGGACGTATCGTTGGCGACACGGTGGGGCGCAGCGGCGCCGAGCGCGAGTTTGAGCGCGATTTACGCGGCACGGCAGGCGTGCGCCATGTGGAGGTGAATGCGCGTGGCCGTACGGTTCGTGAATTGGAAACCAACCCCGGCCAGCCTGGGCAAAGCATGGCTCTTTCCATTGACGTGGCGCTGCAAAGGTTCGTGACGGAGCGGCTGGCTGGCCATAGCGGCTCGGCCGTGGTGATGGATATTGAAAGCGGCGAATTGCTGGCCATGGCTTCGGTGCCATCTTTTGACCCGAATGATTTCTCACGCGGGGTGGATGCGCGCACGTGGGAAAAAATGCTGGTCGCCGAGCGCAAGCCGCTTTTGAACAAGGCCATTCGCGGACAATATTCGCCCGGCTCGACGTTTAAAATGTTGGTGGCACTGGCGGCGCTGGAAGATGGATTGGTCAAGGCCGACGATGAAGTGACCTGCTCGGGCGTCTATAGTTTTTCTGGCGAATTGTTCCATTGCTGGCGCGAAGATGGCCATGGCCCGATGAATATGATGCAAGCGATTGAAAGCTCTTGCGACACCTATTTCTATGACTTGGCTTTGAAAGTGGGCATCAATCGCATTGAAGCGATGGCGCGGCGGTTCGGCTTTGGCTCGCCGACGGGAATTAACCTGATGGGTGAGAAATCGGGAACCGTGCCAGGGCGCGATTGGAAGCGCGCCAATTATGATACCGGCTGGCGTTCGGGCGAGACGGTGATTACGGGCATCGGCCAAGGCTATTTGCTGACCACGCCATTGCAATTGGCGGTGATGACGGCGGCTCTGGCCAATGGCGGAAAATTGGTCACGCCAACGCTGCTAAATACACAAGATGCGCCACCCCAAGCGCCGCGAATTGGCGTGACGCCAGAAAACTTGGCCGTCATTCTGCAAGGCATGTATCGCGCGGTCAATAAGCCCGAAGGCACGGCCTATGCATCGAGCCTATTGATCGACGGCCAACGCATGTCGGGTAAAACAGGCACGGTGCAGGTGCGCCGCATTTCTATGGTGGAACGCGAAGAGGGGGTCATCCCCAATTCGGAGCTGGATTGGCATTTGCGCGACCACGCTTTATTTGTCGGCTATGTGCCGCATGATGCGCCGCGCTATGCCATCTCGGTGGTCATTGAACACGGCGGCGGCGGCGGCCAAGTGGCGGCGCCCATGGCTCGCGATATTATGGTGCAGCTTTTGCGCTCGCAGGCGAGCCCGCAAGCGGCCAGCTCCGCGCCTTCACAGGAGCGCTCATGAGTTATCCAAGTCATTTAAATCGAGCGGGATGGCTTGAGTATTTCAACGATATGCATAAGCCGCTGTTTATCTCTGTGGGCTTGCTGGGCTTGATTGGGGTGATGGTGCTTTACTCGGTTGCGGGCGGCGATTTCTCGCCTTGGGCTTGGCGACACGGCATTCGGATTATCGGCGGCTTGGGGCTTATCTATGCGCTTTCGACGGTCGAGCTGCGCACGTTTTATGTTTTGGCCTATCCGCTTTTCGGCTTGGTTTTCATTCTTTTGGTCGGGGTAGAAATATTCGGCTCGAAAAATATGGGGGCGCAGCGTTGGCTCGATTTGGGCTTTGTGCGCTTGCAGCCATCTGAATTTATGCGTCTGGCTTTGGTGCTGGCTTTGGCGCGGTTTTACCATGGCATGCATCAAAACGATGTCTCGCATCCGCTAAATCTAATCGCCCCTCTGGCGATGGTTGCCGCCCCCTGTTTGCTGGTGCTGAACCAGCCAGATTTGGGAACCTCGATTATGATTGCCGTGACGGGGTTGAGCGTGGTGTTTTTGGCGGGTGTGAATTTGCGTTATTTCATGGCTGGAACCGTGGCGATTATCGCGGCCATTCCGGTTGTTTGGCAAAACATGCTGACCTATCAAAAAGAGCGCGTCTTGGTGTTTTTAAACCCCGAGAGAGACCCCTTGGGGGCGGGCTATCATATTATTCAGTCCAAAATCGGCATTGGGTCGGGCGGCGTGTTCGGCAAAGGGTTGGCGCAAGGCACACAAAGCCAATTGAACTTTTTGCCCGAGCGCCATACGGATTTCATCTTCAGCAATTTTGCCGAAGAAATGGGTTTCACCGGCTCGCTGGCTTTGCTGGTTTTATTCATCCTGACGTTGTTTTTCATTTTCCGCATCGCCAATCAAATGCGCTATCCGTTTTCGCGCTTGGCCGTGGCCTCTATGGGGTTTTCCATCTCGATTTACGTGATTGTCAATCTGGCTATGGTCATGGGGCTGGCGCCTGTCGTCGGGGTGCCTTTGCCTTTTGTTTCCTATGGCGGGACTTCGCTCTTGACCTTTATGGCGAGTATTGGCGTTATATTGGCAATGGAAAGACAAACCACAGCAGACCTGCCCAAATAGTCTCGGGCAGTGCCTCGTAACGCGACGATAAGTAAGGAGCCTCACATGTTGAAGACAAAAGTTTTACCAGCCATCGGCGCGGGTCTCGCCCTGATTGTGATTATTGTTCTGGCGCGGACTTTCATGCCAGCGGCCGAGCAAGGCCTTGGCGAACGGTTTGATTTCAAACCCAATAGCCAGCGTGTCGCCAACCTGATGAGCGAGTCGGTGCGCTATAAAACCATCTCTTATGGTCGCGACAAGCCGACCTCGAGCAAAGCTCTGCTGGCCTATCACAAATATCTCGCCAAAAGCTTCCCGAATGTTCATCAAGCGATGACCCGCGAAGTGGTGGGCAAATATTCTCTGCTTTACACATGGGTCGGCAGCGAGCCGGTTTCGCCCAGCAATAAGCCCGTCATTTTGTTGGGTCACTTGGATGTCGTGCCGGTTATTCCTGGCACGGAAGGCGACTGGAAACAGCCCCCTTTCAAGGGCGTGATTGCCGATGGTTTTATTTGGGGCCGTGGCACCTTGGATAATAAAGTCAATATTGTGGGGCTGCTGGAAGCGGCCGAAAGCATGTTGGCGCGCGGCCTTCAGCCCAAACGCACGATTTATTTCGCCTTCGGCCATGACGAAGAACAGGGCGGCATTGATGGCGCTTTGGAAATGGCCAAAGTGCTGGAAGCGCGCGGCGTGGAAGCCGAGTTCCTCATCGATGAGGGCGGTCTGGTCACGCAAGGTATTGTGCCAGGCGTCGAGCCTTTGATGGCCGTCATCGCGCCAGCCGAAAAAGGCATTGTGACGTTACAGTTAAAAGTCGTCGGCAAAGGCGGGCATTCATCTGTGCCGCCTGTGCAAACGTCTATCGGCATTTTGGGCGCCTCGATTGCCGCGCTGGAAGCCAATCAATTCCCGCGCGATTTTTCGCATACGCAAAGCTTTTTGGAATCCGTGGCCGATGACATGCCTTTCGTCAATCGACTGGTGATGAAAAACCTCTGGCTGTTCAAGCCTGTGGTGATGAGCCAGCTCGAAAACGATACGCAAATTCAAGCCAGCATGCGCACCACAACGGCGGCGACGATGATTTCGGGTGGCATTAAAGCCAATGTCTTGCCGATTGATGCTTCGGCTAAAGTGAACTTCCGTATTCTGCCAGGCGAGACGCCAGACACGGTGCGCGAGCGGGTCATCCAAGTTATCAACGACGAGCGGGTGCAAGTCAGCTTCGACGGCTCTGGCCAACGCGGCATGGGCCCGTCGCCGGTTAGCCCGCAGTCGGGCTATGGGTGGGAAGCGTTAACCACGGCCATTCGCGACACGGCAGCGCCCGAGCGGATTATCATTGCGCCGCGCCTCTTGGTGGCAGCCACCGACACGCGCCATTACCGCGCCCTTACGCCAAACCATTATCGCTTCACCTATATGCAATTGGGCGCCAGTGATTTGGGTGCCATCCATGGCACGAACGAACGCATTAGCGTGGCAACGCTGAACGATACCGTGCGTTTCTTCTTCCGAATGATGTCTCGTCTATAGGGGTTGGCTTAAGCAAGCAGCGTGTCGAGCGCGCCTTTTTCTTCTAGCGCGTAAAGGTCATCGCAGCCGCCGATATGGGTTCCGTCGATGAAAATCTGCGGCACGGAAGTGCGCCCGCCGGCTCGGCCTTGCATGGCGCTACGAAGTTTTGCATCGCCCACCACGCTAATTTCGGTAAAGCTGGCCGCCTTTTGGTTCAGCAGCTCTTTGGCTGCATGGCAATAGGGGCAAGTGTTGGTGGTATAGATTTCAATTTTGGCCATAGCAAACTCCTAGCCCTAGGTTTAGGCAATACTGCGCCCTGCGGTCAAGACCCATTAGTCTTCGTCCAACTCGTCCGGCTCAAAGGCATAGACGTATTCTTGGATATCAAAGGGGGCGTCTTGCGCTGTCATCTCGGTGAAAAACCGCACCGCATAAATCGACAGAGCGCCATAGCGGGTCTCGCCGCGCATCTCTAGCGGCGCGGCAAAGCGGGTGTCGCCAATGCGGGCATAATGCGCCTCGATGGGTGGAAACTCGGCCGCGCGCGCCATGCTGCGTTGCGAGTAGCCAGCAATCGGCGCCCAGACCACGCGGCAGGCCAGCGCGGGTATTCGGCTTGGATAGGCATGCGCGTTGGCGGCAATCTCGCGCCCTGACGTTAGGGTCAGGCTGGCGTGTCGGCGGCCATCGAAAATTCGCCGCTCGCCGCTGCACGCATCGCGCAATGTGCCCGTGGCCAGTGGCGCCAACATGGCCAAAAACGGGTCGGTGGTGCCGGTGCCAATGCTGGCAATATCGACGCTTATCGCGGAGCGATTTTCTGGCGTTGGGGCATAGCCGGAGACAAATTCTATCGGCGCGCCATCTTGATAGCGCATGAAGGAAGATTTTACGCCTTCGTCATTGGCCCAGCTCAAGTCGAGGTGTCGCGGCACAAATTGCGCCCCCGCCAGCGCGCCATAAGAGGTGGCCACAACATGCGAGTTAGAGGCGATATGGCCAAGGCCAGCCGGCGCGATATGGGCGCTTACCCGATAGCGGCTCGGCGTCAGATCCAGTTGCAGCTCGACTTTGCTAAGCAAAATGCCGCCAGCGTAAATACGATATTCAGCCGAAAAGTAACGCTCCACCTCGGGCTCCACCTCGGGATTTGCTGCAAGACCTAGCTTTGGAACCAAGCCTAAGCTGGCAACCAACAAGAGCGAGAGTGCGCGTTTCGTCAATCTGGGTTTCGGTTGGAGGGTCAAGCGGTTTGGGCGTTTTCAATATCGTCGCGCAAGTTCAGCGTTGCCATCCAATAATGAATGCCGCCCCAAAGGCCGACAATCGTCATAGCAGCCAGCGCATAGCCGAGCCCTTGAGGGCCGTAAAGGGGGGTGAATTGGTCGCTCAAATAGCCAATGCTCAGCGGCCCAACGCCCAGCCCGATGATATTATTGACGCATAGCATAATGGCCGAGGCGAGCGAGCGCATTTCGGGTTTCACCAAAGTATGCAGCATGGCCAAAGTTGGGCCAAAATACAGCGCCCCCACGGTTAGCGGGATGGCCAGCCAAATAAGGGCGGTCATCGTGTCGGTGGAGAGATAGCCAATCACCGATAAAGGCGCGACGCCAATGGTGATGGCCGATACCAACCACAGGTTCCAGCGCACATCGCGCTTGCCCAAACGGTCGGCGAAAACGCCGCCAAAGGCCGTGCCAAGTCCGCCGCCAATGCCAATCATAATCGCCAAAATGCCGCCCACTTGCGTGGCGCTCATGCCATGCACGCGGATGAAATAACTCGGCAACCAAGCCACGGCGCCATAGCCCACGGTAATCACGAGGGTCGAGGCAATCAGCAATTGGCGAATGGATTTCGTGTTCCACATATAGCTTAAGGTCTCGCGCAAAGGCGGGGCGGTGCCGCTGGCTTTATTGTCGCTCATGCCGCGCGGGGGGTCGCGCAAGGTAAACCAAGCCAAAATCGCCAACGCCAAACCAGGAATAGCCACCACTTGCACGGCCACGCGCCAGCCATAGGTGTCGCCAATATAGCCGCCGACAATAAAAGCCGCGAAGAGCCCGAGGTTAATGCCGAGGGCAAAAACGGCCAAAGGCGCGGCGCGCTCGGATGGGCCATACATGTCGGCAATAATGGCGTGCGATGGGGGGCTGGTGCCAGCCTCGCCGACGCCTACGCCAACGCGTGCCAACAAGAGCTGCACATAGTTTTGCGCCAAGCCGCAGACAAAAGTCATGACCGAGAATAAAGATAGCGAGGCAATGATGATTTTCTTGCGCGACATGCGGTCGGCCAAATAGGCGATGGGAATACCGAGCGTGGCATAGAACACGCCAAAAGCGGGCCCCGTCAGCAAGCCCAATTGCGTGTCGCTCAGATCCATGTCGGTTTTAATCGATTGCAATAAAATGGCGACAATCTGGCGGTCGACATAATTGGCGGTATAGATGAGCGTGAGCAGGCCTACGGTATAGGCCTTGAGGCCGCGCGAAAACATCGGAGCGGCGGCAGGCGCTGAGTTAGCGTTCATTTTTTTCGGTTCCGTGTAAAAATATGGGCATTGTCATTGCGGGTGCGAATGGCGAAAACCCCTCGGATAATCGACAAAGCGATGACCCAAAAAGCAAATAACTGCCCAAGGCTAATCTGTAAAATAGCGCTGAGCATTGAAAGTAAAGAGATATCGCCTTGGCCGAAGGCCAGCGCGATTTGCGATATGGCACTGGCAAGGACTGCGACTTGCGACGCTAATAGATTAGGGCGTCTCTTGCGCCGGCTTCGGATTGCCCAAATAAGCGCGCACACAATAAGCACCCCACCGCTGACGGGATGGGGCGGAAACTCAAAAAGACTTAACCATGGGCTCATAAATCACCTGTTGGACACAAGTTTGACGCAAAGCTGGAACGAGGTCAACTCTTGCTTACAGCCAGCCCGCCAAGTCGCGTTTTGCGAGTGTCGCCAGCAGTTCCATAGATGCCTTCGTCTCATTGAGACAAGGCACGGTGGTGAAATGCGTGCCGCCCGATTGCTTGAAGTCGCCTTGCAGCTCAATGCCAATTTCTTCCAGCGTTTCCACGCAATCAGAAATAAAGCCCGGCGTCACCACAGCCAGTTTTTTCACGCCCGCTTCGGCCATTTCCAGCACGGTCTTATCGGTATAGGGCTGCAACCATTGGGTCGGGCCAAAGCGCGATTGAAAGGTCAGTTTCAGCTGCGTGTCATCCATGCCCAGCTTCTCGCGCAACAGGCGCGCGGTCTTGGCGCAATGGCAATGATAGGGGTCGCCCTTGTCGAAATAAGCCTGCGGCAAACCATGGAAGGAGGCGATAATCACCTCGGGTTTCCAGTCGAGCGTTGCGATATGCTGGTTCACCGATTGCGCCAAAGCCTCAATATAGGCGGGATGGTCGTGCCAAGGCTCTGCCGTGCGAACGGCAGGTTGCCAGCGCAATTTGAGCAGCGAGCGGAACACATCATCATAAACACTGGCCGAAGTGGTGGCGCTATATTGCGGGTAGAGCGCCATAATGGATATGCGCTCGCAGCCTGCGTCTTTCAGGGTCTGAATTTTATCTTCAATCGAGGGCGCGCCATAGCGCATGGCATAATCTACCAAAACGCCATCGCCCAGTTTTTCTTGCAGCAGCTCAGCCTGCACGCGCGTGTAATAGCGCAACGGGCTTTCATTGCTCTCTTGGCGCCAGATTTTAGCATAGGCTTTGGCCGATTTCTTCGGCCGCGTATTCAAAATAATGCCGCGTAAAATCGGCTGCCAAATCAGCGGCGAGGCTTCGATAACGCGCCGATCGCTCAAGAATTGTTTGAGATAGGGGCGCAGTCCCTTTTTGTCGGGACTGACAGGCGTGCCGAGGTTGACCAGCAAAAGACCAGTTTTGCCAAAGGCGACAGGGGGGTGCGAATTAGGCAGCATAGACTATTGCGCCGCAGGCGCCGCGAACACGCTCGGCAGCTCGCGCGAAATATCCAAATGCGCCCAAACTTCCGACACAGCCGACACCAGAGCGTCAATCATCGCATCATCGTGCAGGGGCGTTGGGGTGATGCGCAAACGCTCGGCGCCGCGCGGCACGGTTGGATAGTTAATCGGCTGAATATAAATATTATGCTCGTTCAACAAACGATCGGAAGCGGCTTTGCACAACAGCGGGTCGCCCACCATCAGCGGCACAATATGGGTTTGGGTCGGCAAAACGGGCAGACCCGCTTGAGCCAATTTATCTTTCAATGTCTGCGCGCGTTCTTGATGGCGCAGGCGCAAGTCTTGGCCGAAATTAGATTGCTTAATCAATTGCACGCTTTTGATGGCGCCCGCGGCGATGGCTGGCGGCAAGGAGGTGGTGAAAATAAAGCCCGGCGCGAAAGAGCGAATGGCATCGACCAAATTGCGATTGCCCGTGATATAGCCGCCCATGACGCCAAAGGCTTTGGCCAGCGTGCCTTCAATCACATCAATGCGATGCATCAGATTATCGCGCTCGGCAATGCCGCCGCCGCGTTGGCCATACATGCCCACGGCATGCACTTCGTCCAAATAAGTCAGGGCGCCGTATTTTTCGGCCAAATCGCAAATCTGTTCAATCGGGGCGACATCGCCATCCATCGAATAGACGCTTTCAAAAACAATCAGTTTCGGGCGATCGGGTTCGGCATCGGCCAAAAGGCTTTCCAGATGCGCCATATCATTGTGGCGCCAGATGAGCTTGCTGCAGCCGCTTTGGCGCACGCCCTCAATCATCGAGGCGTGGTTCAGCTCATCCGATAAAATAAGGCAATTGGGCAAGAGTTTGGCCAGCGTCGAGATTGTCGCCTCATTGGAAATATAGCCCGAGGTAAAGACCAAGGCGGCGGGTTTATCGTGCAGGTCGCATAGCTCGTTTTCCAGCTCGACAATCATATGGTGCGTGCCAGAAATATTGCGCGTGCCGCCGGCGCCCGTGCCCATATCGTCAATGGCGGTTTTCATGGCGTCCATCACGTCTTGGTTTTGGCCAATGCCCAAATAGTCATTGGAACACCAAACGGTGATTTCGCGGTGGGGGGTGGTGGAATAATCGATGGCGCGCGGAAACTGTCCAGCGCGACGCGCCAGATCGGTAAACACGCGGTAGCGCCCCTCTTCGTGCAGAGAGGCGAGGGCGTCATCGAGATGTTTGTCGTAATTGACGGGCATATCCAGTCCACTTTAAAACAGCCATATACCTAACCTATTTAGGCTTCGAAGACCAGTCTGGCTAGGTTGGGAGCCTTTTTGCCGCAGTTTTAAGATTATTCGCCGTCTTTGCGAACGAAAGTGACGGCAAAATATTCTTTTGCGTCAAACAAGTCTTTCGGCTCGCCGGGGCCTTCAATCATCATATAGCGACGAGGCGTAATCTGGCCTTCCATGCGATACCCCCGCGCGCTCATATTGCGGCGGTGGAACTCCATGGCAGCCGGCGTAAATTCCTCAGCAAGAACGGTGATGCGTTCGGGTTGCTTCGTTTCTTCAGCCATTTTAGCCCCTCTAAGATTTCATATCTCACATAGAATTAAGGCCTCGACACGCAAATGTCGAGGCCTGTAATGGTTTTTTAAGTGGCTTTTAGCTTAATAGCCACCCAAATCCGCGTAGCGGGCGCGGTGGAAATTCGTATCGCCCAACATTTGCGCCTGCACACGAGCGCGTTTCATAAACAGCCCCATGTCCACCGCATCGGTCATGCCAATGCCGCCATGCATTTGCACGCCTTCATTGGTAATCAACCGAAGCGCATCGCCCACACGGGCTTTGGCCAGACTGGCAGCGCGCGGCGTATCATTGCGCCGCTCTTCGAGCGCCGATAAAGCATCCAAAAGCACCGATTGGCAAATTTCCACTTCGCAGAACAACTCAGCCGCGCGGTGTTTCAGGGCTTGGAAAGTGCCAATAATCACGCCAAATTGCTTGCGCTCCTTGAGGTATTCCAAAGTCGTGTCGAACACGGTTTCGGCACCGCCCAGCATTTCGGCGGCCAAACAGACGCGCGCCAAATCGAGGCTGGTTTCCAGTTCGGCATAAGCGCCGCCCAAGCTGCCCAAAACGGCATCGCCAGAGATTTGCACATTGGCAAAAGCAATACTGGCTGCATTGCGGCTATCGACCATATGGTTGCGTGTGATGCTGACACCTTCGGCTTTGGCATCGACCAAGAACATCGACAAACCTTGTGCCTCGCCAGCCGCGCCACTGGTGCGCGCCACGACAATCAGCGTATCGGCAATATGTCCGTCGATGACGAATTTCTTATCGCCGGTGAGGCTAAAGCCATCGCCAGATTTCTCGGCCACCATAGATGTGTTCAGCGGATTATGATGATTGGTTTCTTCCAAAGCCAAAGCGGTCAGGGTTTCGCCTGCCGCGATTTGGGGCAGGAGAGCTGCTTTTTGTGGGTCAGAGCCAGCCGCCATAATCAGGCCAGCGCCCAGAACAGCCGTCGAGTAAAGTGGCGAAGCGGCCAGCGTACGGCCCGCCTCTTTCATCACAATGCCAAGACCCATGGGGCCAAAACCTGTGCCGCCATGTTCTTCTGGAATGAGAATGCCGGCAAAGCCCAGCTCGACGATTTGTTTCCACACGGCTTTATCATAGCCGTCTGCATCTTCTTCATCGCGCAGCTTGCGTAAATTAGCGACGGGAACTTGTTCGGTGAAAAAGTCCTTCGCCATATCTTTCAGCATGGTTTGTTCTTCTGTAAGCACGAATGCCATAGGATATTCCTTTATCTGAGCTTGTCGCGACGGCCTAGGCGTCGGGCAGACCTAATACACGTTTTGCAATCACATTGAGCTGCACCTCTGAGGTGCCGCCTTCGATTGAATTGCCTTTCGAGCGTAACCAAGAGCGGGTTACGGCCAGCTCGCGCTTGTCGAAGCCTTCGCCTTCCCAACCGAGCGCTTGCGTGCCCATCAGGTCGAGCAGCAGCTCGAAGCGGCGCTTGTTCACTTCCGTGCCGTAATATTTAAACATCGAGGCCGCCGCGCCCATGCCTTGTCCGGCTTTGGCTTCGGCTTCGGCGCGTTTCAGCGTCAGGCCAAAAGCTTGCTGATCCATTTTGTGGTCGGCAACCGCTTGGCGGATACTGGAATCGCCAATTTTGTCGCCATCGGCGCCAAAGTTTTCTTTGGCCACAGCTTCCATGCCGCCCATGGAGGCCGCGCCTGCGCCCATGCCCATGCCCGAAATCATGCTGCGTTCATGCTCGAGCAAACGCTTGGCAATGGTCCAGCCTTTGTTCAGCTCGCCCACCAAGTTTTCTTTCGGCACTTTCACATCGGTCAGGAAAGTTTCGCAAAATGGCGAGGCGCCCGAGATTAATTTAATCGGACGCGCTTCCACGCCCGCATCATCCATATCGATGAGCAGGAAGGAAATGCCATCGTGTTTGACCGAAGTATCGGTGCGCACGAGGCAGAAAATCCAATCGCACTGGTCGGCGTAGGAAGTCCAAACTTTCTGGCCATTGACCAAATAATGGTCGCCCTTATCTTCGGCTTTGGTTTGCAGTCCGGCCAAATCGGAACCGGCGCCCGGCTCGGAATAGCCTTGGCACCAGCGAATTTCGCCACGGATAATTTCACCGAGATATTTTTTCTTCTGCTCTTCGCTAGCAAATTCCAAAAGCGCTGGGCCAAGCATCCAAAGGCCAAAGCTGGTCAGGGCAGGGCGCGCTTTAATGGCACCTAGCTCTTGTTGCAGCACTTTGTTTTCTTCTTTCGACAGACCGCCGCCGCCATATTCGGCTGGCCAAGTTGGCGCGGTCCAGCCACGGCTGGCCATATTATCCATCCAGACTTTCGTGTCTGGATTTGGGTATTTGGCTTGGCGTCCACCCCAAGGCATTTCGCGTTCGGGCATTGGCGTGCGCATCGAGGCTGGGCAGTTTTCTTCCAACCAAGCGCGGGTTTCTTCGCGAAAACTATCAAGAGCTGTCATAACTATCTTCTCCAATATCTATATCTGGCAAAACCATAGCACGGCCATAGGGTGTCGCAAGTATTACAAACCAAAGCTCGCGTGGCATCTGGCCGCAGTTTTATCTCGGTAAAACCAGAGACTGCCAATGGCATTAGGGCATCACAAAGCCATCGAGGTTCTCGCCCGTTCCCGTGGTCACATGGCGGTCGATGGTTTCGCCCTTGGCGTAACAAAGCAGCGATTGCGCGATGCTTTCATAGCGCCCTCTATCGGCGCCAAAAGTATGCGCCGCGCTATGCGGGGTCAGCAGCACATTGTCGAGCGATAGGAAGTCATGCCGACTGCCTTGGTAAGGCCCACCGCGGTCGGGGTCGGCTTCGGCATCCGTGATATTCGTCGGATAGCGATACCAAGTGTCCAAAGCCGCGCCGCCAATTTTTTGGTTGGAGAGCGCGTCAAACAGCGCGTCCTCGTCGATGACTTCTCCGCGCGCGACATTGATAATATAGGCCGTGTCTTTCATCTTATCGAAAGCGCTGGCGTCAATCATGCCTTGCGTGTCTTCGTTTAAATCGCACGTCAGAATAAGATAATCGCTCTCGCTCAATAATTTCGGCAAATCTTTTTGCGTGCCAATCCATTGCAGCGGCTCGGGCGTTGCCTTGCGCTCGCTGCGCGCGACGGCCGAGATTTGCATATCAAAGGCATGGGCGCGCGCCGCCACCGCTTTGGCGATATCGCCATAGCCGAGGATGCCGACATGTTTGCCGCGCAAATCGCCATGGCGCGCTTGCGGGGCTGCATTGCGGCCTGCGCGATGCCATTGGCCTTGCGTCATATCTTGGTGCAATTGGCGCAGCTCGAGCGCATGTTCCAACATGGCGCCCAGCACGTGTTCTGCCATCGGCGCGGCATGGCCGCCCGCATTGCAATAAATCAACCCCTCGGGCAAAAACTCAGCGTCGAGCCAATCCGTACCGACCCAAGGTTGCAGCAGAATTTTCAACTTTGGCGCGGCCATAAGGGCGGCGAAATTGCCCGGCGTTAAAATGAAATCCGCACTCATCACCGCCGCTTCGCAGGTCGCCAAAATTGCATCGCGGGCTTCGAGGTCATCGTCGCAAGGCCAAACATCGACCGCCCAATCGGGCGAAAGCGCGTCGCCAATAATCGGCGCAAACCGCGCGCCCATTTTTCCAAATACAGCTATCCGTCGGGTCATGCGCGCTTGCCGACCTCTTCTACGGCAAATTCGGTTACCGATTTATAATCGGCCTTGCCATTGGGGGCGCGAAACGCTGGGCCGCCATGAAACACATGTTTGGGCGTTTTATAGGCGGCCAATTTGGTTTTGCAGAAAGCTTTCAAATCGCCTTCGTCAAAGCTGGCGCCATCGACGGTTTTCACCACGGCGGTAACCGCCTGACCCCATTTTTCGTCGGCCACACCCACCACCAAAGCATCGTCGATGCTATCGTGGAGTTTCAAAGTTTCTTCGATTTCTTCGGGATAAATTTTCTCGCCAGCCGAATTAATGCAAACCGAGCCGCGACCCAAAAGCGTCAATTCGCCTTCGGGCGAGACCAAGCAATAATCGCCCGGGATTGAGAAGCGATGGCCGTTGATGGTTTTGAAAGTCGAGGCGGTTTTCTTTTCGTCTTTATAATAGCCCAAAGGAATTGGGCCACCGAAAGCAATAAAGCCTGGGGTTTCGCTGCCCCATGGAATTTCCTTGTCGTTTTCGTCAAAGACTTTGCACATTTCATTGGTGGTGAATTTGGCGGTTTTCACCGGCGTGTCTTTCATGGTGATGGACGAGCCAAAACCGATGGCTTCCGACGAGCCGAAACTGTCGACCAGCATGCATTCATCTGGCAGCACTTTCAGCATTTCCTGCTTCACTTCCATCGACCACATGACGCCCGAAGACACAATATTGGTCACCGAGCTGACATCATAAGCGCCCGGATTATTTTGCAGCTCGGCCAGCATTGGCTTGGCAAAAGCATCGCCGACAATGGCCATATAATCGACGCCGCGACGCCCAACCACAGACCATAACTCTTGGCTATCGAGCGAGGCAGCTTCTAGCGTCACGATGGTGCCGCCGTTCATCAGCACGCCCATGGCGGTGAACAATCCGGTGCCGTGCATTAGCGGGCAGGCGGGAATGTAAACTTGGCCCGGGCCTTGCGCTTTCAAATGAGCGATTAACTCGTCCATTGTCTCTGGCACATCGCCGAGCGCGCGCAGCGCCATGGTTTGCGTTTCGCGCAAATTATGATGCTCCCACATCACGCCCTTGGGCATGCCGGTGGTGCCGCCTGTATAAAGAAACAGCAAATCATTGGGCGCGCGTTCAATATCCAAATTGGCGCCATCGCCGTTTGTGGCCAGGCTTTCGTAATCAACGCTGCCCTCTGGCAAATTCTGGCCATCGCCGACTTCAATCCACTGTTTTACGTTCGGCAGTTTCGGGCGCAATTGTTCGATATTGTCGCGAAACTCTTTGCCGTAAACCACGACGGTGGCGTCAGAGTTTTCGAAAATATAATGCACTTCATCGGCAACATAGCGATAATTGACGTTCACATGGGTCAGGCGGGCGCGAAAGCAGCTCACCAAAAGCTCTGAATATTCAGGGCGATTGCGCATGTAAAAGCCCACTTTATCGCCAGTTTCGGCGCCATTGGCGCGCAAATTACGGGCGATATTATTCGACCGATGGCTCATTTCTTGCCAAGTGATTTCCCTGTCGCCATGAACCAAAGCCAAGTGACCCTCCGGCAAAGCCGGCACGATTGCATCAATGATATCGCCAAAATTCCAGTGCATTATTTCCTCCCAGAAAACGCTATAATTTGAAAAAAAGGCTAGTGCATAAAACCGCCCTCTGCCAAGGCTTTTTGAAAGCGCGGAGCAAAATTCTGGAATTTTTTCTGGGGAACATGGTAAAACAGGCCATGGAATCACCAATTTTCTTACTCATCTCTGGTTTTATCGTTCTCGGCGTTGCCGGCGAGGCGCTCTTGCGCGGCGCCGTCAGTGCGGCCAGTCACCTCAAAGTGCCGCCGCTGATCATCGGCTTGACCATCATCGCCTTTGGCACAAGCGCGCCCGAATTAACTGTCTCGGTGAAAGCCGCTTTGAACGGCCAACCCGATATTTCCATCGGCAATGTGGTCGGCTCCAATATTGCCAATATTCTTCTGGTCTTGGGTCTGATGGCCGTGGTCAGCCCTTTTGCGACGCAAAGAGGCACGCTGGCACGCGATGGCAGTTTTATGCTCGGCGTCTCCTTGGCACTGGTCGGCTTGGGCTTTCTCGGGGGCGTCTCGCCTTCGCTCGGCGTTTTGATGTTGCTCGCCCTCATTGGCTTTACCGTTTACCTGTACACTTCATCGCGCACGGGCGAAGACGCGCAAGAGACGCAAGCGGGCGTGGAAGAAAATCTCGTGCCGGGCGGCTTGTTGGTGGCTTTGCTGGTTTTGGCCATGGGGCTGGCAGGCATTGTGTGGGGCGCGGGTTTGATGGTCGATGGCGCGGTTTTATTGGCGCGCCAATGGGGTATTTCGGAGGCCGTGATTGCGCTGAGCTTGGTTGCGCTCGGCACCTCTTTGCCCGAGCTGGCGGTATCTTTGGTGGCGGCTTTGCGCGGCCATGCCAGCCTTGCGGTGGGCAATATTATTGGCAGCAATATTTCCAATATTTTGCTGATATTGGGCGCCACCTCTTTGCTGGCGCCTTTGCCGATTTCTGAGCAAATGGCGACGCGCGATATTCCCATTATGTTGGGGGTTGCGGCTTTGGGAACGTTTTTCATGGGGACGGGGCGGCGAATGTCGCGCCTCGAGGGCAGCCTTTGTCTGGCGCTTTATGTCAGCTATATGGGCTTTATTTTTACCGCCCAATAGGCTACACCCAAGTTTCCTATGCGCTTTAACTTGAGGACATCCGTGAAACAACTCTTGCGACGACGAAATTTTTAAATCCGCCTTGCCGTTTCGGCTGAGGTGATTTTGGTGTTCGCTTTTTCACAAAATTTGGGCGTTTCGTTTCCGCCCCCAAGGTAGTCTCATGCATAGTTTTAAAATCACACCTTGCCGCCCCGATGCGGCTTCTTTAACCGCTTTACTCGACCTGTGTTTTGGCCCTGGCCGTTTGGCGCGCACGGCGGAGCGTTTGCGCGAGGGCAATTCGCCTGTGCCAGACTATGATTTTTGCGCCCATGATGCGCAAGGTCAGCTGATTGGCTCGATAAGTTTTTGGCCGCTTTATATTGGGCAAGCGCCGGCTGTTTTATTGGGCCCCTTGGCGGTGCATCCTGAGCATCAAGGCTTGGGGCTTGGCGAGCAGCTGATGCAAACCGCATTGCAGGCGGTGGAGGCCACGCGCTTTCCTTTCGTGCTTTTGGTTGGCGATTTACCCTATTATGAGCGCGTGGGGTTTCAAGTCGCGCCGCGCACGGTGCGCTTGCCAGGGCCTGTCGACCCCACGCGGCTTTTGGTCAAAGGCGATAGCGCGCTATGTGCGGATTTGATGGGTCTGGTTCGCCCTGCACCAGATTTGTGCTAAATACTCTCTAGAAAGAGAGACGGGTCTATGTCGGAAAATGCCAATAAAGATGCTACAGCCGAAGCCGCCAACGCGCTGCTGAAAGTGATTGCCGATGCCGAAAAGGCAGGCGAGAACAAGCAGACAGGCGAAAAAGGCCTGCCGCCCGTGCATCTATGGGAGCCAGATTATTGCGGCGACATCGGCATGAAAATTGCTCGCGATGGGCAATGGTATTATGCCAATTCCCCGATTGGCCGCAAAAAACTCGTGCGGCTGTTCTCGACAATTTTACGCCACGATGAAGACGGCGAACATTATCTTGTCTCGCCCGTCGAGAAAATTCGCGTCGAAGTCGAAGACGCGCCTTTCGTGGCCACGCTGATGCAGGTGACCGGCCAAGGCAAAGAGCAAGTCTTGCGGTTTGAAACCAATGTCGGCGATTTCACCGAAGCAGGCCCCGAGCATCCCCTGCGCTTTGAGCTAGACGAGGCCACCGAGGCGCCATCGCCTTACATCCACGTGCGCGCCCGTCTTGAGGCTCTGATTAGCCGCGCGGTGTTTTACGATTTGGTGGCGCTATGCGAGGTCGTGGACGGGCAATTTGGTGTTTGGAGCCATGGCCAGTTTTTCGCGCTCGCCGTCGCCGAGGATGTTATGCCCGCAGAGGGTGAGAGCGCTTAATGGATTATCGCGCCCGCATTGCCGCCGTGGTCAATCCAGATTTGCCCTCGCCAGAGGTGCTAAACAGCCAAGGCCAATTCGGCGATCATACCATAGATGGCGCGCTCGCCTCGCCCACGGCACAGAGCAACGCGATGGAGGATGAATGGATTGAAAAATCCAAAAACCTGCGTTTGGCGGCGGTGCTTATCGGGCTGGTCGACAAGGGGGTGGGGCAAGAGCCGAGCATTTTATTGACGCGGCGCGCCGACCATCTCGATAAACATTCGGGGCAAGTGGCTTTTCCAGGCGGCAAAGTCGAGAGCCAAGATGCAACGCCCGTCGAGACGGCTTTGCGCGAAGCCCATGAGGAGACGGGTCTCGACCCTAAGTTTGTCGAAGTGGCGGGTTTTTTGGATACCTATCAAACCGGCACGGGGTTTCTTATTTTGCCTGTTGTGGGCTTCATCCGACCTGGTTTTTCGCTCACGCCCGACACCAATGAGGTGGCCGATATTTTCGAAGTCCCCGCCAGTCTAGCGCTCGACGCGCAAGGCTATGAGCGCCATTCGGGCGAATGGAGCGGCAAAACGCGCCACTATTATTCTTTGCAGTTTGAGGGCTATACTATTTGGGGAGCCACAGCAGGTATGCTGATGCACATGAGCCGGAGGTTGGCGCGATGATAAGAATACTTGTGATAAACCTAGTGTTGTTTCTGACCCCGTTTTTCGTCGTCTGGGCGTGGACGCAATTCCTCTCGTCGAGCCAGCCGAGCGATAGATTACGCAAACGATATGCCGCCGCCGCCCTGCTTGGCTTGGCCTTGGTGGTGGCCAGTTTGGTGAGCTATCGAGTAAGCTCGGGCAATGCGCCAAGCGGCAATTATATTGCGCCTTACCTAGAAGACGGGAAAATTATTCCTGGTCGTTTCGAATAGGCTTTCGGGCAAGATGACCCAATTAGACCCCAAAGATTGCGAATGGCTGACGCGGCCAGAGACGCAAAACCTGCTGCGGGTTCTCAACGCCGATGGCGCCATCACGCGCTGCGTGGGCGGCTGCGTGCGCGACACGCTTTTGCAAGCCGCCAGCCGCGATACAGAAGTCGATATGGCCACCAATCTGGCACCCGAACAAGTGATGCAACGGCTGAAAGCGGCAGGCCTTAAAGTTGTCGCCACGGGGCTGCAACACGGCACGGTTTCGGCCATCGTCCATATAGAAGACGCCACCTTGATTTATGAAATCACCAGCCTGCGCGTCGATGTCACCAACGATGGCCGCCATGCCGAAGTTGCCTTTACCCAAGATTGGCAAGGCGATGCGGCGCGGCGCGATTTCACCATCAACGCGCTTTACGCCGATGCCGATGGCACCCTAAACGACCCGACCGGACATGGGTTGGCCGACATAAAAGCCAAACGCGTGCGCTTCATTGGCGTTGCGGGCGCGCGCATCGAAGAGGATTATTTGCGCGTGTTGCGCTATTTCCGTTTCCATTTCCGCCTCACCCCCGAGGCCGAATTGGACGCACAAGCGCTGGCCGCTTGCGCTGCCGCCGCGCCCTCGATGGCCAGCCTATCGGGCGAGCGCAGACAAGCCGAAATGCTTAAAATTATGCGTTTGCCTTTCGCGCATAAGGCGGCGCGCGCCATGCAAACGGCGGGGCTATTGCCCGCTATTTTGGAACAATTGCCCAAAGGTTTCGAAGCCTTGGATGCGATGGTGGCGTTAAGCGATGACCCCATATTGCGGCTGATGGCGATACTGCCCGATGCCGAAGCGGCGGCGGCTTGTGCGAAAACTTTGCGCCTCTCCAACAAGCAGGGGACGCGCCTTCGTGCAGCCCTGTCGGCGGCTCCCGAAGGGCGGCGTTTAGACGAAGCCTTTTATGTCGATGGCCCTGTGGCCGTGGTCGACCGAGCCTATTTGGCCTGCGCTAAAGGGCAGAGCGAGGCGAGCGTTTTACAAACCGCCATTGACCAAGCCGCCGCCTATCAGCGGCCAAAGTTTCCGTTAACGGGCGCCATGATGCAAGCGGCAGGCCTGCCCAAGGGGCCGACCATGGGCGTCATGTCGCGTCTGTTAGAGGCTTGGTGGATTGAGCAGGGTTTTCCTGAGCAAGCGGCTGTGGCGGCCGAATTGGCCGAGCGGATGACTAAGGCCACTTAACCAGAGGCGGCATGGACGACAGAATACTCTCGACATTGCCGCCGGTTTTCAGCCCAAACATCGTGCCGCGATCGTAAAGCAAATTAAATTCGACATAACGTCCGCGCCGCGCCAATTGCTCGTCGCGATGGCTTTCGTCAAACGGCAAATCAATGCGGCGTTTGGCTATCTCTGGATAGGATTGCAAAAACGCGCGCCCGACATCTTGGGTGAATAAAAAATCCGCGTCCCAATCGCCGCTGTCTAAATGGTCGTAGAAAATACCGCCCGTGCCGCGAGTTTCTTGGCGGTGCGGCAGATAGAAATAGTCATCGCATTCGGCTTTAAAGCGCGGGTAATACTCGGCGTCATGTTTATCGCAAGCGGCCTGATAGGCGGCGTGAAAATCTATCGTGTCGGCGTGGTCGGGCGAGCGCGCCGCATCCAGCATCGGCGTTAAATCGCCGCCGCCGCCAAACCAGCCCTTGGTGGTCACCACCATGCGGGTGTTCATATGCGCGGTGGGCGCATTGGGGTTGGTGGGGTGAATGATGACCGAAATACCAGACGCCCAAAACCGAGGGTCGTCTTCGGCGCCCGCCACTTGCTTGCGAAAATCTTCGGAAAACTCGCCATAGACAGTAGAAATATGCACGCCAGCTTTTTCAAAAGCCGTGCCGTGCAGCATCGACATTTCGCCGCCGCCGAGCTCTTGAGAGCCATCGCCGCGTTGCCATTTTTTGCGCTCAAAAACCGCGCCATCGGGTTCCAGTGATTCGAGGCTTTCGCATAAATTGTCCCGCAATGACCGAAACCAGTCGGAGGCGGTTTTTTTTCGCTGATTCCAAAGATCTTGATGCACTTTTTCCCCACTTTCGTCACCAAATATGGCGCCTTTTAAAAACAATAGCAATAACAATGCTTTATTCGCCATTGGGCAAGGTCAGAATTGCGGCTTTTGTGCGTCATGGTGACACATTATATTGGCGCGCCCGAGCCTGTAGTTTGCCCTCAATCTTGGCTTGTATATAAAGAGCAAGCAATCGGGCGCAATAAGGAGAGCATTATGGCGGAACAAGACAAGCCAACAGCTGAGCAACCCAATCGTCGGGACTTTTTGTATTTGGCGACAGGCGCATTTGCTGCCGTCGGCGTTGCCAATGTGGTGTGGCCATTGGTTCACCAAATGAACCCAGATGCTTCCGTGAAAGCTTTGGCGTCCATCGAGGTCGACCTATCGAGCGTTGAGACGGGTCAATCGATTACCGTCACGTGGCGCGGCAAGCCGGTGTTTATCCGTCGCCGCACCGAGGCCGAAATTACCGAAGCGCGCGGCGTTGCGGTAACGGATTTGCCAGACCCGCAAGGCGATAGCGAGCGCGTTCAAAAAGACGAATGGTTGGTTATGGTCGGTATTTGCACCCATTTGGGCTGCGTGCCTTTGGGTCAATCTGGCGACTTTAATGGCTGGTTCTGCCCATGCCATGGCTCGCATTACGATACATCAGGGCGCATTCGCAAAGGCCCGGCACCGAAAAACTTGGAAGTGCCGACTTACGAATTCGTCAACGATACACGCATCAAAATTGGATAGGAACAACCCATGAGCGGTGAAAGCACTTACAATCCCGGCACAGGTTTTACGCAATGGCTAGACACACGTCTGCCTATCTTGCGTTTGGCGCATGATAGCTTCGTTGATTATCCAACCCCGAAAAACCTCAACTATTGGTGGACTTTCGGCGGTATTTTGACGTTCTGCTTGGTCACACAAATCATCACAGGCATTATTTTGGCGATGCATTACACGCCGCATGTCGATTTTGCCTTTAACTCGGTTGAGCACATTATGCGCGATGTGAACTATGGTTGGTTGATCCGCTACATTCATGCCAATGGCGCGTCGATGTTCTTCATCGCGGTATACATTCATATGTTCCGCGGCCTGTATTACGGCTCCTATAAGGCGCCGCGCGAAGTCCTATGGATTTTGGGCGTGGTGATTTATCTGCTAATGATGGCGGCGGCTTTCATGGGCTATGTATTGCCATGGGGTCAAATGAGCCTTTGGGGCGCGACCGTGATTACCAATTTATTTGGTGCCATTCCGCTCATCGGTGAGAATATCGCCATCTGGCTATGGGGCGGTTATTCCGTCGATAACCCAACGCTGAACCGTTTCTTCTCGTTGCATTATCTCATCCCATTCCTGATTTTCGGTGTGGTCATCCTGCACATTTGGGCGCTGCACGTGCCGGGCAATAACAACCCGACCGGCATCTCGGTGAAAAGCAAACAAGATACGGTGCCGTTCCACCCGTATTACACGGTGAAAGATGGCTTCGCGCTGTCCTTGTTCCTTATCTTGTTCTCTTACTTCATCTTCTTTGCGCCCAATGTTTTGGGTCACGCCGATAATTACATCCAAGCCAATCCGCTGGTGACGCCAGCGCATATTGTGCCGGAATGGTATCTCTTGCCGTTCTACGCGATTTTGCGTGCCGTGCCAGATAAGCTGGGGGGTGTGGCCTTGATGTTTGGAGCGATTTTCGTTCTCTTCTTGCTGCCATGGTTGGACACATCGAAAGTGCGTTCGGCGCGCTATCGTCCCTTGTTCCGTCAGTTCTATGTTTTGTTCATTCTCGACTGCTTGTTGCTGGGCTATTTGGGCGCGCAACCCGCCGAGGGCATTTACATTGTTCTGGCGCGTATCGGCACGATTTACTACTTCGCGCATTTCTTGGTGGTTCTGCCAGTCTTGGGCTTGGTTGAAAAACCCAAAGCGATACCGGAATCCATTTCTGAGCCAGTCTTGGCCGCAAAACCTGCCGAATAGGCTCTGAGGGGGAAGAAACCATGCGCAAAGCAATAAAAACCATTCTTGGGGCGAGCCTTGTGGCGATGAGCTTCATCGCACCGGCTCAAGCGGCGGGCGATGCCAAACATCCCGCCGTCATCGACTGGAGCTTTAACGGCGCCTTTGGCACCTATGACCGCGATGCTTTGCGTCGGGGCTATCAGGTCTACAAAGAAGTCTGTGCCAGCTGCCATTCGATGAACCAACTGTCGTTCCGCAATCTTTCGCAAGAAGGCGGGCCGGAGTTCAGCGAAGCCGAAGTCAAAGCTATTGCCAAAGAATATGTCGTCGAAGATGGGCCAGATGATTATGGCGATATGTATGAGCGCGCGGCTTTGCCGTCCGACCGCTTTGTGTCGCCTTATCCCAATGACAATGCAGCTCGTGCTTCCAATGGCGGCGCCTATCCGCCAGATTTGAGCCTGATCAATAAAGCCCGTTCGGGTGGGCCAGACTATATTCATGCGCTGCTGACGGGCTATCAAGAGGCGCCAGAGGGTGTCGAAATGCGCCCCGGCCTATATTACAATCCCTATATGGCAGGCGGCAAAATTGCCATGCCATCGCCTTTGATGGAAGACCTTGTCGAATATGGCGACGGGACGCCAGCGAGCATTGAGCAAATGTCCCGCGACGTGACGCATTTCCTCAATTGGGCAGCCGAGCCAGAGCTAGAAGCGCGCAAGCGGGCTGGCTTTATGGTGCTTATTTACCTCGCGATTTTTGCCGGCCTCATGTATGCCTCGATGCGCAAAATCTGGGCTGACTTGCATTAGCCAATCGCTAGGCTGAAAAACAAACCCCGCTCTGTGCAAACAGGGCGGGGTTTTTTTATGGACAAAACGGGCGTCAAACTGCCACGCTGAAAGGGTTAAAAACAACAAGAGGAGCGAGACAATGGCTCTCCACTTTTTTCTGCCCCTTGTGGCAGGCGGTCTAATGGCAATCGTATGGATTTCGACGCTCGGCGGCGGCGCCTATGTGCTGGTCAGCGGTCTATCGATTGGCGCTTTCGTGTTTGCGCTGGTCGCCACAGCGCGCAATCAAGCGGCGCGCGAGGATACGTAAACCCGCTAAACGTTAAAGCGGAACAACATCACATCGCCATCTTGGACGATATAATCTTTGCCTTCTTGGCGCAGACGCCCCGCATCGCGCGCGCCTTGCTCGCCTTTATGTTCGACGTAATCGCCATAGCCAATGGTTTCGGCTTTAATGAAACCGCGTTCAAAATCGGTATGAATAACGCCCGCCGCTTGCGGTGCCGACGAGCCGTCAGACACCGTCCAGGCGCGCGCTTCTTTGGGGCCGGCGGTAAAATACGTAATCAGCTTCAACAGCGTATAGCCTTGGCGAATGAGGCGATTGAGGCCAGGTTCGGCCAGCCCAAGGGTCTCGAGATATTCCAGCCGTTCGGCATCGTCCAATTGCGCCAGCTCTTCTTCGATGCGCGCCGAAATAACCACGCTTTGCGCGCCTTCGCTGGCGGCGCGTTCGGCCACTTTGGACGATAGGCTATTGCCGCTCTCGGCGCTATCTTCTTCGACGTTGCAGACATAAATTACCGGCTTGGAGGTAATCAATTGCAGGTTGTCATATTCGCGTTGGCGGTCTTTTGGCACATCGGCCTCGCGCGCGGGGCGGCCTTCGCGCAATTCGGCTAAGGCTAATTCCACCAGTTCCAATTCGGCGGCCGCGTCTTTATCTTTGGCCGAGGATTTTTTGCGCAAACTAGCATCGCGTTTTTCGAGGCTCTCCAAATCGGCCAGCATCAGCTCGGTTTCCACCACATCCGCATCGGATAGAGGGTTAATGGCACCTTCCACATGGGTGATGTCATCATCTTCAAAACAGCGCAACACATGGGCGATGGCATCGACTTCGCGAATATTGGCGAGGAATTGATTGCCCAGCCCTTCGCCTTTCGAGGCGCCGCGGACCAGTCCAGCAATATCGACAAAGCTCAGGCGGGTGGGAATGCGATTGGCAGATTGGGCAATCTCGGCGAGCGCATCGAGGCGCTCGTCGGGGACGGCGACATCGCCGACATTTGGCTCAATGGTGCAGAAAGGAAAATTGGCTGCTTGGGCATTGGCGGTTTTCGTCAATGCGTTGAACAGGGTTGATTTGCCAACGTTGGGTAGGCCAACAATACCGCATTTAAATCCCATAGTTTATCCTTTTCGGTGTTACGTCGCTTTATTCGTAGCTGGGGGCAGAACCCCCTTCATGGTTTCCACGACCCGCGTTTGATAGGTCGCATCTTCGCCCTCGACCGCCAAAGGGGCGTGGTCGCATAGGGCGGTTAAAAATTCGGCCAACCAGTTTTGGTCGGCTTTGGCAAAATCGCCCAGCACATGGCCGCTCACTTTATCTTTATGGCCCGGATGGCCAATGCCTAAGCGCGCGCGGCGAAAATCTGCGCCCATATGCGCCTTGAGGCTGCGAAGCCCATTGTGGCCAGCCAAACCGCCATCGCGGCGCATCCGAAGTTTGCCAGGTGGCAGGTCTAATTCATCGTAGAAGACTAAAATTTGGCTGCCGTCGAGCTTATAAAAATTCACCGCTTCGGAGACGCTGACGCCGCTTTTGTTCATGAAGGTCTGCGGCTTCAGCAGCAAGACTTTTTCAGAGCCCTTGGCGGTAGGAATAACCCCTTGCGCCACTTGCCCATGAAACTTGTCTTGAAAGGGGGCAAAAGAATAGGCCTCGGCCAGAGCGTCCATCACCATAAAACCTATATTATGTCGGTTTTTGGCGTATTTCGCTTCCGGATTTCCGAGGCCTATAAATAACTGCATCTTGTCACCTTATCGGAGATTTTCATCTCTGTCAGGTTAGCCAAAAAAACAGGGGCGGGAAGATTATTCTTCGCCGCCTTCCTCTGTTTCGCCTTCGGCGGCTTCTTCGCCCTCGGCTGCTTCGGCGGCTGCATCTTCTGCTTCGTCTTCCTCGCTACGCAAGGCGGCAGGAGCCGCAATGGTAACAATGGTAAAGTCGCGGTCGGTAATCACCGGCTCCACACCATCTGGAAGCGTAATTTCAGAAATATGAATACTGTCATTCATTTGCGCTTCGCCAAGATCCAGATCAATCGCTTCTGGAATATTATCGGCGGGGCAATTCAGCTCAATGGTGTAGCGAACCACGTTCAACACGCCGCCCATTTTCAGGCCAGGGCAGGTTTCTTCGTTGAGGAAGTTCACGCTCACTTCCACCGCAATTTTCGCGTCTTTACCAAGGCGCAGAAAATCAGCGTGCAGAATATCGTCGCGCACGGGGTGCAATTGCACATCGCGAGCAATGGCGCGTTGCTTTTTACCGTTCACTTCAATTTCGAGAAGCGTGCTAAGCAAACGACCCGTGTTGAAGATTTTGGTAATATCTCGGATGGCTACCGAAATACCTTCTGGAGCTTCTTTGCCCCCATAAATAACGGCCGGCACTAGTCCCTCACGACGTAATGCACGAGCGACCCCCTTACCGGCCCGTTCCCGCTGTTCAGCGGCTAAAACTAAAATGTCAGACATATCTGTCTCCTTTGTTGCGATATTTCCCGACATAGCCCATGCCATGCCGGTCAGACCGGGTTTCCTCCAGGGGTGTAAAACCGGATCGTGGGCGGGTTATAGCTGTGAAACCCGCAAACTTCAATAGAAATGGTTTAGTCGAACAAGCTCGAAACCGAATGTTCTTCCGAGGTGCGGCGCATCGCTTCGCCAATCAGCGGGGCGATTTCAATGACGTCAAATTTCGGCGAGGCCAAAATCTCAGGCGTTGGCTGAATGGTGTCGGTAATCAGCAGGTTTTCGAGCTGCGATTTATTCACTCGCTCCACCGCCTCACCCGATAAAACGCCATGCGTCACATAGCCAGACACCGAAGTGGCGCCCGCATTTATTAGCGCCGTGGCAGCATTGCATAGCGTGCCAGCACTATCGACAATATCATCGACCAGCAAACAAGCGCGCCCCGAGACATCGCCAATAATATTCATCACTTCGCTTTCGCCCGCGCGTTCGCGGCGTTTATCGACAATCGCCAAATCGGCGCCAATGCGATTGCCCAGCGCGCGCGTGCGCACCACACCGCCGACATCGGGGCTAACCACCATCAGCTCTTGCTCTTTTTGAAAGCGGCTTTGAATGTCATCGACAAACACGGGCGCGGCGAACAGATTATCGGTTGGAATATCGAAGAAGCCTTGAATTTGGCCTGCGTGTAAATCCAAAGTCAACACGCGGTCGGCGCCGGAGGCTTCCATTAAATTGGCCACGAGTTTGGCCGAAATAGGCGTGCGCGGCCCCATTTTACGGTCTTGGCGGGCATAGCCGAAATACGGCAAAACGGCGGTGATGCGTCGCGCAGAGGCGCGCCGCAGGGCATCGATGATAATCAGCAATTCCATCATATGGTCATTGGCCGGCGCTGAAGTCGACTGCACGATGAACACATCTTCGCCGCGCATATTCTCTAAAATCTCAACGAAAACTTCATTGTCGGCGAAGCGTCGAACCGTGGCTTTGGCCAGCGGCACGCCCAGATATTTGCTTACGTCTTCGGCTAAAGGAATATTGCTGTTACCGGCTATAATTTTCATCAGGGCTTCTCCAAAAATCTACCCTTCTTAAATAACAAAGCCGCATGAGATTCGCTATTTGCGAATCCAACTTATTGGCGCGGCAAGCCTTTCGCGCGGGTCTATGCACAGGTTTATGGCTCTCGAGGGGCTAGGGCAGGCAAATCGCCGAGATTTGGCGCCCATAATCCGCCTCGCCCCGATGGGTGGTGCGCCGATACGAGAAAAACCCATGGGTCTCGTCATAGGTGCAAAGCCCAAGCGCCGAGACATGCGCCGCCCGCAAGCCGCTGCGGGTTAATTGGCGGGTCACAAAACGCGGCAAATCAAACAGGTGATGCTCTGGCTTGTCTGGCGAGGCGATAAACAAATCAAGGTAGTCGGCAAATTGGGTTTCAAAGCGCGCGATAAATTCTGGCCCGACCTCATAGGCGGCTTGCGAAATGCACGGGCCCACAACCGCCTTTATCTGCTCGCGACGCCCCCCGTGTTGGCACATGGTTTCGACCACGTTTTGCGCGATGCCGTCAAACGCGCCGCGCCAGCCGCTATGCGCCGCGCCGATAAGACCCGCCTCGACATCGGCCAAAAGAATGGGCGCGCAATCGGCGGCCAAAGCGCCAATCGCTAAGCCTGGCGTGGCCGTCACCAGCCCATCGGCCGGCAGGCCTTGGTGTGGCGCGTCGATGAATTGGGTAACGATGCTGTGGCTCTGATATCCGGTGACCAAATCTTGGGCGCCCAAAGCGCGTTGCACGCGGTCGCGGTTTTCTTGCACATTGGCGGGCGTATCTTGCGAGCCGAGGCCGAGGTTTAAACTGTCGTAAATGCCGCTGGAAACGCCGCCAAGGCGCGTGAAAAACCCGTGGGTCGTGCCAGCCAAAAGCGCAGATTGATGAAATTTCACCGCGCTCATGTGGCGCCCTCAAGCGTCAAGCCAGCCAGCGGCGGCATGGCTTTATGGGCGACGCCCAAAACTTTAAACAGGGTTCCCATTTCATCGGGGGCGGCGAGGCGGGCGCGTTCGCTTTGAATTTGCGTCTCGCGACCCGGGCTAGACTGCATCAATTGTTGGGCGCGCATATTCAGCCCCAAGTTCTCCAAAAATGCGCCTTGCGTGGCCACGGGCGCGACTTGCAAATCCGCCAGCTCGGCCAAATGCGCCAGCAGCGGAAAATTCACATGCGCGGTGATATCGGCCATGCCCGGGGCTTGCAAGGGGTCGACAAAGCGGTGGCCTTTGAGCGCTTGAAAGCTATCGCCGCAGGCTTTGTTCGCATGGCCATAGTCAATCAGCAAAGCGGCGCCGCCTTGCTCGGCGATATGCGCGCTAAGCTGGCGCATCGCGGCTTCGCCTTGCGGGCAGGTCTCGACGATGGCTTGCGCGTCTAGGGTCTCTGGCAGGCAGGCTTTGGCGGCCTCGGAGAAATCGGGCGCGGCGACATCTTGCGGCGCAAATACCAGCGCATCGCCCTTGGCGCCGACATGTATTTCTTGCCAGCCCGAGGCGGTTTTTCGCGTCTGGCGAATGGGCAGCGCGTCAAAAAATTCATTGGCCACCAGCAAGCACGGCAGGTCGGGCAGGGTGGTAATATCCGCGTGCCAATAGGCGTCCACGTCTTTGCCGACTGCCTGTTTTTGCGCTTGGCGCAAGGCGGGGCTGGTCTCGACGAAATGCACTTGCGCGCTTTTTAAAAACGCGGGCAGCACTTGCCCAACCCGCAAAATATCGGCCATCAGCGTGCCGCGTCCTGGCCCCAATTCGACCAAAGCAAATGGGTCGGGCTGACCCATTCTGTTCCATAAATCGGCCAGCCAAGTGCCAATAAGTTCGCCAAACATCTGGCTGACTTCGGGCGCAGTAATAAAGTCGCCGCCATCGCTATCGGGCGCGCCAAAGGGGCGGCGTTGCATGTAATAGCCATGCTCGGGGTCGGCCAAAGCGCGCGCCATATAGACGTCCAACGGCAGGGGGCCATGGGCGGAAATCTCATCGAGCAAAATGGCTTTCAAGGCACTCATTTATTCAGCACGCGCCTTGGCCAAAGCCCAATAGACAAACCCAATGCCGGCGCCAATCATTGGCAGCGACAAGATTTGCCCCATGGTGATGGCATCGAATAAAAACCCGAGATGGGCGTCTGGCTCGCGGAAAAATTCGACAAAAGCCCGCGAGGCGCCATAGCCAATAAGAAACAGCCCCGTGAGAAGCCCAGGTTTTGACAGAGCTTTAAATTTCCACGCCAGAATATTCAGCACCAGCAACAGCAAGAGACCTTCCAAGGCCGCCTCATAGAGCTGGCTCGGATGGCGCGGCAGCGGCCCGCCATTTGGAAACACAACCGCCCAAGGCACATCGCTAACGCGCCCCCATAATTCGCTATTGATGAAATTCGCAAGGCGTCCCAGCCCCAGCCCCAATGGCGTGGTGATGGCCACCATATCGCCGAGCGCCAAAAGCGGAATGCCGCGTTTGCGCGCAAAGATAAGGACGCTGATAATCACGCCCAAGGCGCCGCCATGAAACGACATGCCGCCTTGCCAGACGGCCAGCGCATCGCCCGGATTGGCGAGATAATAGCTGGTGTTATAAAACAGCACATAGCCAAGTCGCCCGCCCAAAATGACGCTCAAGGTTAGCCATAGCAGCATGTCGTCGATGTCATCTTCTTTGGCCGGCGTGGTCAGCCCATTGGGCAGCGCGCCTTTGCTCCATAGGGCGGGGGTGCGGTTCAAGCGCGCGATATATTTCCAGCCCGCCATCAGGCCAATAATATAGGCCAGCGAATACCATCGTATCGCGAACGGCCCGAGTTCAAAAATCACCGGATCAATATTGGGAAAAGGCATGAGGCAATCGGTCTCTCAAGAAGGGCTAAATTATGCTTGCAATATAGCACGCACTCATCAATCTTGCTGCTTATGAATGATATGAAAAGAAAAATTATTGACGATTTGGGTGGCATGGTCTCGGGGCTTGGCATTGCGGCGCAAGGCGCCCGTGAAGAAATAGAGCAGGCCGTGCGCGGACGCGTGGATGCAATGCTGGCAGAAAACGGCTTGGTATCGCGCGAAGAATTCGAGGCGGTTCGCGAAATGGCGGTCGCCGCGCGCGAAGAAAACAGCCAGCTCAGCGCGCAAATAAATCAGCTTCGCGCCGATTTAGAAGCGCTGCAAAAGCCCAAAAAGGCGAAATAAAGCGAACGCATCGGCGTTTCTGACAAAGGTCGTGGATTAAATTCAGCTTGCCTGTTTAAAGCTTTTATCGACTCTGTGAATCAGACAATCTCAGTAGTGGTTGAGGGGGTTGCTACCCCCTATATGTAGTCATTACTTAACGAGGTCGCCTGAATGAGCTCCGCAATTGCCCATAATATCGACGTTGAACACCCAATCGATTTGATTGAGGGGCTGGCCTGCACGCATGAATGGCCGTTTGAGCGTGGCACGCAAGACGATGTGAATGTGTGCATCTCGGGCGTCCATAGCGATTATCATTTGGCGATTAGCTGGCGCCCTGATTTGGGCGGTCTGCATGTCGCCAGCGTTCTCGATACGCGCGCCCCCAAAGGCAAGCGCGCCGAAGTGCATGAGCTATTGGCGCTCATCAATGAGCAGTTATGGCTCGGCCATTTCGACATTTGGTCGGGTGATGGCGCGATTTTATTCCGCAGCACCATGTTTGTCAGCGGCGGCCTATCGGAAGGCCAATGCCAAGAACTCATCAATCACGCGCTCGAGACCTGCGAACGGTTTTTTCCGGCTTTCCAATTCCTCATTTGGGCAGGTCATTCGCCGCAAGAGGCGCTGCAAAGCAGCCTGTTCGAGACACGAGGCGATGCATAGTCAGCTAAAAAATCTGCTCGCTGGCCAAAGCCTTTTTCTTGTGGGCGGTGGCAAAATGGGCATGGCTTTGCTCGATGGCTGGCTGGCGGCGGGTCTCGCGCCGAGCCAATTTCTGGTGCAAGACCCCAAGCCCAGCGAAGCGCTAAAAAACAGCGGCGTTACCCTCAATCCAGACGCGCAAAGCCTCGCCGCCCATGCCCCCGACATCACAATTTTGGCGATTAAGCCGCAATTCATCGAAGCGGTTCTGCCCGAGCTTTCTCTGCCCGATGGCTCCTTGGTTGTCTCGCTGATGGCGGGCGTGCCATTGGCCACGCTGGCTTCCATGTTGGGCGAAACGCTCGCTTGCATTCGCACCATGCCCAATACGCCCGCCGCCATCGGCAAGGGCATGACGGGGCTTTATGCCGACGCCAAAGTAACGCCAACCCAAAGCGCCGCCGCCGAAGCTTTATTGCAAGCAGTAGGGCAAACCGTCTGGCTGGAAACCGAAGCCGCTATCGATGCGGTCACGGCTATTTCTGGCTCGGGGCCTGCGTATATTTTTCATATGGCCGAAGCCATGGCCGCGGCCGGTGAGCAGTTGGGTCTGCCGCAAGATATGGCGCGCCAATTGGCCGAGCAAACGATTGTCGGCGCCGCCGCCATGTTGGCGCAAACGCAAACGTCGAGTGCCGAATTGCGCCAAAACGTAACCTCGCCCGGCGGCACGACAGAGGCGGCTTTAGAAGTTCTCATGGCGCAAGACGATGGGTTAAGCCAGCTCCTGCAGCGGGCCACGAAGGCGGCGCAAACCCGCGCCGTGGCATTAGCGCAAATCGGCACCGACCCGAAAAAAAATTAAACCGGAAGCGACACGGTCGCGCGCAAGCCGCCGAGCGCACTTTTCGATAAAACAATATCGCCGCCATGGCCGCGCGCCACATCGCGGGCAATGGCAAGGCCAAGCCCCGTGCCGCCCATTTGTGCATTGCGCGCATCATCGAGGCGGAAGAACGGGCGGAACACTTCTTCTAATTTATCTTCCGGAATGCCCGTGCCATTGTCGTCGACGGTGATGTGAACCATTTTGCGATTGCTGTTCATCTGCGCTGCCACATGCACAAGCGCGGCATGATTGCAGGCATTATTGACCAGATTGGTGACACAGCGGCGCAAAGCATTTTGCTTCATCGCCACTTCCATATCCAGCGTATCGGTGATGCGCAATTGCACATCGGGCCAGCGGCGTTCGGCGTCATGGTGAATTTGCGTCATGAAAGGCGCCAGTTTCGCCATTGACGCGCTCTCGCCCTGATAGCCGCGCGCAAACGCCAGATAATCATCCAGCATATCTTCCATTTCCGAAATATCGGTATTCAGCTCTTCAATCTCATTGCCTTGGGGCAGCATGGCCAATTGCAATTTCAGCCGCGTCAGCGGCGTGCGCAAATCATGGCTTACGCCAGCCAACATGGTGGTACGCTGCTCGATTTGGCGCTGAATGCGGTCGCGCATTTCAATAAAACTGGCGGCGGCACTGCGCACTTCGGCAGCGCCTGCGGGGCGAAAGTTTGGCGTATCGCGGCCTTTGCCAAATTCTTGTGCGGCTTCGGCGAGGCGCTGAATGGGGCGAATTTGATTGCGCAAAAACACCCCCGAAACCATCAGCAAAATCACCGATGTGCCAATCATCCAAATCATAAAAATATGCGAATTGGTGGCGTAAACGCGTTTTCGTTGCGCCAAGACGCGCATCACTTCGCCAGGCAACAGCACGCGAATGTCGACATAGTTTTCGTAAGTTTCCGTGTCCACCCAAAACGGGCGCCCGACTTGCTGGCTCAGCTCGCGCGATAAAGATTGGTGGAGCAGGGCGACAATCGGCACTTCTTTATCTTGCGGCAGCGACTCGCCGGGCAAGAAGGCCACTGACATGGCAAAAGCATCGCCAGCCAATTGGCTCAATAATTCGCCATCGCCGCCCAGCTCGCGCATCCGCAAATCGGTCAGCATGGTGATATCGGATACCACGGCGCGCGATAGGCGCTGCGTCACGGTAGACCAATGGCGCTCCATAAATACGAAAGCGACAACGATTTGCGTCACCACCACAGGCATCACAATAATCAACAGCGAGCGCGGAAACAGCCCCGTCGGCATATAGGTTTTTAAAAAGGCGCTCAGCGAGAAGGAGAAGAGAAACCGCATCTGTTTAATCCGTTCTCAAAACATAGCCAGAGCCGCGCACAGTTTGCAGGTAAAGCGGGTCGCGCGGGTCGGCTTCTATTTTGCGGCGCAAGCGATTGATTTGCACATCAATGGCGCGCTCGGAAATATCTTCGCCATCGGCCAGCTCCATGCGGGTCACAATGCTGCCCGGCGATTGGGTGAGGCAGCGCAAGACTTCTATCTCGCGCGTGGTCAGCGTAATGCGCTCGCCCTCGCGGGTCAGCTCGCCGCGCTCATAGCGGAATAGATAGTCGCCAAAACGCACTTCTTCGGGCGGGGCGATGGTGTTTTCTTCGCCACCACTGCGGCGCAAAATATTCTGCACGCGCAGCAAAAGCTCTTTCGGGTCGAAAGGCTTGGGCAAATAATCATCCGCTCCAGAGGTCAGCCCTTCGATGCGCTGCTCGGTTTCGGCCAATGCGGTGAGTAGCAAAATCGGGATGGCGTTTTCCGCCTCGCGCAAAACTTTGGTGAACTCCAAACCGGTAATCCCCGGCATCATAATATCCAACACCAGAAGGTCATAGGTCAGCGCTTCCATTTTGGTTTGCGCTTCTTTGGCGTCGCTGGCGCTGGACGTGCGATAGCCATTATCGGCGAGATATTTTTGCAGCAACTCGCGGATGCGCGTGTCGTCGTCGACGATTAAAATATGCGGTGTGGTTTCGTCCGGTTGGCTCATGGCGATTGGCTTACTCCGTTTCTCGCGCCGCGCGCGAGCTTGCAATCAGATTATCAACATTTTCGCGGTCTTGGCGATTTATCATCAGTCGCATGGTTTTTTTCCATTGGGCAAAGACCTCGGGGCCAATGGCCGCCAGCACGGCCTCGAAACGCGCCTCTTGCGGGGCGATGAGTTTTTCATGCAGAGCGTTGCCCTTGGGGGTTAAAAACAGCAATCGCTTGCGCCGATCGCTGGCGCCAATGCGTTGCTCGATATAATGGGCATCGATAAGCTCGCGCAAAACCCGCGCCAGACTTTGCTTGGTCACGCGCAAAATTTCCAAAAGGTCAGCGATGGAAATTCCCGGATTGCCAGCGACAAAATGCAAGACACGGTGATGCGCTCGGCCAAAATCATGCGCCGCTAAAATAACATCTGGGTCGGCAATGAAATCACGATAGGCAAAAAACATAAGCTCAATGGCATCGTGAAAATCATCGCTCGAAGGGGGTTTCAAATCTTTCGACATATTCCTTGCGGCTACTCACAATAGGTTTCGACAGTCCCACACCTAAGGCAAATGGGTCAGCCTTATTGACATAAATTTAGCACACTGTTAAGCCTAACATGGTTAGGTTTCTTTTCCTGTAAAATAAAACCTGCAAAATAAAACAGCCCAAACGGGGCGCCAAGAGAACCAAGGGAGACACCAAGATGAGTATCGCTTTTGATCAGCGCGACGGTTTTATCTGGATGAACGGCGAGATGGTGCCTTGGGCCGATGCCAAAGTGCATGTGCTGACCCATGGGTTGCATTATGCCTCGAGTGTTTTTGAGGGCGAGCGCGCCTATGGCGGCGCTATTTTCAAATTGCGCGAGCATACCGAGCGCTTGTTTTACTCGGCCAAAGAGCTGGGTTTTACGCTGCCCTATTCGGTCGAAGAAATTGATGCGGCTTGCGAGGCGACGCTGAAAGCGAATAATTTAATCGATGGCTATTTGCGCCCCGTGGCGTGGCGCGGCAGCGAAATGATGGGCGTTTCGGCGCAGAACAATCGTATTAACGTGGCCGTGGCGGCTTGGGAATGGCCGTCTTATTTCGACCCCGAAGAGCGCCTGAAAGGCATTCGTTTGGACATGGCGAAATATCGTCGTCCCTCGCCGGAAACCGCGCCGTGCCATGCCAAAGCGGCGGGTCTTTATATGATTTGCACGCTATCGAAACACGAAGCCGAAGGCAAAGGCTATGCCGATGCGATGATGCTGGATTATCGCGGACAGGTGGCGGAAGCCACGGGCGCCAATATGTTTTTTGTGAAAGACGGCGTCATCCATACCCCGACGCCCGATTGTTTTCTCGACGGCATTACCCGCCGCACGGTGATGGATTTGGCGCGCCAACGCGGCATTGAAATTATCGAACGCGCGATTATGCCAGATGAGCTGGAAGGCTTTAGCGAGTGCTTTATCACCGGCACGGCGGCGGAAGTGACGCCGGTTTCTGAAATCGGCCCCTATCGATTTACGCCGAGCGACATCTCGAAAAACCTCATGGCCGATTACTCGACGCTGGTCGGCGCTTAAAACCCAGCTTTTGGTTTTTCGCTAAAGCGGTTGGTTTTTCGCTAAAACTTTTGATTTTTCGCTAAAGCGGTGCCAAGCTCTGCTAAACGACTTGGGGAGAAAGAACATGGGTTTTTACGATAAATTTATTCTGCCGCGTTTCATCGGCACCGCCTGTGGCACCAAGCCCGTGATGCGCCAGCGCGAGAAAGTTGTGCCGCATTGCGAAGGCCGCGTGCTGGAAATCGGTATGGGTACGGGACATAATCTTGAGTTTTACGATGCGAAAAAAGTCGACATGGTGTTCGGGCTAGAGCCTGCGCCCGATATGGTAAAGCGCGCCAAGCCGCTGGCCGAGAAAGTCGATTTTCCAGTCGAATTTATCGACTTGCCTGGCGAAGAAATTCCTTTGGACGACAATAGCGTCGATACGGTTTTACTGACCTATACGCTTTGCACCATTCCCGACACTTTAAAGGCGATGGAAAACATGCGCCGCGTGCTGAAGCCAGGCGGCAAGCTGTTGTTCTCCGAACATGGTCGCGCGCCCGATGCGGCGGTGGCGAAATGGCAAAACCGTCTGAACGGCGCTTGGGGTAAAATTGCGGGCGGCTGCCATATCAATCGCGATATCCCGACGCTGATTGAAGCGGGCGGCTTTCAAATCACCGATATGGATCAAATGTATGTGCCATCGACGCCGCGCGTGGTGGGCTATACCTATTGGGGATCGGCGCAAATTAAATAGAGGGGGAAACCCTTAAATAGAGGGGGAAACCCAAAGCCGCTTTTCATGGGGTTCGACTTGACTCTTATTTGTTCTCATTTTAGAACAAAAAGAGAACAAATAAACCGTCGAACAGAAGCAAAAACATGGAAACCAAGCCGGCCGCACATATAAAAACCACCACAACAAGCCAAAAATTGGCCGGATTACGCCGTTTGGTCGCGCGTTTTGAGCCCGTGGTCGCTCAAGGCCCACACATTCAAACAGGCTTTGCCGACATTGATGCTTATTTCGAGGAACAAGTTGCCAATGCCGGACTGGCCTGCGGCGGATTGCATGAAGTGGTGGCCGCGCGCGCCGGCGATATGGCTGCCGCGCTTGGGTTTGCGCATCGATTGGCGGCGCGGTTTTTAGACCGCCCGCACACCCAAGATATGCTGCTCTATGGCCAAACGCATATGGCGTGTCGCGAAGCGGGGCAGCCCTATGGGCCGGCTTTGGCGGCGCATGGATTATCTGCCGACCGCTTGGTCTATATCGATGGCGCCCGCTTGCCCGATTTATTATGGGCGGGTGAGGAAGCGCTGCTTTGCTCGGCCATTGGCTGCATTGTTTTATCTAGCTGGGATGCGGCGCCGAGTTTCACCGCCAGCCGTCGGTTGAGCTTGGCCGCGCGCGCTGCCGAGCGCCCCTTGGTGATGGCTTTGGGCGCGCAAGCGGGAACCAGCGCGTCGGCGGCCACCACGCGCTGGCAAGTAGAGGCTTTGCCGCAACAAGGCTGGCAAGTGCGCCTGACCAAATTGCGCATGAGCCATAACGCCCCGCCGCCCAATGCAGGCTGGACGCTTTACCCGAAAACCATGTCGCAAACCCTGCCGTTGATGGAGCGCCCTGCCGAGATATCGGGCGCGGCGCAAGTTCGTGCGGGATAGCGCGCCGCTGGCGACAGGTCGGCGCATTGT